>Ga0307930_1001558_pt1 | contig 18109 bp, 27 predicted proteins | sample OrgLakmetageno46_FD_203161 | JGI IMG/M metagenome (GOLD analysis project Ga0307930, IMG submission 203161) | Saline water microbial communities from Organic Lake, Antarctica - #46 | ecosystem: Environmental > Aquatic > Non-marine Saline and Alkaline > Saline | place: Antarctica: Organic Lake...
TTTACTTGTCGTGGCAGTCGGACAGCGGGCAGGAAATCCAGCGCAAGCTGTTGATGGCAAACAAGTTCTTGGCCACGCAGGTACGAATCAACAGTATAGCACTAGTACCCATGTGTGTGTGTGTGTGTTTTTTTTTTCTTTTTTTTAGAAGGGGTGTGAGTCTATTTAATGTTAGGAATCTGCAGGCTTCTTCTAGTTGTTGCAAACGTGCAAAATGAATTCTTTTAAATTCGATGCATTACTGAGTTGATGGCGGAAACGATACAGCCAATGACAATGGCATCACCACCATGCACCTATCTCAATCGACGTCTTTACAGGGAGAAATGGCGCGTCGGATGGCAGACGACGTGCGTCAGCGGAACTTGGCGCTGGAAGCCGAGCTGCGGCTGTCGCGGGAGTCGGAGCGCGCCGCCAAAGCTTCTGCGGCCCTGCTCCTCAATTTAGCGCCTCCTTCGTCGTCGTCGTCGTCATCAACCTCTTCCTCTCCGGCTCGTACCAACGCCAGCGCCAATCCTACTGGTGCTGCTGCGTCGGAGGCATCCTCAGCCGTGGCCGCTGCGGCTGGAGTGACCAGCTCGACAGCTCCTACTCCAACTTCAACTTCCATGACCCCAAGGAAGAAGCCGATGACGTCAGCAGAAGCGGCCCGGGCGTTTGCCCCCACGGAAGAAGACAAGCAACGGGAGGTGGAAGCTGCTGCGTCGGCTGCTAGGGCCGACGAAGAGCGGCGAGTGGCAGAAGCGCTGAGAGAGTCGCCGTTTCAAGCTGCAGTGGCCGAAAAGGTGCGCCTATATTTTTTTTTCTTTTTGTGTCGCTGATTTCTCGTTCTTTCTCGTTTGTGCGGTTTTGTCTTTTTGTGAAATTTTCTTTATTTCTTTCGTACGTTCGTTGACTCATTTGTTCGTGTATAGGGTGTCCCTTTTTTTTGTACTTTTGTTGGATTCACTCCTGCCTTCAAACCCCCTTCTGCATCAAGACCAAAGCGGCGGTCGCTGCGGAGCGCCAGGCCATTTACACCTCGGCCTACGAAGAAGCGGCGGAAGCCGTGAGTGCGCGGATGTTGGCGGAGGTGGAGGCGGCCCAGAGCCGAGCAGCAGCCGCCGAAGCAGCAGTGGCCAAAGCTGAGGCGGAAGCGGCGCTGGTGTGTGGGTGTGTGGGCGGTTTCCTGTGTGTGTGGGTGTATGTATTATATTAGGGGATCATGGTAGCATACATTTCGGCGTATATAGTTTTTTGGAATCTCTAGCTATGCCTATCGATCAATATTTGAATCACATCGATGAAGCATGAGATGATTCACACGGGCGTGAGAATGAGACACATTTGTCAGTATCATTTTCTTCTCTCTTCTTGCTTTTTTTTTACTTTTTATCACACTACTTCTTCCCTGTGCAAAAAAAGGGGCGGCGCATCAAGCGAGCGTCAATCGGCGATTCGGCGATGGCCACTGCTCGCGCGGCCGAGCAAGGTGCGATTTCCAAGCAAGGCGGCGTTCACCGAGGCGACTTTTTCAAACACCCGCACACTGCGCTCGACGCACTGCCTCAGGTTGGTCCTGTGATTATGCTCCAGTTGGTGTAAAACTCGCTCTACAAGCAGTAATATATCTGACCATGCGGAAGACCCCAGATCTTGAAATGTGTGACCTTTTGACACATTTCCCTTGTACTACAATTACTCACGGCGTCATCAATAAGGGATCGGAAAAGTGGTGTTCCTTTGATAGCTTCATTGAAATGATCTAAACTTAATGGTACTTTTATCCTTTTCTGGTTGTTGTGTGTTTCCTCGCTCACAGGCGCTGCTAGACCTACAGCCGGATTCTCCTCATTTCGACCGCGTGCTTTTTCGCCACACGCAGGTGCGTGCCACCGTGCTTGGCTGTGGTTGTTTGCTTGCTTTCTTCTTCTATCCTGCCCACGCGAGCTGCGTTGTTTGTTTTGGTAATGAGTATGTTTTGGGTTACGTTTCAAACATGAAGAAGGTGATACTTTCTTGTGTAGGCGACGCACTTCTCTTTTTCATCCTATTCTTTTTACATTCTTCTACCCCTCGAGAAAAGGCCGTGGCGAAGTTCAAGCACCGCGCGAAAACGCTGGTGAGCGCGATCAAGGACATGCACCACTACGGCCAGCGCTACAGCGAGGCCGGGATCGAGGTATTATATTCGAGTAATAGTAGCAAGACACATCATGCAGAGGGCGCATTTGTTATGTCTTAACGGTAGTTGGGGACCTCAAGAAAAAATGTTGAAAAAGAAAGGGCGAAGAAGAGATGCTGCGTGTTCGTATTTGTTATGTTTTCTTCTGTCATGGTTTATCTGTAGAACTTACACCGATAGTGCAACTTACGCCGAAAGTATATTCTCATTTCTTATTTAAACTTTCTGCTCTTCCTTGCCCCTTTTTTCGTTCCATCCTATGAATAGGTTTCCCGCCTGTTAGCTGCCCTGTTGCCTGCGAGCGCGACTGGGAGCTCCAACGACAGCAACACGGAAAGTGAAACGAAAGGCGACATCGACGATACAGAAGAAGAGCAAGACGCAGCCCTCTTGCAAGTGGCCACGGCCGCCGGTTGCAGCGTCGACCTTCTGCGAGCGTTACATGTAATGGGTGGCGCCTGCGAAAAGGAAGCCAAACGCACCCTCGAGGTTCGCGACTTAAAGATACGTCGTGATTCATAATGAAATCTGATAGTAGCACTGACTGCACTTTGTCTATGTACCTTTGTGTGCTATCGATTGGTAATGATGATTAGAACGGTCGATGACGATGATGAATGGTCAATAACAAACAATCATCGTTCTGTTCTCTCTTCGCAGGTGTCCCGGTCCTTGGGGGTAGTGATCGATCCGTTGGAGACCCATTTGCGAGACTATGAAGCACCCGTAACGGCGGTAGGAGTTATTAGCAAAAGGACAATAATAGGATCACAAGGATATAGAACAAGCTTCGCAGAAACGAAGCCAGATGAATGCGATCTGTTAATCTATTCTTTCTTCGTTTTTCCCTTGCAATTTACTCTGCATCTCTCTTTCCCATTCTTTTTCTGAACCTCAACCTACGCTGCACTGTTTCTCTCTGAATCTTTTTTATCTCTCTTTCGTCGTCTATATGGGCTATTCCTACCCAGGCGGCAGCGCTGGTGGACGCAAAGAGAGCAGCACACTTGAAAGACTTGGAGAAATATTTGATGGTGAAAAACAAAGCCGGGGACCGTGACTCAGAGCGACGAGAGGTAGGTGACAGCAAATTTGCATTCGTCGGTTGAACTTTGCTTCTGAAGGATTTTCGGCCCCACTCACTCTTTCTTCTCTTTCTCGAGTTGCATCATTCCTCTTCTTTGCATCTCTCGCCTATCTTCCTCCTTCCCTACCTCATTCCTCGTTTCCTATATTTTTTTCTTCATTCCCTCAAAAAATAAATAAAAAACATACACACACACACGCACTCAGGCCGCTGCGGGCGATTCTCGTCGCGCCCTCGAAGTAGCCCGCTTGTCTCTGGTCACGCACCTGCGCGCCTGCGCCTCGACTCGCCCGTTGGCTGCTGCCAGCGTCACTGCCCTTCTGGGGCGCGCCCTCTCAGGCGGGGGACTGGCCAATGCGCCGTGGACTACACCTTCGTCGTCCTCGTCGTCGTCGTCGTCTTGGGCCGCCTCGTCCTCTTCGTCGTCGTCGGTTCGTCTCTTGCAGTCGCCGCCGTCTCCGAACTCGCCTGGCTCCCCTCGCAGCCCTTCTTCTTCGTCGTCGTCGTCGTTCGATTGGAAGGCCAACGGCCCGGGCTATCTGAGCTCGGAAGCAGCGGTGGTGCTAGCTGGGCTCGAGTCGCTGATTGCTGGCGGGCAGGTATTGTACGATATATGATAAATTAGAGCACCGAATTGTATGCTCCCGCTCTCACCTTCCTTTTTCTCTTGACGTGAATATCCTTTTTCTTCCTCCTTGGGCAGACCTCGTATGTTCTCCCTTTATTCTTACCGTTTTTTTTTGCATGTTTGATGCTTTATGATGTGCATAGCGTTTCTCGCTTCCAGTCCCTTTTTTATGTTAATATCGTTCCTTCATGCATTTCCTCATATGGTTCTATACAATGTCTTCTTTTTTTTCTCTCATTATCCTCCCATCCTCCCTCTCAGGCGCAAGTGAAAATCGACGTGTTGGCCCACGAGTGGACGGTGCGGTGCCAGGAGTTCATCGCCTCTTTGGGGGTGGATCAGCTCCCCGCGTTCGAGAACAAGCCCGGCGGGCTCCGAGACACGCTTGTCACCCGCGTGCGCGCGCCTTCCAAAAAGGTGCGCAAAGAGTGACCAAGTTACTACTATAGTAAGGCTAAGCAGCAGACGAAATGCTTAAAAGCGGTTTTGTTCAACAGTTTTCCGTAATATTTCTCTTTTGGTCCCACCGCAGTGATAGTGCCATCGAAACAAAGTAAATACGCTGCGTGATCACTAACCTGGTGCCACTATATTTATGTGTGTGTCTGTGTGTTCACGTATACTGCATTTTAAGCCGAGTTTTGCGGCGAAGAATCGCGCCAAAGCGATGACGCAGGGCCAGAGCCGAAAGGTAGATACCAGCAGTGGCAGCGCTGCCGTCGACGACTCCACGAGCAATGGCGTGGGCGTGCCGTCGAATTTGACGAGCTTGAATGCTACTGTGGCGCGAACCACGGTAAGTCTTGATGTTTGCTTGAATGGCAGAAAGACAAATACATAACTCCTCTATTTTTGTCCTTCTTTTGGGTTCAAGACGCACATGCCTGCCATGCAATTCAAGTACACTCCACTCGCTTGGAAAATTTGAAAACTCTTATTTAAAAAAAAATAATGTACGCAGGTGGTGCCGCTAGCGGAAGGTGGGCGTGGTCATTTGGACAAGGAATCAATGCTCAGCGGGTGGCTATGGGAAGCGCGCCCCGAGAAAGCGGAGAAAGCGGGCACGGGCGATGTGAAGCGCAAGCACTGGCAACGGCATTATTACCGGCTGGTGTGTACTAATATACGATTGAAGGACACACGCGGCGACTTTTGCACCACTGAATATTGTTTTCAGGCTTTCACACGTGTTTTTTTTTTCTCTAATGTTTGCGGAATTCAGTTGCAGTGTGCCATTTTATTGTTTTCTCATTTCATGCCTCCTTCTGTCGACTTCATAGTTTTCAATTATTATTATTTTTCACCTTAAGTTGTGATATTTTTGTTCGGCTGTTCGCAGGTGCCCGGCCGGGGCCTCCTTCGGTGCGAAGCGCCAGCACCGCTTGCGCTTGAGGGGTCTTTACGCCAATCGCCACGGCCGTCGGGAGGGGGAGACAAAAGCGGGTTGAATTCGGATGAGCTGGTTCTCGATGAGGTAAAGTTAGTGTTTTTAGGTTGGGGAGTTTACAAAAAATACTTGCTTTAAATTTGGTGTTTTGCAAGCAATTTGAATAATGTTGCCAGCTTTGTGAATGTTTTTTCTCGTGCAATTCTCGTGCGCACATTCTCTTGCTTGTTAAATTACACGCATATATATATATACCGCGCATCCTCCAAGGTGGGCGGCTCTCCCTCGATTCGGGGCATGTTCGGGGGGCGCTACACCGGCGGTGGGCGCGACAACAGCCCTCGGCACCACGACCGGCTCGGGCGCCAAAAAGACACGCGCTCGGTTTCGCCTCGGCCTCGCCATCCGAGCGGAGAACACGGCGGCGGCAATGGCAGTGGTGCTGGTGGTGCCGGAGAAAGCAAGGGAGGAGACACTGCAGCTGCTGCAGCAGGAGCAGGAGGAGGAAAAGGAGGTGGAGTGGTGCTGGATTTGCTGGCTGGAGGGGAAGCCGCTGGTGCTGGTCCAGCAGCAGTGCCAACGTCTCCTCGCGGGCGCCAGGGCAGCCGTGGCCGAGCCGACAGCCAGGTGCGCACAACTGTTGCCGTTTGATGTTCACACATTTCTCACTTATCTTGTGTACTGTCCAATGGATCTGCTTCCATTGCAGTTTGAGCGGCAATTCTTGTCTTGATTGATTATCATGCCTTACAAATGCTTTCAATCTACTGCTAATTATTACTCTACGTTGTTGTTGTTGTTGTTGTATTCGTTTTCTTCCTTCATTTAATGGTCGATACTACATTAGTCGAACCCTCGCGCCCCCAGCCTGGGCCGCGCGAGCCGCGCCTTCGGCAGCAACCTCTTGCGGGCTTCTTCCAACGGCAGCGACGACAAGCAAGCGCTCTCTCCCAGTGCACCTCAACAAGGAGCGGCGGACGACAGCCATGCGGGCACTCCTCTGCCGTCGTCGTCGCTAGGGCCGCCGCCACTGCCAGCGGAGGAAACGGTAAGGAAAATACAACACTGGTTTGGATTTGACTCATGTGCTCCACTTTAGCGGTTATATGCATATCTCGTTCATTTGCATAGTAGATGATGCTATCTTGTTAGAATGTATCTGTAATATACAGTAGAAATGAATGGTATAACTTGCTCTGACTTCACTTTCCTTTTTCTTCGATGCACTGGGCTACATATCTGGGCATTTTAGGTGTGCGTGGAGTGGTCTCTGTGCACGGTGCGGGAATGCGACAAGGACGATGATGCGGTCTTGAGCTTTGAGCTCCTGTCACCGATGCTGCCTCGGCCCGTGCGCCTTCAGGTAATAATGAGTGAGCCAATGAGTACAACGATGCTCTATTACCTTTGTATGTCTACTTTAGCTGCAATTCTGTCGCCGTCCATATGTGCGGGACGGCCAACCCCTTTACGTCTTCCTTCTTAGAAGACACATTGGCGCATTCTGACAAGCTTCGCATGAAAAACAATTACCATCATTCTTCAGTTCGTCGGTCTTTCTCTTGGGGTTTCCTCTTCACCTACTTGATATTAACAAACACACTCCACCACGCACAGGCGGAAAACGAGGAAGACTTCAGCGACTGGACATGGGCCATTCGGGACCAAATTCAATTGGCGCTCGACGACCTCAAAAACGGCACTGCCTCTGCCACTGGTGCTGCTCCTAGTGGCGGTGGTGGTGGTAGCTCCAACCAGCAGATCAGCAACTCGGATGGCAATGCAGCCAACCAAAGTCGTGGTTTCGGCGGGCCTCCTAACAAGAGCCATGAAGAGGGGATGTTCCGCGCTTTAACAGACGGAGACATCGAAGCACTCAGTGCGCTCAATCCAGTGTGCTGTGACTGCGCTACTGCAGCCCCGGAATGGGTGTCCATCAATCTGGGCATGATGCTGTGCATTACTTGCAGCGGCGTGCACCGATCCCTCGGCACGCACGTGTCCAAGGCAAGTACTATAATTACAATTATGTTGAGGGCCGCCTTGATTAAAGAGGAAAAAGAAAACAATTGCTCTTTTGTTGCTTTGTAATCCTAATTTAATCCTCATTTTCTTTATTGCCAACATCACCGCTCCTCTCCATCAGGTGCGGTCGCTCACCTTGGACAAGTGGAGTGCGCCTCGGCTGGCCCTGATTCAGCAAGCGGGCAACGCGCGTGCCAACTCTTGGTGGGAAGCCAAAGTCAACCCTAGCACGGGGCAAGTCACTGTTCCAGGCAAAGGGAAAGATGCCGCAGCAACTGCAGCGAAAGGACTAGCGGGAAACAGTCGAACGCGCAAAGAGCAGCAATTGCAGCAACAAGAGATTACGATGACCAAACCAAACGCCAACCCTACTCGAGCAGCTGCAGAGGTACAGTATAACTATTAGAATGTCATTGGTGTTTGCTTCTTTGTCTCCACCTTCTTTGTATCTAATGTGCGCTTACACGAAATGCTCGCACTCCATGAAACAGGCTTGGATTCGTGCTAAGTATTTGGACAAAGCGTTTCAAGAATCGGCCACTGCAGACCTCTCTGCCGATCAACAAGCTTCGGCACTGGTGGCGTGCGCCAGCCAGGGTGACATGGCGGGTTTGTTGGCGGGCCTCGCTGTTCGCGGTGCAGACCCGTCTACGCCGGGGGTACTGGCCGCTGCAGTGTCCTGTCCGGACGAAGACCAGGTGCATTGGATTGTATAATAGTAGAGAAGATGAATTAATTCATTTATGCCATGAACTAGGAGCACTTCGAAACATGTAACTGCCTCTTGCTTGTGTGCTTGGTTGTTGTGCACTATGTGAAACTTGTTAATCTTTTGACAGGGCGCTGCGTGCGTGGAGGCGTTGCTCCAGAACGGCTGCGATCCAGCAGCTGCGGCTTCATCTGCGGAGGGCGGGCGCTCGGCGTTGGAGCTGGCTGAGGAGCTGGGCCGTACTGTTTGCGCAAACTTACTGCGCCGCTAAAAGAGAGGCAATGCAGACAAAAGGATGGCTTCCTCTGTGTGAAATTAAACAGGGGAATCGCGATTCCACCGGGTTGTGATGAAGAAGGCCAGGTGGCTATAAAAGGCCAAGCCCGCGTTGTTGGTAGCGAGTGGCCTGTTGAACGCGCCAATATTGAGAAGCCAGAGCGCACCAATACACTGGGAAGGCGGACACATATCACGAAATTTAGGGTACTGTTGCTGAAATTTTTATACTTGAGATGCGTTTTGAATTCGATCTGCTTTGTTCACTCTTGTGATGTACTTTTATCCATCACCAGATCCTACGGGGTTCATGAGAGTAAAGATGAATATTGCATTGCGCAAAAGGACACTCAGCCCAGTCAGACTTGTTCTGGAGGATTCATCAAAACGCAGCTTTATGCTATTTGTTGTTGTTTCTTTGCAATTGGGGAGTATAATCTAATCTAATCTAATCTAATCCACCCACTTTTCCCAATTCCATATTCCATCTCGCGAGATCGCGATAGATTAGGGATTCCTCCGTAGATGAAGAAAACGAGGCCTCTAAACACTCTCCTCTTTACGATTCTGACTTGCGCGCAACGCACGCGCGTACACTTCTGCCCGCAGCATTGGCTTCTGTGTCATTTGGGTTTGTATTAGTTCGAGTTCGAGTTCGAAAACGAGGCCTATCACGTAAAACATAGCACAAATCTTACGTCTATATCTCCATAGCAGGAAGGGTTGGGAAAAAGAATTTGCTGCTGGCTGCAGCCCCAAATGTGCAATTGCACACCCAGCAGAGAGCAGAGAGCAGAGCAGAGAACAGAGCGACAGAGTATCGCAGATCCCAGCCGGCCGCACTCGGGAATTTTTACCAGCAGAAATTTCTGACATTTCGTCACTTCCGACGGTGCGTACACTTCTTGATGATCCGTGTGCAGCAAATCGTAGTAACGCCAGACCAGCTCGCCCCCGAAACTGTTGCGTCCTGTGGGCTGCATTAATACTTTCACAGCTTCTTTGGTACTCGTGGTTGTAGAATGGACGTCTAGAGACTTCAAGCGACTTGATTGATGCAAGTTTACGCTATCGGGAAGCTTCTCCTGCTTCTGCGCATTGGGAAGCATGTTTCTCAACTTTCTGTCGCGACAGCTAGGGTGGCGTCACAAAGAGTCCTCATGCAGCGCGCTGTCGCTAAAGCCTTATTTTCGCCAACAGGGATCGCTGGGGCTGCGGTCTCTGCTGGAGTAGTAAGGGTTGCCAAGGACGTGAGTCGATTTGTATGTTAGCATTGATTTGTTTATGTTTTCCCTCGTAATCGCCGAGCGTGCGTAGTATGTTAGATAATATGTTGCTTTTGATTAAAATTATGTCGCCATTCATGTTACTGGATGTCTTATAATTTGTAGAGGCTTGGAGTTTCGACATCGAAGTTACTACTGCCGCCGCCGCTGCCTCTCGATGGCGATCCTTTGGAAGAGCTTCGATCGTCCTTCGTCTTGGCTCTAGCGCTCGTGCTTGGCCTTGCAGTAATACTGGCCGTGAGCTGTTCACATCTGCAATATAGAAGGAAGAAGGAAGCAGAACTTTTGACACTGAAGTTAACGCTTGTATCAACAGCATGGGAAAAGCATGCAGCGGCTCTTCAGCGCCTCGACTGGACTGCAGTGGCAGCGACGTACCATTCTGACGCAGCCTTAGTCGTCTCAGTCCTCGGCGAGGTAGATTCCCCTACCCTAAAAGCAACGAACACTGCTCATCCCTATTTTGTTACTTGAATTATGCATGGTAGTTTGGCTGAGGTGGAAATTTGACGAAGGTTTTGTGAAACTCACTGAAGGTCTTCCTATCCATTGCCACACGACTTCACCTAAAGAGATGTGCTCAGCTGCCAGAGAAATCAAATAAATTGAGCTTATTACTTCTCACCCTGTTCCTTCCTATTTATTTTAACTCATTTGGGCAAATAAGACTGACAGCGAGGATGACGGCAACAGCGTCGTTCACGGCGATGAATGCGGGGTGCATGGGATTATCGAGTGGCTTCAGGTATGGCTTTATGGACTCTGAAGTAAAATATAATTGCATGTAAAGAGCACAGTTTTTACACTGTGCGGTAGTGATTGGTATACAGGTCTCCGCCTTGACTCATTCTATTGTTCACATTTTCTCTTCTTTTCCCTGAATTGCTCGTGTGCGCTTTTGGTTCGACCAATCTAGACTGCACGCTCTGAGCTCGACCCTAGCTTTGGTGGCGACCCTGCCTTGTTTACTCTAGCCGAAAAGGCTACTACGGTTCATAAGGGCAATAATATTGATAAGGTTACTACTGATGGCAAATCAAATACCGATGAACGCAGTGGTCCGAACGTGCACTCACTTGGCAGCCAGCAACAGCGTGTGGTTGTAGAAGTGAACGAAACCAGTCGTACGGTCTTGAAGCTGTGGCGTTCGGCTGCATTCACCGGATGCGACCTGTATTCCTTTGGGCCTCCAGATCACGAGCAGATTGGCGGTAGCTCCTTGATCGTTTATCAGAAGTCCACTGTCAAGAAACTACAGCCTGAGGAGTCTCGTGATGATAATCTTGTAAACCTGCAAGCCTCAAACTCCTCCTGTAGTCCCGCCAGCAGCAGAGCACGCCGATATCGCTGCCAGCGTCATTATGTTGACACAAGAGGAGCAGATAGCGCCGATTTGCACGATACTCACGTGCACAACTTTAGCCCTAGACGCAGCAGTAAGGAAAGCTCCAGGCATCCGTCGCCAGGGAGGCTTTTCGATCCTGATTGTGCTGAATGTAGAGCAGCCACTGCTAGCCCGCAGGCTCGCACTGGTTTGGTCTACTCCTCGAGCTTTGATGATATCCTCGACAACAGTGTCGATAGCAATGTTGACGAAGAGGCTGGGCACAGCTTCGCTGGAGGCAGTGTGTACAGTGAAGACGGCAAGCATGTGCTGAGCAGCAACGGCTGGCGCAGGATTCAAGACCAAGGAAGCGACAGTGACAAAGAGGATGGAACTGATGATGACTTCAACAAGGAGGATACAAAGAAGCACGTGCCAGGCTCGAATGGCTCTTACTGTCCTGCTCCTGAATCGCCAGAACGCGTGCGAAGGGCGACAACAGCGGCTGTGGAAAGCGCGAGGAGATACGGAAACAGAGGAAACAGCGTGGATAGAGTCTCTTTCAGCAGTAGCGGCAGCAGCACCAGCACCAGCAATATCAACAATGTTTACGACGCTCCAGCAGATATAAGTGACCGTGAAGGGGGCTACCTTGGTGTCACGGCCGCAGCAGCAGCGGCATTTCGACGACTGTCACCTGCAGAAGAACGCGCTGAACGAGTTGCAAATGCAGTGGGACGGTAAATTCGTAATTCGCGTTGGTACCTTCTCCTTTAGCAATTGTCAATAGTGGCCCAATTGATTTTATGATATCCTTGAAGAATGCATGCCTACATGTATTCTTTAAATAATTTTGGTAACTTTTGCAGGTCGGTCTTTAAGGCAGCTACCGAAGACGCTGCGGACAAGCTTTGGTCTCACTTGCGCTCCATTGTGTTTGGACCTCGTGGCTTGAAGTGGGCGCGCAACGTGTTTGTGAGCTTCGACTACAATCGTACAGGGCGGCTCAGGCCAGTTCAATTTGAAGAGTCGCTCGTGTCTTTGGGCGCTGCTGAGCATGCCACCTTGCCAGCTGCTGTGCTTGCGGAGATCATGGCAGCAGTGCACGCTGTAAGTCGCTCCCAATCTCCTGGCAAGAAGTACCGGGGTAGCAGCAGCAGCAGCAGTGGTGTCACAGAGGTTTCCTACGACGAGCTCATCCAGTGCTTGCGCATGTGGGGTCCACAGCCATTCAAAGCACGCCGCTACGAGCGCTGGGATGCCATCCGGCTGTCCTCGCCAACCAAGACATCTGCGGTGACCGCGCGCCATACCACCGATGATGTGCGAAGCAGTAAGATTGAGGTAAATATACCGGCTAGAACCGAAAGTGGTAAGCGCTCTCAGACATACGGTAGTCCAGGTTGCATTTTAGGAGTGGACAAGACAATGCCTACTCTCCATAAAGCCGAATTCTCTCCTGAACTATCGAAAGTGTGGAATGTTCGATCAGCAGTGTCACCGCCAGCACCACCACCCACGCCAGTAGACAAGCTATTCGACGGTTTTGAAGCTGAAGACAAAATGGAGATCCACAAAAAAGAAGCTATCAATGGCCTGCAAACTGAAGCGCCTCAAAAGGAGAGGCGGGCTACGAAACGCTTAGAAGAGAAGTTCGAAGGAGTAAATTACAAAAGTGTCGAAGCAGAAGGCAACCCAACGACTAAATCATCCACGGGCGGCAAATCAGTGATGATTCCAGAGTTCGTTCAGCCATCTTCCTTGACGCTGCATTCGCCTACATCGGCTGCTGAATTACCTATAAATTCGCCCAAAGTCATCCCCGCTCTGCGGTCACCTTATTCTTTGCTGCCCTCCATGGCTGCTCTCATGGGAAATGCTGCGCCCGCAGCGCCCGACTACAAGGCTGACGAGAATTCAACCGTCCAATCTATTAGAAGCAGCGTTACTAATAACGATGCTTCTAAGTTGCGAACTTTTAACAGCCACGATGAAAAGGCCGTGTCTTATGTTGAAGCGCCGGATACTGCCAACGGAGATAAGGCTTCTGATGAAGCGTCGTTGGAATTACTTGGCCTACCTTCAGCAAAGAGTAGATACATCGCCGCGACTGCTCCTCCTCCTCCTCCTGCTGCTGCTGCTTCTCCTGCTACTGTTCTCTCACCGCCGATAAGGCAACCGAATATGAGGAGCCCAAGCAGCCGAGGTGCAGTGGCAGCAGCCGTTGAAGCCGTTAAAGTTACGCCAACAATAACCAAAGCGAACACGAAGAAGACAAGGACAATAACAAACTCCGAGGTGACTCCAACTGTGGCTACAACAACAACAACAACAACAACAGCAACAGGGGTGCTGAATTCGCCTCCTTCCTCCACCTCGAAATGGAGCACCCCACCCAGCGTGCGCGAGTGCGCGGCCGCTGATTGGCGCGCGATGGAGGCTGAGCGGGACCGGGCAAATCGAACCAACGGCCACTCTTTCTTTGACTCTCCCTCTCGCCCCAACCACCTTCAGAGCACACGCCACACGACCTGAACCACCGAGACCAGGAGCACGGGCAGCAACAACGCCACCAACAACGCCCCAGCTCCGAGCCCAGACGAAAAGAGTTACCGTGGGACAAGTCGCCGCTGTCGCGACGATCAATACAGAGGGAACCTGTGGATGCCAATTGGCGTGGGCTGGAGACACTGGTGGACCAAACAAGGTAACTTTATGGGTTTGACTACATGCTAGTACTTTGATGTTGAAGTAACTTTCACTCTTGCCTCCTTTTCTTCAAACCTTGTCACTTCTTGTTTATTCTTCTTTGCTGCCTCGAAAAGTCAGGATCTCTCTTCTATACTAATCCAGTGATTTTTTCTAAACTCCATCCTCTTGATAAATCCCCATGTCTTCAATCGTGTTCACCAATGTGCAGATATCATTTGGACGCAGAGTTCGATGATAATGGCGACAGTGGCGACACCGAAGCAACAAGCACCGAATTGCCTTGAGTAGGCAGCGCAGTATCGAACAATCCGCAAGTGGAAAGTTTCTTTCAAAGGAAATCTCCCAAGCATAATTCTCTTACTCTTATGCCCCTATGCCAAGGGCTACTTGCTTCTTGTGTTTGTGCATGTGCTGTAATTTCCAAACGAAAACGAAGGCGCATGCTTCTGTTTTTATACGAAAGAATTTAGTTCTTAGTGGGCCATTTGAATTTAAATCTGAATCTGCATCAGTATCAGCAGCCAAGAAAACCGCGGGTTTTCCGGATATTTAACCACTTCGGCTCAGCAGATGATTCGAGATTCGGTGATTATTAATGGCGCTGAAGGAAAACCTGGTGAGGGTGAGGAAAACCCAGCAGCCTCGTGGGTTTTCTTGGCTACTCATCAGACTACCAACACCGACTACCATCAGGCCAAAACCGCATTCCACATCAATTTGTTAACTTGGTCTACAACGAAATATTGAGGAACTATTATGTGCTTATTCTACATATCCATTCCTTGTGGTTCTGGATTATAGTAATAGTAACATAACCACCCTGGCCGGTCAGTCGAAATAGCCGAAATGGCCAATGGAGATTATGATGGCACATAGACATAGAGCAGCAATCCATGACACCGCACATATTCATTCAATCGAACTGAAACCGGCATTAGCTCGCATGCTTCTAGGTGGGTTTCTTCAAAGTGTCCGACTCGCCGTCTGCCCTCAGCGTGTCGTATTCGTCCATCTTGAGGTGCAACGTGCGCAGCAGTTCGTCCACCGTGCGCTTGCAATTCATGAACACGTCCTGCAATTAGTGACAGAGAGTGAAGACACGCCACAAACACCCCCCAATTGCGGCCCGTTCCATTCCAGAAGTGTGCCCGAGTAAGAAATCAAGCAAACGAACAAGCAGCGACGTTGTGGTAACAGCGTTGAGAAAAAAAAGTTAGCTTCGATTCTCTTAGGAATCAATCAGTACTGGCAAGAAAAAAGAGTGGGAAAGAGAAACAATACTTCATGCTAAAGTTTCACTGTATGAACAATAGCTATAAGCATGCTATTTAGCTATTTAGTGTACGATGTGCTTTCATGGCGCTTACCTCAGCCCCGCTGTGGTCTCCGTCCTGCATCCTATCGAAAATCGCGACGCCCATCAGTTTCTTGGCACTGGTGATCTTGTGCTGCCATTTAAACACCACATAGTCAAGTGAGAAAAGAGTCGTAATAAGGTGGGATGTAGGCAGGCAGAGTGAGGGGAAAGGAAGATTTGAGTGGAACTGTGAGAAGGAGATGGAAAATCCGTGTGTGAGAGCTGACGGAGACTGACTTGAATGTAGGCGATGTCAAACTTGAGCTTTGCCATAGTGCTGTAAAGCTTCGCTCGGTAGCCAACCATTGTCAAGGTGGATGGCGGAGGCCTCATTCCAGCATCGTCCGCCATTGCTGTAAAACTCAATTAGGTCTGTCGTGTTTTTCTTTTCCTTGCGGTGGTAGTGTTGGCGACGTGGGTCTTTCTTTTCTGTCCCAACACGAAATATTCACGGGCACCTGAAGACGAGTGTGAGGCGGCAAAGATTACGATAACTGCAAGTGCGCTACGTGCAGAGCTCTTAAGCCTTGCGCCCACCTGAATGCTGTGATGAACTTCCCCGGTGAATACAGAAATCAACGTCTCCACAGCAAGCAGGCTGGCTGACTTCAGGTTGGACACACAGCATTCCTTTTTCTGACCTTTTGATTGGTTCAAAGGATATGCGCTAATGTGGTACGCATCTCAGGTTTCGCGTTTTCGTTCTTCTCGTTCGACTTACTTTATGTTCTCTGCTTTCTGTACAGACTTAGCTAAACTAAACTATAAGAAGAGTAGTAGACCTCGCAGACCTTAGTGCTTTTGCATGGCTACACAGCTCAACGTGAGCTCGATCGAATAATAGCGCGCCCGTCATAAAATTTTCTCTGGCTCTGTCTTTAGTCACATCTCATATCGTTAAAGCTAGGCTCCTTCATTCTGAACTTTAGCTGTACTGTAGTACGTACGACGTACCCTAGCAACTCAAAGCTAAGAGTGGCATTTTTTAGTAGTATTACTGTAGTGCTCTCGTCGCGTCGTACTAGTAGTAAAATAGTAAAATTATAACATTACAGTGTTGTCAAAGCACCATTCAGAATCTTCTAGACCTCAAGCTCGCTCGTCGCCAAGCCGCGGGCGGCATGAACACTCCTTTGGAACCGTCACATTCTTCGATGCCGCAACCTCTTCCTTCTCCCCAGCAGCAGCAGCAACTATCGGCCTCAACAACTGCCCGCGTTGCGGCTTTGCGAGTAGAATTTCCAGGCTGGGATGGCGTAGTACCAACAGAAGAGGTAGAGCACTGGTCCGCTAACGACCTGCGCATGTTTGCTGGTTCTGGTGGTTATTTAACCCCACCTCCTCTCAGCAAACCGCGGCCAGCCTCGATGGCATCAGCAGCTGCGCCAACGGATGAAACGCACGAGTTGGCCAAACAACCAATTCGTAACGATCCTAGGCCTGTACCACCGCCACCGCAGCCTATGAAAGGTGATACCACCGGCAGCAGCCACAAGGAAGTTACCCCAGGAAGCGTGCCTGGTGCCAGTAATGTTGAAAAGTCGGCGAACACGAAACTTGATGCCACTGCTGGTGCGCCGTCTTCGGTCGCCTCTCATCCTAACGCATGTGCGAGCCAAGGTACAGCGTCTACCTCTGGAGCAGGGCGGTGGTTTCTCGACGTGAACGCTTGGCAGCCTTCGGCCGCGGAATGGGCACTTGCACTGGCGCAATTGAACGACTCGGAGCGCGTAGCGGTGCGTGCACCATTTTCTCCTCTTTAGTTTTCAGCTCGTGCCTGAAGGCTGTTCAAGTACTCGAGTACCTCAATGTCAAATTTTCCATTTCAGATTAAACCATTGTGCGGTTGTGCCGAAGCAGGTCCAGAAATTCGTGTTTGAGAAAGACCGGAAGCTAGCGATGGGGAGCCGGCTGTTGCAGCGCTACGCCGTGCGAGAGGTTCGAGTGCACTAACTTTTATCTTTGCTTCAAGGGAGCATGATCGTTTGCCACTCCTCGTTTCAAGCACTTGCCTCGTTTAATGTCATTCGATCGTTGCGCGTTTTGATGTTGTATTAGGCGTTGGGCATCAACGACTCACACTTCACCATTGGCCGAACGAAAGAGAAGAAGCCGTTTCTTGGCTTTGAGCCTTCGTCATCTAGCTCTGGGAACGTGGCAGCGGCATCCGCTCTTGCTGGTGAAGGCGGAGTAGAAGACAGTGCCGCAGCTGCAGGAAGAGAAGGAAGCAATTCTGCCCGTGAAGCATGCGCACAGCGCCGCTTCAGCAACTTCAACTTCAACGCGACGCACCACGGGCGAGTGGTGGCTCTGGCTTGCGAACCCACGCTGGTGGTGGGCGTGGACGTGATGAACGAAGTGAGTCTTGAAAAAGGGAATAGTGATTCACACTGTAGTGGGAAACGAGGAGCTGGAGGGTGCTCAGAAAAACACGAAAAACGACAGAGGCATTCATTCACCGATTGCTCACCTGGAGTGTTTAGATTCTAGGAAGTGCTTCGTCCATGTTACGAAACTATTTTCATACTTTTCTTTTGTTCCTCTTTGGTCTGTTTTGCTGTCATCAGGTTGACGTGCCAGGCGGTTGCCGTTCCGCGGAAACGTTTTTCGAGTCGTTTGAGACTTCCTTCACCACCGCAGAGTGGCAACTCATCCGTGGGGGTTACCCGGGCGACGGTTGCGGTTCATCGGCACTTTCATCTTCATCATCATCTTTTTATTCGACGCCTAGTAGCAGCGGCGCCAAGAGCACGGCCTTAGTCGGTGGCGACGCCGGGGCGTTTCGGCGTTTCTACCGGTTTTGGGCTCTGAAAGAGGCTTACATCAAGGCGCACGGGCTTGGCTTGGGGATTGACTTGCAAAGCATTGAGTTTCGCCTCCAGGCTGTGAATCGAAGCGGCGATAGAAATGGCAGTAATATGAGCTTTGAAGAAGAAGGGGGGAAAAGAGATGGCAGTGATAGGAGTGGCGGTAGTGGCGTCAGTTACGTTTGGCGGGTGTGCGTGGACGGGGCATCCACCCCCGCGAAGCACTGGGCCTTTTCCCTGGAGCGGGTCGACGACCGCCACGTGGTATGCGTAGCGCTTGCGCCGCCGCAGGTGAGAATGCAAGTAGATGGAAAGGGGAAAACAATGGGTGCAGAATAGACGAACGC
>Ga0307930_1001560_pt1 | contig 18091 bp, 22 predicted proteins | sample OrgLakmetageno46_FD_203161 | JGI IMG/M metagenome (GOLD analysis project Ga0307930, IMG submission 203161) | Saline water microbial communities from Organic Lake, Antarctica - #46 | ecosystem: Environmental > Aquatic > Non-marine Saline and Alkaline > Saline | place: Antarctica: Organic Lake...
TGCCGCCAAGTGCCGCGGTAAGTGCCGTTGCCTAAATCCATCATGCTGCCAGTTGCGATAGCTGCCCGTCTGTGCTGGCTGTGGTGAGCGCCGGTAGGCGACCAATCCAATGCTTCGGTAACCTGATAAGCAGGTTGGGTCACGAACAAGCATGAAGATGACGAGAGACAGAAGGGAATAGGAGAGGACTTGAGGCGCACGAGCGAGAAATTACTTACGAAATGGCTCTACGATTAAGCCACATGGATCACGTGAGCACACTGAGGGACTGTCATCAGTGTGGGTTGTACTTCTTTGAAATGCTACACTAATATATGCCAAAAAAGCCTACGAAAAATCGCACCTCTACGAGCCACAAGTCGCCGCCACTGAATTGTTTAGCTCCACTGGTGGAATAAGCATCGAGGGTAAAGTTGCAGGCTCGACCCGCGATGCACACATAATCGCTCGACGAGAGGCGTGATGTGACCCATCTATTTTGCGATGGGGATAACGAGATATCAAGAGAGTGAGAGGCAAGGAGGGAGTAGATGGAAAGTCCTGTAAACGAGATAAAAGTTAAAAATCTAAGAACAGTAGAGCTTCGCGCGTAGAAGGAAGTAATGTAAATGTAGACACATACCCCGTCAACGGTTGATCGTTGTCTCGAATGGTGATGACAGTGGTGCGCTGAGGGCCAAGCGTGATGGGGGCGCTGCTGCCAGTAGGCTCAACCAAACGCAGCCAGAAACGCTCATCACCTTCGTACACCTTCGATTTTGAGAACACCAAAAAAAAATTGATGAAGTTTTGCCGCCACCCTCGAAAAGAAAATACGAAGAGAGACCTCTAGATTTCACACAATGTGTACTTAGGACGGAAGGCGCGAAATACAAATCGCGGAATACAAACACACGAGGCACCCACCCACCCACCCACCCACCCGCACATCTCGACAATACATACCCGATCATCGTGGATGGTAACCTTGAAGGTCATGGCCACAGCGCCCTCGGGAAACGGTATCACTTGTGAGGTGGTGTAAGGCGCTGTCGGCGTCACATCTGCCTCATCCGTGCCCTCGTGCTCTAAGCTGTAGGCAATCTCGAACGCCCCATAGCCACCCCCGCTTCGCACTAGGGTCACCAGCAAGAATCCGTTGCCTTCGCTGACGGTGTAGGAGGGGCTCGCAAATCCCACGGTGCCGCGGTGGCCGCACACCACGTGAGTCCCCTAATGGTATAATACACGAATAATACGCGAAGTGACAGCAACAAAAAAGCCAAACAAGAAACAAGTAAGTATCAACCATTGACAGACTCGAACTTAAGTGGGCATGGAGGCGGGGCTGATACTAATAGTCAAGAACAGATCGGAGAGGTGATGGAGACTAATCAAAACTACCCGACCACCGACTATTTATACTCCTGGTTTATAGATTACCGTGGTATTGTGGCAGGTCCAAGATGCATCTCGCTCGCCACCGTAAGCGTCGCTTCGCCCCTGGGTGCAGGTCTTGGCGCGCTCATAGAGGGGTTCAGAGGGTGACGTCACCAGAGCAAAGGGCTCCGCGTCCTCGAATGCCAACGGATCCTTTTTTTGGGTGAAGAACGTGGATGGAGACCAAGACGACGACAAGCAAGCAAGAAGATGTTGAAGAGGATAGTTGATGAGGACAGTTGATGAGGATGAAGCAGGAAGGGAGTATATACATTATGCCATGAATAGGAAACGAAATACACCACTTCATGGAAATGGGATTTCAAAATACACAGGAGCGGATTCGCACCTGGCTCCCAAAGGGCAGAGCCACGGAGAGCTGCCTTGTGGCTTCGTCCCACAATAAGCCGGGGTCAGTGTGCCGGTACCCACTGCGGCGAGACGACAGCAAGAGAGGGTCCGCGCAGTCTGCACACACGCACAAAATGCGAGCAACGAACAGTTCATACACTCCAGTTGTCAGGTATGAAAAAAGCACGGGCCACACATTGGAACGCCGAGAAAGCGCGAGCAAAGTCTTTCCGAAGAAGAAGTAAAAATATTCTAGGGAGGGTTCCAAACAGGGCAAGTATGGAAAAAATTACCGAGGCACATGTGGTCGTTGCAGGCGGAGCAGCGCGGGTCGAAGCGCGTGCAGGGCTGGCATTCCGTGGCCGTGGCTCCCTTGTGCACGCTGTAACCCTCCTGGTAAACGAAGATACAAAGAGGTGAGAACCAAGAAGTAAAATGTTAGATTTGCATGTAAAAAAGAGATGGTAGAGAGCAAGATGCCACTCTGCTAGTAACTCAATGCCTAACGCAAAATTCAAAAGACAGCGACGAAAGAGCCAACCCTTTCTTCATCGTTGATTCCTATTTGCTATGGTGGTGAATGCACGCCTCGAAACCGTGTTATTTGCATACTCTTAAGAGTACAAACCTGGCAGGTGGTGCAGGTCGTATTCGAGCACCGGTCGCATAGAGCGTCAAATCGTTTGCAATTGAGTTTCTCGCAATCTTCGCCCCAATAACCGCCATCGCAGACACACTCTCCAATCGTGTAGTTGCAAGTTCCGTGCCCTCCACAATCCCCCGCACACAGCTTCTTCGGGTAGCATAAGCTGCCAATTTTGAAGTGCCCAGGGCCGCATTCGCCGCAGTCGATGCCTTGATAGCCCATCTCGCAGAAACAGGTGCCACTCCGGCGGTCGCAGGTGCCATACTCTTTGCCCCGGCAATAGTACTTGCCACCGCCTAGAGGCCCCACCATAGAGGGGCACACTTGCCGCGCATGCACCCCGTCAAACTATAATGCAAATTCACAAGAGAGCAAATCAAACTTTGAGGGGAATGATTTCAAAGGACGAGCTATGCATTCAGTAACAGACATCGATTGGAAACGTGCATTCACTCACTTGTCTAGGAAAGGTAGCGGTGTCAGCTGCACCCTCGTTGACGCGTTCCCGCTGATAATTGGTAGGCTGCCCAAAGTAACCAACAAAGCCTTTCTCATAGGGCTCAAATGGCGCATATGAGATGTTTTGTCCCGGATGTGTACGCGGCACATACAGGCGAAAACCGTCAACAGAGCTCGACAAGCTCAAAAAGCTCAGAAGGACTCTAACCACGATGCCTAGTGGCGATAGCGATAAAGGATGCATTTCTAAACGATTTAGGGGGCTCTGCTCAACTAGCCAGCGGCTTCAAATCGTTATAATCCTAGCTAGCATTCATACTAGTAGACCAAGCAAGAAGGATAGAGCCGTCAACTCCATCTCTCCATCATGCCAAATTCTTCACTTTTTCCAACCCCGTAAGGGAGAATTGCACGTCCTTAACACCCCGTAAGGGATGCAGGCGTGGTGGGCGTGGGCAGTGGGCAGTGGGCAGTGGTCTGTCATCAGTTGGTCATCAGTTTGAGGACAAAAATGCCATCGTGCCGTATCCTCAGCTGGTCTAACCACCATTAACCTATCGGCTCACCTCTTCTAGCTATATGAAGTGGAAACACAGAAACACTGCGTAATTATAAGAATTGAGGAGGGAATCGTTAGTTCAGTTGTAAACAGTGAAGGAGCTCGAGTAGTTTAGGAGTGCTCGCACTTACCCAGGCGAGTTTAGGCTGTCGACGACGGATAACAAGAACAAACAGACTATCCACAGTGCAATGCTTTTGCCCTATCCATCCGCGCTGAACATATCAATTTTTACTGTCCTGTTTGCGGTTGTCGCCATCGCTGCCGACAACTTGAGCAGATTATTTGGTCATATAAATTTAATGGTTGCCCTCGGAGTGGTTGCTTTATCCGTCGTATACGCTTCTATCCGATATCCACTAGATAGCATCTTACGAGCCATCATTTATTTGAATTGGATGTGTCATGCTGGCCTCACCAAGGATCTTCGTAAACTTCGACTCTTTTTCCAAGCTCATACCGCTCGCAATGTGTCAGCATCTTCGAAATGCGGAGGAGTCTTGCCTGGATGGCACGTCTTACCTGCAGGTGAAGTCGCTTGGATTGCTGCAGCCAAGGCTCCCGTGGATGACAATGAGGCTTCTGATGGCAATATCCAATTTTACAGCGCTTGTGACCAGACTTTGGCGGAAGCAGAACGTGTCGTCATATTTTTTCACGGCGTGGGAGGTTGTAGAGGCGGCGTAGGATTGCCCTTGGCTGCTCCTTCAGGGCGAGTGACGTGTAAGCGAGCACTGGCGACGCATTTTAAGTGCCACGTGGTATCATTTGAATACCGCGGCTTTGGAGACATTACTAGCTTTAGTTCTAGCTCCACTGCGATTCCATCGGAGCAGTCTATTTCTGAAGATGCGACGGCAGCCTGGGATTGGGTGAATGCTCGAGTGGGTCCTAAATGCCAAGTGGTGCTGTATGCCCAGAGCCTGGGCTGCGCAGTGGCACTTCATCTTGCATCTGATTTGGTCCAAACAACGCCTTCTGTTGCAACGCGCTTATATTTGGTGCTTGATGCGCCCTTCACTTCGCTCGCTAAGGCAGCAACTGTTCACCCATTTGGCCAATTGGCAGCACGTTTACTAGACTGGGTTGGGTATGATGACACGCAGAAAGCAAAGATAATGGCATCGATCTTAGCACGCATTCCAGATAAATGGGAAAACGAAGAACGCTTTGTCATGTTAGCTGAAAAAGGTGTGCATATCCTATCGCTGTGCAAAGATGAGGATGAAGTGGTTCCATCAAGTATGTCCCGCGAACTCACCAATATGGTACCCGTTGACGGCAATAATTCTTCTTCATCGCGCGTGGCACCTCAACTCGCTGTGATCAAAGGGCGCAGCAAAGTCTTGAAGCGGCACCACATTGATGCATGTACTACACCGGAATGGCTTGCAGCTTTAGGAGACTTCTTGGGTCAGATCTGACGTATGACCTAGGTAGTTTGGCGCTTGTGATGACATTATTGCTCCTGGGTCCGGATATCGGCAGCGCCAAGCTTCTCCTATTTACTTACTTACAGCTCCCTACGCCATTTCTGCCATTGCGATTGCCACTGTGGTTGCCATGGTGGTGAACTCGAACTCGAACTAATACAAACCCAAATGACACAGAAGCCAATGCTGCGGGCAGAAGTGTACGCGCGTGCGTTGCGCGTTGCGCGCAAGTCAAAATCGTAAAGAGGATAGTCTACAGAAGGTAGAAAGAGTAAGAAATTTAATTCTTAATTACGTGCAGCTCCGAATAAAATTCCTTCTCCACATGCAAATCCAGCAAAGAAGTTCTACTAAGAGCAAGAGCCGGCTTTGTGTAAAGTAGAAAGTAGTTAAAACTTAAAGAGATAGACAGATAGGTTATGGCGTTATAATCAAACTATTTAGGAATAAGGCCAAGATGGCAAATTCTAAGATCCTTGAGCTAGGAGTGTTTCCTGCGCATCTCAAAACCCATGGCCCTGCATTTATCTGTAGTGTTTATCACGGCAGAACTTTTGGCCTTTTGTGTAATTGTTTAATTTTCGCCTTGTTCGTGGCGCGCTTTCAAAGCTGCCCGGAGAGTCTTGAAGCGCGCAAGGCACTGCTTTGCTGACTTGCCCTCGACCGCTTTTCCAATCGCTTTCCAACGCGCAGAGGGATCCCCTGGAACAGCAGGGTGAGCCGCTAACGCGGCCTCGAGTGCCTGCTGTTGAGAGTCGGTCCACTCATCATCGAGAGCGTTTGCTGCTGCTCCAGAAGCAGCCTCGCTGGATTCACTTTCCTGTTTGGATGATGGTGGACATGGCGGCATCTCAGCGCCAGTAGTCGTAGCGCTAGCCGCACCAGTGCTCCTAGCTGGAGGTGTGGGCAACTGTGACGATGATGCTGCTTTGGAAGTCGGCGGGCTAGTGACACGGCGGTGCTCGTTGGCCAGTCGTCGAAATTCCGTGCGGCATGCGTCGCCCTGGCGCGGGTTCTGGCATTCGCAGGTGGTGTTCACGTAGAGCGCTACAGCGTCCCAGTTGGCATTGCCCCCTACTCGCTGGAATGTTTGGCCTTGTTGTTTCGCTGCCTTCACCAGCGCTGCCCGCTCCTGGTCCGACCACTGCGACGCTGCTGCCTTTGCCGCGGCCACTGCTTCTGAGGCTTCCCGGCGTTTCACAGCAGCAGCAGCATTGGCAGCGGCGGTCTCGGCGGCCTCGGCAGCAGCCTCCTTTTCGGCTTTGGCAACCGCAGCAGCGACTGCAGAAGCATCGCCAGTGAGCAGCGCAACCACCACGTTCACGAGATCGCTTTCCGGTAAGCGCACGCACAAGAGCTCGACTTCATCTTCAGTGGGCAGGGCCTCGTTTGTCCCATCAGCGGACCCTGCAGCGGCTGCTTCTTCAGCTGCTGCTGCTTCCAAAGCGGCTCGGGTGTTCCGGAGGCGACGGCGTGCTGAGGATAGGGCTTTGGCTTTCTTGCGAGCTTCTTCTTTCATAGCTGCAGCCTCAGCGGCGCGAGCCTCCTCGGCTGCAGCTGCCTCCGCCGCCTCGCGTGCCTTTTGAGCTTCTGCCTGCTGCCAACGCAATTCACGCTCCTTCTTTTTGTCTGCTTTGATTGCCTCTTTGAGTGCCTGTTCCTCGGCAGCACGAGCCGCTTTCTTCCGAGCCTCTTCTGCCGCAGCACGCTCTGCTGCTTCTGCCTTAGCCCTAGCTTTTCTTTGCATCGCTTTTGCAAAATCGGCTTTCGCTTTCTCGGCAAATTCACGGAGATATATTCTCTGCTGCCCTGGGTCGCTCAGAGTGTCATTAGCTACGGTGAGCCGCCGGAAAGCTTCAGGGCCATCGGGATGGCGACACTTGTCTGGGTGGACTTTGAGGGCTAGACGGCGGTAAAGTTTCGTAATGGTGCTGCCATTTACCTCAACTGGAGGCATGTCGAAGACCTCAAAGTGATTTGATGCGCCCAAAATGCGCTCGACGATTCCATCCGTGTCTGTTGCCATGGTGTGAAAAAAGTGGCCAGAGGAATAAAGCAAACGAATAGCGAATGCTACCCAAGAAGGTTGCTTCCTTGAGAGGCTGCGCGGTGCTATTACTTCACACGTTGCTTCTACCTGAACTGCACAGCACACTCAATTCAGGAAGCTAAGGAGCTAGCTTCTAGGGAACACTGAGAGTTTAATCAATGCAGCAGCAGTAGCTCTAATTAGCTGCTAGGATTGCCAGCTCCTAGCGACAGAAGTAGTAAGCAAGCTACAGATTGCTAGAGGTTACTTCTTCGAGTAGTCGAGTAGCCGTAACTTTTTTGCCAGCCGCCACCGCCAGCCGCCAGCCACAACACACTAGCTATCTACGTACTGTAGCCGACTGTAGGGACTGCACAGGAAGCACAGGCTAGAACCAAAACCATAGAATTTACGAAAAGTGAAGAGCTACACGTAGTCTCTAGCTAGCCCAGCAGCCCACAACTAGAGGCTTAAGATCTATTTAAGGTTTAGAACAGAATCAACAATAGCATCTCATGCGGGTTTATCTTCATTACGAGGGTCCATTGGGCCCCTCCCACACGAAGCGAGTATCCGTGAAGGAAGGCGAAGTCATTCTCGCTTCAAAAGCTCTAGCAACGTTTGTGGCCTCGTACGAGGAAGCCCATGGTAGCACTAGCATGGCGGCAGAAACCATGATGCTGACTTGCAATGGCAAGACACTTGACCTCAACGCGCCACTCGCGGTCAAGGATAAGAGTGATCTCAATGTCGAGCCGCTTGCTGGCGGTGTTTCAGCGAAAGCTCCTTCTTCTTCTACGACTCAGGTTGCGTCCTCACAAGCAACCAAACCTCCTGATAACCTTCCAACCACAAAAGCAAAGGCCACTGCTACGAAACCAGAGGCGGCTCCAAAGGCAGCTGCTAAACCGACAGCTGCAGTAGCCACTAGCAAGGCTCCATCGGCGTCGAGATCAGCGGAGCAGAGTGCTGCCACTGCAGCTGACCTCACGAGCAAAGGGCGGTTGCGCGAGGCCCGCCTAGTGCTCGAGAGGGCTCTGCTAGCCCAACCGCAGCACGCACCCTCGCTGAAGGCGCTTGGTGAGCTTGCAGCACGCAGGGGAAATGATTTGCAAGCCGCCGAATGCTATGGCCAAGCCGTGGATGCTTACCAGAAAATGGGCGGCAGCAAAGGCAGCGTGAAAGTGGAAGAAGGGGCTGTGGCTGCACTTCTGGGGCAAGGCAAGGCACTCTGCAAACTGGGTGACCTCGGGCGTGCCATTGCCTGCTGCCAGGTAAGTAAGTATTCTTTTAACTTATCTACCATGGCCCCATTTTCGCTTTTGTTTTTTAGCCCTCGTGTCGCCCTTCATGAGTGTTCTTACGATCGTCTACTTGCATTTCATAAATTTAGACGGGCCTTCGCCTGCTGGAGTCAGCTCCCGACAGCAAAAGCGCGTCATCCCAGCTCGCCGCAGTCGACCTGAAGGTAGCCATGGCGGAGTGTTTGCTTGAGAGTGGGCGCGCACAGGAAGCAGCAGATTTGACCATTGCTGCGCTGGCCGCGCCAGAACACGCAGGTAGGCAATTGGGTCTTTCATTGCAAGATTTTTTTTGTGGGGTTTCAGGTAAGACTATTCCATTGAGTATCAACTTTGCGTGCTTCGATTATATTATCTCTTTTACTCTCACATAGGTTTTGTGTGTCCCTCACTTCCCTCTCTCTCTCTGTTCCTAATGACTTGTAGGCCACATCGAGGGTTTGTTGTGCTATGCGGCCATCGCTGAAAAGCATGAGCGCAATGAAGAAGCTCTGGGAGTGCTCCTGAGACTAGTGGTCGCCAACCAGACCCATCGGGGAGGCAAAAAGCTCCTGGCGAAGGTTGGGAATGTGCACAATTTTCGATATTGCGACTACTACGAAGTCGTAGGCATCTTTCAGCTTGAACAAAGATACTACGAGGCTTGCTCTGAGAAAACAGATGCTCATGACTACGATAATGTATTTTTTTTATTGATATAACCCTTCATTTCAATGCGACCACTCTCCTAATAGGTGCTTCGCAAGCCGGCGACTCCTCCACAATCCCCGTTATCGGGGGTGGCGTTGCTTCAGTCGCTGGTCCCTCTGAACAACGCCTCGGCTTCGGCCTACGCTTTCTTGGCCACCTGCGTGAAAGACCATGGGGCAGTGGATACATGTGCCGAGCTCTTGGCCCTGGCGTCGAAGCAGGCAGTTGGCAACCATTCGTGAGTTGGTTTACTCCTGAAGGGGGGGTGAATGCTTTTTTTGACATGGCTTGCATTATTATTCGATTTTGTCCCGCAACTTTTTCTCGCTTATTCCTTTTTTGAGTTTCAATCCACGACGGGTCTGCGCAATTACGTTCCTCAATTTCTTTGGCTCAGGTACGCCCTCAACTTGCTGCACGCCCATGAAATCCGTTGCGACTACTCGGCTGCTTACACCGTTGCCCGCAATCATCTTCTGAGCCTCAAGTCGTGTGGTTCTCTGGTAGGTCTGAGTGCTTCCTCATTGAAGGAGGCCTCTATCGGGAAGCACAGCAGCCTGAGCGCATTGATCGAACACGGGTTGGGCGAAGAGCAAGGGACATGGTCAGTGGCCTGGCATGACGACAAGAAGAAAGGCAGCAGTCCTTATGCAGTAGTGACGTTTACGCAAGGAGACAATCGAGCGGAATCCGATACAAAAGCTCCAAAGAAGTAAGCTTTAACAAGCATACAAGCCATTCTTAACAGTCCCTTTTTCTTTGATACCCGTGTAGGCAATCGTGAGCGTTGCGCGCTGTATACCTAGAAGAGATTGCATGCCTTCTTCTTTTTTTACTTGTACTACAACTCAACACCATCATCCTAATCTAATCATCTTCAACCACAGAGTGACCCTGGATGAAGCTTCGCTCGACCTCCTTGCTCTGCTCTTCGCCCTCGTCAAGGTTGGTTACACATGTGCACGCACTCGTTGGCAGTACTTCTCTCGGTGTTAAGGTTACATAATATTGCATGAAAGAAGACAAGTAGCAGATGTAAATTTTGGTCATGTACAACGTTGTTATCTTACTGTAACGAGCGTGCATTCATTTTGTGCATTTTCTAGATATTCTTTCTGTGCGGAGCCCACACCGCAGCCGCGGAGCTGATCGCGCTCATCGAGCCAAGCCGCCGGGCCTCGAGCGTCGAGCTGCACAAAACCACCATCCGGAACGAGCACGCGTACTACTGCTGCTCCACCCAATGCCTGGCTGCACAAGGCACTGCTTTGCGGACGCATAACACTTCGTCATCGTCGTTGTCATCGCGGGTAAGCGGCGTGTCCATGGATGATGAGGGCAGTCAAGGAGCTGCATCATCGTCGCCGCCGCTCTTCGTGTGCGGTGACTCGCATTCGCTGTCGCCGGGCTGGCAGCCAGTAGGAGATCGCTTCCTGGTGCCAAAGCTGGTGACGGGCCTCAAGCACTGGCACCTCCGACCCGAAGGCGACTTTTACCCCAAGGTGAAGCTTCACTCGTACGATATACTTACAGCGTGTGCTTTTGCGTAGGTGCCATCTGAAATTATTCCTTTCATTCTTGTTTGAGTATTATTGCCATTTGCGCAGGCCGATCAGTCAAGTCATTCAATTGTTGAGTACTATACTTATTCATGCGTTGTTGTTTACACGAAACTTACTCAAGACTCTCCCCCTCTTTGGGCGGCTCTTCAGGTGAATTTCGAGCGTTGCATGGCCGGGCTGCCCCGCCGCTGTGACGTGGTGTTCATCTTCGGTGAAATTGACTGCCGCGAAGGCATCCTTGTGGCGATTGAGAAAGACCGGTGGGTTTGCGTCTTGTTTTTTCCTTGGTCTTCCTTTCAATCGCCCCCTTCGTTTTCACCGCGCATGTCTAAGTAGCCCGACTTTGAAAGGCAAAATCTCGAATTCATTTCAAGACTTCTCTGTATTTCCGTGAGAGATTTTGTTTTACATTCTTCACTTCGCTCGGTGCCTGCGCGCATGGCAGGTACAATTCGGTGGATGAAGGCATGTTGGCCACACTGGCACACTACACTGCTGCGCTTCTAGCGTTGGTCAAGGCGAAAGGAAGTGAATTTCGCGTCCTCGTTCACCCCATTGTGCCGGTACGCTTATGTCTGCGGTAAAGATGCACTAGGGCTACATCAGAGAATTGGTTGGTTTCACTCATTGTGCGTTATCTTCGTCTTATATTGCCAGGTGTTGAATGAGACGCGCCCATTGGTAGAACGCTACAACGAGCTCTTGCAGACTCACATATGCGCTCTGAAGCATCCAAACATTGTATTCTTGAAAGACGTGTTCGACAATCTCCTCACAGAGAGTACTGGTCTTGCCGGAGACTCACCAGCAGCTGAAGTGAAGGCAGTGGCGGCAGGAGACGGAACTTTCCTGAAAGGGAGCACCAGGCGCATGAAGCCAGAGTTTAAACTCGATGGTACACACCTCCACCCGAAGTATGTGGAAACCCTCCTTGCGCCGGCAATAACGAAAGCGCTTGCTTAAACGAAAAATACGAGATACGTCGGGGATGTTTTATGTGATCTGGCAAATTCATGAGTATGCTGGTTCATACATAATGCTTCATTTCGAATTGGAATAGGAGGCCTTTTCTAGTCCAGTCTAATCTCGCCATTTGTCTCTTTGAGCTCAAAACAAAAAGACAAGGCAAAGTAAACCCGTCTTAGGTCGAAATTCTGTCTTGCTAGGTGATACTCACGAAATACAAAGAACGACACCCCCGTAATATACAAATACAACAACAGAAAGGTTTGACCTCCAGGACGAGCCTGGCTGAGCTGAGTGTTCTATTCGAATGAGGCAATTATAATCATCATTTTTCGAGGTGCGCTTCAGTCTTTAGACATCAGGAAGACTGGGAGAGGAGGAGCAAATCTTATGTTACGACTTCGGCCTGTCCTTATCAATGGTGATCCACTCGGCCACTCGACGAACTCCTTGGAATTGCCCTCACTTTTGAGCTCGTTCTCCAAACCCAAGACATCTGTGGACAACCCATCGGTCGAGAATGTGATACCCAACTAGTCAGCAACTGCCGTGGCTCCCGGCTCATGGCCATACGTGCGACGTGGCCAGCCCAACGAAGAATTCGATTATACAATGAAGTGTCGATATCAAGAATGCGCAAACGACGGAAGAGACTCGAGGTAGTGATGTGGTGCCAGTCCCGGAAAGCACAAAAAGAGGCAGCACTAGCGAATTCGATTTCACTTCAGAAGGCCAATTATTCTCCGTCATTTAGGCTACAAAGGTGGTATCGTCGTGGGCTCTAGGTTCCAAAAAAGGCACTTACCTTCACCTAAATTGCATGCCGTCTGACAGGCAGCAGGAATTCTGGGATATCCGTTCACGGTCACAAACCGGGTCACGCCGGGCCGGGTATGGTCGTTAAATAAGGAAGTAAATTGGGTTGGAGCGAGGCTGCATGGTAGCCACGTCGGTGGCAATGCCACCGTGGCCGCTTTCGACGTAAATGTCGAGTTGCCTGTGTTTTAGTACGGGTACCATATTTGGTTTGTATTTAGGTAAAATAAAAAGAAAGCATTTAATAATAAATTCAGACATTGCTTATTCATTTGAAGATCACGTCTTTAAATGAGACTTCTAAAGTAAAAACAGTCGATCTTTCGCATTCATTTCAATTATAAGCAGATGAATACATAAATTTCCTCGGCAAAACAATGTTAAGTTCAGCATAAATTACTGGGGCGGCTGAGAGTAAGTGCACTATCTATCAGAGACTTTCCACGCAATGTTGTTCCTGTCTTAACGGCATTTCAATTTACTTGTACAACAGAGTACAACAGAGTATTTCTTTGTGAAATACGGGCACTAAGAACCGTCAGAAGGGAGAGTGGTGGTAAGATAGAAACTGATAATAATTTGGGCAAGTCGAGAGATCAGAATTTTAACGCCATTTCTATGTTGATCGTACAATGACTCCAAGCCCTGAGCATTCAGGACGGACGTGAGCATCGAACATATAAAGGTTCATTTCAGTGAATCAATTGAGCGCATCAATTGAGATGCCCCTGATCACATTAGACGTAAATCCAGAACTTCGATTTGCTTCTTCATATCTCGCTCGCACCACTAACAATGTGAATGCACCGCCTATTTCTAATAAAAGCAACAACTTCAAGACTAAGCACTTTCCAGCGAAGTTTCCACCATTAGGTAGAGACCTGGCGAAGACAAAACAAATATCACCCGCCAAGCAGCTCGGCTCTTCAACTGAGAACTCAAAAGATGGTGGAAAGTTCTCAAAGGTGCAGTGCACCTTACCTCATGAAGCCCTAGGTCTTATAGTCTCTGATCGCGAGGACTCCGAATCAATTGTTAACGAGGTACAGACAGCACAAGGCTCACGAGCCAATTCCATGCATCCTGCTAATAATTCAAAGATAGATGATATAAAGGGGCGTATTAGAACACCTCCTGAACAAGCTCGCACTACTGTAGCATTGCAACAGGATACGGACACAGACGATGGAAAGCTGTTACCACCAACTTCGATTCCCTGTGATGTGTCGAATCAGATCAACAACCACGAAGTGAGTAAATTCGAACATGATGTTAAAGACTCCATTCAAAGTGGCTTTGTTGCTGAGACATATCTCGATTCTTGGCCATCAATCGATATGGAACCAAAGACAAAGGCAGTAACTACTTCCATATCAGCGGCCACTACACAAAATAGCCTTTTCGAAACCCTAGAGATGAAAGGAGGCTCTCTTAAAATTGAAAAGTTGACACAAGATGAATTTCATGACGAAGCGGGCGAGGAATACATGACACTTCAAGAGTACCGAAAAGAAATCACTTCTGATCATCACAACATGGCTGCAACGAACCATGTCGCTAATTCTGATGCGAACGTACTCAAGGACCAAGATGATGATAGAAGAACAATTTTGAGGAGCCTAAACTCAACCATTTATCAAAATGAGGAAGAATGTAGTAATGAAAAGCATTATGCGACAAAAATTAGCACTTACGTAAATGAAGATACTGAAGGTACACAGCCCATTAAGCACAACAGCTCCCGAGAACATATCTTAGAAGAGTACATTGAGGACGTGGATTGGGACCAAGTACTGAGGCAGGAAAGGCGAAACGGCATCATGCAAGTATCTTCCACGTTTTTCTCCAGCATCGGAAATATTGCCCAGCCTGGGTCATCTTTATCTATTTACTTCGGATCGGGGTTGTACGATCTTGGCCCCAACGCCATTTCGTGCAGTGAGGGTGCACAAAAAGGAATAATTTCGAAGAGTTGTGGATCGCAGAAGTGCCCAAACGAGGTCAAAGGCCCAACGCACAATTTTAATGTAACTCCAGCTGAGATTACTCGCATTAAAGTTCATTTGGCAGACGTAAAGCGAAAAAGAGAGGAGGCATCATGTGCAAATGCTGATACGAAGACAAGTTCACCAGAAGTTCATGCAGCCTCGAGTATATCGCCCTCAAAAGCATCTGCGTCAGTCTATGATAAGGATAAGAAGATAGAGCAAATCAAAAGCAAAATATGTAATAATGTTTCAAGACCGCCATCTGAGACGTTGCGCTTGTCGAAAGAATTGTCAGAAATGACATCAGTGGATGAACCAGACTTCTTGCAGCAAGACAATTCCACTCGACGTTTGCCCTTGCTTGAAGGTAGCAGTAGTGATGAAAGTGATAGTTGCATGGCTCAGCATCCATTTATTAAAAGTGGTATTGATAAAATACGAGCCGATTATTTTGAAAAAACACCACAAAATATGCCAATTACGAATCAAATTGACTCGGTTCAAATATTTCCACCTCACGAGCCCTGGCCAGAAATAGAAGAGTCCAACAATACCTATTTTGAAGAAAGAGCAAAGAAGACTTCAATTGATGATTTCGACATTAAGCAGCTAATTCCTCCTCATTATCCCTGGCGAGGACATGTCGGAAGCACCACTGACTCTGCTATCGAATGTTTCACGCCTCAAAAAAACATCAAGCTAAAAGTTCACTCTTCGTCTATTCCGCCTGATCCCGTCAATAGTCTTCATGAAAGTGCACCATTCACTACCCGATTCGAGCGCCTCCTGAGATTGAAAAGAGATTCGCTCGTGAATCGCTCCAAAGAAAATAGAAAAGAATCGATCTCTTCTGATTCACTTCCACAAATATCGAAGGCAAAGAGATCTTATTCCATCGGAGGACCAATAAATTCGCCCAAACTTCCTCAAAATATCTCAAATGAATCACATTTTTACTTCGAGCAACACGTGTCTGTCCCGCCGCCACTTGGGTTGCGTGGCTCAGCCCTCTGAAGGATTAAAAACCTGCATGTCCGTAGGATAACTTAATCCTCAAGAACTCGAGCAATTGGTGTAAGTATCGATCAACACTCACTCTGCCCTTGGTTGCTCACCTGCTGGGTAAAACAGCATCGGCCGATTAGTTGCCCAAAGAGAAATTGGGGGACAATATATAGAGTGCTGGAGCACGCAGTACTTTGATATCAGGGCTGCGGAGTTTGTAGTGGTTTCAGTTTTCATTGCAAAAGGATTTATTACTCCAAGTAAGGTTAGACAAGCAAGAGGAGATAACCGCCCAGTCAGTCGATAGATTTGTTATAATGGTTTCTCTTCACTGCTGTCCTATACTCCTGGGAATATTGCTTTCTGTAGGCGACTACAACTGAGGTATTCAAGATAACAAGCACCATTCACTGACTTTGGTCTGGATCTCACTGCCCAGCCCGAGGAAAGGCTAACAGCTGTAGCTGTTATAGAAGAGCATGGCTGTCTTTGCGATAACGAGAACTTGCATTAGCTGTGTACTTTAGATAGACCAGATTCTGCTCATTCTTGAGTCCTCATTTACCTAAGCACAAGTCAAATTCATATTTCAACTAATTTCTTTGATAGCACTGCAATTTATCATCAAAGTCTTTATTTCAGAAACTTTTGCCTTGTTGCTTCTCAAAGTAATTCAATTAAAATCCACAAGTTAGAATTTAAATAAGATAAAAATGCAATAGCAGGGGAATATTTCAGCCTCGAGATGCGGCAGCCATGAAGGTCCTGGATGTATCAAGAAGAGGAATATCCCATTCCAACCCATTTTTGCTTTAGCGCTTACAGTAGCTGGAAAAGTCAATGTTTTTTTTCATGAAATGCTGAATTTTCTTAACGAAGTCGCTAAGGTAAGAAAGAGGTTTTCCAGGGACAAAATTAGTCGTGTAGGGCCGAAGTCGTTTAGGACCTTTCTTATCTTTTGGCAGCTTGCAACATGCAGTTTTCATCTGATAATATTGATGCCCACGAAGATAATTAGGTAGAAACCACTAGATTTTGGCGAAAATATTGCATACCAATAAATCCATCGCCAGATTTCAAGTCAATTAAGCGAATCTATAATTGGTTTTCACTTTACCCATCGTGCGTGGCTAGACTGGTGGGGACAGACAGGAGGAGCATCATGTAAAATTGCTTTTAAATGTCTAAATGAGTCCCCAAGTACGAGGGAAATTACTGACAAGAAATTCTGCTATTTCTGACTCCCAAAGAAACGCAGATGGATAGCAACCGTATTCCTTGGCAACATGAGAGGCAAAATGCATTCCGTCGCAACGTATAGCGCCGCACCTTTGAGCTAACTGAGCTGGGTTGAAAAATTGTAGCGGTGGATTGAGCTTCATGCTTAATGGCCACGAATCAACCAGACGCTGATATTCTACACTGTCAATATCAGCCCATATTTCGGCAAGGCTGAAGTCAAAGAACGCTGCCCAATCACCTTTAGGCGGGTAAAGATGCATAAGTGCAGCTTCTAATGGAATGGTTCCAACGAAGATCAATTGTGTATCAAGCTCAGAACTGAGGTCAGCCCATGCAGCGAGATATGTACGAACCAAGAAACGATGCAGCTCCACCGGACTTTCCTTGAGGTCTACTAACAATGAATTGTTATTGCGGAGCAAGAAGTGAACTCCAAGGCCACCAACGAACACCGTATTAAATGGCCCACCGCGCCTAGTGTCTCGAATGTATGATTGAAGGCCAGCCTGAATGTTGTAATCAGGCGCGAAAATCCATCTCATGACCTTAGTGTACCTAAAGTAAGATCCAGTTCTTAATCTTCCGAATGATTCACTGAGCTCGCGTACAATGCTGTCGCCCAAAAATAGTACTTTAGACTTACGACCTTGTATCGAATGAACACGTTGTGCACTCGTAGAAAAGGCTGGTCCGACCCGAGAGAGAGAAGTGATATTTTGAAGAAAACGAAAGTAATTTGCCTTGGAGCCATTGCTTGACGTGATTGCTGCTTTGATTACGCTTGGTGTTATCTTGGCGCATTCAAAAGAACTATCCTTCCCAAAATGGACCGTGCTTTCGACAATCACATCCGCAGCATTTGTGAGAAGGGTAATTACGGTGATTAAGGCGCTCAGAAAGTACATCATTCTCAAATATACGCGCTGCTGCACGACTTTGTTCAGAAGCCAATGATTATGTCAGGGGATCTAAAGCGTACCATTTCAGACTTTTGAACGGTGCGCAGGCATTTGCGGTATTTTTGCATGATCCACGATCCTGTTGCGGAATAACCCTACTATTGAGAACTAGCTAGAGAGATATTGGGGAATACTTGGGAAATGATCCATCATCAGAAAACAACGGAGAACAAGTCGTGGAACAATAACTACGCCCCTAACGGGGTGGCTGCGCCAAAATTCTGAGAATTCGTGTGGGCTGCGGCCAGTGATGGTTTTTAACCCAAGAATTGGGAGATCCAGGTTTTTATAGTCTTTTTGGGTTTTTTTTTTTTTTTTTTGGAGTTTCAGAAACGCCACACCTCGTATTGGGGGGGGGGTAAATTCAAATTACAGTAGGAATATGGGCAGGATTTATTTCGGGGTAAAGAACCCAATTATTTAGGTCTTCTTTATTTATAATTCTAACCCCGCCCTACACTAGCTAGTCACGGCGGTTAAGCATATGGCATGGACGTTGTGTGGAATTGAGTCGCCGACAGGGCAGTACGAGGAAAGTTCGGCACCGGAGGTGCAACCAATGGCGTGTGGTATCATGCGTGGAGTTGCCATCGCGGTACCAAGTTTGCCGTTGCTCTGGAGTGTCCGCGAGGCCGTGCGAGTAAATCGCAAGCCCATGTCGCTCGT
>Ga0307930_1001564_pt1 | contig 18052 bp, 20 predicted proteins | sample OrgLakmetageno46_FD_203161 | JGI IMG/M metagenome (GOLD analysis project Ga0307930, IMG submission 203161) | Saline water microbial communities from Organic Lake, Antarctica - #46 | ecosystem: Environmental > Aquatic > Non-marine Saline and Alkaline > Saline | place: Antarctica: Organic Lake...
CTAATTCTTCTGATGAGGTAAGTATTTCTAACTTCTCCTCTAAACTCCATTTCTTGTAACTCATAATTCAAAAGTAGTTATTTGAAAATAAAAATAACACTCCGACTTTATTGGGGGCTAAACTATGTATATAATCGTATCTTCTTTATTTATTAAAATAACTCCACTAAAACGACCTAATTCAAGATAACGGTTTCCCAGACTGTCAATCCTTTCGTTTTTCGGCGTTTCTATAATTTCATTTTTTGGTTTTTTTTCCGTTTTACAGGATATGAAACTTATTATCACAACCAAAATGTATAATATCTTGTTCTTCATTTTGTTATAATTATTACCAACGTTCTGGCTATGAGTAGTGCTGGGCAAAAAGACAACTACTTTTTAGCCATTAAACAAATCTAGCAAAAAATCTCAAAACTTCGATTTCAGCCGATAATACAGCATTACTTATAGCTGTTGTTACCTGCTGGCTTACTGCGGCTTCTTTTCAGATAATTTTAAAATTGATTCTCCGTCAGTCTCGATATATTCTATGTTCCGAGAACTTTCTTTGATTGAATTTACTAAATTAGATTTCGTTTTATATTCTTCAGTTTGTTCTTCATCTTCCTTGGGCTCTGGCAAAGGTTCGACTCTTATCTCTACATTAAATCCTTTATCTATTCTATTAGCTAATTTATTTAAAGATATTATTATGCCATTTTCTAGCTCATTCTTTCTTCCATCTTCTCCATCAAAGTGTTCACTTATGACCTCCTTAGCAATTTCTTTAATTTCTTTTTTCATCATTCCATTGGCGTGAGATTCAATATCTTTTGTTTTCGAAGCTGGAACCCCCTTTTCTTTTAATTGATTTCTTAATATTTTTATCTCTAGAATTTGCTTGTAATGGTTTAAAATTCTTTCAGTCGCTTTGGATAAAACATTACCAACTTGTAAACCGATAATTACATAAAGAAGAAAATCACTTGAAGAAATAGTTTTTACTTTATATTCTTGTTTTTGTCCAGTAACTGCTTCTGATATGTGATTTAATATGAAGTTTAATTCACCAATTTCATTTTTCAGTTCTGATAATTTATTTTCAACGAATTCTCTTGGTATTGTATATCCTAATTCGCATTCACCTTGTTCTAATTCTTCTTCTTCTATTCTTAAAGTTTTAAAACCACTTAAAGTATCTTTTGTAGCTTGTTGAAAGGCTTGCATATCGTCATAAATTTTCTTTATGTCGTCCAAAGCTTTAGCTGGGGTTATGGAATTAGATGATAGTATTTTTTCAAGTTGAATTTTCAATTGAATTCCAAATTCAATATTTTGACTTACTTCTTCAATAATTTCTTTCCAACTTGGTGAGTAATTATTGTATTCAGATTTATTTAAAGAATCATAAAGTTTATCTAAGCTGGATACTAAACTCTTTTGATGAGATGCTTGATTTGGTTGGTTCACTTGATTCTGTAAATGATCCCTAACTTGCTGAAGTAATGTAACAATTTTTTCATTCTTGATTAGTTGATCTAAGTCTTTTAATATTCTGTGAAGTCTTTCTACATTCATATTTATTTAATTTTTTTTTCAGCTTGCAGGTAACATTTATATATAATCAACTTGTTGATAGTATATCTATTGTATACCTACCATATCGTCCATCTAGTTTATTTACTGTAACCATAATTTAAATTTAGAACAATTTAAAGACTATCCAAAGGATTCTCAATTTTTTTCTTGGTTTATAATTAACTGGAAATATATATCTTGGTAGCGACCAAAGAAGTGGTACCCTTCATTTTTCAATCTTAAAGTTGCACAAATATAATCGTTTTGAATCTTATAATATGGTCATGTGAAATACCGATATATCAGCCTGCAGTCCGGCAGGAGTTTTAAGGAGTTCGCATTAAGCGAAAGACAATTAAAATAATTTCGGTATTATAAAATAAATCCTAAACCAATATAATTCCCAAACTTCTTCACTGAATTTACATGGTGTTATGTTATTGTTATTTCCCTTATAATTCTTTGTCTATAATTTCAATCCTGCTTTTTATATGCTTTTCTAATCGTGTAAAATGATTATTAAGAAGGTTTCTGCTTGATGCACAGTATTTTAATAAATAATTTTCATAGCAGATTTACTTTAAATCTATTATTCAATTCAAGATTATTTGAAATTACAAAAAATAAACCGAAGGAAAGTTAAAATAAAGCAGTCTAAAGAAGTATAAACCTTAAAAATTAAGAGACATGAAAAAATTATTGATTACCGCAACTTTTATATTTTTGACATTAACTGTTGTTGCTAATGTGCCACTTGCAAGCTTAGAACTTGAAGCTACTACTCATCCTCATCCTAATCCAGAAGAAGTAATTTCAAGATTAGATACTGATAAAGATGGTAAAATTTCTAAAGAGGAAGCCAAAGGTCCTTTGCTAAAAAACTTTGCTAGAGTAGATGCAGATACTGATGGATTTATAAGCTTAGAAGAATTAAAAGGAGCAGCTGCGCTTAGAAGAGACAGATCAAGACGCCCTAATCCAGAAGAAGTAATTTCAAGATTAGATGCAGATAAGGATGGTAAAATTTCAAAAGAAGAAGCCAAAGGTCTTTTGCTAAAAAACTTTGCTAGAGTAGATGCAAATAATGATGGATTGATAAGCTTAGAAGAATTAAAAGTAGCAGCTGAGTTGAGAGGAGACAAATCAAGACGCCCTAATCCAGATGAAGTAATTTCAAGATTAGATACTGATAAGGATGGTAAAATTTCAAAAGAAGAAGCCAAAGGTCCTTTGCTAAAAAACTTTGCTAGAGTAGATGCAGATAATGATGGATTTATAAGCTTAGAAGAATTAAAAGTAGCAGCTGAGTTGAGAGGAGACAAATCAAGACGCCCTAATCCAGATGAAGTAATTTCAAGTTTAGATACTGATAAAGATGGTAAAATTTCTAAAGAGGAAGCCAAAGGTCCTTTGCTTAAAAACTTTGCTAGAGTGGATACAAATAAAGACGGATATGCTACCTTAGAAGAATTGAAAAATGCTCCAAAATCAGGTAGGAAAAATCGAGCTAAGAGAAAATAAAATGAATTAAACTCCCTTTTTCATTCCAGCTATATTGATTTTTGTAGAAATAAAAAAGGGAAATTTTCAAATTAGAAAAGCCTTTTCAAACCAAAAACGTATATCGATATTAGTAGTTGCCAATGACTTTTAGTAAATTGAAATCAGGTAAGGAACATCAACTCATTGAGCAAATAGCTGAAGGCAATAAGAATGCTTTTCAAGACCTCTATTTTTTGTATAAAGACAAGGTGTATAATACTTCGATTGGTTATTTACAGAATGCTGAAGATGCAGAAGAGGTTACACAAGATGTGTTTTTATCGATTTATAAAAAGGCCTACGCATTTAAGGGAAATGCCAAGGTAAGTACATGGATTTATAGGATAACGGTAAATAAGGCTTTAAGTAAAATTGACAAAAACAAGCGAAAACCATATTCTAATACAGAGGTAAAAGACCATCATCGGGTTGATTTTAAGCACCCAGGTGTAGCACTAGAACAACAAGAAAAAGCAGCGCATTTATTTATGGCAATCAATACATTAATTGATTCTCAAAAAACTGCTTTTATTTTGACCTACGTAGAAGGACTTCCTCAAAAGCAGGTGGCCAACATCATGGAAAATTCAGTAAAAGCTGTTGAAAGTTTGTTACAACGAGCCAAAACAAATTTAAAAAACAAATTAATTAATGTATATCCCGAAGGATATTAGAAAAATAAGCGTCTAAACAAATAAAGCGTATTTCAAAATGGATAAGAAAGAAAAATGGGCAGAAGAAGTCTTACAAAGCATAGAGGGACTCGAGAGAGCAACACCTCCAGATGCTTTATTTGCTAAAATTAATAATCAATTACCCAAGCATAAAAAAACCAAAATCATTCCTCTTCATAAAATTGGCTGGGCTGCTGCTGCGGCTTGCATACTAATTTCTGCCAATATATTTGCATTTTCTTCTAGCATAAATGAGTACGATACCAATGAACAAGCCACACTTTATGAAAATCAATTACTAACTGATTATGAAATATACGAGTAATATGAGAAAAGAAACTTTTTATATAATAGTGATTGTACTTTTAATAGCCCTTAATTTATTGCAATTGGGAAATCATTTTTTTGATAATAGGCCTCCAGAAGACAAGCCTCCAATTCATCTAAGACAAAGAGTAGTAAATCAATTGAATTTGAATAAGGAACAAGAACAACAATTTTTTGATTTGGTGAAAAACCATAGTACTGAAATGAGGAGTTTGCTAAAAAATCAACACAAATTATCTAAAGCGTATTTCCAACAACCAACCGACACTTTATTACAAAGACTATCTCGGTTTGAAAGTAAAAAAATACAGATTACAGAACAACATTTTTCGGATATTAAAAGCATTTTAAATGAGGAACAGTATGCTGATTTTGAAAAATTTAAAACCAAGGCATTAAATAATCTTTTGCGTTTGCAATCCCCTAGAAGACCAAGAAAAAGATAACTAAGATTGAAGCATATGAAGCCAGAGATATATTTCTACTTTTTTCTACTAATCAGTAGTTCTTTTTGTAGTATTTCCTGCAGTAGTGATGATGAAGGTGCCTATTGAAGACCCTTTTTTAAATTTAACTGAAACAGAAAAAGCTGCATTAGTAGCTTTCCTTAAAACATTAACAGACGATAGTGTTGGTACTAAAGAAAAATGGAGTAATCCGTTTTTGTAGTTATTCAGCCAGGATTATTATACCAGTTTGATTTTGAAGAGTCGTTAAGAAAACAAAATTGCTTTTTCTTTTAATGACGCTGTGATTGATTTGCATCCCGCACGTGCGGGATGGAAATTATGAACAAGGAAATTAAAAGGAAAATGAGTGCGTTATATAGCGACTTTTCATGGTCAAATTGGTATTACAAAAAGGAAAACCACTTATTGTAAATACTAGCAAAAGTAACCTATTGTTTTTTAGATTTGAATCTTGATTATCTTCGTGATTTTATATTTCTACTTTTAAAATTAGGCTAGAACTAGCAATATATTTTACAAGGCTTGTTTGTAGTTTTTATTCAAAAAGTTTTAAAACTATAATTTTTAGCTTTTTATCACTTAAATCTGGGCTTATGGTTTCGAAATTATCGTTGACTTGGTGCCGAAGCTGTTGATAAGTTTCATTGAATTTTGAATAGTCACCATCATTACTTTTTTTCATATCATTCACTATAAGCTTCAAAAAATGTAAACCATTTTCTTTTGAGGTTTTTGCATAATATTCTTCTTTATGATTAATATTTTTAAAGTACCAATTAAAATAGGTTAGGCAGGTTTTTTTAAGGAAAGGAAGAAGCTCTTCATTTTTATTGAAGTGTTCAAATAGTCGAATTTTATCTTGAAAACCTAAAAAACCGCCACCACCAGCATACAATACTTTAGGATCTTTGTTTCTTTTCTTTTCGAGCATTGTGTCTATTGCATTTAATGCTTTTTCATATTGATTGTCAATTATATATAAGTTATACAAAGAATACAACGCCCAATTATTGTAATAGTCGCCTCGTTGCCAATAACGAGAATAGGAGGCCGCGTCTCTCAAATAAATAGCATCTTCAATGGCCTTGTCTATTTCCCGCATATGGTAGTAAAACCAAATTCGGTTCAAATAGAAATCACCCTCTTCAACTATATCGTACTTTTCTTCAGTAATGACATTGTCGAAAATCTTGTTGAAATCAGTATTAAATTCATCAAAATAAAGTTCATTTTTATTTCTTTTTTCTAAGCTATCCATCTCTAATGAAAATACGTCGTGGTAAGTTCCAAAACCTCCCATAAGGTTTACTTTCATATCTAGTCGTTCCCAAATCAGTTTGTAATTTAATGAATCTGTTTTCAGTTGCTCTGTAATTACTTTTATCCGTGCAGGGTAACCTTCCTGTGGGCTAGGTTGAGACCATCCTGAAAAGGAAAGAATAAGAAAAGGGATCAGTATGTAATGTTTCATCAGAAGGCTTTCTTTTATTGTACGCTTCATTATTTTTGGTTCAATTTTACTCCAGCAAACTTCAAGACATGAACTGCTGGTTTTCATATTGTTATTTAATCTATTATCTTATGAATTAAATTCAAATTTAGCTATAATTCTGTTGATACCATCTTCAGTTACTATGACTTTTCCAAGATTGTTTTTGAGCAATTTTCAATTAATAAGATCACTAACATACTACCAGTATTTACATTTAGTGTTTTTATCCAAAGAATCTAGTCATAAACAATCACACAATCTGTAAGCGGAAAACTCTGTAACTTTTGTTACCAAATACTGCTGAAAGAAAGATCACCTTTGGAAAGGGAAAAGTTTCTAAGCTTTTTCAAAAAAACAACACAAATGAGAATATCATTAAAAGTAATTATTAGCATACTATTCTTTCTACAGTATAATTTTGCTATATCACTGGTAGATAGTATTCGTGTGAAACAACATATAGAAACACTTTCTTCAGATGATATGGAAGGTAGACTAGTTGGGTCAAAAGGAGAGAGAATGGCTGCTGAATATATCATTAAGTATTTCAAAGAACTAAATCTTATTCCTCTTCAAAATAAAGAATTTGAACACGCTTTTTCATTTAATTATAACCAAAATCCACATGGTGCAAGTAAAAATAGTGACACCATATCAGGTATTAATGTTGTAGCGTATATAGACAATGGCGAAAAACACACCTTTGTAATAGGTGCACATTATGACCACTTGGGTTATAATGAATACAATATGTCTACCGATGCAAAAGGAAAAGGAATGATTCACAATGGAGCAGACGATAATGCTTCGGGAGTTTCTGCTGTTTTAGAATTAGCCAATAGCTACAGTAATAACAACATTACAGAGCCTGTAAATTTTATATTCGCTTGCTTTTCTGGTGAAGAATTGGGATTAATGGGTTCAAAGTCTTTGGCTGAAACAATAAAAAAGGAATATCCAAATGTCTCTTTTATGATAAATTTTGACATGATTGGCAGAATGGATGTAGCCAATACACTCAATATTGGAGGCATAGGCACTTCTCCTACATTTAATGATATTGTTTACGAAAATAAACCTGCTGAATTTAAGGTGAAGATTGATTCTAGCGGTGTTGGTCCTTCCGACCACACTTCATTCTATTTACAAGAAATACCCGTATTGTTTTTTTTTACGGGTTTACATACGGACTATCATAAACCTAGTGATGATGCTCATAAAATAAATTATGAAAAAACGACTGCTATAATTGAATATGCAAAGTCAATTATAGACACCCTTTCAACTAATCCTAATTTAGTTTTCAATGAAACAAAATTTAAAGCAGAGAAAAAGAGTGCCAAATTTAAAGTTTCACTTGGGATTTTCCCAGACTATTATGACTACGGGGATGGCCTTCATATTGAAGAAATTATAGAAAATAGACCAGCACATAAATATGGTTTGCAAAAAGGAGACATCATTACTAAAATAGATGAATTTAAGATAACTGAAATCTATTCTTATATGGAGGCCTTATCCAAACTTGAAGCAAATAAAATGTATAAACTCATTTACATCAGAAACAATAAAACAAAGTCAATCACCATCAAATTCTAAACAATGAACGTATTAAACAAACTAATCGCAGCAGTATTTATGTTAGCATTTTGGGTTTCAACAAATGCTCAAGATGCTCCTTTTGAAATCACGCTTGAACCAATGAACATAACAGGTTTAGGAGGTATTCAATCTTACGCTTATGGTCAAGCAAATGATAAATGGCTTATTGTAGGAGGTCGCTTAGACGGTTTACACAGGCGTCAACCTTGGGCTGCATTTGATATTGCAGGCCACAACAACCAGCTTATTGTGGTAGATCCAGTTTCACAACAAAAATGGTCTGCTCCTTTAACTTCCTTACCAACTTCTATTCAAGAGCAATTGAGCTCTACTAATATGGAATTTTATCAAGAAGGTGATTATTTGTATTTCTTAGGCGGTTATGGCTATAGTCCAACCGCTGCAGACCATACTACTTTTGACAAATTAACAGCCATTAAAGTTTCTGACGTAATAAATGCTGTAATAAATAATACTAGTTTTTCAAGTTATTTTAGGCAAATAACAGATGCCCAATTTCAAGTAACTGGTGGTCAATTAAAAAAAATAAACAACACCTATTTTTTACTAGGTGGACAAAAATTTATTGGTAGATACAATCCTATGGGGCCAAATAACGGACCTGGATTTATTCAAGAATACACAGATGCAATAAGAAAATTTACGCTTACCGATGATGGCACTGCAATCACAATTAATCACTTAACACCACATAGCGATGCTGCAAATTTACACAGAAGAGACTATAATGCAGAGCCACAGATTTTACCAAATGGAGATGAAGGAATAACCATGTTTTCAGGAGTTTTTCAAACAACAGTAAATTTACCTTTTCTAAATTCGGTAAGTGTAGATTCAAACACGTACACTGTAAACAATTCATTTCAACAATATTACAACCATTATCATTGTCCCGTTTTACCTATATACTCAGAGACTAGCAATGAAATGCACAATGTATTTTTTGGCGGAATTGCACAATTTTATGATAGTTCTGGTACTTTAGTACAAGATGACAACGTACCTTTTGTAAATACAATAGCACGAGTAACAAGAGATAATAATGGCAATTTAGCTGAATACAAATTGCCCATAGAAATGCCTTCGCTTTTAGGTGCGGGTGCAGAGTTTATACAAAATCTAAACTTTCCACGTTTTAGCAATAATGTTTTTAAATTAGATAGCGTTACCGAAGACAGTACTTTGATTGGATATATTTTTGGAGGGATAAGTAGTTCTCAACCTAATATATTTTTTATAAATGACGGTACGCAAAGCAACGCAAATAGTCAAATATTTAAAGTTTTTATACAACAATCAACTGCATTATCTATAGATGAATTTAATCAATCTAGTACAAGTAATCTAAATTTAAAAATATATCCAAATCCCAATAGTGGTGTTTTAAATATTTCGTTTAATTTAATTGAAAATGAAAATGTTACGATATCTATTTATGACTTAAAAGGAGCTATTATGGATAAAATTGATTTAAAAAATACAACTATAGGAACTAATCGTTTCCAAAAAGAAATAGACAAACTAGAAAAAGGAAGTGTGTATTTTATTTCAGTTGAAACTCCAACCACAAAGGCAACTCATAAGCTAATTGTATCGAAAAGATAATGATAGTGGGGAACAACATATAAAATTGGGAAATAGTATAAAAGTCATTCCTTTCGGCTCAAATCAAGTTTTTTACTCTATTGAAAATTTGGATTCTATTTCCTAAAGATGAAAGAATACCTGGCGATTCTTTAAGATTTAGTGATAATTGAATAGGAGTTGATTTTGAGTACACTTGATCAAAATCCCACATCGGTTTGTAGTATACAAATAGTTTATATGTTGCTCGAATTTGAGGGTGTCAGTTTTGCGATAAAAGGCAACTTTTGTAGTTTTTTAAATTCTATTCACAAGTGTAAAGTATTCTACTCGTCTTGTGTCTACATTCTAAACGTGCTGGTCAATGAGGATAACATTTCCATCTGGGTCAGTTATCATTAGGCTTGCAGGGCCAGAAGTTTTTTCATCTGCTTCGGTATTCAATACAATGTTTTTGCTTTTCAAATGCTTTTGAATTTCCCGAACGTCCTCAAACTTTTCAATGTTTTGGGCATTTTCATCCCAACCGGGATTAAAAGTTAAAATGTTATTTTCAAACATGCCTTGGAAAAGCCCGATTGGTGCATTTCCATTTTTCATAATCAGATAATTCATTTTAAGATCGCCTCCAAATACGGTGAAGCCAAGATTTTCATAGAATGTTTTTGAAGCATTAATATCCTTAACATTAAGACTTACAGAGAATGCACCTAATTTCATAATTTTTGTGTTTTTTGTGTGATTAAATATTGATTTTATAGTTGGTCATAAAACCGATAATATTACATATAGCAATTTTACGTTTTCATTGCTTTGGTGCGTTATTTTGATTTTTCGTACGCTTCTTTAATCCATACTCTTAATTCAGTATCAACTTCATTCTTATTTGACAATCTCACTCTATGTGAACACATAGTTCCAAAGGGTCCTGAATTTTCAAGTCTTTCAGTATTTGGTTTGTCTTTTAATTTAAAACCTAAATCTATTCTTGTTTTGGTCGCAGGTTTAATTAGAACAAATTGTCGTTTTCGAATAATACTTACGCTTCCTTTTTTGGGAGTTATGGTAATGTCAGAACCCAATGATTTGATATGCTTTACCAACTCTTCATAAATTGGAATCAAATTTTCTTTTCCCTCGTATTGAGCATCCACAAGGTTCTTGGTAGAATTGGGTTTTTGTTTAGCTAGTGTTACAATTGAATTGGCAAATCCGTGTGTAACATTGTGTTCTTCCTTTAAATAGGCAACCCCTTCAGAATGTTTTGTGAACGATTTTTCTTTTAAGATCTTTTTCCATTCGTCTAGTGACTTACCTGTTTTTTCAGGCATATTGTCTATCATTGTTTGTAAGGCTTTTTCCATAAATGTACTCGTTAACAAGTTTTTGAGATTGACAATGCGGTCTGTTTTAAAAATAGGCTTTTAAATAGTAATCAATTTTGTTAGCGTTGTAAAAACGAATACAAGCCTTTCCATGGGTTCGTTTATTTAATTTCGCCTTCTTGTTTAAAATCACCTCAAGTTTTAAAATTGAAAAACAAATGTGCTGTTTCTGACTCGCAAAAGCTCCTTCTACTTGAATTTCACTTTTTTATCGATTTCACATACTAGGTTACAACAATTTGTAAATGAATAGTTTCGCGTTTCAGCCTCTAAGATAGTAAAAATAAAAATACGTAGAGAAAGTATGAAATTATTTTCGGGGTGGCCTGCTATATGTAGGTTGAGTAAGAGCAGAACCAATGCTTCGAGATTACAGAACGATTTGAAAATGGACAAGTGGTGGGATTGCGCATTTTATGTCCTATCAGGAATAGGGTGGTAAGGACAGAATATTGTTCTATACTAAATTCGTACAAGAGCATTTATTTGTAGTCTTTGTTTAAAGTAGGATATAGCTTCAACCAGTGAAAAGAGCGGTTGGTGTGATGAAGGTTGAACTGCCATATACGGGTCGAAGCTTTAAAAACAGTCCAGCGGACTGTTTTAGCGAATGAGCCAGCTGGCGCTTGGAAATGTTCGGCGGTGTGAGACCTGTCTGCCGGAAGGCAGTGGTGAAGTGGCGGTTATATAACCGTCACCCGTCTACTTGAATAGGTGCAGGCTTTTCATTCGCTATCCTCTTTTGAATATTCTAATATATCTCCAGGTTGACAGTCCAATGCTTCGCAAACTAATTCGAGAGTACTAAACCTAATCGCTTTGACTTTTCCAGTTTTAAGTTTAGAAAGATTTGCTAATGTAATTTCAACAGTTTCAGATAATTCGTTTAATGACATTTTTCGTTTTGCCATCATCACATCAAGGTTTACAATAATAGACATAGTTTATACGGTTTCTTCAAGTTCTTCTTGATATTCAACTCCTTTTGAAAAAATAGTAGCAATAACATAAATTACAGCAGACATTAAAATAAATGCTTGACTGTCCGCCCAGAATTGGCTTAAATTGTCAATTACAAATCCATTATGCTGTAAATCTTTAGCTAATTTTTTTGCAATAAAACTTAACAGACCAATTGAAAGTGTGTAGTAACTAATTTTATAAATCAGTCTTGAAACAAAATTGTTGAATGGTTCTGAAATATTAATTTTTGTCACTAATACAATTACAATGTAGAAAAGAACAGCTTTCAAAATCGCAATGGTTAAGATAAACCCATACATTCCGAAAAAAGCTAATTTGCTACTTTCATACATTTCGTGTAAGTCCAATTTTTGATATAGATTTTGGACAAATTCTGGTTTGAATAGACTGATAATAAAATTCACTATCAAACCTCCTGCATCAATGCAAAGACCAATGAAAATTATCCAAGAAACAATTTTCAGTCCTTTAAACACAAAGTTTTTTGTTTTTAATCTTGCTTTCATTTTTTAAAAATTATTTTAATAAAAAGCAAATATAGATTAATATTTATTGATAAACAATAAATTTTATTCGATAATAGATAAATTAATTCTTAAAGTATTTTTGATGTTTATGGTGTATAGATAAAATTGTTGGGTTTGATGGTTTTCGAGGATTTGAAAATTCTGGTCGAGGTTTGTTCACCTTGCAACTAAGGGTCTCTCGTATAAGAATAGTAGGGCGGAAAACAGGCACTTCCATTCGGTTGGACACAAGCCGAATTTTAAAATTTGGAGACCTCGCAAATGCACATTATTCATTGGGTTAAGCACACATTACTCTATTATTTTTATACGTTGTGTGTGCCCAGTATGGGCATCTTTTAATTTATTGAAAGATAAATAATTAATTAATCTGGAGGGTGCAAGTCCCTTATGCGCTGGAGTAACCCTTCGGCTTCGCTCAGGACAGGCTTCTGGAAGCATTAGTAAGTCGCAAGGGTGGTAACCGTGAGGTTACATCTGAAGCCCGCCTGGGAGGGTACGGTGGTGTGAGACCTGCCTGCTGGTCAGGCAGGGGCGCACTCTGCTAGTTAATTCTGGCAGAGCCGTCTACTCGACCGTAGCCAGTTTTTATTCAAATATATTTCTGTCTAATTTTAGAAAATGAGTTATATCATCAATTGCATCCTCAGACTTTCCTTTAATCAATTTGCTTTTACTTTTTAATCCACCTTTTAAAACCTCTTTGATAATATTTATTTCAATCTTATCATAGATTCTAGCTATATGACCAAAACATTCAATACCGCATCCTTTTATCCAATCAGAATCACTTTGAGTAAATTCAAGAGATTTTTTCATCGATAAATTGTAATCTCCACTTTTTTGTACAATTGATAAAAGTCCCATTATTTGGTCAGATTCTTTTTCTGATTTTAATAATTTTAAAGTCTCTTTATTGTCAAACTTAGGTGGCTCTTCGTATTTCAATTTTTGTTTTTTTTTAATTGGCTACAACGGTCTTGCATAACATAAGTGGCGACTTAAAATGTGCAAGTTTTTCGGTTAAGGTTTTACAACAATAAAAATACACAAACCTTTCGTTTCAGAACAAACCTCGCCATTTTTGTTGTGCGCTGTTAGCTCTAGTTTTTTTCTTTCAGTTCGTTTAAGTCCATTTCAATTTGTTTCAAAATATCTGTGATTTGAGTTGATTTTATTTCTGTGGGTTGTCCATAAGTTAAAGATGAATTAAACGGCAAAATCAAGTTGTCATCTTTTGGCATTGCTTTTCCCATTCCAACCATAAAAGCTGGTACATATTTTATATTTGGTCTGCTTTGTAATACATAGGCAACACCTGGTTTTAAAGGTTGTTGTTGTTCAGGCTCACCTCTTGTTCCTTCTGGAAAAATAATAAGTGAATAACCATCATCAATTGCTTTTATCATTTTATTAATCGGGTCATTTTCTGGGTTTTCCTTATCTCGTTTTCTTTGAATCAATAATGTATTTACAAAATAATTCGTCAATATTCCTTTTAACCTTGTCTTGCCGAAATGGTCTGCTGCCGCAACAGGTTTTACTTTATCAATTATTTTACTTGGCAAAGAAGCCAATATTGTCATTGTATCTAAATGGCTATTATGGTTTGCTACAATTATAAATTGCTTTTCTGACTTCAGAAAATGTGCATTATCAAACTTTACTCCAATTATAATTTTCAGAAACCATCTAATAAAAAATCTGTAAGTAATGTTTAAAACTAATTTTTGCATTTAGTAAGCTATGTAATAAACAATATGAAAGAAAACTGGCGCTGTGTATGCCAAAGAATCTATTCTGTCAAGAACTCCTCCGTGTCCCGGGATTGTTGTAGCCATATCCTTAACTCCAATATCTCTTTTGATTGAAGACATTACAACATCACCAAAGAAACCTGAAATGGCAATCATAAAACTCACAAAAACTACTTGATTTACATTCAAAGGGGTTAAAAAGCCTAAGAAGTAACCAATAATTGTGGTACTTATTACTCCGCCAATAAAGCCTTCCCAAGTTTTATTTGGGCTAACTCTAGGAATGATTTTATGTTTTCCAAATATTTTCCCCCAAGTAAACTGCATAACATCATTAATTTCAGTTAAAAAAACCAAAAACAACAACAGCCCTCGACCGCCACTCGCAAATCCTTTAATTTCGGGTAAAGAAAGTAAATATGCCATATGACTTATACCAAAGACTGTCAACATTAAAATCCAATGAAGTACAGACATAGATTTGGTGATTCCAACCGTATCTCCTTTTAAAACAAGTCTTAACGGAAGAAATAAAAACATTACAATTGGAATAAAAATTATATAAGCTCCATACCAACCTATATATGCTAAATAATACTGTATTGGTATGGACAAAAAAGCCCAAAAAATTGCTCTACGGTCTGTTTGTCTAAATCCTAAAACAGAATACAATTCTCTAAAGGCAATAAAGGAAAGTAAGGCAATTGCAAAGTATGAAATTGTTGTATTTATGAGTGTTGCACATATAAATACTATTGCCATAACCCACCAAGACTTTGTTCTGTTTTTGAGTTCTTTTAAATTTGCTTTTGGCTTGATTTTTCCAATAACAAAAAATAAAAGAGAAGCAAATGTTAATAGTCCAAAAATTAGAATAACAATTAAAAGCAAATCATTATTTTTCAATATATCAAGTCTCAGGATGTCTTTCATTATTTAAGAGATTTTTTTATTCTGATAAATGTGCTTATTATTAACAATGAGGTTATTACTGAAAAGATGTATATTGAGTATTCGTTAAAGTTAATTGAGAAATAGCTTAAAATTCCATAAACTCCTAAAATCAAAGTTCTATCACTTTTGCCCATAGGTCCTTCATATCGTCTTACGTTAGAGACAACTTTCCCAAGAATACCCGCAAATTCATTTATTATACTTAAGCAAATAAAGACTACAATTAAATAGAAAATTTCTTTTTCGAATTTTAACAAAGGGAAAAACACAAATAAGTCTGAAACTAAGTCTCCAATTTCATTTAAGACTTCACCTTTTTTCGATTGTTGATTGTATGTTCTAGCCATCATACCGTCAAGAGCGTTGAGTGCCATTCTTAAAAATAAACCAATAGGAAGAATTAAAAATAAGGTAATATTTATATCAGCAAACCAAAATCCTATCCCAATGACAAATGATAATAAAATCGAACTTATTGTAATTTGATTAGCAGTAATTCCTTGTTTGTGCATTAAAGCAAGAATAGGCTTTAACAGCTCCTGAAATTTTGGCTTAATATTATAAACTGAAATCATTTATCTTGTAGGTTTCTTTTAAATTAGAGCTAACTTCTATATAACAACAAACATACATCACTTTTTCAATATTTCAGAAAAATAGCTTATTTTAAATGATATGTCGAGTTGGCTAATTTAAAAAAACTACCACAGTCTTTAAATACTCATATTGAAATCTCTCCTTTCATAAAACAAATCGCTTGTCCAGAAATAAATACTCTATTTTCTTTTATTTCGCACACCAAATCCCCACCACGTTTGGAAATTTGTTTGGCTTCGAATTGTGACTTTTTCAATTTTTTAGCCCAAAATGGAACAAGGCTAGTGTGAGCAGAACCAGTAACGGGGTCTTCATTAATACCAAGTTGTGGAGTGAAAAATCGGGAAACAAAATCTACTTGGTTCCCTTTTGCACTAGCAATGACTCCTCTGCAGGCGGTAGTTGCTATTTTAGCTAAATTCGGAATCAATTGCTGCACTTCATCTTCATCTTGAAAAACTAACAAAACATCCTCTTTTCCTTTCCAGGCTTCTTTTGGCTTTTTGTTAAACAGGTTTGAGTAGTTCGCAACATCTCCTTTTTCTAGGCTATCTACTGGAAAATTCAATTCGATTGATTTCTCTTTTTTGTGTATTTCAAGTAATCCGCTTTTAGTTGAAAAACGAATGCTGTCTTCAGGATGCTTCAATTCTTCAAATAAGACAAAAGCAGCGGCTAAAGTAGCATGACCACAAAGATTGACTTCAGCAACAGGGGTAAACCAACGCAATTCAAATACATCTTGTTTCTTTACAAAAAAGGCAGTTTCTGAAAGATTATTTTCAGTAGCAATATGTTGCAAAGTTTCATCATCTAGCCAATGGGATAAAGGGATTACTGCTGCTGGATTTCCTCCAAAAACTTTATCAGTAAATGCATCAATCTGAAAAATATCAAGTTTCATTTTATTTAAATTTGAAATGAAAGTTATTAAAAATTTGAATATTCAAGATAGAAAAAGATATCAAACTTGTCATAAAGTTGGGTAGTAAATAAAAATGAAGACTTTACTTTGTTCAAAAAAATGTCATTGTTACAAGCTTTAGTTCTTTTTTCTGCTGTTTCTTTTCTTATGTATGGTTTTCGTTCCCTTACTACAGAAGCAATGAAAAAAGAATTTGAACGCTATGGTTTAGCAAAATTCCGAATCTTAACAGGTTCGCTTGAAATGATTGGTGCTGTAGGATTAATAATAGGATTATTTTTTCATCCTTTGCTTATTATAGCTGCATCTGGCCTAAGTCTTTTAATGCTTTTGGGTTTTGGAACTCGCTTAGTGATTAAAGACCCTTTTTTACAATGTTTACCTTCCTTCATATTTTTATTAGTGAATGGCTATATTCTGTATTTGAGTTTAATCCATGCTTAAAATTAGTGGAATTCTTTATTAAAATTAAATCTAAATAAGCATAAATTAGTATATTTGCCAAAAATTTTACGCATGAAAAATTCGGTATACTTTTTACTTTTATTTGTAATTCTTTTTTCTTGTAAAAGCGAAAACAATTCAAAAGAAGATGAATCTACATCAAAAGAAATCAACGTTTACACCCACCGTCATTACGAATCTGACCAAGCTTTATTCAAAACTTTTGAAGAGCAGTCGGGAATCAAGGTTAATGTAATTAATGCTAGCGCAGATGAACTTATCCAAAAGATGGTATTGGAAGGGGAACAGTCTCCTGCAGATGTTTTAATCACCGTTGATGCTGGAAGGTTACATCGAGCAAAAGAAAAGGATTTATTGCAACCCATCTCAAATGCTACAATAGATTCTATTTTACCTTCTTATTTAAAAGATGTAGACAATCATTGGTTTGCTTTAACCAAACGTGCTCGTGTACTCGTGTATGCCAAAGATAGAGTAGATCCTTTGGAATTGTCTTCTTACGAAAATTTGGCAGATCCAAAATGGGAAAATAGAATTGTAGTTAGAAGTTCTTCAAACATCTATAACCAATCTTTAATGGCATCAATTATTGCAAATGATGGTGAAGAAAATGCCAAAAAATGGGCTGCTGCCGTAGTCAATAATATGGCAAGAAGTCCCAAAGGAAATGACCGTGACCAAGTGAAAGCTGTAGCTGCTGGAGAAGCAGACATAGCTATTGTAAACACCTATTATATTGGTAAAATGTTGAATTCTGAAGACCAAACCGAATTGGATGCAGCTCAAAAAGTAGCTGTTTTCTTTCCTAACCAAAACGGAAGAGGAACACATGTAAACGTAAGTGGAATTGGTGTGGCAAAACATGCTCCTAACAAGAAAGCTGCTGAGCAATTTATAGAATTCTTATTGAGTGAAGAAGCACAACAAATCTTTGCCTCTTCTAATTACGAATATCCTGTACATCCAAATGTAGAAAATGCTCCAATTTTAAAATCCTGGGGAAGCTTTAAAGAAGATAACCTAAACTTAAGTAAACTTGGTGAACTCAATAAAAAGGCAGTAATCTTATTTGATGAAGCAGGCTGGAAATAAGCATATCAATTCATTTTTAAATTCGTTTTACAAATTTAAGCGCGATATAAACAGGTGGTCTTTTGCCACCTTGTTTATTTTATTGCTAATAGCA
>Ga0307930_1001573_pt1 | contig 18004 bp, 15 predicted proteins | sample OrgLakmetageno46_FD_203161 | JGI IMG/M metagenome (GOLD analysis project Ga0307930, IMG submission 203161) | Saline water microbial communities from Organic Lake, Antarctica - #46 | ecosystem: Environmental > Aquatic > Non-marine Saline and Alkaline > Saline | place: Antarctica: Organic Lake...
AAGAGTAGTACTGGTGTGACAAGGTCTGTGAAGGTGTGAGTACTTGATTAGAGGTTAAATCGTTGAATCTGAAGGGTATTTGTGAGGTCTGAGGGGGTGTGAAAATCTCCCCCTGGTAGCGGCGGGCTATACCGTACCGCGCTTATAAAACAATCACTTACAGAGCTTTTTGAGTGACATATACAAGGAGGTATACAAGAAAAACGCCCCTGAATCAGAACCCTTACCGCCATCCTTTACACATCGTGGCGCTACGGTAGCGGCGGTTTAACGTCAGGTCAACCGAATTATACCTACCCACAGAAAAGCTCCTTAAACGAAGAATACAGTAAAACTGCTTAAGCATGTGACTGACGGATTGACTGAAAGCGCCGTGGTTATTGGATTCACGGCGGAGTGTTGACTGGCACTGGTGATCGGCACAAAGCCAAAAGTCATTACTTGTTCCTGGTACGTGCCCTATTCCGGCGTTTTCGAGGGCGTATGGTGTCGTTACACACAGGCGAACTGCACCGGGTAACCCGCAGCGGTGAGATTGATGGCGTGTTCAACGGTTTGATGCAACACGAGTGGGTGGTCTACACCCGACACTGCCTGAACCAGGCCCCCAACGTGGTGGATTATCTGGCTCGCTACACTCACCAAATCGCCTTCCGCTATAAGGACTATCGAGATCATTCCCGATTGAAGACCCAATGGCTGGATGGCCAAGAGTTCGTACGGCGGTTCCTAATGCACATTCTGCCAAAAGGCTTTATGTGACTTCGCCATTTTGGCTACCTAAGCAACTGCACTCAACGCCGCAAACTGGCGATTATCCGGCACTGTTTATCGCAGCCGCCCAAACCAGAAGCGACACTGGAGAGCCCGGCGTCTCAACGATGCTGGCCGTGTCTTCTTTGTGACAGCGGTGTGGTTCGCATGATTCGTCAAGTCCCACAGTTCAAAACAACGGCTGTGCCAACGGGCTAGCTTGTCTACCTTGATCCAGTGGGTGAAAACCGACAGTTCCTTGTGAGCTGGGCGTCTATACGGCCGAAGACTGGAAATACAGGTATCTGCAGGGTAATCTGAGGGAAGTCACAACAAGGAACCGCCTCGTGAAGGATCGAATGAGACCACAACCCGCCGACATTGCTTCGTACCTGGCCCCAGATGTACCGTCCCGGTCCGGCCTTCAAATTACTTTATCCTTAAGCATCGTTCGATAGCCGCGGAGTTGGCGGCTTAGTCCAACAGACATTTAAAGGTCATGCTGCTCACGACCATTAAATGCTTAGGTGTTAAGTACCACATGAGGTCGCTATGGCTAAGGCTGAAATCAAATTTGACTCAATATACGAGTACTTGGAAATTGTTCAGCGTCTTCCTAGAGTGTGGAACCTGAATCCAAGTGGTCTTTGGTATCGTGGAGTAAAAGAGTCAGGTTACGCGCTAGTTCCAGGATGTGTTTGGCGAAAAATTGATCTTGATCTAGAGGAGTCATGCGTTGGTGAATTTCTAATTCATTACCGTTCTTTTTATTCAGAGATTATTCGAGATCCCTTGGAGCTGTATGCGTTGATGCAGCACTATGGCTTACCGACCAGATTATTAGATTGGACGACCTCTCCGTTGATTGGGCTCTATTTCGCGATGGAGACAGAGTCAGAAACCTCGAATGCTGTATGGGCTATGTCTCCATCCGATCTCAACAAAATCACAACGGGTTTTGAGAGCAATATTGTGCCAAAGACTAATCTAGACCATTGCCCAACCAAGCCTTGGCTTCCCGGTATGCTGCGCACAGGGCTTACTAACGATGTTCCCGATAATCCATTCGCTTTTAAGCATCCTCTTGTCAATCCACGAATTGCTGCTCAGAAAGGTTGCTTTACATTCCATGGGAAACAATGAACGGCATCGAAGAATATTTTTGTAGGGCTGGAAACGACTGCATCGCTAAGCTGGTCCTCAAGACCCCGTCCAAAAGGACCGAGATCCTTGGGCAACTTTATGCACTTGGTTTTAAGGAAGACGATATCTATCGCGACTTGAATTCGCTCACGAGGCGGATCGTTCGCGAGCAATCGTTACTTATCAATGCTTAACCAAGAGCTGCAGTCGACCAGTTTGCCGCTAGCGCTCCAAACCGGAGACTGAGCCCAAGCGTTATAGATCACCGGGGGTAGAGGAAAACATGGGACAAAAGCTAGATGTTGGGAGATTTATATTGCTGAAAAAGCGGGAGCTTGGCGCTGAGGATAACGATTCAATCGTGAAGCTTGAGGCGTGCACCCAGTCGATTTATCGTTGGCTCCAGTACTGCGAGTATCATTACGTCAACCTTGAAGACGCTGCGACGGAACCCAATTTGCAGCGTGATAGAAGTTTAGGCTATCGGCGAGCTGGAGAAACAGTCCCTGTCAGGTATGTTTATGAGGCTAATATTGCTGCATTTCTCAATAGCCTCCATTCTTTGCTTGACTCATTCCCTTACTTGCTGAATCTATTCATCCCAGTAAAGGAAAACTCTGAGGCTACCAGCATTAGATGGCACAAAGACTTCATAAGAAAATATGAAAGTATGGATTTTTATGATGAACTCATAGAGCTCTTGATGGATGATACCTTTAATAAAGTGAAGGGTTACGTAAACACCATAAAGCACAAGCACCTAATCAGGATTTCAAATAAATGGAATCACTTGGAATTCGAAGAATATAGTTACATGAAGCCCAGCCTTGATGGGCGGGGAGAAATTACATTTCAGCGTGAAGGAGTAGCAGGTGAGAACGTAGTATCCTTTGTTGAAGAATGCCACTACACATTGATTCCGAAGCTTTTCAATCTTTGCGATAGCGTACTAAGTTTCAAAGATTCGCAACTTGCTAATGATCTATAACCAGTCGCAACAGTTCACGGCCAGCGGCCTTTCACCGTCCGCCCTTATTAAGACACGGGCAAATTCAGCGTTAGCTGCAAGGAGTAAAAATGAAACATTGGATATTTTTATTTTCACTATTAGTTTCACCTCTGGCTCACGCCGATCTAATGGTGTCGTTTATTAATGAGTCAAGCTTGCCTTGGAACCTCTCTCCTAATAATTATGAAAACTCGCCCGACAACTACGACAACTCTGTCAACAATTATGAAAACTCCGATAACAATTATAATAATTCAGAAAGCAACTACGGTAACAGTTCATCAAATTATGATAACGGCGCCAATGGGGGCAATCGACTTTTGGTGAAAGAAGGGTCAAAACTGCATCGAGTCGGCTACTACGTTCAGTCAGATGATGGTGTTACGAATTTTTTTTCTGCCTCGGGAAAAAGAGTATTTTACAATCCTAAAAGCGGTGTCGGAGTATTTCAAGGAAAGAAAGGCTTCTTTTGCGGCGCCTTAGCCCGTATCGAAAGTGCATATAAATTAGTTCTTACAGAGGCGGGTCAAAAAGCGTTATTCATGGCCCAGTAATGAAAGCAATTAACAAAAGTACTTAACTTCAATTTATACAAGGAGGGCGCTAGTTTGAAGGGGTTGTTATCATTGGTAGTGTTGTTGGCCGTTGGTGCTAGTTTTGTGGGCGCAATCGTTAGCCTCTTCTCTGGTCAGATATTGGCAGCAATTGGTTTGTTTTTCTTATCAGCCATACTAAATGGGATAGCCAGAGGAATGGGAGCCTAGTTTCTTGGGTGAAATTTGCCAACACACTTTGAACAAGTTCAATATTGGCTGTTTTTCCGCGTGCGATATGGCGCTCGTTGAGTATTTTTATTTCATCGCTGGTATCAAACAGCGTTTATTTTTATCATTAACTTAATGGTATATAATTCAATAATTAAGGAGTTGGATTGTGATTGGATGGCTTTTTAAAATGATATTGGGGTTGATCATGCTCCCATTTGATATCGCGAGAATAATTTTCTTAGTGACAACTGGCCATCGTCGATGCTGGATGTGCGAAGATTATCGAGATTTGAAGGGGAAGCCTGACCCAATCTGCCCCGGTTGTAATGGATCAGGTTTAAAAAAAGAAAAATAATTGCGTGGCCGTCTTCTATTTATTTAAAACTAATTTTGTAATAAAACTTAACCAAGCATAAACCTATCAACCCCGCTATTCAGCTTGTAGATGAGCCGCTTTTTGTAGCTGATGCGGTTAACGCAAGCACTCAAGACCAACCTGCAAGAGAAAATCACTCTTCAGTTAATAGGTTATCTTCATAATTCTACTTAGCTCGATAGGGGTTACCTTTCTAGCAGCATTAATTACAGCTCTTGCGTTCTTTGAAGGGATTGTGATTTCCGCTATCTCTGTTACTGTTCTTGTTATCGGAGGTGTATTTTTTTGTTTGCTGGTGCATGTTTCATCATTTCATGCAGCACAGACCGTAAAAAAGACTGATCGCGACACTGAAAGTTAACTAAATTCAAAAAGCCTCTGGGTGAACTCAGAGGCTTTTCTTTTATGAGGAACCTTTATGCGTAGTATTGCTGTATTGCTGGTCACCTTACTCGTTACAGGGTGTAACCTAACGCCGACTGAGATGCGAGAATTGAATCAGATGGTTGGTGAACTCAATCAGAGTACACAGTCTTTTAATCAACAAGCGACTCAAATGCGTCAGCAGGTCTATGATTCAGAACCGCCTGCTTCTCTTGTACCAAGTGCTGGCTCAAACCAGACTCGTCGGTATATGATCAACACACCCAGTGGCCTACAACAAAAGACCTGTAATAAGACTAAATCCGGTCTTGTTTACTGTTATTAGTTGATAAATCCCGAATCAAAGCCTCTCTTTCAAGAGGCTTTCTTGTGTTTACTACCTAGCTAAAAGGACTCATCACACCTTGCATCACAAGCGTTTCATCCAACGCACCAGGTAATGCCAAGGCGCCTGTCTCAAACGGATTGTTACCCACACGCCCGAACATACTTGAGTCCTGTACAGACGTTACACCCTCAAAGAATGCACCAAATATGGCCAGTAAAACCGCCCTCACCGGGTGATCCTGATACAGCTCCGTCAGCACTCGCTGAATACGCAAATAGTATTTGGTGAACATAACCAAACCTGTGTCATTCAGGTACTGCAGTCCTTTGTGTGTAGGAACTTCGTAGTCGGTAAAAGCGGCTTTTGCGCATTTGGGGTGCCGGATGGCTGTGAAAAGTTTAGGCTAATTTGCTATAATTTTTATTAATTTTTCAGTGTATCCAAGGAAGATGATGACCTTTTCAATCACTGCGAACAAGACGGTTATTGCGCGCGATCTTGGTAATGGGCATTCAGCCTGCCCCAAGTGCGATAGCAACGATTGGAAAAGCGCAAAGCTAACCGTGCTGGAAGGTACGACCTTCTCAGAGGGAAGTGTGGCGGGGACGATAAGAGAGCCGGGACAGTTCTCTGGAAGCCTGCGAGCTTTTTTGCTATCCGAATTTTGGTTTTCTAGAGACTCCTCATTTAACGCACAAATTGGGCTTACGACGCGAAGCGCTCTTGTCGATGAGGTCAAAAGGTTCATGGTCGAGTCTTGGTCAAAACTTGAAAAACCAAAGAGACCCGCCCGCCCAAGTCTTGGACTTTTTGAAAGAATTAACCCTGTTATGCCTAGAAAACCTATTGAACCTAAGATTTCGGAAGTACCTTCATGGAGACCGTGGCGCTATTTCTTCATACGCTATTTTAGAAAAACGATAGGACTCTCCCTTTTTGGATTGATACCTATTCTGATCTTTCTGCCTTTCGTCGTGCCCTTTTATCTGGCGATCGCTGTGGTTGTTTCGATTATCAGCAGTTTTTTTGGTTCTTTTAAGGGTAACGAACACCTAAGGGCAAAATACGATAGCGCAGTTAAGAATCATCCGACAGTAATGAAAGAATACCAAAGGGCGCGTCGCGAGTTTCCCAGGAAAGTTGAACAACATAAAGAGGACTTGGCGGCGGCCCGGGAGCAAAGGATGCGTCACGAACACGCATTAAACAAACACAAAATCGACCTGAAAACCTATGAGATGCAAGTCAAAGAACTTGAGTCTGCGAAGGAGTTCCTGTGGGCGCATGGAAGAGTCTGCACCAGATGCGGTGTCGCTTACCTTGGAATGTTTTAAGGATATAGTCGTCACAGAAGGCACCCTGATTTAGTGGTTCAATGATCCTCGACACCAACCCCGGTGGTAAAAATCGCCATCACAAGCGAGGGGCTGATCAACAGGAAATATCCGTTACCTGTACTCCAATACTGGCCACTATAGAAAATGAGACGTCGTTTGTAGATATCGTGACTGCGATCTGTACACTGGTGTCGAGTCTTTCGGTCAGGATGACCAAAGCTCTATGCCGGCTCTTATGCCTGGCTAATGCGACACCTGCCTAGTGGTGTGACTTGCCAAGGAGAGGCTTGGCTTCGTTTTTTCTTCCAAATTCCCGCTAGAAACCAATAGGTCAATCCTACCTGGCCCGCCAAATAAGCACCTCGTGTAGCGACTAAATAGACGGGTGGCATCACACGTTAGTATCCGGAATCATTGAACCACTACAACCCGATCTAAAAGTCTTCAAGAAAAATATCATGGAAACGTCGTGGAAGGTCGGTTGTTTTTAAACAGCTTTCATCAGCTGAAAGAAACTCTTCAATTACTGAGTGCATTTCAATCGCCTCTTTTACCCCCAGCTCGGAAGACCCTCTATTCGTGCGCTGATGTATTCTCCCAGATGTTAAGGCGGTTAAAACTGCGGCTTCGCGTGGGTCAAGACCCAGCTTTCTCCCTGCTTTTACCCCAAGCTTTCTAGTGGGATTATCAGGCCAAAGAGTAATTGCGAATTTCTCGGCTACTGAGGTTGTTTTTGTCTTAAGTGCTTTTTCAACAATTGCACTTAAGAAATAGTCATATTTTCTAATGTACTTACTTTCGATCTCCGTAATCTGAACTATTTCTTCTTTGGGAGTCAATATCTGCTCAACGGTCTGTCGAGGTTTGACAACAGAAATCTCAGGCTTCAAGTTATTTGGAATTTGAACATATTCATGATCACCGTGATCGAAGACATTGCCTGCAGCTGGGACTTTTTCTTTGTAGTTATTCCTCACGAAGTTGGAAAATCCAGGCTTCACGCTATCAACGAGATACGGATCTTCAACAAGGAGGATGCCCCAAATTGCAACCTCAACGGCCGTATTTACATATCGCCCTGACCTTAAATCTGAAAAATACGCACGATGAGCTTGACTCAAAACAGAATACCTAACGCCATGAACGGCAAACTCTTTATTCAATTGCGAGCCCGTAGCGGTGGACGTATTGAATTGAACTGCCATCTTCCGCCCCTTGTCAACCAACTTTCCCAATTGTTTGCCGTAGGCTGCTATAAATGGATCAGCATATTCTTTACGCATGCGCCTCTCCCACATGAGATATTGCCTCACCTCATTAATCTCATGCTCATATGTCTTAAAGATATCAAGCAGCCCCATAACTGGCACCGTCAGCAAGTTTAATCTTCGTAGTTCATGAGGCATCACAAACGCTGTTTGAGTCTAGCACTTTCTTAACTTCGACACGTGTATAGGAACGATTTCATCCAACCTGTTTCTTGCAAATCAGACTTGAGGCCATACTGTTTTGCGATCCGCACGAACCGAGCCACATAGCCGCATTGACCGGCAGGTGGTAGCCATTCACTTGGCCCCTTAGCGCCCTTCTGCCGGTTAAGAGATAGCTCTACGCTCCACAGGTTCACTGGATCATTGGCGAACTTCTCACGCTTGTCCCTAGACCACGTATCAGCTCCGTGATCCCATGCCCACTTCAGCGGAACCACGTGATCAATGTCGATCTCGCTGGCGTTCTGAATGACGTTTCCTGTAAACGGGCTGATCCAACGGCCCGTCACAACCCGGCAGCGCCGTTCATCTGCAAACCTGACATCGGTACTGGACTGAGCGATGAGGGCTTCTGCACGACTGTTCTGGCAGTCTCCGTCTGAATCATCCCACCCATGACCAAACGCGGACCGTTTGTATTCCTGATCCTTTGCATGAGTTTGCATCACGGCAATCGCCGCGGTCGAGGCTGCTATGCTTTTTGGCAGCTTTCCACCAGCGGATAGACAGCTATCAAGCGACTCAAAAGCCCGATAGTTCTTCGTGCGTTCATACCAACTGCTTTCCGTTTGATGGCATAGACCGCTGGTGGACATTTTCACAAGATCGGCTGATGCAGTAACGCTGAAAAGACCACAAACGCTGACTATTAAGAGGGACACTAGTTTGATAATTTTCTTCATTCGTCTATCTTAGCTGTCAAGGAGGGATGAGTTTACCCAAACTTTCGGGCGTGCTATTTCGGTAGTATTAGCAATATCTGGCCCGCGTTTTTTATCGACCGCATAGCCTCTGAATTTGCATAATGTCTATTATACGCAGGGGCGATAAATCCAATTGCCTACCAATTTTATGAAAGTGACGCGTAACGAAGCACTAATTTTAATGTCTCACCGGAATCCTTTAAGCGTGCAATTTCCTTCGCTGTCTTTCCCCAGTAGTTCCTTGCATCAGTATTTGCGCCCAAAGCTAACAGCCATTCAGCCACATCCATACGATCTTTTTTCAAGGCCAAATGCAGAGGAAGCTCGCCCGACGCATCTGGTTTATCTATCGCGTTCTTTAGTTCACGTAGCGAATATCCCTTCAGCAATATTCTTAGCTTTTCCAGTGGGACTTCGTCTTTGATCTTCGCTACAAAACTGTCTGCATTAAAATCACAATTTATTGGCATTTTTTGTGCGGATTGAGATCGCAACATTAAATAGCGAGCTAGCTGTTCATTTGTATTTCCATGAACCTGATCTAAGGCCTTCAACCACAAGACCATATCTTGACTTCCATCTACCATTTCTCGCACTGCAATTTCTCTCGCTGTCTTCCCCCAGTAGTTCTTTAGCTCGGGGTCCGCACCTAGACTAAGTAACCATTGGGCAACATTTATACGATATTTTTTTAATGCGGCATGGAGAGGTAGATCCTCTGACGCATCTTTTTTATTAACTAGCATCTTAAGTTGACGCTCCGAATACCCGGAGAATAAGTTCTTAAGCTCCACCACCGATACGTCATCTCTAATACTATCCGTTAAAGTATCAGCGTCAGAAGTATCAGAACTTAAAGTTAATGTTTTTTTTGAAATTTCTCTTTCAAGCTGGCCGAGGGTGTGTTCTTCATCTCGTAAGGCTTGAACTCTCAGCCTTATATACTTAAATGGCTGTTTATCAGTGTTGCCTCCTGCCTGCTCAAGGGCCTTTAGCCACAAGCCCCGATTTTGATGTCCACCGTTCATCTCTTCAGCAACTCTTTCGTATAATTTTTCTTCTGACTTCCTGGTAGCAACAGCTTTAGTTTTAAAATTATCAAAACCTCCTTCTCTGCAAGCTACATCTTGCAAAGCTTGAACCCGGAGAGTGATATACGACGCTAGCTGTTTTTCTGTATCGTACTCTGCTTGCTCGAGGGCCATTAACCATAAAGCCTCATTTCTTCTTCCGGTAGCCATTTCCTGCTCTACTTTCGTGTATAACCGTTCCTCTAATTGCCTGGCTGCGACAGCTTTGCTTTTAAATTTATCTAAAATTCCCATCTGATACCCTTCTATTATTGTAACCAGCCCGACTCACTAAACAATTGATATGAAATCAGAGGCGTATGTTTTCCGACCCTTCTAATAGCCGGAGAATCAAGAGCGCAAACCTCTGCTGGCTCGCATCATTCTCCAGTATTTCCATGGACAACTTTTCATGGTCCGTCATGGAATCTAACACCAGGTCTGTTAAGCGCTTGGGAAACAACCCGTGCATAACTTGTTCAGTGGAATGGCTATTTACTTGAGCCATTACGGCCTCATCCCTACGGACTCGATCCGCAATACCGTTCGCAAAATGCAGCTGGTCTTCATCGCTAACTTCGGCGCCAAAGATGTCATTCAGCTTTTCAATGATTTCTGAGAGACGCTTTTTCTCTGGATCGTGAGGCTTTCCTGTTCCAACACCAATGATCGGATCCAGTCCATCTGGATCGCCCTCACCCTCTAAACGCAGCTCATGCTCCTTCTGCTTGGTAAGCCGATAGTGGGTTAGCTCCAACTCTGAGATGTCGACCGTGTCGCTGTCCAGCAATTCATGGCGCAGCAGCGGAACCAATTTTTTTGCAAACACACATAACTGTTCCAGCTCGACGTCCTCAAAAAACACGATCTGTGCAAGAAACTCGTACGTGCGAACGAAACTCGTAAGGTTCTTCTTGAACAGGTCTAGCCGATCAAGGCCCTGCCCTATCTCTTTTAACAACACTTCAGTCTGTTTTGCACCCACTGTATTGCTATCAGCTTTGGCCTGAGCCAAATCAAACCGGGCACTCGCACGCTCGTCTCTAAGCAACTTGTACCGTTTTGTAAAACGTTCTCGGGCTGGCTGGCAGTAATAACTGAGCTTAGATGCCTCAGCTTTAGGATCAAAAAAAGCTCTGGCAAATGCTTCTACTTCGTCCCAGTGGTAAATGCCCTCTGCGTCTAATGTCTCTTGCAAGTCATAGACCACCTGGGCATCGGACACACCGGACAGCTCTGCGGTGGTGTAGTACTCGCGGAACGCCTCAAGAACTTCTGAGGCGTCGTTGAAGAAATCCAAAATGAACGTTTCCTTACCAGGAAAGATGCGGTTCACCCTGGATAACGTTTGCACGCAGTCCACACCTTGCAACTTTTTGTCGACGTACATCGCACACAGCTTGGGTTGGTCAAAACCGGTCTGATACTTGTTGGCTGCGATCATCACGTTGTATTGATGGGTATTGAACGCTTGGGCGTGATCACGACCGTTCAAGTCCGGGTTTAGGAGCTTACTGGTTTCTGTGACTTCTTCAGGGATCGCATCGTCTGGAAGAATACTGCCAGAGAAGGCAACCAGAGGGTGAACGTCCTTATAGCCCTGTGTGTTGATGTAGGCCCGCATCGCCAGTTGATAACGCACCGCTTCTTGCCGGCTGCTAGTGACGACCATGGCTTTTGCCTGGCCATCGAGTAGGTGCTTCACATTTCCCCGGAAGTGTTCAACGATGATTTCTACTTTTTGGCTGATGTTATACGGGTGCAGTCGTACCCACTTAGCTAACGTGGTGCGGGCTTTCTTGGAGTCCACCGTTTCGTCTTCGCCATTGGGGTGAGCCAGCTTCCAAGCAACGGCGTAGGTGGTGTATCGCTTGAGGACATCCAGAATAAAGCCTTCTTCAATGGCCTGGCGCATGGAATAGACATGGAACGCCTCTGGCTTATTGTCCTCACCCCTGGGCAATGACGGGTCAGGTACTCGGCCAAACAGCTCAATCGTTTTCGCCTTGGGTGTGGCTGTGAACGCGTAATAACTAATTTGCTGGCTCGGCTTACGGGCTGAAACCGCAGCATCCAACAGTTCTTCTGCACTGAACTCCTCTCCATCCAGCATTTCACCCCCAAGGATCGCCTTGAGCTTGTTGGCAGACGAACCTGTTTGTGAGGAGTGCGCCTCATCCGCAATCACGGCGTATCGCCCTGACGCCAGCTTGGGGTATTTATCCAGGGCATCAAATAGCGCCGGAAAGGTCTGGATAGTGACGATGACGATGCGGGTTTGTTCAGCCAACGCTTCCGCCAACTGTTCCGACTTGCTCTGGTTTCCGATGTCACGGGTAATGGGACGTACAACGCCCTGAGCGTGTTCAAACTGATAGATGGTGGCTTGAAGCTGGCTGTCGAGTACGGTGCGATCGGTCACCACAATGACCGAGTTAAAGAGCTTCTGGCCGTCCTCATCGTAAAGCTGAGCCAGTTGATGAGCTGCCCAGGCAATGGAGTTGGACTTGCCCGAACCGGCGCTGTGTTGAACCAGGTAGCGTTGTCCTGCACCTTCTTGACGGGTCGTGTTGATCAGCGTGTTGACCACATCCCACTGATGGTAGCGTGGGAATATCATGGTTTCCTTGAGTTTGCGATTACCGTGGAAGTCCTCTTCGGTTTTCTCCTCTAGGTGGAGAAACCGACCAATCACCTTAAGCCAAGCATCTTTCTGGAATAGCTGTTCCCACAAATACGAGGTGGCGTAACTGTCCTCGTTCTCAGCACGGGGGTTACCGGCCCCGCCTTCGGCGGAACCGCGATTGAACGGCAGAAAGAAAGTGTCTTTACCAGCCAACTTGGTGGTCATAGCCACCTCATCTTGGCTGACGGCGAAATGCACTAAGGCACCTCGCTTGAAGGCCAGCAGAGGCTCGACCTTGCGTGTCAGCGGGTCTTTTACGGGGCGGTCATATTTGTACTGGCGCTTGGCGTTCTCGACGCTTTGCTTGAACTCACTTTTTAGTTCCAGCGTCGCGGTTGGAATACCGTTCACGAACAACACCAGATCCAGTCGTGGGTTGTACTTGCCATCTATCTTCGCATTGGGTGAATACGATACCTCCTCCACAACGCGTAACCGATTGGCTTTGTAACGACGTTCAGTGTCCGGGTTCATACCGTGGTCCGGTTTGAAGCTGCACAGGTCGATCTTGACACCAGGCACCTTGAAACCATGACGCAGCACATCAAGCGTCCCCTTTTTCTCTAACTCCCTAACGGCTTTCTGGATCAGCACTTTCTCGGGATTCTGCGGGTTAGACGCGGCAAACTTATCCCAACGCTCCGGCCAGGCTTCCTGAAAATACCCAATCAGGTCCTCAGGATAAACAGCGTTTACCTTGTCGTACTCCGACGCTTTGCCAACCAGCCAGCCCTGGTCACTCAGGGCCGCAATGATGTCGTTTTGAAAGGCGCGTTCGCGAGTGTCTGCCATGACCTACTACTCCTATACCCGTTTGTTTCTTATTGCTGTTTCCGCTGGAGAATCACATCCCATTCATATGACTCTTAACGCGGTACCGGATCTGCTGATTACCAGCGTCAATGACCTCAATGCGCGCTCCACGGTAGCCAATGGTCTGGCTCTTAGAAAGGTCGTACGTCAAGTCGGCAGAAAATGCTGGCCTGGCAAGGTTTCCAGAATACTCCCGATACTTGAAGGACAATTCGTCACCAGACCGACCCAGATATATCAGTTCTTGTTTGAAGGTCTGACCGTAATTTGAAAATATATACCGCTTCGAACACGCATCAGCTGGAACCTCAATGGAAAATAGCGAGCTGGAACTATTGAGGATAGAACTATTGAGGATAGAACCACTCAGAATAGTGCGACCGCCAATTGATAGGCTGGAGTTATTGTTCTCATCAGCGCCTTCTGATAACTGAAGCCAGTTAGAAATAAACGTCCCACTTTCATCCACCAAGTCGAGTGATGAAACCCTTAAGAAACACCCTTCTATCGCAGAATTGGATATTACTTGGTAACTCGAGTTAGCGACCGAATATCCTTCTGACTGAGAACGCACATTTCCATATCCGTATGCCTGACTCTCTCCTTCAGGTGACTCATAGGAAATTTGATAGTGTTCACCAGGCAGGAAGAACAAGTAACCACTTTGCTCAAACTCCAAGTCCGCTAATCTAAAGCCCGGAGTTCCGTTGCCGAGAGTCCTCTCGAGAACGGTTTCACCGATCTCGGCATGTATTTCGAGACCTATCGCGGGAAACCTTTCTGTATGGAGCTTCTGCACGACCCCGTTGGACTGGCATCCCGCAAGCAGAATACTTCCAAGAACGACAACGCCAGTTAGCCAAGATTGCTGTTTCATAATACAGTGCCTATGTAGACGTCTCTTACATTGAAATTAATCGTTATGTGCGTCCGCACCACTTTGGGCTTCTACCATCGCACTCTGCCATTCACCGTAGTTTTCTTGGCTACCTTTCACTAACCATTTACTTCGTCCGTTAATATTGCTGCCAGCCACAATAGCGGCAGCTGCACTGGGACTGTTGAACTCATAGTCCTTGGTGAACAGGCGCTTACCGTGAACGTCTTCGCCAAGAATCCCATCTTTCACAAGCTGGTCGTAGAGGTTGCCGTAGCCGTTGGCTTTGGCGGTCCATTTTGGACGGGCCTCAGAGCCTTCAAGCACGACAAAGCTCCCATCAATTTCTTTGGCCTGAGCTTTCACGCCATACTTGGGCAACTCCATCTCGAATACAGTGTCCTTTTCCACGGGGGTCGCCAAGTGTGATGCGGCCGGCTCTCGCAGAAAATCAAAGCCCAGCACAGGAAGAATGATGCGGACTTGTTCGATGAAAAACGCCATATCAGCCAGATCAGACTCTGGCAGCACCGAGTAATCGTGGGCTGTGCCGTTCACCAAACCGCATCTACCGGATTGCTTCGCAATGGCGATGAGCCGACTCTCCAGGAACTTTACATGGGATTTGGTAAGGTTTTGATCCTTGCTGGTAATTAGACAAACCCGTTCCCAAAAGTCCTTGCCGCCCTGGTTCTCTGGACGGTTGTGTTGCTTCAGCCGCTTGACCACATCGTCAGACTCACCAATGTAAACCAACGGGCGCATGGCGTTGTCAGGGTCTGGCCCAACGAGGAAGTACACACCAGTGCGGCCGCACTCAGGACGCTGCACCAACTCCGTCAACTTGGTACGTGGCCCAGTTAACGCATGACCTGTCCAATTCATGATCTCGGCGGTCAGCAAACCATTGGGCGAGCCATCTACCAGGAATAAACGGATGCCCCGACCATGGCTCATACGGTAGCCTCCATTCCAGCCTGACGTACTTCTTCTTCAAAGGCGCCTTCAACGGCAGGTGGCTGCCAGTCACGGACATCGAGTTTGCCGGTAACAGCGGCCGAGATTATTGCAGAACGGCGTTCTTGAAGCAGGTCAATACTCTCGCCGGACTGATCCAATAGACTAGAGATTGAATTGAGATTAGCCATTACAAAGTCGCTAACTCTCATTTGCTCTGCAACATTTGGCAGTGGAATTTGGAAACTCAAAATTTGTTCAGGGCTGATATGAGGCACACTCACACCCGTTAAGTCTGGCTCGATATACGCTTTGAACAACTCAGACTTCAGGAGAAGATACAAGTATTCGTCCTGCAAATTGTTACTTGATCTAATCGCCGCAACTCGTTGCAAAAGTAAGCACGGTAAATCTTCTTTACCCACCTTTGCCACACGAACACCGTCTTTAATCCAAGGCCGATCCATACCAAGAACAATCTGACCCGACTCCATGAGATAACCTTTAAGGGAATCATCGTCTACCATCGCCCAATAAACCGTATCATCCCACTTCAACGAACCGACTCCGACATTAGTCCCTCTTAGTAACCGAACGTCTGAATTGTCATACGAAAAAGAGGCCGAAGGAAAGGGGAACCCAGTCAAAACAGAAGCATAATGTGCCAGCTTTGAAACCTTCCAATGCGCTGGAACCTCCCCAAGCCACTCAACCCCAGAGTCCTTCATAGGCACATTCGGATCAAGCCCCTTGGTCACCGCATGGGAGATCATCGCTTGACGCTTTTCCTGAAGCAACTCTATCAGGCGCTTCTGTTCATGGATCAGGGTGTCGATCTTGGCGGTTTCGTGGTCTAGAAAACAGGCTATTATGCGTTGCTCGCCAACTGAAGGATAAGGCAATGCAATGTCACCAAACTGCTCGAATGTAACTGATTTTCCATCTCGCAAACTGTCTGTTGATGCTTGCAATGCAGACACGTAAGAGCCGCACTTTAGGAGATAACGATAAAACCAAGGATGTATCTCCCGATTGGAGGTTAGGACGGTGTACGCTGGGCTCACACAGCCATCGTAGGCGCTGTGCTCTATGCCTCCTTCAAAGCTCCGCAAGCTTATGACAAAGTCATCCTGAGCAACGCGTCTAAACGATTCGGTGCCGCCGAGAGCAAGCATCACCTTGTTACCAGTGATCTCCATCATCTTTTTCTGCGGAAGAATTCCATACGCTTGGCTAGCTGCCAGCTGCTCATCGCTGGTATCTGCCCTCTCCTTCCGCTGACTGAAAATCCGTTTGCCTTTGAGTAGGTCCCAGCTTCGCGGGATCGATTGAAGCCATTCACATAAGGTCTCTGTGTAATAGAGATACTCTGGTAAACTCATGCAGACAACCCCTCAATCATCTGCTTGATCCGGTCGGTACATAGCTTCAGATCTTCATCAATTTCTTCGAGTGGTCGAGGCGGCGTGAACTCATAGAAGTGCCGGTTGAAGGGGATCTCGAAACCAACAATACCCACCTCACCGTCTTTTTCGTCACGTTTGGATTCGTCGATCCAGGCGTCCGGCACATGCGGGATAACTTCCCGCATAAAGTAGTCGTACACGGACTCACCCAGCGGTACGTTTTCGTTATCGCGTAGGCCGGTGTCCGGCTCAGGGTTACCTTTGCTGTCAATGCAAATGTCAGCGTCTGGGTCGCGCTCACTCAAGGCGTTGAGTAACGCCTTAAACTGAGGCGTGCCCAAGTACACCTGATGATCAGTCAGTGCAGACTTGAGGGCTTTCTGGAACTGCTTACGGTTGCGGAAGACCGTGTCTGGATCCATTGACTTACAAGCCGCCAAAACCTTCTCCTGATCGTCCTGATCCATCTTCTGTATCGCCTTCTCTTCCATAACACGCTTTATGCGTTCTTCAGACGTTTGGAAGTTCAACTGCAACGGGCGTTCTACCGTGATCCTCCGGTAACCAAATGTGTTAACCGGGAAAATCTTGCTCTTATCCGTTGCCTGGAAATCCCCATAGAGGCGAACAATGGCGTCTTGATCAGACTCATTGACAAACTGACGCTTGCTGCCGAGAGACTTCCGCATCTTGGTCGCCCGGTCACTTGCGTCGATCAACTGAACCTTACCCTTGCGCTCTGCTGGCTTGTTGTTGGATAACACCCAGACGTAAGTAGCTATGCCGGTGTTGTAGAACATATCCGTAGGCAAGGCGACGATCGCTTCCACCATGTCGTTCTGTAGCAAGTACCGGCGTATTTCGGATTCACCGCTGCCAGCGCCACCGGTAAACAACGGACTGCCATTAAGGATAATACCAATGCGTGAACCACCGTCACGCGGATCACGCATCTTGCTAACTAGGTGCAGTAGGAACAATAACGAACCATCTGACACACGAGGTAGACCTGGCCCAAAACGACCGTCAAAACCACCGTGTTTGTATTCGTCGGTAACCTGTTTTTGAACCTTCTTCCACTCCACACCAAAGGGTGGATTGGCCAGCATGAAATCAAACGTGTTTGTCTTAAGTTGATCATCAGAAAGGGTATTACCCAATTTTATGTTACTGATCCCCTGCCCTTTGATTAGCATGTCCGCCTTGCAGATCGCGTACGACTCAGGGTTCAGCTCTTGTCCGTGTAAAGAGACCGTGACGTCCTCACTGATCTGCTGGACATAGACGTCCCCTTCTGACAGAAACCCACCGGTGCCAGCCGTTGGATCGTAGATGGTGACGATGTTGTTTGGCTGAAGCTTCTGACCCTGCCCGGTGAAAACCAGTGACGTGGTTAGATGAACAATGTCACGCGGCGTGAAGTGTTCACCAGCCGTTTCGTTTGAGCTCTCAGCAAACTTACGGATCAGTTCTTCGAAGATAATCCCCATACCAAAGTTGCTGATACGCTTAGGGCTGAGGTCAAAGCTGGCGATCCTCTGAACCACCTGGTACAACAAGTCATCAGCAGTGAGTTGCTGAACAAACTCCTCAAAATGGAAGTGTTCAAAAATCTCTCGTGCGTCTTTACTGAACGACTGCACATAACTCATCAGGTCTTCGGCAGTCTGACTGTCCGAAAGTGTCGCCAGTGTCAGTGGCGATGCGTTGAAGAAGTCGTGACCACTGGCTCTCAGTAACAACTTTTCACGAACGGAGTCTGGCTTGGCTTGGTGTTCGCTCGTGGCAGCCAGAACCTTGTCTTGCGTTGGCGCCAGGACGCACTCAAGGCGTCGCAATATTGTAAACGGCAGAATGATCCGGCCATACTGGCTCTGCTTAAAGTTTCCGCGTAGCAAGTCAGC
>Ga0307930_1001574_pt1 | contig 18002 bp, 14 predicted proteins | sample OrgLakmetageno46_FD_203161 | JGI IMG/M metagenome (GOLD analysis project Ga0307930, IMG submission 203161) | Saline water microbial communities from Organic Lake, Antarctica - #46 | ecosystem: Environmental > Aquatic > Non-marine Saline and Alkaline > Saline | place: Antarctica: Organic Lake...
GTTACTACAATTCCTGCTATCAGTTTTTTGCGTTGTTCTTCGTGACCGTAATTTTTAATTTCCAAGAATACTTGCTCAATAATTTCAACCACACGGTAGTGAATTATCTTAGAAAGATTTTTCAATGAAATCTCCTTAGGTTCGCGACCACGCAAGCCTGGAATAGAAACAATTTCATTTTCTTTATTTTCCCCTGGCCAAGCTGAACCAAATTTTACTTTTAATAATTCAGCTTGTTTTTCGATGATGGAACAACCATCTTTGATATCCTCAGTAACTACGTTTCCTCCAAAAGGAATAACCGCAGTATGCCTTATAATGCCATCTTTAAAAATGGCCAAATCTGTTGTTCCACCACCAATATCTATCAAAGCTACACCAGCTTCTTTTTCTTCCTGACTTAAAACTGCATTTGCAGATGCCAATGGCTCCAAGTTTACACCTCCTAATTCCAATCCAGAATTGGTGACACAACGTACAATATTTCTAATGGAAGAAATTTGACCAACCACCACATGAAAGTTAGCTTCTAATCTAGCACCATGCATACCGATTGGTTGAACAATTTCGGCTTGCCCATCTACTTTGTATTCTTGTGGAAGTACATGTATAATTTCTTCACCAGGAAGCATCACTAATTTGTGTACTTGATCACAAAGTTCAACAATGTCTTTTTCTTCTATCACTTCATCAAAATTTGGACGGGTAATGTAGTCACTGTGCTGCAAGCTTCTAATGTGCTGACCTGCAATACCTACCATTACTTTTTTAACTTCCATACCAGCATCAGCCTCGGCTTCTTTGATGGCTTGTTGAATAGATTGTATGGTTTGCGTAATATTGTTTACCACACCCCGATGAACTCCGAGACTCTTGGATTTACCAATGCCCAAAACTTCTACTTTGCCATACTCATTCTTGCGCCCAATCATAGCCACAATTTTTGTGGTTCCGATGTCTAATCCTACTGCAATTTTTTCATTTTCCATGTTACTCAAATATTACTTTCTGGTACAAACAACCTGTTTCCCAAACTGTAAATCAATTTTCATATAATCTGTTAACCTTCCGTCTTTTTTAGCTTTTGTAAAAAAAACCTTGAAGTTTGCGAGCTTCAAATCGATTTCTTTCAAACTGCCAAAATCAACTTTAAAATCCGTGTCTCTTAATTCAAAGTACAACTTTCCTTCCTTGTTTTGGTGAATGGCTGTAATTTGCTGCTTTAAAAATGTATCCTTATCAATGGCTTCAGCCAAAGGAAATAATTGTATTGCTTCTTCCGCTGTAAACCCAAAAGCTACCGGAACTCTAGCTGAATGATGGTTTGACAAAGGCATAATGTAACCTTGGTCATCTAGGTATTGAAACCCTCCATCAAGAAAACGAAGAATAGGCTTTCGCTGTTCAATTTGTGCACTTAAAAGTCCGTCTATGGTTAAGTAAACTTGTGCATTCTTTATCATCTCGTTAGCTTCTAGATAGTTTTCCAAAACCTTCAAATCTAAGCTTTCTTTGGTTAAACTATTCACACTGTCTTTACTTTGTATTAACAATTTATAAACATCCTCATCTTGAATGTAAAATTCAGAAATTTCAGCAAATTCAATGCCTACCGACTGAATGATCTTTTTCTGGTTTCGCTGGTTAGCAAATCCATACAAAAAAACCAAGCTGGCTACTAAACAAATGAATGCGATGTTATTCCAATTCCATTTCATGATTAAAAAAACGTTTAATTTTTTGAGCTTCAACTCCTATATCTCCAGCACCCAATAACAAAACTACTTTGCATGTAGAATGTTGAATGCTGCTTAGCATTTCAGATTTTTCTATTATTTTTATTGGTTTTAATTTGACTTTTTCAGCAAGAAAAGCAGCATCAATTCCATCGATGGGTTCTTCCCTTGCAGGGTAAATTTCAAGAAGGCAAATTTCATCAAAAAGCATTAGACTTTGGGCAAAATCATCAGCAAATTTTTGAGTTCTACTAAACAAATGCGGCTGAAAGATAAGCATCAGGTTTTCATTAGGATGCATCTCTTTTGCGGCTTGATGAGCTGCTGCAATTTCAGTAGGATGATGTGCATAATCATCAATTATACTTAAATTTTCTTCTTGAAGCAGGTAATTGAACCTACGTTGCACTCCTTTAAAACCAGCTAAAGCATCAGCAAATTCTTTCCATTTATTGGGTCTGAAATATGCTGCTAGAGCAACCGCAGAAAGCGCATTGAATAAATTGTGTTTTCCAGGTAAGGAAAGTTTGGTATCCGTCAAAGTTTCTCCCTCGTAAACCAAGTCAAAAACATAGCTTCCATTTTCTATACTTATGTTTTTTGCATAGACATCATTAGTATTTGAAAAACCAATTTTTTTTCCTTCCATTTGAATTCCACTTGCCGTAAAAACTTGACCACTTACCTGCTCAGAAAAAATAGTAAAACTTTCTACTAAAGCTTCAGCTGTTCCATAAATTTCTAAATGGTCTGCATCTACAGATGTAATTACAGCTGCTGTAGGATACAATTGTAAAAACGAGCGATCAAACTCGTCTGCTTCAACAACATACACCTCTTCTCCTGTTGATATGTAATTGGTTTGTTCTTCGGTTAATATCCCTCCTAGAAATGCAGTGACTCCTATTTTATTTTCTTTTAAAATATGGGTTAAAATTGAAGTAGTTGTGGTTTTTCCGTGGGTTCCTGCCACGGCCAAGCAAAATTTATTTTCAGTTAATTTACCCAGTAATTCTGCTCGCTTAATGGTGTTGTATTCACTAGTTGAAATGCATTTCCATAGTTTAGATTGTTTTGAAATAGCCGGAGTATACACCACAAAAGTTGAATTTCGGCTTAAGCTTTCTAAAACTTGAATAGCTTCATCTTCATTAAAGTAAATTGAAATTCCTTCTTGTTCAAGTTTTTTAGTTAAAGTAGAAGCAGTTCTATCATATCCATAAACCAAGCTCTTGTGGGTATGAAAATAACGAGCCAATGCACTCATACCAATACCACCAATACCTACAAAAAAGTAAGTTTGAATAGTTTGTATGCCTTTAGCTTGCTTCATCATTACTTGACTATTAGTTTTTCTATTTCATTTACAATGGCTTCCGTAGCTTCAGGTTTGGCTAATTTTTTAATATTGGCAGACAATTCCTTTTGCCACTTTTCATCCTTCAAAAGCTTTAAAAAAGTGCTTTGAAATTGTTCTTTTAAATCAGGTTCTGCAATTCTAATCGCTGCATTTTCGGCAACAATTGATTTTGCGTTTTTGGTCTGGTGGTCTTCTGCCACATTGGGAGATGGTATAAAAATAACCGGTTTACCTACTACGCACAATTCACTTACAGAACCAGCTCCAGCGCGAGAAATAATAAAATCTGCCGCTGTATAAGCATGATTCATTTCCTTTATAAATTGCATCACCCGAATTCCGTCCCCATTCAAATGTCTGTAAATGGAATAGTAAAATTTTCCAGTTTGCCATAACACTTGAATATTGTGTTCTTTAAAAAAAATAAGGTTATTCGAAATTAATACGTTAATTCTTTTGGCTCCCAAACTTCCACCTACAATGAGCAGTACTTTCTTTGATGGATCAAGATTATATTTCGATTTTGCTACTGAAACATCTCCACTCAATTGAAGCACATTTCTTCGGATGGGATTTCCTGTAAATACAATCTTCTCTTTAGGGAAATACTGCTCCATATTGGCATAAGCTACACAAATGGAATTGGCTTTTTGGGCAAGCCATTTATTAGTAATACCCGCATAGGAGTTTTGCTCTTGTATTAAGGTAGGTATGCCTTTGCTATTGGCCATTTTCAATAATGGTCCACTTGCAAAACCACCAGTACCAATAGCGATATCTGGCTTATATTCTCTGATTATTCGCCTTGCTTTAAGTAAGCTACTAATCAATTTGAATGGAAACATTAAATTTGAAAAAGTGAGTTTCCGCTGTATCCCAGAAATCCATAAACCTTTTATTTTGAATCCTGCTTGAGGAACGGTTTTCATTTCCATTCGTCTTTTAGCTCCCACAAAAAGAATTTCAGCAGAAGGATACCGATGCATAATTTCTTGAGCAATAGCAATGGCTGGAAAAATATGTCCTCCAGTTCCACCTCCTGATATAATTACTCTTAGATTTTTCATATCGCTTCGCTCATTATTTCTAAGGGATTTTCTGCATCATCTCCTAATTCTTGAAATCGTTTTTTCAGCTCTTCTTCATCTCGATTTGCTTTTACACTTTGTAAAATTCCTATGGAAATACAGGTCATCCAAATAGAGGTGCCTCCGCTGCTTATTAATGGTAAAGTTTGCCCTGTTACAGGAAAAACCTGAACCGCCACTCCCATATTTATAAACGCTTGAAAAACAAAAGGTAACCCCACAGCTATTACCAATAATTGTGCAAATTCATTTTGTGATTTGGTGACCATAATTGCAATTCTACCTAAAATAATAAGATAGCAAATAATCACTCCAAAACCACCAATCAACCCCATTTCTTCAATGATTATGGCATAAATAAAATCTGATGAAGACTGAGGTAAAAAATTACGTTGTACGCTTTTTCCTATTCCTTTTCCAGTAATTCCACCACTTGCAATGGCTATTTTTGCTTTTTGTACTTGGTATTGTTCTTCTGCATCTTCACCATCAGAAAAGTTTTCTACCCGATTTACCCAAGTATCTACCCGATTTGGGAATAAATCTGGAAAAGCTTTTGCTGTCAATCCAAATAAAAGCGCAAAAACCAAAGCAGTTCCTACCACAATACTGATGTATTTGATAGGATAACCTCCTAAAAAACAGAGTAACATGGTTAGACTAAAAAGCAAAGCCGCAGTAGAAAAATTAGCAGGAAAAATCAAACCAATTACTAAAAAAACAGGCAACCATAAAGGAAACAAGCTTTGTTTAAAGGTGACGCTTTTATCTTTAATTTTAGCTAAATATCGAGCCACATAGACCAATAAGACAACAGCAGCAAAAGTTGAGGTCTGAAAACCCATACCTACAATAGGAACTTGAATCCATCTGCTTGCATTTGCCCCGCCTGCAGTATGACCTTGTAATAATGTAAATATCAATAATATGATAACAAAAGGCAGCAGTATAGCAGACAAACCACTAAAATAACGGTACGGGATTTTATGCGTAGCATACATCAACAAAAATCCTATAAAAACAAGCCCAAAATGCTTAATTAAATAAGTAAACGTACTACCGTTTCCACCATTTAAATAAGCCAAATTACTACTAGCCGTATAGACTGGTATAAAAGAAAATACCGCAATAAGGGCAACTACTGCCCAAATGGTTTTATCTCCTTTTAAGGAAGCAAACAGAGTTTTTATGTTTGATTCATTTTTCATATGCTAAGCTAAATTTCTAACCGCCTCTTTAAATTGTCTTCCTCTATCCTCGTAATTTTCAAATAAATCAAAACTAGCGCATGCTGGCGAAAGTAAAACTTGATCATTTGGTTCTGCTAGATGCATTGCCATTGAAACCGCTTCATCCATGCTTGTTGTTTCAAATAATTCATCTACAATATTTCCGTAGGCTGCAATAATTTTAGAATTGTCAATACCTAAACAAATGATACTTTTTACCTTTTCATTTACCAAAGGAAGCAATTCGTGGTAATCGTTTCCTTTGTCCTCTCCACCTAGAATCCAAATGGTAGGATGCTTCATGCTATCTAAAGCATAATAAGTTGCATTAATATTGGTAGCTTTAGAGTCGTTTATAAAGGTGACTTGTTCAATTTCTTGAACTTTTTCTAAACGGTGTTCAACTCCTTGAAAGCTTTCCATACTTTCTCGAATGGTATCTTTTCTTATTTTTAGTAATCTTGCAGCGGCTGTGCTTGCCATTGCATTTTTGGCATTGTGTTCACCTTGTACATTTAAATTTTCTAAAGACATGCTAAATTTTTTATTGTTGATGTTTATTTCTATGCTATTGTTCTCCTTTCTAATCGTATTTACATTGGGAGGAGAATGACTTGACATGGGTAATTTTTGAGCTTTAATACTGTGGTTGGTTAACCAATCTGTAATCGATTTTTCATCTGCATTGTATATCAAGTAATCGGTTTCAGTTTGATTTTTAGTGATGTTGAATTTCGAATTGACATAATTATCAAAGACGTAATTATACCTGTCCAAATGATCTGGAGTAATGCTGGTAATGATTGCAATGTGTGGTCTAAAATTTACTATTCCGTCCAACTGAAAACTACTTAATTCCAAAACGTAAATTTCCTTTGGTCTTGTGGCTACTTGATAAGCAAAACTATCGCCGATGTTTCCTGCCATACTAACCGATAAACCTGCGTTTTTAAGGATGTGGTAAATCATATTGGTAACTGTAGTTTTGCCATTGCTTCCTGTGATTCCAATCAAAATTGATTTGGTAAATGGAAAAGCAAATTCAATTTCAGATATTACTGAAATTCCTTTTTGTTTAGCCTTTACTAATAGGGGAACATCATCAGGAATTCCTGGGCTTTTCACAATAGTTGAAGCTGAAAATATTTTTTCTTCCGTATGCCTTTGTTCTTCCCAAGGAATTTGATGTTTGTCTAAAACAGCTTTGTATTTAGGTTTAATGCTAGATTTATCGGATACGAAAACAACATAGCCTTGCTGTTTTGCTAAAACAGCAGCGCCAACTCCGCTTTCTCCTCCACCTAAAATACTCAGCTTTTGCATTTATCTTATCTTTAATGTTACGATGGTCATAATGGCCAATAATATTCCTATAATCCAAAACCGAACTACGATTTTGCTTTCATGTAATCCTTTTTTCTGATAATGATGATGTAAAGGCGACATTAAAAAAATTCGCTTGCCAACACCACTTTTTTTTCTGGTGTACTTGAACCAGCCTACTTGTAAAATAACCGATACGTTTTCAATTACAAAAATTCCACAAAGTAACGGAATGAGCAGTTCCTTTCTGGTTGCAATCGCAATAACTGCAATGATTCCACCAATGGTTAAACTCCCGGTATCACCCATAAACACTTGAGCCGGGTAGGTATTGTACCATAAGAAACCAACCAATGCACCTGCAAAAGCGGTAATAAAAACAGTAGCTTCACCAACACGCGGAATATTCATCACATCCAAGTAATTAGCGAAAATAAAATTCCCAGAAACCCAAGCAAAAATCCCTAAGGTAATGACGATTATTGCTGAACTTCCTGCGGCAAGACCATCTATACCATCTGTTAAATTTGCTCCGTTAGAAACGGCGGTAACTATAATAATCACAATTGGAATAAAAATTAGCCAAGCGTATTTTTCTAAACCTGGACTAATCCACGTTATCATTTTGGAATAATCCAATTCATTTCCTTTTAAAAATGGAATATTGGTTTTAGTTGATTTTTTTTCAGGCCCAGAAACACGTTCAATTTGTTGAGTCTTACTGTCCATTTGCATGGAATAGGTTTCTTGTATGGTAATGTCTTCATGAAAAAACATGGTTGCACCTACTATTATTCCTAATCCAACCTGACCAACCACTTTAAACTTCCCTTTTAAACCATCTTTATTTTTTCGAAAAGTTTTAATATAATCATCTAAAAAACCAATGCTTCCCATCCATAAAGTGGTTACAATAAGCAAGATGATGTAAATATTTTCTAATTTAGCAAATAACAAAACGGGAATTAAAGTTGAAAAAATAATGATTAATCCACCCATGGTTGGCGTTCCTGCTTTTTCACTTTGCCCTTCTAAACCTAAGTCTCGGACACTTTCACCAATTTGCTTAGCTAAAAGTAATTTGATAATGCGCTTACCGAAAATTGTTGATATTAGAAGCGAGGTAATGATAGCTGCACCTGCACGGAAGGAGATAAAATTGAATAATCCTGTTCCAGGCAGATCAAAATGAGTGTCTAAATATTCAAACAAATAATACAGCATAATTCTTATTTATCAAATTCTTCTAAATACTTTTTCAACAGCTTAAAATCGTCAAAATCAGTTCTTTTTCCGTTGATTTCCTGATAGGTTTCATGGCCTTTTCCAGCTACTAAAATGATGTCTTTTGGGTTTGCCATTTTACAAGCCGTTTTTATAGCTTGTTCTCTAGAAGTAATGGTCAATACTTTTTTAACATCGGTTGGTTCAATGCCTTTTTCCATATCCTCGATAATGGCATCTGGGTTTTCAGTTCTTGGATTATCACTGGTTAAAATAACCTGTGTACTCAAATTCGCAGCTATTTTTGCCATCAATGGGCGTTTGGTTGCATCCCGATCTCCACCGCAGCCCACCACCGTAAACAGTTCTTCGTTTTTAGTTCGAATGGCATTGATGGTACTCAACACATTTTCCAAGGCATCTGGTGTATGTGCGTAATCTACAATAGCCGTTATTTTTTGATGCGTTGAAACCCAATGCTGAAATCGACCACTTACTGGTTTCAATTCACTAATCAACCTTAAATTTTCAAGTTTTTCTATTCCTAAAACATCTGCTGTTGCAAATACTGCTAGTAAATTATAAGCGTTAAAGCTTCCTATTAAAGGAGACCAAACTTCGATATCATTTATTTTCATTAATAAACCACTAAAGTTGTTCTCCAAGATTTTTGCTGTATAATCCGAATGACTTTTTAAACCAAAGGACAATTTTTGAGCCCTTGTGTTTTGTAGCATCACCTCACCATTTTTATCATCTGCGTTGGTCAGTGCAAAAGAACATTTAGCAAGCTCATCAAACAATATTTTCTTGGCATCTCGGTATTCTGCAAAACTTTTGTGGTAATCTAAATGATCATGAGATAAATTGGTAAAAACTGCCCCAGCAAAATGCAAGCCTTTTGTTCTGTGCTGAACAATACCATGTGAACTCGCTTCCATAAAAACATACTCCACTCCTTCTTTTTCCATCTTGTCTAAATACATATTGATAGTCAATGAATCAGGCGTGGTTAATTTGGTGGGATAATCTTGGTCATTGACTTTAATGACTACCGTTGAAATTAAACCAACCTTAAAACCAGCATTTTTAAACAATTGAAATAACAAGCTACTCACCGTAGTTTTTCCATTGGTACCTGTGATACCAACTAATTTCATTTTTGAAGAGGGATTATCATAAAAATTAGCAGCAATATATGCAGCTGCTAAACGACTATCTTCCACTTGAATATAGGTAACTCCAGTATTTCTTTTTTCAGGTAAGTTTTCACAAACTACTACCAAAGCACCTTGATTTACAACAGCAGGTATGAATTGATGCGCATCTGTAGCTGTACCTTTTATAGCTATAAACAAATCATTTAATCCTACCTTAGTAGAATCAATATGTACGTTTCTTATTTGCTGAGAAGTATTTCCTTCTACAGCTAAAATGGGAACTCTATATAATATGTCGCTTATGGTATTCAACTTAAAAACAGATTTACAATTTGATTAACTTCTACTTTATTTCCTATGGGAATAGATTGTTCTTTTACTTTTCCTTCTCCTTGAATTTGAACGCGTAAGCCCATGTTTTCCAGTAATGCAATAGCGTCCATTGCCGCCATTCCTTTTAAGTTCGGCATGGTATTTTTGTTGTTTTGAGACAGTTCAAAATAAGCTTGAAAATCTTCATTTGCGTAAGCTTTGTCCATCGGTTCAACCACATCAATAACAGGAGTGTCCTTATATATTTTTTGTGCTATTTTTTGAAAAACCGGGGCTGCAACCGTACTTCCATAATAGCCTTTTTGAGGATTGGGTTTGTTAATCACTACAATGCAAGAGTACTTTGGTTCATCTGCTGGAAAATATCCTGCAAAAGAAGATATGTATTTATTCCCACCAGATTTTATCCAATATTCGGTTTGACAAGTTCCCGTCTTACCTGCCATGGTATAATTTTCTGAAAAAATATTAGTAGCTGTACCTCTTTTTACTGTGTTTTCCATCAATTGCTGAAGTGCCTTTGCTGTTTCTTTTGAACAAACAGAACCCTGATAAACCACTTCAGAAAAATCATGTACTAATAGGTTTTTATCTCGAACTTCTTTGATGAATTTCGGTTTCACTTTCAATCCGTCATTGGCAATAGCATTATAAAAAGTAAGCGTTTGCAAAGGGGTTAAGGAAACTCCATAGCCAAAAGAGAGCCATGGTAAAGTGGTTCCATACCAATTGGAATCATCTGGATGAGGAATATTAGGTCTACCTTCTCCTTTAATTTCTAAGCCTAGTTTTTCTCCTAATCCCATGTTCATCAAACGATTAACAAACAGCTCTGGTTTATCTTTGTAATTGTTGTAAATCATTTGAGAAAAAGCAGTATTAGAGGAAACTTCAAAAGCTTTAGCTACATTTATTTCACCATAACCACCAATCCTAGAATCTTTTACCACCCGGTCAAAGTATTTTATTTCTCCGCCTTTTGTATCTATCATGGTAGTAGTATCTACCACTCGATCTTCTAGGGCTGCTGCTAAACTCATCAGTTTAAAAGTAGAACCAGGCTCGTGAGATTCGTACACAGCATAATTGATTTTCTCATAGTACTTTCCAGAGGTTGCACTTCTTCCCAAGTTGGCAATGGCTTTAACTTCACCTGTTTTAGTTTCCATAACCACAACAGAACCGTGATCTGCTTCAAAACGCTCTAAAGCTTCTAATAAAGCATGATGTGCAATATCTTGAATGTTGATGTCTATAGTTGTAATTACATCGTACCCATCTTTGGGTTCAATTTCATATAAATCGTTAATGGGTTTCCATTGTCCCTTAGCTATTTTCTGTTTGGTTCGTTGTCCTTTTTGGCCTTTCAGATAATCATTAAAAGCGCCTTCTAAACCTACATTTCCGTAGCCAACGGTGCGCTCACCAACTTTCCCTAAGGGGTGTTCTCGTTCTGTTTCCTGCTCAGCAATAAAACCTCCTTTATAAGCACCTTTATTAAACAAAGGAAATTCACGGATTTTCATATATTCTGAATAATCCAGATTTTTGGCTATAAAAACATAACGGTTTTTTGAAGTTCTTGCTTTGCGCAATTTGTTTTGGTAATAGGTTACTGATTGGCCCAGGAATTTAGACAAGTCCTTAGCTAAAGGAGTTAGGTTTTCCTTAAAGTCTTCATCTGTTGCGGTAACCGCATCAAATCTAATTTCATATTTAGGCACCGAGGTGGCTAGCAAATTCATATTTACATCATAAATATTGCCGCGATTGGGTTCGATGGTAAACTTTCTATATACTTGTGTTTCTGCCATATCCCGATACACGTCTCCTTCCAAAAACTGAATTTCAACCAATTTGAAACCCACAAACAAAGGCAGCAGCATAAAAATGCCTACCACAATGTAAAAGCGTTTCAATATTTGTTTGGTGTTGGTCATGTTATTCTTCAGTTTTAGATTTTACTATTATCTTGCTTGGCGGCGTGGAAGATGTTCCAATACCTCTTGTTTTCATTTTTCTAGCTACAGAGGATTCCATTTTCAACTGCATCAATTGTTTTCTTCCATCTACAAATTGACTTCTTAATTCTTTTACTTGTAAATTGATTTTAGCTATTTCAAAAACTTTTTGATCTGCACTATGCGAGCTTGCAATCATGATAATAGCCAAAAGCGTACAAAATAAAATGAAGCGCCAATTGTCCATTGCGCCATTTCTGATTAAAAAATCACCTCTCATTATTTGTTTTGCTCCTACCGCCATTCTAAATTGATTTGATGCGTTTAGCAATTCTTAACTTAGCACTTCTTGCTCTTGAATTTTCCTTATTTTCTGCTTCAGAAGGAACAATTAACTTTCCTACTTTTACAAGTGGAACTAGTGGTCTCCCATAAAAATCCTTCTCTACCTCACCTTCAAACTTCCCACTTCTTATAAAGTTTTTCACCAGTCTGTCTTCCAAAGAGTGGTATGAAATTACACTTAGCCTACCTCCTTCCTCTAGCAAATCTGGAGTTTGTAATAAAAACTCTTTCAGCACTTCTATTTCTTGATTCACTTCTATACGTATAGCCTGATAAATACGAGCCAACATTTTATTGATTTTCAACGCAGAAAAAAACGGCGTGATGATAGCATTGAATTGCGAAGTAGTTTTAATTGGAGATTCTGCCCTCACTTCAATAATCTTACTAGCAATTTTTGAAGCGATACGAATTTCTGCATAATCACGGATAATTCGGATTAAGTCTTCCGCCTCATATTCATTGATAACTTGATATGCTCCAAGCTGATCTTTTGGATTCATACGCATATCTAAATCCGCATCAAATCGAATAGAAAAACCTCTTTCAGCCACATTAAATTGATGAGATGAAACACCAAAATCTGCTAAAATCCCGTCTACTTTTTTTATGCCTTCAAAGCGTAAATAGCGTTTTACATGTCTGAAATTTGCCTGAATTAACTGAAATCGTTCATCTTCAATGCTATTTTGAAGCGCATCTGGATCTTGATCGAACGCAAATAATTTTCCGTTTTCATTTAGTTGGTTCAATATTGCTCTACTGTGGCCGCCACCACCAAAGGTAACATCTACATAAATTCCATCGGGTTGTATAGCGAGACCACCCACACTTTCACTTAACAAAACTGGTATGTGGTATCTATTCGCTGTCATTTCCCATTACTTCTTCAGCTAAATCTGCAAAATCTTCAAAAGAAGAAATAGCAGACTCATACTTAGATTTATCCCAAATTTCAATAATATTGATGGCCGAAGCCACCACAATTTCTTTCTGTATTCCAGCAAAACCAACCAAATCTTTTGGTATTAGCAATCTTCCGTTTGCATCTACCTCTACTTGTTTTACTCCTGCTGTAAATTTTCTAATGAAATCGTTGTTCTTTTTTTTGAAGCGATTTAAGCCATTCAATTTAGTCATTAAGGCATTCCATTCGCTCATTGGATACATTTCTACACATTCCTGAAAAACAGAACGCTTTAAAACAAAGCCTTCAGAAAGGTCATCTGCAAGCTGTTTTTTTAATGCAGAAGGCAGCATAAGCCTTGCTTTTGCATCAATTTTACACTCGTATGATCCTACTAAATTGGTCACTTGATTTGTTTTATCATTCAAATATATTGAAATTTTTACCACTTTATCCCACTTTATACCACATTGTTGATAAGTTTTTGAAATAATGAGTTTATGTTAGTTTTATGAAAAGTTTAGAAATCTTCTAAAAGGTCTATTTTTATTGAAGGACATAGAAAAAAGAAAAACATCAAATACCTTAGAAAAATAGTGGGAACAAAAATTATTTTGAGGAATAATAAGCTATGCGCGCATAATTTTAAACAAAACCCCACGCTTTATAAGGCTTTGCACTTGGCTATTCAAGAAAATTAAGTATACTTGTAGAAATATAAGTATATTTGGCACTTCAAATTTCACTAGTGAATGGAAAACGAAATACAGGAACAAGGTAAATTTAAATTTATAGAACGCGGAGAAGGAACTACCATGCTCATTCTACATGGTTTGATGGGTGGATTAAGCAATTTTGATGGAGTTGCTGAATATTTTCCGCAGCATGGTTATAAAGTAGTCATTCCCGAACTACCTATTTACGATATGCCTTTGTTGAAAACCAACATCAAAAACATAACTAAATTTATCAAAGAATTTATTGAAGCCCGAGGTTACGAACAAGTAATTTTATTGGGAAATTCTTTGGGAGGTCACATTGGCTTATTAACTGCCAAATTATATCCAGATTACATCAAAGGACTAGTAATAACCGGCAGTTCTGGCTTATACGAAAGTGCCATGGGCGATAGTTATCCTAAAAAAGGAGATTACGAATACATCAAGAAAAAAGCCCAAGATGTGTTTTATGATCCTGCTGTAGCAACAGAAGAAATCATAGAAGACGTTTACCAAACTATAAAAGACCGGAACAAGCTCATACGCATCTTATCTATTGCTAAAAGTGCAATACGCCACAACATGGCAAACGATTTACCAAATATGAAGCAAGCAACTTGCATTATTTGGGGCAAACAAGATGATGTAACTCCTCCTAAAGTAGCAGTAGAGTTTGACGCCTTACTCCCTAATTCTGAACTGTTTTGGATAGATAAATGTGGACATGCCGCGATGATGGAACATCCAGATTTATTCAATGAAATTTTACATAAATGGCTGCGTAAAAATTCATTGTAAATGAAGATTAAAACAGCAGATTTTGTAGTTAGCAACACCAAAGTAGAAAAGTGTCCTGACGTAAAGCTTCCCGAATATGCATTTATTGGCAGAAGTAATGTGGGCAAATCTTCGCTCATAAACATGCTTACCGACAGAAAAAAACTAGCCATGGTTTCTGGTAGACCAGGAAAAACAAGATTGATTAATCACTTTTTAATCAACCAGAATTGGCACTTGGTAGATTTACCAGGTTATGGTTATGCTCGGGTTAGCAAAAGAGAAAAAAAAGTATTTCAAAAATTTATTACTGATTATTTCAAAAAAAGAAAACAGTTGGTAAGTGCATTTGTATTGATAGACATTCGGCTAGAAGCACAAAAAATTGATTTAGAATTTATGCAATGGTTAGGCGAAAATGCAATTCCTTTTGCTTTGATATTTACCAAAGCAGACAAGTTAAAACCCAATGCTGTAAAAAGAAACGTAGAAGAATACAAAACTAAATTGCTAGAAACCTGGGAGGCTGTTCCTCCTTGTTTCATAACTTCTTCTTCTAAAAAAGAAGGTAAAGATGAAGTTTTAGGATACATCGATCAAATTAATCAACAAATCAATTTCAAAGTAATAGCATAATCAGACTTCGCTTAATTTGTATGAAGTCGGATTAAAATTCCTATTTTTGAAAATCAACCTCACTATGTAAACCTGCCTGTTATGAAGCATTTTAAAATTTATTTTTGTGCTTTACTTATCCAATTCATTGGTGTTCACGCTGCCAAAGCACAAGAAATCCCTAGAGATTATTTTATCAAACCCATAGATGTTCCCTTAATTCTCTCTGGTACTTTTGGAGAGTTAAGAAGTAATCATTTTCATGCTGGAATGGATATTAAAACCCAAGGAAGAATTGGGTTACCTGTAAAAGCAAGCGCAGCTGGATATGTTAGCCGAATCAAAATTCAGGAATTTGGCTACGGAAAAGTCATCTACATTCAACATCCCAACGGCTACCAAACCACCTATGCGCATTTAAACGATTTTGCTTCAGAGATCGGGGAGTTTGTAAGAAAAGAACAATATAGTAGAGAATCTTACGAAATTGAGCTCTACCCAAAACCTGAAGATTTTCCTGTAAAACAAGGCGAAGTAGTAGCATATAGCGGAAATACTGGCTCTAGCGGCGGACCTCATGTCCATTTTGAAATCCGAGATGCAGACTCCAAACCCATGAATCCCTTTTTATTTGGTTTTGAAGAAATAACAGACAACATTACCCCAAGAGTAAGAGGAATTTGGGCTTACACCCTAGAAGATAGTGCACAAGTAAAGGGCATTCAAGGGAAAAAGAGAATACAACTTAGCCGAAACGCAGATGGAATTTACAATGCTGAAGAAGTTACTGCCTTTGGAAAGATTGGTTTCGGAATCAGCACAGATGATCAATTAGATAAAGCCATCAATAGAAATGGAATTTACAAAATTCAAACTTTCTTAAATGGCAAACTCCATTTCGAGCAGAAATTCGATCAATTTTCTTTCGCTGAAACTCGCTACATTAATCGTTTAATTGATTTTCAATATTATAAAGAACACAAGCAGCGTATTCAAAAACTATTTATAGAAATTAATAATCCACTAAGCATCAATACCTTTCAAGATCGTGGTGGTAAATTATACATTAATGAAGATGGATTACATTATAATTACCAAATAATAGTAGAAGATTTTGCTGGTAACAAGCAGGAAATAAACATTCCAATTGAAGCCAAAAAAGATAGCATTTCTCAACCCCAACTTAAAGAAATAACACCTTATTTTGTCCAAGCGAAGTATGGAATTGCCTTTGAAGAAGAAAATGTAGATGTATATTTTCCTAAAGAAGCTATTTATGATGATAGCTATTTACAGCTTGAATTTGAAGCTAATGCCGTTGAACTCCATGACTACCGAACCCCTATCCACAATTCAGTAAGGCTGGGTTTTGATATTAGCAGTTCACCGATGGAAGTACAAGAAAAAATGTATATCGCTAATGTTTTGCCATGGGGTACAAAATATTACGTGCCAACCATCAGAAAAAAAGATAGGTTAACTGCACTAATTAAAGGTTTTGGTCGTTATGAAGTTGCTATTGATAGAGATAAGCCTATTATTACTCCTTTAAACGTAAGAGATAAAAAATGGATGTCTAATTACCGATACATGAAATTCAAAATTGAAGATAAAGAGACTGGAATTGATAGCTACAGAGCAACGGTTAATGGAGCATTTATCTTGATGGAATATGAATATAAAGACAACGAACTTACTTATGATTTTAACGATGGGAAATTTAGTGATGGAAAAAACGATTTTAAATTGATTATAACCGATAAAGTTGGAAATACAAGTATATTTGAAGCTGAAATTTTTAGAAAAAATTAATTCTTTCCATTTGAAGTTTACAAGCCTACTCAAATTCATAATAATTTGTATTTGCTTTCAAGCAAATGCGCAAACAGCAACCATAAAAGGTATTATTTTTGACGAGCAAAATATACCTATTCCATCTGTTGACATTTCTTTTAATGGCAACGGAACAAGTACTAATGAGAACGGATTTTACATCCTGCAAATTCCAGCAAATAAAAAAGTAACCTTGAAGATTTCATTTTTAGGAATGAAATCCATAACTACTAAAGTTCAATTAAAACCCAATGAAGACATCGAACTCAATTTTGTTTTAAAAACAGATATAGAACAAATTGGTGAAGTGGTTATTACACAACAAAACAGGGCTCGAGTTGAAGGCGTAACCACACTAACTCCAGAAACCATAAGACGCATTCCTGGCGCCAATCCTGGAATTGAAAACATCTTAAACACCTTACCCGGTGTAAATTCTAACAACGAACTTAGTACGCAGTATTCAGTTCGAGGTGGGAGTTACGATGAAAATTTGGTCTATGTAAACGATATTCAAGTATATCGCCCTTTTTTAGTGCGTAGCGGACAGCAAGAAGGATTGAGTTTTGTAAATACAGATATGGTAAGGAAAGTAGAATTTTCTGCTGGTGGTTTTAAATCCAGGTATGGAGATAAAATGTCTTCGGTTTTAGACATTACTTATCGGCGTCCTGTTGATTTTGGTGGTTCTTTTGAAGCTAGTTTACTGGGAGGAAGCCTGAGTTTTGATGGAGTTTCAAAAGACAAAAAATTAAGTGCTATTGGTGGAGTTAGATATAGAGATAATAGTCTATTTGTAAATGCCAAACAAATTGAAGCGAACTTTATTCCCCGTTTTGCAGATGCTCAAACCTATATTTCTTATCAATTTAATAAGAAATTTGAGCTTAGCTTTCTAGGAAACATTTCGATAAACACTTACGAATACGAACCCTTTACAAGGCAGACAAATTTTGGTACAGTTCAAGACCCACAAGCACTTTTAGTTTTTTATGACGGAAGAGAAGACAACCGTTACGAAACCTACTTTGGAGCAGTAAAAGCTTCGTATAAACCGAATAAAAATTTAACTACAAAATTTATTACTTCTGCTTTTCATACTAAAGAACAGGAACATTTTGATATCCTTGCTCGCTATAGATTAGGAGCAGTAAGCGGTAATTTTGGTGATGAGAATTTTGGTGAAGTAGAATTTACAGAAGGTGCAGGATCTCAATTTATTCACGGAAGAAATAATTTAGATGCTTTTATAATAAACATAGAACATTTAGGTAGCTACAAAGCAGAAGACCACTTAATAGAATGGGGAGCAAAATATACACGAGAAGATTTCAGAGACCGCCTTCAAGAATACGAGGTGATTGATTCGGCTGGTTTTAGCATCAGGCCTCC
>Ga0307930_1001575_pt1 | contig 18001 bp, 23 predicted proteins | sample OrgLakmetageno46_FD_203161 | JGI IMG/M metagenome (GOLD analysis project Ga0307930, IMG submission 203161) | Saline water microbial communities from Organic Lake, Antarctica - #46 | ecosystem: Environmental > Aquatic > Non-marine Saline and Alkaline > Saline | place: Antarctica: Organic Lake...
AACGATGGGGAGTGTAATAGCAGAGCAGGCGAACACACAATACCTCATTGTTACAACGGACAAATTTTAATTTGTGCTGCAACAACGCAACGACGAACAAAGCAGAAGCTTCTCCGTTACGTCCTCTACTCTGCTGGTTTGCTTCATCCGTCTTGGGCCCAGTTCCCAAGACAATGCCATTGAATAAGACCGTGGGCATTCGGCCAGGTTATGGCAACAAAGCGAATGAGTTTGAAGAGCTTGATCGCGAAGATCGCGAAATAGCGGAAGCGCTAGAAGCCAAAGCTCAGGCTGGCGTCCCACCGGGAGCAGATCACCCTGGAATCCCAGGGCGGACTCTCGTTTCACACCATGACAAGGTAAAGCTACAAATAGAGAAAAATAACAAGCTACATGGGCTCTTCCCAAGTTCAGGCTTTTAAATTTATGATAGCGATTCATGCTGTAGCTGTAGTTAGGATTGCGCTTTGTACAAAGCAGCATGTGTATTCCTATTTCGTGCTTCTGAATTTTGGTGAGGCTTTGGTAACGCTGTGGCGGCATGATTAACGGTTTTGTGGATTCTATGCATCATCGTATTATGAACAGGCTGTTAAGCGAAGTAAAGAGAAAGCGAAGCTTGACTTGCTCTTTGGCGAAGCACGTGAGAAGTTCATTGCTGAGATGGAAGCCAAGCGAGCTTCTGGCCAGGTTGGAACAAATTGAAACAACGCTCTCTTGCTTCAAAGCAACACTACAGCGCACGCCGTTCCGACCCTAGCCTCTCCCGCGCTCCCCTATTTCTTTATCTCAAGGAGTGCTAGCCTTGTGTTTTGTTTTCTTCCCCTTATAATGCTTACGAGATAACTTTTTGTAAGTATCACTCCATCATGCATGCACGCTCAACTGTAAACACTATTCTCCCAATGACAGCTTTCTTCTACCGATGAGAAACGACCTATTTCTGACACAAGCCTAATTTTTTAACTTTAATCATACAAAAACTATCATGACACGCAAACGACTTGTCCACACCGACCTTCAGTTGGCTGCCGAAGAGGAAGCGGCGGACGAGGCTGCCGAAGCAGCGGCTGCTCTGCCCGTCGGGGCAGACATTCCAGTGCCGGCGTCGGAGCTCGCGTGGTTCATTGGGCGCTTCCGGCTGAAGCGTTGGGTAAGAGACCACACGGCCACTTTGGCTGAACTTCAACCAGTGCCGAAGGATGGCGGACTCCGAGAATTACAGGTCGTTCACTGAAATTTCGAAATGAAACATCATGCGGTCACAATAGAAAGGGTTAAGGAGAGAAGGTTGTATGGCACCTTACAAGGCTCACTTCTTGTTCTACCTCAATGCTTCCTCGTTTATTCAATTGAACCATGTCTCACTTCACAATTTCCTCAACATTTCCATTATTGTAACGATGCTCACGGAGCGCGCTGCATTCTCCTCTGCCTCTTCTTCCTTGTCCACATCTAGGCAATTTACTACGCCAAGCCGGAGCTCGCGTCCTTGAGCGATTTGGACCGTCGCCACGCGATTGAAATGCACTTGGACGCCTACCGAATGGCGTTGGCCGACGGGAAGCGCCCCCCTAAAGGGATGGTGATTGCGCCGCTCACGCCCCGCTTGCACCCGCTCACGCCGCACCAACTCCTGGAAGTAAGCACGCGTGGGCGCATGAGCGCTCCCTTTCTTTTTTCGCCTTGTTTCTCTTGTTATTTCTACTTTTTCTTCGTCTACAGTGGTAGCACCACTGCGAAGAAAGAGCAACTGACAGAGATTGCAACCCTACTAGCTTCTTTTTGCCGTCTTAAATCACTCAATGTCGTTGTGCACGTTGCACTTGATGTCGCCTAATCTGCTTGCCCACTCATCCTCTTGTGCATACACACACGCACACCCATATACCCATATACATGTGCAGGTCAAAGTCTTAGTGCGCCTCGACAACGCGGAAGGCCACCACGCGAATTACTCGCACAGTTTCTTGCGTTTGCGCGACTACTTGCTCTTCGTCGCCGTGTTCTTTGCTTACGTGTACTGCGGGCGTAGCGACAAGGCCCACTGGGTGAAGAAAGGTTTGCACACGCAATTCAAGGGTTTTAACGCCGTGAATGACACGGCACAGTACTTCGACTACCTGCAGGAAGATTTCTTGGATGCGTTTTTCCCAACTGAGCATCCTGGGTCCGGAGCAGTGTTAAATTGCCAAGCTCAACAATTCTTGTGAGTAGCTCTAGTGGGGTCCGCCATCTCATTCACTATCATTTAAAATACTGCAGAAATATTTTATTCCATGTTTTTCAATTACTCCTTTTGAAATAAAAATGTGTGACTCCTATGTTCTTGATTTCTTTTCAGTTTTACCTCTGGGAGCCCAGTTCGTTTTGTATCCCTCTTTTTTACCGCTTTTCTGCTGCCCGATTATAAATCAGGAGCGACGGTGTCAATCTCCGAGTGGGCAATGCGCGCGTCAGGCAAGTACGGGTGGGGCGTATCCCGAGCTCCAGCACCCAGTGGCAAGCTTCAGACGTGCCCCAATACGCTACCTGCGATATCCCTGCGCTGTTCGCCGACGCCTTTAGCAGTGGGGACCAGGGTTGCTTTCGGGAGTGGGGCTACAAGGAGAATGGGATTGGGGCCCCCAACGAGTTCACTTTGCCCTTTCGGGGGGTGGAGTGGCAAAACCACATCGAGCTCAACACTCCGGGGTATTACTCGGTGCAGACCCGCGCGCAACTCCCCGGTAGTGGCTACGTCAAAGACTTGGCGAACTCAAAGAGCGAAGCACTCGTGGACCTGGAGGTAAGGGCTTGTTGCTTCGCTTGTTTTTTTTTTCTCGTGCCTTCAATCTGTCTCTCCTAGTTACTCTGATATGCTTACTTGCTTTTCGATTCTTCTCAATCCTATTAATTTACTTGATTTTGAATTCATATTCTCGTTTTGTCTTGTCAGTTTTTCTTGTGTCCACCAATTTCTTTGCTTTCACCATTTCACTGCACATTCTTTCCTCTCGGCTGTATCCTTTCGTTTTCTTCTTCCTCCTCTGCAAAAGGCGCTCGAGCACTTCTCGTGGATCGACCCTCAAACTCGGGCAGTGTTCGTGGAGTTTACGGTGCTGAACGTGCCTACGGGTTTTCTGTCGCGGGTGGCCATGGTGCTGCAGACCTCGGCGGAGGGGCAGCTGAGCACGGACTTGTTTGTGCAAGTCTCAGGCTTATACCGGTACGAAATGATACGCAGGAGGGAAAACGGAGATTGCAGCTTCAATAGTTTTTAGCTTTACTCTTTTCCTTTTTCAACTATTTACAACGAAAAATACATATCTTGTTGGCTTCTAATTTTGCAATTCTCTTGAATGAACTGATTCTGAAGAACGTGAAATTGAAGTTTTAGCTATGTATGTATTTGCTCCTCATTATTGTGCCATCTGTCCTTCGGATATAACATAAACACAAAACAAAAAAATAACAGGTATGCGCGCCTAGTGGCAACGGCTTGGAATTCTTTCTTCTCTGATGTAGGCACGCTGGCAGCTGGTGTAGCTGTAGGCTTAATCATGGCAGGCATCAGCGCGTACGTGTGCACGAAAACACTGAGGCTGAAGTCGAAAGTTACCACTGGAGTCATTGTCGGTCAGTACTTGTGCATGAAATGAATACATAGCACAAAGAAATGTAGTGTTCTTATGAATTGCCGTATGTTCGTTATTTTTGTCTCATATATATATTAGCGGGACTGGGCTTGATCGGGACCTGGTGGGGGATGGCCATGGCGTACGGCGGGATCAATGCAGTGGACGCGGCGCCTTACATGTGGCCAGGCCTAGACGCGCTCCTGACGGTGTGCATCGTGACGCAGGTATGCATATACGCGCACATGTACGAATCGATAGTACTCGAGCAGGACTTGTTGCTTTTTTCTTCGCACCCTTCTTCGCGATTCGTTGTAGTTCTTGGCTTTGGCCATCCCTTTGTCCTCTTGATCTTATTTTATTCCTGAAACCTTTCCCCATAATGTACTGCTAGTACTTACTTCGGCTACTTATCAGGTGATCTCGGAGGTGCTCGCGGTGCGGCGCGCTGTGAAGCACGGAGATTCCGCTTTGCATTACATTTTTGGAGACCCTTACAACGCTGTTCAGGTACTGTATATATATATATGTATATCCCTACGAATGCAAACGACGTCTACCTTTTGAACTCAATCATATCCCCATTGACGTGTTTTGGTCTGTTGTTGTGCTTTCTTATGACTTTCTTTCTCCCCGTTTGTATTATTTCTGCTTCTTTCTTGTGGGTTGCTGGACCTTTAAACCGTTTTCTTTGCGTTCCACGTACATCGTACATGCAGCTCCTCAACTTATTGTCGTTCTCGGCGGCCATCGTGATTCGAGCCTCCAGTTTGTTCCTGTTCTATGAAGAAGGTCTACCCGCGCTAGAGTCCTCTCTGCAGGCGCCTTGCTACGGTACTGATGTCAGCGCCCAATCGTCTACTTCTTCTTCGTCGTCGTCTTTGTCGGACGTGCTGGTAGCAGCGTGGTCTTCTGTGCCGACAGGGTGCTGGGGCGTCGCCACTACGGTGCCCGACGATGCCTACGCTAGCGACGATGCCCTAGCAACTGCATGGGAAGCTTCCTCGTATTCTGACACTTACGGCGCGGGCGACACGTGAGTTTGTGTGTTGTTGGAGGGCAAGATTCGCGCGTGTGTGTATGCATGGGCACGATGAGAAATGAGGGTATTAGTGTATTGTTTTTAATCGTATTGGAGAATTAAGGAATAAGCTTTTTGCATCTGTGTTTCATTGCTTCCTATTTTCATACCATCTTCTATGCTGCTTCTTCTGTTTTGAATACCATTCTCCTTGTTCTAATTATCGATGTGGCCCAACCTTCTCCTCCTCCTTCTCACAGTTACGTTGACTACGGCAATTGTGGTGCTGCTTCCACCTCGCAAGACCGCGTGAGCAGCAGCTGTTGCGCGGAAGTGCGCACTTTGCCTCTGCTTTGGGCCATCGATTTGGACGCGTGGGTCGACCAGTTAGTGGCCATGAGCGCCCTCCTCCTGTGCCTGCGCTTCTTCAAGTGAGTGCGTGGGGGTGTGGGGGTGCCTTGAAAAGGTAGGGGTACAGGGGTACGGGCGGGAGGCTTTGAATGGGAAGAGTGCGCCTATGAGGCATTTTTTTCATGATTCTGGTGCGAGGTTGTGAAGTTTCATGCGTAGAATCCATGGTTGATACCTAACTAAACAAGGGCGAAGTGCGCTTCATACATCGAACCTGAAAGAGCCATCTCTTCTCTCCTTTTCTCATTCTTTGCCTCTTTTTTTTTCCGCTCTTTGCCTCATCCAGGTACGTGCGCATGTTTACGTCTCTGTCGCTGTTCAGCGAAACTTTGCGCGAAGCAATGCGAAGAGTGGGGCACATTTTCATCATCATCAGCATCATCATGACGGGGTTCGCTGTGGCGTTTCACTTAGCGTTCGGATTCGCGGTATGCAAAAAAAAAACGTCTACTTAGATGCTTGCTCCTTTATTTCCTTTTTTGAGTAGGATACCCTCGCACTCGCAGGTTCCTTCTTGTCTTTTTTTTTGGTCTATTTGGCCTCATCTTTTGTCCCCCCCCCTTATGACTTTAAGTCTTCTTGATTTCTCGTGTTTAATTGCACTGTTGCAATGTATTCCTGCTACCTACTGTACATCCAGGACTCCAAGTATCGCGACTTTCCCGAGTCCGTGAAAACTCTCTTCGAAATGCTTCTGGGAAACATGGACCTCGCGACTTTACGCGCCATCAATCCTTACTTGGCACCCCTCTTTTTCTACCTGTACTTGACGGTGATGGTCATGGTCGTGCTTTCCATTTTTGTCGCGGTGGTGAACAGTGCTTACGAAGACACGCGAGAAACCCTGGCCATGCCAGAATATTGCTTTGCGAGAGACGACTTGTGGTGCTACTGCAACAACGTCGATGACTTGGCGCCGTGCCAAGGGCCGGGGCAACTGTGGCAGGTATTTGATCTGGCAGTAGACGCAGAGGAGATGCATAGTAGGTGCATGCACAGTCATTGCTCTTTTGTCTGCCCTCCTTAAAGTGTTCACACGCATGCTTAAGCTGCACTTCATGCACTTCCTCTGAGCGTCATAATCCACACCTTCCATCTTTTCCTGCAACATTTCGCATACAATACTTACGTTCTCTTTGCGCAATTCCTCCCATTCTTCCTTAGGCCTTGAAACTGTCGAAAGACTTTCAGCGCAACCCGAGCGTGTACGCCCTTTCCGACAAGGACAGGGAACGCTTAAGCTCAGTGATGCGAATCGCCGACAAATTATCTCGTGGCGATGACGGTCCTCCTGATATTGGTATTGAAGGAGACAATAGCCTTGTTGGAGAAGGAGGAGGAGTTGAAGGAGGAGAAGGGGCAGGAGAAGAAGGCGCAATCAGCAAGAACAATGGCAGAGGCAGCAGCGGCAACAAGAGCGATGCAAATATCCCCCCTGTAAACTTTGAGTTGCGCCAGCCTGACGGCAAGACGGACCTCGGGGCCACTACGGGGTTGTACGTGCGCAACACCCCCATGTTTCGGGCTCGCCTGGCCGCTGCGCGAGGCACCGACCGCCAAGAAATGGTACGTGCATTTGCATTAGGGTGTATTAAAGAAGTGCGTTAAAAGGGAATTGTTTTTTTTTGCTTGCATATTTTATTTCCTTTCAATTCGTGGCATCTTGGCACGTACACACACTCCCTCTTCTTGACCCTAATCCCTTCAAATCTATTACCGTTTCTTTCAAAGGTCGATGACGTGGTGCACTGCTATTGGCTGATTCGGCAATTAATTCCTGTCAAGTCCATTCGGGACAGCTTACCCTCGGAGCTGACCATGCTCAAATGGCTTGAACCGGCCCTCGACGACAGCGTTGACGAAAGCAGTAACAGCAGTGGAGATGGAGGAATAGGTGGCAGCGAGAACGGCGACGGCGAAGGCGAAGGAGTTGGCATTGACGGAGGGCCATTGACAACCACCACAGGAGCTCACGACAAAGACCCGCAATCCCTGGCTGCCGCTGCGGAAGCGTCCATGCGCGACGACTCGGCCCTTCAGAAAGCCGGCTTGAACCCCACTGAAATATCGTACTTGCGCAAGCTGGAAACCCCCAAACTCAGCATGTTGAAAGACCTGGTGCGGCTCGAGCGCGAGCAGCGGCACATGCTGGCGGCCATCGACGGGCTCGGCAAAAAGAGCCGCGACTGCAACGACGCGTGGGCGAGGCTCCTGGAGCGCCGCTCGGCCGCTGCGGAGAAGCAGGCGCGCGCGGACGCGGTGCGGGCCGCCAACGACGCGGAACGAGCCGAAAGGGCCGCCGCGCTGGGCGAAGGCCCCGCTGGCACCAAGAAACTGGCGCTGGGCCGCAAGCGATAACCTTTTCTCGTTCTTGCAATTGCCTTTGGTGGACTTGGTGTTTTTATTCGATTTGAATTGATTGTACCTGTTACAGCTAAGAAGACTTGGAAGTGAAATCATAAAATCCCGAAACCGGATATGTGTGTCCCTGTTCCTATAGCATATCGTATATGGCTAATTACTACTTATGTGATAACACAGTGGCCTTCGGATGAGGTTTCAATCTTTGATTAGTTAGAATTTTCACTTCGAATTTTCTTTCCTATTCCCATCGAACTGGCGCATGAGGCTATAAGCACGAAGGATGATAGACCTTCATGCTTCTTTTGCTTCATGGTACTATGAGTAGATATCGAGGTGAATTTTATATCTATCTACGTCACAAAGGCAGTAGAAAAGGCGAATGTTATTGCTCGTTGTCAGCGCACATCGGCCGGTGGAGGGAAAAATGCAGCTGTGCATTCCTTTGAATACTCGGAGACTTCCATTTTCATCACCACTACTCTTTGGCCTGAGAGGAATGGGGCATGTCGTTGCTGCGCTCTTGAAAAAATATATGAACCAGTTGTGAGAATATAAAATTGAAAATATGATACTGGCAGCAATTGATAGCCACTTTGCTGCCTTACCATCCAGCCCACGGGTACGGGGAGTGATCCTCCGAAGGTTCTTTTGCTGCATACGGGCGGAATGGCTCTTCTTCCTTCTTCCAATTTTCCTGTGCTTTATGAATCTGCGAATCTTTCCAGATGACTATGCTCTCCATGGTGTCCTGAATCGTTGATGACCCAATATGAATCGAACAAATAATGTCAAGACAACACAAGAGTACCAAAGCAATCGAAAGCAAAAACTATCTTACAGCTGGTAGCAATGATGCAAAGTCCCCGAGAATGTTGTAGAGATCTTCGAAATCGTGCTTCTTATTTAATGCTTTAATAGCTTTATGTGCATCATGTTCTTCGCGTTTCCTTTGGGCTTCATTCCGAACAAACCTGCGATTGTGCGAAACGAAATAATACGATTTAAATACTCACAAGTTGAAATCTGTTTCGAAGAGAACTGAGTTTGATTGACTAACGCTTCGAAAGATTCTTCTTCTGCGCCGGAGCCCCCGACACCTGAGCTCTTTCGAAAAGTTGGCCTGCTGAAAAGAAGCATGCATCGGCATGACCGCATACCCGCTCGAATCATCATCCTGTACGGTTCTTGAATTCAATTTTAGCATCTTCGGTCCATTTCTATCATAAACATTCGCACATTTTGATTCCTTTATACTTTTTGTCTGGGATGTGGTTAATATGCTCAGGTGGTCTAATTCCTTATTCATATTGCGCTTTGTATGGTTTGTGGTAGTATGCTCAGTTTCATGATACATGCAGAGTGCGTTGATTGAGATACTTATTTCACCAGTTATAATGCTTTTATCTTTTTTCTTTGAAGAACATCATTCCTCTCAATTAATTACGACAGCGAAGAATAAGCAAAATTCCCCTCTTTGACATCTACTTTAGTAAACGTGATAAGGTCCACCCGCTGGACTCATGTGAATAAATAATTCATGCGAAAGCACACGCTACCAAGAAGAAGATTTTATTTGAGCTATCTCCAATCTCAACCGTCAACGAAGCGAATGTCTTCCATATTGTCCCTTCAGATAAGTTTATTCACATTTTTGTAATTGGCACAGAGTAGTTACAAGAATGCGAACGATGAAGAATTAAGCAGCATTTTAGATTTGCCCGTTAGATCTTCGAAGGAGCGGGATTAGAGAGCTAAAAGTCAGCAAGAAAATAAGTACCGTTTTTAGGAAGTAGAGTAGAGAACTTAGATTTTGATTTTTGTTGTAAAAATAAAGAAGAGTAAAGGAAATATACATACTTTTTTTTTAAAGATGAGTTTTTTTGTTGAATGAGTACATGGATTAAAATATAGAATCGAAAGAAATACAGATTCGTAGTCTACGAGACAAACTTGGCGAACACAAGGAAGCTATGTTGGTTGCTGAACGATAGAGTTATGAACGCCCCTTGTAAGAGAGGCACAGCTACGTAAAGTTCAGCACGGTGCTAGGAAGTGACTGAATTGTACGTGCGTAGATTTGCGGACGATGGGGAGTGTGTACTGGCTGCTTTGCACATTCTTTTTCCGCCTGTTGACCTTCTAATTCCGGCCCCTCGAGGCCTGTGTCTAGTCTACTTAATACTCCCCAAATACAAAGAAACGTCACCTTGGTATATTACAACAAAAAGGTAATGCCTTCAGAACAAGTCTGACTGGACTGAGTGTCCATTTGCGTAAAGCAATTGCAATCATTTACTCTTGAGGTGTCCTTCAGCCATCAGGCATCATGAGGTTTGGGAACCGGGGCCAGTGTCAAAAACGACAATACAGGAGATTAAATGCCGAGTTATACACCAGAGTATGAGATTAGATTTAGCTCTATTATACTGGATTATACTCCCCAATTGCAAAGAAATTCATCAGCAGTTATATAGCAAAAAAGCTGCGTATTGATGAATCCTCCAGAACAAGTCTGACTGGGCTGAGTGTCCTTTTGCGTAATGAAATGTTTATTTCTACTCCCATTATGAGCCCTGCAGGGTCAATTCTCGGAAGGAGGAATAGGCTTCGAGTACGCCCGCGACCTCCATTCTGGCCTATCCTCTACTATGGCACGCCATTCCTTGAAGTTGACCGGAAGCTCTATGCACTTTAGAGCCTTCTTTAATGTCCGACCCTATGTCATCTCAGGGCACCAATTCGACCTCGAGTGTGCTACCCAACCAGGAAGCAACTGCCGCAGCGCCCGGGCAATAGCCTTCTGAGCAACATGGCCAGCCCAACGAAGAATCCGATTGTGATGGTAGTAGCTCTCAAGATCCATGACATTGAGTCTTTGAAAAGGAGTGGTAATGTGATGACGGAAGGTATGAGGGGTGCCGCATTTTCCCTCTCGTTGGTTCTTACCCCGATCTCAGAAAAACATTGTGACGATGCCCTGCTGGGGCAAAAATAGCCCAGAGAATTGCCTCGTGGACCTGGCACGTGACACACGAACGAGCACTCAGTCCCGCCGACTTGTTCGGAGGAAAGGCGCCAGTTGGAGCCTTAATTGGCCTATTGGAGCGAATTCGCTAGCGCACTTGCAGCTCAAGTGCATTCTTTATGTGCCTCTGTGACTGCTGTGTACTTGTCTTTCTTTGTTTTTGGGAGAGTATTAACTAGACTAGACTAGGTTCTTACCCCCTTCATTGGTGTCTAGGTGGCTCATTATTTGTAATAACTAATACATTGGCAGGCTCTCCCCTTCGGGCACTCGCTACTCAGAATAACGGCTTCAGTCAAGAATGACAAACAAATGTGGGCTACCTCATAAGAAACCCGAATGTAGGTGAGACTTGGATTTTGGCTCTAATTCAACCATGTTGTAGCTAACGCCGAGCTCTTTCTATTGAGCCTTTTGTCACCGGAATCCATTGAAATGGCGATGAGTTACATGCAGTAGCGGCTTCGTAGCGCCGCCTAGTCCAACTCGTCTTTGTCGGACTTCGACACAAGGCCGTGCGGGCCGCGACGACATTGTCGTCGTGCGAGGCTTCGTCTTACGTGGCACTTAGGACCTCCCACGGGCGCTAGCTGCCGTGCGGTCTCAGAAACATGCTTCTAGTACCGTTTAGACCGAGTTTGCCAAGGCACCCGAGCTCGCTAGCGTCTTACCTCATTGGACTTCAAATGCGTTTATCTCAAAACGACTAATGCTCTAGAAATGCCAGATTTCTTATGAGGTAGCCCACAAATCACTTCTTTGATTCGGCAGGAAGCTTGGGACGTAGGTTTACGAATACGAATGATGATTATTGATTACCTGTAGTGTTCCGTTTGAGCGTGTTCCTCAGTATCTTCAATCGTCGGCAGACCACCGAACTCGAACTCGAACTAATACAAACCCAAATGACACAGAAGCCAATGCTGCGGGCAGAAGTGTACGCGCGTGCGTTGCGCGCAAGTCAAAATCGTAAAGAGGATAGTGTGTAGAGGGCAGGAAGCATAATACTTCCACCCCCTTCTAAAGTGGAAACTGTTCATGAAATAATTTTGAAACCGGACTTAAGTCGTTTCTGCGTCTGTTAGACCACCAAAATCCCCAAACCCCGACTTACTTTCTCACTTTTTCTCTCAGCTTATTACTTACTTTCTCAACCCGGCGATTTGGCACGGTATATATCTACAAATCCATCCCCATCCCAGGTGAGCTATGCGCTCCGCAACGTTTGTGCTCACTTGAGGCTGCTGCTGCTGAGTATCAAAAATTCGACAATGTACATTAAATGAAGCGCCTCTTAGCTTGTTCTTGATCTTTGGATGCACGGTAGTTCTTGAAGGTTCGACAGCGCTGTTCCTCAAACCTCAAACGCGCTACCAAGAGCAAAATGTTCATTTATTCTCTGGCGCTGAGTTGGGTTCTGTTGGTCTTGAACTCCCCTGGTGCGGGAGCTTCTCCTATGCCAACAATGTACCCAACGCGTTATCCGACGCCTGTACCCACGCCTTTAATGCAAGCTTCCATTCCTATGCCGACAAGCCATCCGACTCAATACCCAACATCTGTACCCACGCAAGCTTACAAACCTATGCCGACAAGCCATCCGACACAATACCCATCACCTGTACCTACGCAAGCTTACAAACCTATGCCGACAAGCCATCCGACACAATACCCATCACCTGTACCTACGCAAGCTTACAAACCTATGCCGACAAGCCATCCGACACAATACCCATCACCTGTACCCACGCAAGCTTACAAACCTATGCCGACAAGCCATCCAACACAATATCCAACTCCTGTACCCACGCCTCTGGCGCAAGCCCCCACTCCAACGAGTGATCCAACGGGGTTTCCGGCGCCGTATCCGACAAGTAACCCGACACTGACGCCTGCACCTACGCCCTATTGTGAAATCTTTACTGTGGAGATGTACGATTCGTTTGGCGACGGCTGGTATAATACCGTTCTGTATGTGGGAAGCCACACCTTCTCAATGGAGACGAGTTATTCCACCCCATACTACTACACAACGGATTACTTTAATGACACTGCAACAGTGTGCTTGGAGCCTGGCACGTATTCACCTTACGCATGTGGTGGAATGGACCAATCTGAAGTTTCTTGGAGCGTGAGTGGCGTGAGCGGAGGCGCCGATAGTACTTGCGTAAGCTCGGCAGGCAGCTTTACTGTCGCAGGCCCACCATCTCCGACTCCAGCGCCGCTCGGAACGTGTTTCAGCCAGGAAAGCACCGTTAGCGCACTTCTGCCTGGCGCGCAATCCGCGAAAAGTCTCCCCCTTTCCAAGCTTGAAGCGGGCACCCGTGTCCTCGCAGCTGACAAGAATAAGATGAAAGTGTACGCCAAAGTCGCTGGGGTACACCACAGCCCAGCCTCGGAATCATACTTGGAAATTCATGTGGTCCCAGAATCGAAAGGCTTCTCAACTCCTCAAACCCACGTTTTGAACCCTTACACAAACAAGTTCGTACACGCTGACCACACTGAGCGATCTTCTTCGAAGCACCTGCGAGTCACCACGCACCATACCTTCCCAGTTTGCCACGACAAAAAGAATCGGGTTCTACCTGCGCACTCACTCAAGGTGGGCGACTGTCTCTTGACTTTTGGCGGCCGAGGCATTATCAAAAGCATTGCCCCAAGCTCCATCACTAAGAAAGACAACACGTACACTTTAGTGCTTCAAGATAACATTGACATGGTGGCGGTTGGCGGTGTCTTCACGCGCGCCAAAGCAGAGCATGCTGGTCTCATGAAAACTGGGACGGCACAGGGGACAAAGAAACTTCGTGGTAGTGCACATTAAGAGGTCTAGTCGCCGAAGTGGCTGGTCTACTTGTTTACTTAACCCTGCTTGTTTTCCGAAATGCTAAATGACTTGAATCGCCATTTATAGCTGCCTTTTGGTTAACTAAGTGGTGCGTAAAAGCCAAGGCTGTATACAATTTCTCGGCTATATTCCTGTATCTTGCTTTATTTCCTCAACCAGTACTCGCCATCAGCCATCAGCTATCAAGTTACTAATTTGAAGTTTTAGTGGGGGCTGCTAGCAGCTTATACCATGTGGATGCAGAATTCACATGTATATATAACATAACATTCTTTTTTTATCCCGGTGGCGCTAATGTCCAATAGTTTTGATATATGATGCTTGTGTATGCGCGAGTGCTATGTACTAGTACAGGAGCAGGTGATAGGAGTAGCAGAACAAATACTTGGTCAACTTCCTTGTGTATTCGTTTGGTTGTCCAAATTCGGTGCACTTGTTTCGAGATTTTGCGATTCAGGCGTAGCCGCTGAAGCTTGGCGTTGCCTTCGTGCAGCAACAAAGGCAGGCTGATCGAGCTCGAGGCGCGCCAGTTCCGCTGCTTTGGCTTCCTCTCGCTGTATGTGCGCACGAGTCACAACCACCCACCGCATACAACACAAAAACCGAAGGCACAAGGAGTGAAATGAAACACACACGCAAAAAGGAGAGATATTTTAGACATCAAGCGTGTAAAAGAACGAAACAGGAAAGAAATAAATCCTCTCCAGATGTATGTATGTATATGCAAACCACCTGCTCAAGAAGCACTTCGCAGAGCGCTGCGAGCGCTTTGTAATCAGTGAGAAGGCCGCCCACCTGATTGATGAAAACAATGGTCAAAAATTCCTCGATAAATTAGGGTTCAAAACTACGTCTGGACTCAGCTGTGCAATAGCACGCACAAAAGGGCTTCAGTCTCTCTTTTCTTCTTCCCATGCCGAATAATCCAACATGCAGGAGTCATTTCATACCTCTTTGAGGGATAAATCTTCAGCACGATCATAAGCCAAATAGCGGTACCGAGCCCGGCATTCTTCTGCCGTAGCAGCCGTTGCGCGCTGACCATGATGAGGCAGAGTGGATTGTTCCGAAGGAACAGCACTGATTATCGTTGCCATCGATGACGAGTTTGGACGGCGTTCTCGCATTCGACGCGCCCGGCGCAGCTCTACCACCGACAGTTCCCGCAAGTGACCCACTGAGAGCGCAGCCGACTCCTCCACCTGACCAGTGCTGCTGCTGCTACTGTGGCGCCGGTTGCTACTACTGCCACGAGGCGAGGTGCCTCCGTGTCTGCTGAGCCCACCACCGCTTTTGTCTTCGGTGTTGTTGGTGTGGTCACCGTGGTTAGAGCTGCCGCGGTAGCGTGAAGTTGGAGAATCGCTGCTCTTGTAGGTATCATCGTTGTCGTCACTCCATAGCCTCGCTCGTCGAGATTGACTCAATGCCATGCTTCGAGCAGGCAACAATCGCATCGCCTTAGAATTGCCTACAGTTCCCTCGTCCGTACTCGTAGAATCAGCGGCTGCTGCAGCGCACTCCCGCAAGCTCTGCGCAAATTGTTGCGGGGACACGTCAGTGAGTTGGTCAGGGGAAAGGTCGGTGAGGAAGGCCACTGCTGAGGCAAGATGGGTGAATATGTAGCCGGCTTCCGACATGAGGCGTTCCTAATGACACAGCAGAGGCGGCCAAAAAAAACAGAGCGCACGAAGGAAGTACAAGAAGCAAGAGCGGTGACAAATGTGATAAGAGCAGTGGTGTCACAAGTCCACTCAAGTGTCGACAACAAGAAGAAAGAAGTGTGCGCTATAAACAATAATTCAGAGTCACAAACCCTGCAAAGGTGCTTGCGTCATTTCACTCCTCTTTTTTTTACGTGTCACGCACCTTGGGGCAGTACTCTTGGATGAACATAAGATTTGACGCGAGCTGAGGGGGGTTGGCCGTTTTGAGAACGTAAATCATGGCGGGCAAAAAATCATCGGCACCAGGGAGATCGCCTCCTAGCGCCACCGTCAGCACCTGTAGTTGGATATTGCGCAAAAGAGCTTAATCAATTTTCGTAGCGAATTCACGGAGTACAACAAAGAGGTTTCTATCTAGTGCATCTGTGCCGACCCGTATTCTATCGATGCCTTAACAAAATACACCCAACTTTTGAAGAATTATATTTTCGGTTGCTCATACATCTGAGCAGTGCAATGTCATGTGTTTCCTGAAGTCACCTTGGTTATCTCCCGTGAACACGCCACAATTTCGTCGATTTTGGCGCAAGGCCCCGACTCTTGCGCCATGCGCCGAAGCCGTTGCACTGCCAAGCTCCAGTCTAAGGCCTCGCCTAGATGCAGGAAAGACACACAAGGGATACCCGTTAGGAGAGAAAAAAAAGAAGAAGAAGAAGCGAACAACAGTTCCAACGAATTCATCTCGAGAATACAATACTACGCAGCACGCAGTACTTAATTGAAATGTACTTCTTCATAGATATCAAACTTCTCTTCTCCCCCTTCTCCGTGATCCCCATTTCTCCTCTCATTCCTGCAGACTGGACCCCCTTCCAATCTTGGTCCTAATTCACTGACAACAACATCCACCCACATACCGTCTTTGTCTTCAAGCCCTTTCAAGCTCTTAATGTCCAAATGTTTTGGAGTCAAGAAACCGAGGCTGTCTATGCGGGCTGCGATGGCAGCATCTGCCATTACATCCTCCGCCGTCACCCCGAAGAGTTTGTGCCGTAATTTACGGTACAAAAACGACTCCGCGGCCACCTTTTGTATAAGAATCGCACCGCATGCAAATATTCACGCAGAGCAAAACCCGTCAGGAGAAAAGAGAAAAAAGGCATATCGTATCAAGTTAAACATATCATCTTTGACTCTATAGTATACCAAAAGAGGGTGCGATTGCTGCAATTGCTTTTGTTTGTGTGATTCTAATTTTTCCTATACCCCCCCCCTTCTCCCATTCACCTTGGTTTTGTTCCAGGTCCCGTCGGCAACCGGCTCCATCGCCGGGCACCACAGGGGGCAGTCGCGCATCAGGCGGTACATGCGGTTGAGGAAACTGCCCACCATCACCGGCGGCAAGTCGCTCTCTGGCAGATCTCGGCGCCAACTGCCTTGCATCACATTAGCGTTGCCACTGTTGCTGCTGTGGTCTTGGTTCAGGAAATCGCCTCCGCTGCTGCTAGCGTTCGACGGCGCCGATGTCTCCCATAATTTAACCACGTCCACGTTGGCATCGACATGGGCAATGAATCGCTCCAGCGCTTTCACTACCTAGAACATTATGAAACGACAGCCAATATTCGTTGAAATAAGAGGGAATCATCTGGAGACGGAGTCATAGTGAGATTATTGAGGAGCATATGCAGATTCTCCATCATAATCTCTCTCGCTCTGTCGTACCTCGCCAGCGTTTGGGTGCTTCAACTTGGCAAGCAGCACTTCGTACGGTGTCGCCCCCGGCATGCGGGCATGGGTAGGTACCGGCACTTCCGCCGCTTCCATGCTCCCAATGGGGGTGTCCAACGTCAAGTCCCCGTACCCACCGCTCTTGTCACCAACACCACTGCTGCCGCTACCGTGCGCTGAGGCCGCTGCCGCCGCCGTGGTGGCTTCCGAAAGGAATTCTAAGAGCGTTGTGGCGGAGGGTAAGCTCGCAGTGACTCCGCTGTCGACGAGCAGTTCGACGGCTGAATCTGGCCGTGGCGCCAATGCTGCCCGACTACTGCTACCACCGCTAGCACTGGTATTGCTGCTACCGGTGCTGGTGCAGCTAGCACTATTGCCTGATCCAGTGGAACTTGAAGGCAACGCTGACTGGGCAGCACCAACTGCAGTGGCCGAGCCCCCTCGCACAGGCGCCCCGCCGCTGCCATCGCGAGCTGACTCCACGAAGGCATTGCGCTTGCGACGAGCTTCAACAAGGAGAGCCTGTCGTCGCTCTAGAGACGCCATAAATGAAGTTTCTCGTTCGTTACGAAGCCCCAAAAATATCACCTAGGGAAACAGATAAATTTAGTGTTAAATCAGTTCCCGATCCTACTCCTTCGATCCAATTCCTGAGTCGAAAGAATTACGCACGCTGCGAGGACAAGAACCAAGGCTCTAGACGAGATCTAGCTCGAAAGTATGCACTTCAAATAGTATTAGTATCGACTTCCGTGCCTCTGTTGGTGCCGTTTTATCACCTGTGACTAGACTAGACAGCTGGAGTAGCCACGCTAGGACTTCAGCAAGGGCAGGTGGTCCACATGTGTGTGTGTGTGGTGTGTGACAAGTGACAAGTGATAATAACGTAATAAGTGATGAGTGTAGTGACAGCTCACCACGCGGGAAGAAGACAAATGTCACTCAAACGGCTGATATAAGTACTACCGTCGATACTTACCGTTAGGGCCAGAGTTGAAACACATCGGTAATGAAACAACAGAAACGAAGCACGATTTTCGCCGGCGTTTCGTTTCTCGAAACAGACCAGCGCATTTCCCTGGGTGTTTCATGTTTCGAGAAACGAAACACTGAGGCATCGAGCCCCGTTTCTTTAGCTTCGTCCGCAGGTCGCGGATTCGCATTTCGCATGCGTAGTTCTCTCGGGGGGGTTGCTTGTTGGTATATACAATCATAAACACTTCCGAAGCAGTACAAAATAGTCGGAATTCACGAAATGACCACTTAGAAACCGCGTAATTGGTAAAATAGAAGACGTCTAGTCTAGTCTAGTTAATA
>Ga0307930_1001578_pt1 | contig 17991 bp, 14 predicted proteins | sample OrgLakmetageno46_FD_203161 | JGI IMG/M metagenome (GOLD analysis project Ga0307930, IMG submission 203161) | Saline water microbial communities from Organic Lake, Antarctica - #46 | ecosystem: Environmental > Aquatic > Non-marine Saline and Alkaline > Saline | place: Antarctica: Organic Lake...
TAATCAATCAGAAGCACTGCAATTAGAACGCTGGTTGAAAAAGCAAACGAGGCAATATAAAAATAAGCTGGTAGCGGGTATTTTAGTCTTACCCGTTGAACATGAATTGCTTGACTCCCAGGCTATTCAAGAAAGTACTGACCTGAAAATGCTAACCTGAAAATAAGCCTGTAATAAGCAGCGCTAGACCAATAGCCAAGACAAATTCAATGCTGGCAATACCCACATTATGGTGTAAATCGACTTCTGTTTTCCATTTAACGCCACTTAATATAATACGTTTTGACACACTCGATAATATGATGAGAAACACTGAAAACCCAGCACTAACGATTAACCAACCGGTTATATTACTGACATATGAGTGTGGATCGTAAACTAAAATAGCGCCCGCTGAGGAAACGGCTATCGCTGTTCCTATTAAGTTACCCGAATGCTGTATTGCAAGGGCTAATTGTCCTTTACAAAGGTCACCTTGAAAACTATTATCTTGATTGTTGCTGGCATAGCGATGCTCATATAGGCGAGTTGTCAATAACAACACACTTAGCACCACCATTGAACCTGATAAAATAGCAATGAATGTATTAACGTCGGCTCCCGCCGCCCACTCAATGATACTTTTGATAATAATTGCACTGGCAATTGAGCTAGCAGCATCCACTAAGGCCACCGATACATTCTTTTCAGAAATCATTTGGTTTTCATCGAGTCGGTTTAACACGACTTTATCGTGGGCATAACGACCTACTTCTGCTAATACGATGCCGATACCTCCGAACATCAGCATGCCCATGGCCGCGCCCTCAAAACCTAAATGAGTATGTCGCCCAACTACTGCTGACAAAACAATAGTCAGTGATAACATTCTACCAGCCAGACTGATACCAAATGCAAAGTTATCTTTCTCGCCTAATTCAATTCTAACGCTAGTTTTTGTGAACAAGCCCGACAGTGCGCGAATTGCGAACAACAGTGCAATAGTAATAGAAATATCGATAGCCAAATAAATCAAAATGTCTGATGATAAAGGTACAAGTTTTACAAGTTGTTCCATATTGGGATAATCCTAAGCACACATTTAATTGAAAACTGTAGCATAATACCGCTATTGACGATTATGCAAATGAGTTTAAATGCAAAAATTACCGACTATTTTAATTGAGCGCGCTAACGGCCACTTTGCCGACTTTATTGCAAAACTCGACAGTGCCTTATCTAAGCATGAGCAAGAAGCCAAAAAAAAAGCTAGCTATCTTCAGCTATTAAATAAATACAAAGAGCAAGTGCTGTTGGCTTTTGGCTTGAGCGATTTTATTGCTCGAACAGCGCAGCAATACCCTATTCAATTTATGCACAAACTGCCAACTATTATTGAGCACCCCGAGCATGATGGTCAACAATATCAAGAATATTATTTGCAGTTACAACAACATCTTCAGCAAACGTTAGCTACGTTAAACGACGAAGCAACTCTGCATGCAGGACTGCGTCAATTTCGACATTTAATAATGCTGTCGATTGCTTGGCGCGATTTGGTTTACAAAGCTGATATAAGCCAATCATTGCTGGCCATTTCGCATTTAGCCGACGCGCTAATTAATTCTGCCAATGCTTGGCTGTATCAAAACGCGTGTAAAAGATACGGCAAGCCAACGCCGGTCAGCCAACCACTAGATGACTCAGTACCCGCTGTGCAGCAACAGCAACTATTGATTATTGGGATGGGCAAATTAGGTGGACATGAGCTCAACTTTTCATCTGACATCGATTTAATTTTTGTTTATGCGGAGTCGGGGGAAACTGATCATCCGCGCAAACCCCTTGACCATCAGACCTTTTTTACGCGCTTAGCGCAGAAGCTGATTGCGGCATTACATCAAACCACAATGGACGGACAAGTGTACCGCGTTGATATGCGCCTGCGCCCCCTCGGAGATAGTGGCCCACTGGTGGTTTCCATGGGGGCATTTGAATCATATTATTTAGAGCAAGGCCGCGAGTGGGAAAGGTTTGCGATGCAAAAAGCGCGAGTCATCAACCCGGATTCTGAGGCAGTAAGAGAACTACAAAGCATCATTACCCCTTTTGTGTATCGCAAGTATCTTGATTTTACCACCATTGAGTCATTGCGAAATATGAAACAACTCATCGAGAATGAAGTCGCTCGGCGCAATTTAACCAATAACATTAAATTAGGCAAAGGCGGTATTAGAGAAGTTGAGTTTTTTGTGCAATCGCTGCAGATGATCCATGCAGGTAGAGTGACTGAGTGCCAAACAAAATCTATTCTAGCCTCATTCAAGGGGCTCGTTGAGCATGATTTTTTACCTAAAAAAGACGCAACAGAATTACAAAATAGTTACCTGTTTTTGCGTCAAGTTGAACATTACTTACAAGCATTTGATGACAAACAAACCCAGCAGTTGCCCGACAGTGACTTGGACAAAGCAAGACTGTGGTTTTTATTGGCGACTATGCCTGAACATGATACACAATTGAGCACCAAGTCTGACACTGGCATTGACCTTCAAATTGATTTAATACAACAACATATGCAGCGCATCAATGGTCACTTTAGGTCGCTAATTGAAGAAAGCCCCGAGGAAAAAGACGAGAGCCAAGCACTAAATCAATCTTTTAACGATTTATGGCTATTAGATCTAGATACAGCAGAAATACAAAGCGTGTTTTTACCTATTGTAGGTGACACTGCAGACGCCGAAAAACTCAGCGCGCAACTTATTGTATTTAAGCGCAAGTGCACTAAACATGACATTGGACAACGAGGCCATAACACCCTCAACAAACTCATTCCTCAATTGCTAAACGAAGTACTTAATTATCAAGACAGCGCTGACACCGACATTATCCACAATGCAAGTGAGCTCTTTGAGCGTATTTTTGATATTTTATTAACCATTGTTGGACGCACAACTTATCTCGACTTGCTGCTCGAAAATCCAGCGGTGAGAAGACGATTGATTACACTGTCTGCAAATAGTCAGTGGGTAGCGAAGCAAATAAAAGCATTTCCATTGTTATTAGATGAGTTACTCCATCCCGCTTACCTGCAGCCCGACCAAGCTGATATTGCGACATGGCGCAGTGAATATGAAAACGAACTGCGCTTGCAGCTTCTCAGAGTGGATCCCGATGATGTTGAAGCTCAAATGGATGCCCTGCGATACTTCAAACTCACGCAACAATTGCGTATTGCAGCGGCAGACATTACCGGCACCCTAGCTATTAATAATGTCAGTGACAAGCTCACCGTCTTGGCAGAGGTATTACTTGCAAAAGTGATTGATATAGCATGGATACAAATGGCGAGTCGTTATGGCACGCCACAGGGCTACTCGATGCAAAACAAAGGATTGGGTGTTTTAGCTTATGGCAAAATGGGCGGGATTGAATTGGGCTATGGTTCCGACCTAGATATCGTTTTTGTGCATGACGTTAATCTGGGCACCATGACCAATGCTCAAAAACAAATATCTTGTAGTGAATTTTTTGTCAAACTAGTGCAACGGATCACGCATATTTTCACCACAAAAACCTACCTAAATAACCTTTATGAAATTGATTTAAGATTGCGACCATCGGGTAATTCAGGTTTGCTTATTAGCCATATTGATACTTTTTCTCACTATCAAGACAATAGCGCGTGGACTTGGGAGCATCAAGCGTTGGTTCGGGCCAGATATGTTTACGGCCATGCTGCCTTGCAGCATAAATTTACTGACATTCGCACAAACGTACTCGAAAAAAAACGAGAGATAAGTACCCTACGAAAAGAAGTGGCCAACATGCGCGAAAAAATGCGACAGCACTTAGACAAATCAAACATTCACAATGCTGACTTGAAACAAACATCGGGCGGTATTACTGATTTAGAGTTTTTAACACAATATTGGGTATTATTGCACAGTCATACCCATAGCGAGCTAACAAAATGCAGCGACAACTTACGCATTCTCGATTCACTTGCACAAGCCGATATTATTAGCACAAGCCAAAACAAAGCATTACAAGAAGCTTATTTATTTATTCGAAATCAGTTACACAAATTAAGCTTGGGTGCGTTCGGTCGTAATGCAGCGGTGCCGGGTTTGGAAAAACACATGAGTATTATTCAACGTAATTATGCGCGGGTTTTTAAGGATTAGTAGCTAAAACGCAGGCTTTATAGTTAGTAAAAGCCCGCTTTTGTGCAGTTTTCTTCTACGTAGGGACCTGCTTTTTCAGTAACCACAATAGTCTTCTTTTTATGGCAAAAATACACATTAACTTCAGGAATGAAGTTCGCATCTATGGCACCCGCGATCTCATCGAGAGTCCCTACTAAGCTATTCTCAGATAAAAAACGCTGGCGAATAATAAAGTCCTGACTGAGATCCCAGATTAATTGCACACCCTCTTGTTCGGCATATTTCATTGCTTCGGTTTTGATCGTGGTGCCTTGGGCAAAGCTTCTAACCTGGTAGTTTCCTGCCCAAGTCTGTTCAGGGGGATTTTCAACACTGGTGATCGCAACCAATTGCTGGCTTTGAGTTTTTTTTGATGGCTCCAGTGCAACCACAAAATCACCAAACTCTTCTTTAATCGGATCTGAAGATGTCAAACGAAACTCTTCATAAAAAATAGCGAGGTTGTCTGAAATATTATCCTTGTTTTCGTCAACCTGCTTGTCCGATACAGTAGACGGATCCATACCATCAGGCCTGTATACCAAAAAAAATAACGCTGCCAATAACACAAAGACGCCTAGCGCCAAATGCTTTTGCCAGCTCGTAAATTGTTTTTTATCCAACATGTTTGCTACCTTTATGACAACGCTAGTATCCAAGACCTTAGCTTCTCTTTAATTCAGATTGTTTGCCTGAGTTAAAGCGACTTATATAGAGACTCCGGTTGATCGGCAGGCCGGGTTTTGAAACGCTTATGCATCCATAAGTAACTGTCTGGTTGTTCGTTCACCACTTTTAGTACATCTTCGTTTAACTTGGTTAATGCAACCTCTCTATCTTTATCGGCCAAATAGTCAATTGGTGCACCAATTTTTACTCTGTAACCTTTTTTACTATATTGCGACACTACCATTAATGGCACGCAGTTGGCTCGGTTGGCAAACATCAGCGTAGCGGTAGTAGTCGCTGTGCGGGCAACGCCACCAAAAGGAACAAAAATACTGGTGCCTTCACCATAGTCTTGATCAGGAAAATATAAGCAAAACTCATTTTCGTTCATGGCTTGAATTAAAGCTTTAGCATTGCGTTTATCAATCATGTATTTGTTTGAACGGTTGCGGCCATGATACTGCATGTAGTTAATCAACGGATTGTTATGCTTGCGGTAAAAAGCAATACAAGGGTAAGCATATCCAATAATTCGACAGCCTATTTCCAAATTAACATTGTGCAAAGTTAAGCCGAAGACCCCCTTCCCTGACGCAAGTACTTTTAATGCATTCTCTAGGCCTTCAACTTCAGCAACGCGACGCACGCGCCACTCTGGCCACCACCAGCCCATGCCAGTTTCAAATAAGCCCATTGATGTACGAAACACATTGTCTTTTAATACTTTTTCACGCTTTTGTGCAGACCACGTGGGATAACAAAGTTCGAGATTTTTACGGGCTATTTGAATGCGCTTTGGAACCAGCACCGCAGTCAGTTTAGCAACAACTCTAGCGACTAATTTAATCATCGGTAGGGGTAACCATGTGATGACGTAAAGTAAACCCGCAAAAAACCAAATACCCCAATATTTTGGATACAAGAAAGAAGCAGTAAACGGCGGAGCCATAACGGTTTTAACTGGTTTATATGCTCTTGGCTGCTTCGTATTTTTTTCAATTGTAGCGGAACTATGCGCATCTGATCCTGTCATTCTAGGCTCCACAGAATTTTCATCAGATGTCACTGTTTTCGTCGTATTATTGCTAGTTTCTGGTTTATCCACAATCCGCTCATTGATGTTTTTGACCTGTGTTAAGGTCTCTTTTCTAAGGTTAATATTCTTTGTCGATGCTGACTAACTTTTTTTCAAAGGCTTCAAATTGGCTGTGTTTTTCATAGTCAAAGTGATATTGGTTATGAAAACCATAACTGAGTTTGACCAATGCATCTTCTATATAAAGCGTATAACCATCAAAATCAGTAAACGCTTTAATACCATTTAAGTGATAGGCACCGTCACGTTGCTCGCCATGCTGACGAATTTTTTCAAAAACCTGTAATAATAATTTACTATCTAAACTATTTTTCATATTTCTCCTGTAACGTTTAACTTTAACCTAGCTAAATAATATTTCACAGCAAACTTTTAGCACTCGGTTGCCAATGAGACAAGCTGCCAACTGCGAAGCAATTTGCTTCGGTTATAACCAAGCTTTCCTGTGGTAATGATAGCTACTATTACAGCTAAAGCCAAACTACAAGATCAGAATTCTAGGTGTATCGCTTTTACTCGGCATATAAATTACATCGCCATTTATTAGCGTAAATCCTCTAAACATGGGCTATAAGATACATTTCAGGTCTGGTTGCCTGTTTTTAATCCAATATTTTTGATCTTTGTTTTTTTTAATGTAGTATATATTGTACAACTGGTCAGATGAGCGGATAAGCTACTTATGAGTATTAGAACAAAACTTAAAAAAGTGTTACCACCAATTTCAATAACCGAGCAAGAGGCGCTTGATGCTGGTGATGTGTGGATTGAATCGTCCATTTACCAAGGCAAACCTGACATGCATGCTCTTCGCAGCCTTCCTCAAGCAGTATTGAGCGCTGACGAGCAAGCCTTCTTGAGTGGTCCAGTGGAAGAGCTATTAAGCATGATCGACGAGTTCGAATTAGGTAATAGCAAACATATTCCACAAGAAGTCATCGATTTTCTTGGTAAAAACAAATTTTTCGCAATGATCATTCCAAAGAAGTTTGGTGGTCTTGAATTCAGTCCTTATGCAAACTCAACCGTTGTTGCCACGATTGCAGCAATAAGTGGTGCTATAGCGGTAACGGTGATGGTACCTAACTCATTAGGTCCCGGCGAACTGCTAATGCATTATGGTACCGAGGCGCAACAAAACTACTGGTTGCCTAAATTATCAGTCGGCAAAGATATTCCTTGTTTTGCGCTAACTAGCCCTGAAGCTGGTTCTGATGCTGGTTCAATTCCTGATGCCGGTATTGTGACCAAAGGCATGTGGGAAGGTAAAGAAGTAATTGGCTTAAGTGTAACATGGGACAAGCGCTACATTACGCTTGCACCTATTGCAACAGTGCTTGGCTTAGCCTTTAAAGTGTTTGATCCAGAGCATCTGCTAGGTGACAAACTTGCACTAGGGATCACTTGCGCATTGCTTCCAAACTCTCACCCTGGTGTTGAAATGGGCAACCGTCACGACCCAATGGGCGTAAAATTTTATAACGGTACAACACGTGGTCAAGACGTATTTATCCCAATGGACTTTATTATTGGTGGCGAAAAGAACATCGGTCGCGGTTGGCAAATGCTCGTGAGCTGCCTAGGTGCAGGTCGCGGTATATCATTACCAGCAATGGGTGTTGCTTCTGCGCAGTCCGCGTTTAAGTCTACCGCTGAGTATTCTTTCGTACGTGAGCAATTTAATGTACCAATCGGTCGCTTTGAAGGTATTCAAGACAAACTTGCTGACATTGCAGGTAAAACATTCTTGCTTGAGTCAATGCGTGTATTAACCACCGAAGGTTTAGGCGAAGGTATTACACCCGCAGTTGTTACTGCTATTGCTAAGTACCACATGACTGAATTGGGTCGTGATGTATTAAACTCAGCAATGGATGTACAAGCAGGTAAAGCCATACAACGTGGTCCACAAAACACATTGGCAAACGGCTATGCTGCATTGCCTATTGCAATTACGGTTGAAGGTGCAAACATATTAACCCGTAGCCTGATGATTTTCGGTCAAGGTACAATGCGTTGTCACCCACATTTGAAAGAAATGGTTGACTTGATCCATAGCGAAGACGGCAAGGCCGATGCAGAGTTTAATAAGGTACTTATTAAAACGGTTAAGTTCAGTGTTAAAAATGCATTTAGAAGCTTAGCCAACAGCTACTTGCCATTTTTGCGCGCCACAGAATCGAACTTCCCTATTGTTCGTCCTTACGAGAAGCGTGTAAATGCACTTGCTGCAAAACTAGCGCCACTAGCTGACCTATCGCTGTTAGTGTTGGGCGGTGAACTGAAAAAAGCAGAGTTGTTATCAGCGCGATTAGGCGATGTGATGAGTTACTTATACGCTGCAATGGCGTCAATTCGGTTCTTTGAACAACATGTACAAGACCGCGTTCAAGCTGAAGCCTACTTCCGTTACGCAATAGAGTGGTCACTGCAGCAGGCTGAAAAAGCAATTGTTGATTTTATCAATAACTTCCCGAACACACCGGCACGTGGTTTGATGAGAGTATTAACCAACACTTATACGTCATCAATAAGCCATATTTCTGATGACTTGGTTCGTGAATTATCAACTGCATCTATGCAGGACAGCAGTATCAAAGCTCAGCTAACTCACCTTGTTAAAGTAACGCCAGGTGACGGAAACGATATTAACGAGCAAGCATTTAAAGCAAAACACGCTGCCTTGCCGTTGTTATCTAAAGTGCAAAAAGCACTACGTAAGTCACCTGTCGTTCCATTCATTTCGTTTGAGCACGCAGTGGATACAATGCATAAAGCAGGCGATTTAACTGACGCAGAGCTTACTACGTTGTTGCAATACAATGAAAAACGCAAACTGTCAGTTCGTGTTGACGAATTTACTTTCGATATGGAATTACTCAGTGCTGAAGAGACTGATGGTCCTAGTGCAAGTAAGAGTGCGAGTAAAACAGAAGAAGCGACCGCAAACGCGGCGTAACTTTCTAGTCGAGCAGCGCTTAAATTGGCTGCAACGACTGTAATACTAGGCGTCCTGTAGGGGCGTCTTTTTTATGCGTTGTACACCAACACGTAGATCTAATGTCAGTCGCAACATACTGTTTACCTACCAACATTACTGCTCGATAAAGTCGATAACATTATCCATCAACTCTCTGGCGGTTTGCATATCGTCCATGTGTTAAGACACAGAAGTAATTGCGACCGAAGCTAAATTGACTGTTCTAAAAGACCTCGAAATTCGGTATATTCAAGCTTATCTTTTTGCACGCCCCATAAGAATCTTCATCAATGGCACAGCTTTACTACTATTACTCTGCAATGAATGCAGGTAAGTCGACTTCCCTATTGCAGTCGGCATATAACTACAAAGAACGCGGTATGAGCGTTACCTTGTTCACTGCGGCTCTGGATAATCGCTATGGTGCAGGCAGAATATCGTCTCGTATTGGACTTGAAGCTCCTGCAAATCTTTTTACACCACAAACTGACTTATTTGCTGAAATGCGCACAGAGTGTGATAAACAAAAAATCAGTTGCTTATTTATTGATGAAGCGCAATTCTTAAGCAAACAACAAGTCATTCAGTGTTTGCAAATAGTAGATGCATTGAAAGTGCCTGTACTGGCATATGGTTTGCGTACAGACTTTAAAGGTGAAACATTCGAGGGCAGCCAATACCTGCTTGCTTGGGCTGATAAGTTATCAGAGCTAAAAACAGTATGTCATTGTGGTCGCAAAGCTAATTTCGTGGCACGCCTTGATGATAAGGGAAACCCGATTTCTGAAGGAGCTCAAGTGGACGTCGGCGGTAACGAAAAATACGTGTCACTGTGCCGCAAACATTTTATGGAAAAAGTGTCATTCGAATATCATCCAAACCCGTAATACGGGTTATTTTATTGCACCGAAGTTTGGCAACAGTCCCAGCCTTACTATTCATGAAATTTATCAATTAACCCAAATTAAACAAAGTTCGCTGATACTTCAATATCGACTATTATATAGCTGAACGTAGTAAGCATTGCGTATTTTTGGACGTCGATATTTTTACGTTAATGCTTTCTCATCAACGCTTTTTACAAGTCAACGCTTTTTACAAGTCAACACTAAGGGACATCACATGGACTTTTCTCATAACGCTAAAACTCAAGATTATATCGCTCGCATTCGTGACTTTTTAGACACACATGTTGCCCCTATTGAGCAGCAAGTTTATGAAGAATTAGCTGCGTTGAACCCAACCGGCGATTGGACAAAATGGAAAATTCACCCCGCTATCGAGCCACTGAAGGAAAAAGCTAAAGCTGCCGGCCTCTGGAACCTCTTTTTACCTGACGCTGAACTTGGCCAAGGTTTGACAACGCTTCAGTATGCGCCACTTGCCGAAGAAACCGGTCGCTACATTTTTGCCCCTGAAATTTTTAATTGTAACGCGCCTGATACGGGCAATATGGAAGTCTTATATCACTTTGGTGACAAGCAGCAGCAAGAAAAATGGCTAACGCCGTTGCTCATGGGCGAAATACGCTCTGTATTTGGTATGACAGAACCCGATGTTGCGTCTTCGGATGCGACTAATATGGCTGCTACTATTGAGTTAGATGGCGATGAATTGGTCTTAAATGGCAAAAAATGGTGGACCACCGGACTGGGTCATCCAAATGCCAAAGTGTGCATCTTCATGGGCCTCTCAAATCCAGAAAACGATAGGCATAACCAGCACAGCATGGTAATTGCGCCATTAGACACCGCCGGTATTGAAATTAAACGCATGCTCAGCGCCTATGGCGATTATGACGCACCATTTGGCCATGGCGAAATGCAGTTCAGCAATGTTAGATTGCCCAAAGAAAATTTATTAGTAGGCATGGGCAAAGGCTTTGCTATTGCTCAAGGTCGCTTGGGCCCGGGTCGCATTCATCATTGTATGCGTGCTATTGGTACTGCAGAAAAAGCACTTGAGTTAGCCATTAAACGTGGTTTGTCGCGCGTTGCTTTTGGTTCACCAATTATTAAATTAGGCGGCAATGGCGAACGTATCGCGATGGCCCGAATGAAAATTGAGCAAGCGCGTTTACTCACACTTCAAGCGGCTTGGAAAATTGACAATTTAGGTGTCAAAAACGCCATGGTCGACATTTCAGCAATCAAGGTTGTGGTGCCGCAAATGATGCAAGAAGTTGTCGATATGGCGATTCAAATCCATGGTGGTGGCGGTATGTGTGGAGACTTCCCATTAGCGCGCTTTGCCGCCGGTGCGCGCTCATTGAGACTGGCCGATGGCCCAGATGAAGTGCATATGAGCATGGTGACTCGATTAGAGCTAAAGAAATATAAATAATGACAAATAAGACTATTGATAAAGCGGGCGCTGTTCGTCCTGGCGAAGAGCTTCCAATTGCTCCTTTAGTTGAGTGGATAAACACCCATATTCCTGACTTACAGGGTACACCTAAAGTAACTCAGTATTCTGGAGGGATTGGTGTGTTGGACTGGGAACTTGCCACCCTAGGCGACCCCCTTATGGATTTAGGCAACAGCCTAGCCTATTGGGTACAAGCATCTTTGGATATATGTACATTACTTACTGCATCGTTGCAGCAAAATCATTAATAAAAATAAGTAGAGAATTTTATGTCAGCTACTCTTCGACAAAACATTTTAATAACCGGTGCTAGTTCTGGTTTAGGTAAAGGCATGGCCATGTTGTATGCAAAAATGGGCCGCAACCTCGCTTTGTGTGCAAGACGCGTCGAGCGATTAGAAACCCTAAAGGCTGAATTAGAGGGAATTAACCCGGATATTACCGTACTAATTAAGTCACTTGATGTTAATGATCACGACGCTGTGTTTACCGTATTTAACGAATTCAAACAGGAACTTGGTAGCCTTGACCGAATTATTGTCAACGCAGGAATGGGCAAAGGCGCATCCATTGGCACTGGCTATTTTAAAGCCAATAAAGAAACCGCGATCACTAATTTTGTATCGGCAATTGCCCAATGTGAGGCAGCTGTTGGCATATTTAGGGAGCAAAACGCGGGTCATCTTGTGACCATTTCCTCTATCAGCGCTGCACGTGGGTTTCGCCGCGCGCTTACCGTTTATGCCGCGACCAAAGCCGCCATTACCTCGTTATCTGAAGGCATCCGTATTGATTTACTGCGCACACCTATCAAAGTATCGACTATTCACCCGGGCTTCATTCGAAGCGAAATAAATGAGAAAGTAGAAAAAGTCCCTTTTATGGTTGATACCGAGACAGGCTGTAAGGCAATTATAAAAGCGATTGAAAAAGAAGGTGGAAATAGTTATGTTCCTGCATGGCCTTGGGCTATTCTTAATCCTGTTATGCACATTATGCCATTGTCATGGTTGGCAAAAATGAGCTAACACTGCATTAGAGGATTGCATTAGAGGACCGTTGACCTTGGGCTGTAATTACACATGCCGCTACTTTGTAATCGTTGTGAAGCATAGCATCGCGTTAATCATAGCATCGCGTTAATCATAGCATCGCGTTAATCATAGTATCGCGTTAAGCATAGTATTGCGTTAAGCATAGTATCGCGTTAATCATAATTAAAAAGAGACTTCAATTTGCAAGATACTATTATCACGCAAGTTTTATTGCCTGTCATACTTGGCATCATCATGCTTGGTATGGGCTTAAGCTTAGTAAAAGACGATTTTGTGCGTCTTGCAAAAGTACCTAAAAGCGTTATTGCTGGCTTAACAGGGCAACTCATTTTGTTACCCCTACTTGCATTTGCATTAGTAACGGCATTCTCAGCGCCAATTGAAATTGCCATTGGCGTGATGATTTTAGCCGCTTGTCCTGGTGGCACTACTTCAAATCTGATCAGTCACATTGCACGCGCAAACTTAGCTTTATCAGTCAGCTTAACCGCCATTACAACTGTAATTTGTGTTATTACAACACCCTTGCTTATTAAATTTTCAATAGACCACTTCACGCAAACAGATGCAACAGACTTTTCACTGATTGGCATTTCTGTAAACTTAATTGTTCTTTTGTTGGTTCCCATTACTATCGGCATGGTGCTACGACACTTGTATTCAAAAGCAGCACGACGCGCCGAACCGTTTTTTAGACATTTTTCAACGATATTTATGTTAATGCTCATTGCGCTCATTTCATATCAAGAGAGAGAAATGCTGCAAGACTCCTTCCCCGATGTCTTTTTCATTACTTTTAGTTTGAATATGTGTGCGACTATTATGGGCATATTAATAGCCAGGGCATGTTCATTATCGAAAAAAGACGGACTAACGCTGGGGATCGAAATAGGCACACAAAATGCAACAATGGCAATGCTCATCGCCATCACATTTATTGAAAATAGCGCGTATAGCATAGCCGCTGGGATTTATGGCATTACTATGTATCTTGGCGCATTTTTGCTAGTGGCTTATCATAAGTTGACTTCGCCAGCGTCTGCATAGCAATATAGTTGTCGATTAATTAAAAAACCTTCTGTGTTTACCATCGTAGTATTCTTCACTGGCAACAGCGTGAGTGTCTTGTAACCCACTGAGCTCATTGCGCAATATCTGCCTAAAGCGAAAAAATAGCGTAGACTAATAAGATACTTTGTTGTCGATTTGAATCAGCGGATCTACATCCTTCAATTAAACACACAATATGGAATTAAACATGACTGGATTGAACCGTAAGCAATTTTCAGATTTCAGCAGTCATTGCGACTCTCATGACAATCGGGAAATGAGCACTAAACCCGCTGTAAATTACATATCTACTTCCCTGTGTTTGCTTATTTTATTAGCTATTCTACCCATAACTTCTTCTGCCTCTGCATCTGCAAACATCGACCCAATTGCACCACCTGATAACGCTGCATTAGCGAGTGATCGCTTCGACCCCATGGTCACTAAAACGCTTATTCAGGAAGCCCTTGCTGCATTTTACACACCGGGCATGTCGGTGGGTGTGGTTCATCAAGGCGAGGTGGTTTTTTTAGAAGGTTTTGGGCAACGCAACATCGAAGAAAGGCGCAATGTTAACGCAGACACCTATTTCCGACTCGCGTCCACCAGCAAAGCATTTACAGCCGCTGCTATTGGTATTTTAGTAGACCAAGGCAAGCTTAACTGGACCGACAAAGTCACTCAGTATTTACCTGAATTTCAAATGCAAGATGCTTGGGTAACCCGCGAATTCACTATTAAAGACCTGCTTGTGCATCACAGTGGACTGGCAGGCGGGGCTGGCGACAGCATGATTTGGCCCGAGCCATCGGGGTTTTCACGCGCAGAGGTCATTCAAAACCTTCGCTACTTAAGCCCACTCACCAGCTTTCGAACTAGGTATGCTTATAGCAATGTATTGTATATAACCGCGGGGGAAATTGTCGCTAAGGTTTCAGGCATGAGCTATGGTGATTTTATTGAGCAAGGTATTTTTGCACCCCTCGATATGACTTGCTTTGCTGGCGATGTGCCTAGCGTTAAGTTGAAAAACGCGGCAATGAGTTATGCGCATAATGATAACAAAGGAATATATGCAGTACCTCGAAATAGCATACAACGAGAACAGCAAATGTCCGTGGCCGCAGGCGGTATTGTTTGTAATGCCCAGAGCATGACCAAATGGCTAAAGGCGCTGCTCTCGCCCGAGACACTGCCTTTTTCAATGAGCGTATTAAACGCAGTATGGTCACCTCAAACCATGCTTAATATATCTGAAAGTGAAAAAGAGTGGGATAACACCTTATTTAAAACTTACGGCTTGGGCTGGCGTATTGCTGATATGCTTGGCTATAAACTCATTTCTCATACTGGCACCCTGTCTGGATACCAAGCGTATGTTGCCTTATTACCCGAATTGAAGTTAGGTGTCGTGGTGTTAAATAATGGGTCTAACTATGGTGCTCGTTCTTCGGTTATGCAGCATATTTTAAAATCATTTATACCCAGTGCCAAACTACCTAAAGACTCGCCAAGTGATTGGGTTAACGCGTTTGTGGACCTGCAAGCTAAACAAGAAACTAATTACATAGCAAACTATGAGCCGGTTCCGGAGGCCACAAGCCTAATGCAAGTTAGCAATAAACAGATCATCGGTACTTATCAAGATAACTGGTTTGGCAGCATGTTAATCAGCGGACTAGAGGCGTCTAAAGGCCTGCCTAAGGAAAATCATCTGCGTATTCAGTCAGAGCGCATGATCACGCTTAAAGGTGATGTCATACCTTATGAAGGTAACTTATTTAAAGTTGAGTGGGACAATACCAATGCCGCTTCCAATGCCTTTTTAATTATTGAAACCAATTTTAAAAATGAAGTAACCGGGCTAAAAATGCACCCCTTCGTGGCAAATGAAAAAAAGCGTCATCAATACAGCGATATGCACTTTGTGAAGCAAGCATTGTCAACCAAGGACTAAGCGTTAACTTTGCAGTCAGTCTTGTTTGTCTTCTTCAAACAACTGCTGCAATTCTCGTCTACCCAGTTCCGTGGTCTTTATTATTTCAGGTATACCGAGGTTTTCTTTTATTACTCGCGCCAACATTTTAGTATCGTGCTCTGAGAAAATAGTCGCCATACTGTCGGCCTGCCCCTGTGAATAACCGTAAGCTTTGAGCACTTCTTTTGATGCTGACAATGCACTATCAAACATTTCGCGAACAAAGTAACTGACGCCTAACTTCGACAACTCTATCGCATGCATGCGGTTGCGCGCGCGGGCTATGATTTTAACCTTTGGAAACTCAAGTTGAACCAGTTTAACGACTTCGGTTACCTCTTCACCATTGTCGATGGCGACTAATAATACTCTGGCGTTTTCAATGCCGGCTTTTTTCAATAACTCTAAGCGCGTCGCATCACCAAAGTACACTTTATTACCAAATTGACGCACAAACTCAATATGCTCCGCATCTTTATCCATTGCTGTAAATGGAATGCTGTTTGCAGCTAGAATACGACCCGTAATCTGTCCAAAACGACCAAAGCCGGCAATAATTACCCTTGACTCAGTTGCAGTTGCATCAGCATGAGAGTCATAAACAGCCGGACAGTTTTTAGTATTAAAGAATAGACTGTACACAATCACCGCAGGTGACGTTAGTGCCATAGACAAACCGACGATCAAATTAACCTGGCCAGCAATAGAGGCGTCTAACACCGTATTCGATAATGCCAAGGTCATCACAACAAAAGCGAATTCACCACCTTGCGAGAGCATGATTGCAATGCGCATTGAGTCGGTTGACGATTGTTTGGATGCGCGCAAAATGGAAAAAATAATAGCCGCTTTCACAATTACCAGCAGAATACTCATACTCACCATAAAAACGGGGTCGTTGAAAAGTAACTGCAAGTCGAGATTCATGCCAATAGCGATAAAAAACAAGCCTAATAACAAACCTTTAAAGGGCTCTATTTCAGTTTCTAACTGATGCTTAAAGCTGCTGTCCGCCAGTAATATGCCCGCGATAAATGCGCCCATTCCCATCGACAGGCCCACTTTATCCATTGCCAGCCCAGTAACAAGTACAATGAATAAAGCCGCAGCCGTCATTACTTCTGAGCTACCATAGCGTGCCACAACTCTTAACAGTGGATTGACCAAAAAGCGACCCACCAGCAAGACACCAACAACCGCGCCTAAACTGATATACCAAGCGGGACCGGATTCAGTTTTTACAGAAGCCAAAGCAGTTACTAAAAGCAAAATGGGGATCACGGCAACATCTTGCATTAATAAAATCGAAAAGCCTCGCTGTCCTGGCGCTGTTTGCAAAATACGTTGTTCATTCATTAACTGAATTGCGAAGGCGGTAGAAGATAATGCTAAGGCTAATCCAATCACTAAACTGGCGGTAAAACTAAGACCCAACACAAAATGACTAAACAAGCCGATTGCCGCTGCTGATGCTAATAGCTGTGAACCACCACTAAAAATAATTTGATTGCGCATGCGCCAAAGAGTGGCAGGTTCGAGTTCTAAACCAATGACAAACAACAACAGCACAACGCCTAATTCCGCGAATTGCAAAATAGTGTAAGGGTCGCTCACGAGATTAAAAACAGAAGGACCAATTACAACGCCAGCAATCAGATAACCAAGTATGGCACCGAGTTTTAATTTTTTAAATAGGGGAACAGCAACTAAAGTAGCGCCTAAAAATATGGCGACAGAGCTCAATAAACTCATTAATGGTCCTTGGTGAAAAAGTGAAAAGCCCTTTATTTCAAATCGAAAGCTAGCGCATGTTCATACTAGTATAGTCAACATGCGCTGCATATAATACTGTTGTTGAACACATTACAGTCGGTCATCCAAAAATTTAATAAATAGCACAACGAAAAAAAACGCAAATTACTGTTAATAACAGCTTAATGCGTTTTTATAAGTGTAGGACCTAAAAGAATAGTTTATTACAATTTATTTGATTTTTAAAAAGTGGTCGAGTGACAATTTACCAGCCCCCCATACTGCAATTAATATCATCAACGTAGCCCACAGAATATGTTCGTTAAGCGCTGCTGCAGGCATATCGTCAAAGCTGATAACCGCAATATAGTTGACGATGAATAAACCAAGCGCCGCCTTTCTGCCAAACAAACCGATAACCAGTAAGATAGGTAATACAATTTCACCAAAGGTAGCTAAATACGCAGCAAGTTCAAAATTAAGTACAGGCACTGCGTATTCATATTCGAACAACAACAATGTTGATTCCCAGTCACGTAACTTAGTTAAACCGGCCTTGAAAAACACCCACGCAAGGTAAAATCTAGCAATTAAGAGCATGACAGGTTGTATAAGATCTAGTTTGCCAAAAATAAAATTATATACATTAATGAGCTTAGTCATGGTGTTCTCTCTAGTTGTTGTAAGCAGCTTACCGTGAACCTATATCAGTGTTCACTTGCAGTGATGTTGGTTTAAATTTGGCGTTAGAATAAAGCTAAGCGGCAATATTTAGGCTACTGCAAAGATTAATTTGTTCGATATCGCCTTGCTTAACCACTCTACGAGGTCAATATTATGCGTACCAATAGTGT
>Ga0307930_1001580_pt1 | contig 17958 bp, 15 predicted proteins | sample OrgLakmetageno46_FD_203161 | JGI IMG/M metagenome (GOLD analysis project Ga0307930, IMG submission 203161) | Saline water microbial communities from Organic Lake, Antarctica - #46 | ecosystem: Environmental > Aquatic > Non-marine Saline and Alkaline > Saline | place: Antarctica: Organic Lake...
GCAGCTTACAGGTTACTGTCTAAGTTTGCGACAGGAGGCTACCCGGGTTTATTTGCGTTAAGAATTTTTCGCGCGTGAAGAAGCTTGGTCGTCTATGTCTATCTGCCTTTGGCTAAAGCAGCACCCTTATCCTCCGCTTTCCGTTCCAAAAAAATGTTCCCCTACTTGACCTCCATCTCCATGTGCCTCAGCAAGTACAGTGAGGATTCTTGCGCCTCCGCTTCTGTACAATGCGGATTTGGAAATGAGTCGTGCGGGATTGTCAACTTTTCTATAGTAAAACCAGCATCCTTTCCAGCTTGAACGACAATATCTTGTGTGACTCCAGCGCGTAAAATATGGCAAATGAGAGCTACGCCGTCTTTTGCTAGCATCATTTTGATTGTCTCGAATAAGAGCGGGGGCAGAATTGGTTTATACATAACATCTGCAGCGACGATAATGTTGAACCCTTCCGTCGGAAACAAGCTCGCATTCGACTTGAAGGCATCCGAATGCTCTCCCTTGCCCCACAAGAGCCGAGTCGCCACCGTTCGACCACCTTCCTCGGAGGTATAACCATTCTCCTCCAAATTTCCTGCCGCAAGATCAACAGAAATTTGATCTCCGTCGGTAATGACAACACGCTCAGCTCCAAGTCTAGCCCCAACCATTCCAATCAGGCCACTTCCAGCTCCTAACTCAAGCACCGACTGGCCACTCATTTTGATGGGAAAGTTTGGCTGACAGATAGCGAGGGCTAAAACGACGCTCCCAGGCCAAACTCGCCGCCCACTAATTTCGGCTTTGTAGTCTCGCAGCAACGTTAATAACTCCAGAGGAATCTCATCCACTACTCTAACACTAAGCGGGGGTTCGATCCCGGGTATGCTCACTTCACTAGGTTCGTATTCAAGGTCAGCCAAGAGTTCTAACAACTCTTCTGAAGGAGCTTCGAGCACCTCCATGTTTAATTTATAAACTTACTGCTAAGGTACAACAAGAATATTACCCTCTGTTGTATGCGTTCACTGCCTAGTTTCCTTGTCTAGCTTACTGCACTATTCCAATCTCTACTACTACTCCGTGCCACAATACGAGCTAAAGCAGGAGACAGTCCAATATAAGGAGAAGGAGCCGAGCTAAACGGAGCTATACATACAATATCGATCGCTAAATTGATAGATTTTAAAATCTTCTCCTGAACCGGAACATGAAAAAGATACCAGAGCCTACAGAAGACGACTACAGTAGACCAAGCGCTACGTCCTGTACCGTAGCTAGCCAGTAGACAAGAGCATGAAGCTACTAGTATGCGCGTCAATGGTGCCATTATTTATGAAGATGCGAAAGCTACAGAGCTGTCGAGGCACCAATCTAAAATGTATCAGCCATCAAGCCTGGTAGTAGGTGTTGAAATTGCCAGCTTAGGTGTCAATAAACGTTCTGAAAGCCATCGCTGCCCAGGCAGGTATTAGCGTTCATTCTGTCAAGCAAGCATTGCACTAACGGTTGATAGAGATATTCTCTACATTTTACGCCGGTAGTGCCATCTAGAGCTTCAACTGCATAGCGCCATTTCCACCTACTCCTACGGCGCGATTCTGCTTTTCGAAGCCATCGTGAGATCATTCCCACGGTGCTTGAGATTGGAACTTTGGATTATAGATAAAAATGAATTAATGGGCTTCAAAGCACTTTCAAGTTTTCTCCATTTAACGTCGAAAGAGTCCTGCCCAAGCGACTTGAATGTGAATTTCAAATACGAATACACATCGATTCTTGAATAATTGCACGATATCTTGATTTGAGAAAAATACGACGCATCAAGTGGATTTCATTTACACCTTTACTAAACCTACCTCTACTCACCATGAAACCATCTCTTTATGCACGCGAATTGTAGATTAATCTCGTGAGTGGTCGTCTTTTTGAGCAATGGTTGACCGGCTAGCTCCTGCACAAACTGATAGACCTCTTCTCGATACCGAGGATGAGGGTGACGGTGATTACAATATCTGGCATCACCGGAAGGCTGGAAAAAGAAAACCACGCAGCCCTGAGAGAGGTCTTCAAGCGAAGACTCGGTAAGATATACTGCAATTTTTGGAATGGGTACCATGATAACTTTGGGAGTTAAATTATTGTGCCGAATGTGTCCTCTATTCCTGTGCCCAGGTGCCGCCCTGAGCTGCACGAAGGCAAAACCCGGGGTGGTTCTGGCTCCGACGTATGCCTCTTCTTTGCGCGCGGGGCGTGCCACCTCGGCCACAAGTGTAATCGGCGGCACCGGCTGCCCACAGAAGACGGCCTTGACGTTCAATTCGATTGTTTCGGCCGCCAGCGCGAAGCGACAGAGGGGCCCGATCAGAATGGACCTGGGTCGGTGCTACTCGAGAACCGAACCATTTTCGTTGGCGACTTTGGTGTTGATTGCACGGAGGATACATTGTGGCAGGAATTTGAAGTGTTTGGGGAAATTGTTCAACTCCGCTTTCTTCCCCAGAAGAGCATAGCGTTTGTGCAGTACAATTGGCGGTCGAGCGCTGAGTTTGCCAAGGAAGCCATGAGCCAGCAAGTGGTGGGCGAAGGCAGCGTGGTGTCTGTGCGCTGGGCCAAGGTGATGAAAAGGTGTAAATGCCTGAGTTGATGGGCTTTCATACTGTCATGTTGATTTGCTTACGCGTGGCCTTCACCTCCTCTCTGGCTTACAGGAGGACCCCAATCCCAAGAGAGCAGCTCAGGCTTTTGCTGAACGGCAGCAGACAGTTCTCCGAGCCGTTGAAGACACTACTCCGGCAGCCTTGGCGCCTGCGACAGTGCCAAGAGAGATGTATGCGGATACAGCAGCGTCTCCCTGTGCCCAGCAGCAATCGGCAGTGGATGACTACTTGTCACAGCATGGCACTTTAATGCGGAGCAGCTTCCCAGCGGACGAAGCTTATCCCGACACTGACAGTCAGTTTGAGTTGCCAACTTCAGCTCCAGGAAGTGTGTCCCAGGAGACTGTGCCACATGTAGCGTTACCGCCTGGGTGGCAGTGCCATCTGGACCCAACTTACCACCACCCTTACTACACCCACCTGCCGAGTGGCCGGACCCAGTGGGAAGCACCCAGTGATGTCTCGAGTGATGGAGTGCCACCGCCACCGCCCAAACGAGCACGCCACCAGGTGCCAGGAGAAAGTGAATCTGCTGCGGAGCTGGAAGTTGCTAAGGGAGAAGTCAGAGCAGGGGGGCCTAAGGGCGCGTCAGAAGATTCTTTCTCCCTTCTGGCTGGCTATGGCTCGGACGACGAAAGCGAGTAAAACTATGTACCAAATGCATTCTGCATGATATATTTCCTTTTCATTTCACTTAAGAAAGAAGAAAGCAAGTGGGATCTCGCTGTTGGTGTAGTTATAGTTCTGTTAACTGATATGGACTTTGAATGGTATGGTGTTTTATAAAAGTTTTATGTATATAATGAGTACATGGAAAATCCCCATAGCCTCTGCCTAGTCAGCAGCCAGAAGCCAGGAGGGCTATGGCGCTTAGACATCCAAACTCAAGTACGGTGTTAAATTTTGGGGGAGCTAGCGCTCTGATCCCTGATCCGAGTTGGCAGCTGAAAGACGCAATTCGTTCATGCGCGAGCATGAGAGAGCACTTCTATTCTTGATACTTCAAACAGGCACTTCAATCAGCGAGGATCTCTACTAGTTCCACGCGATTCCGATTTGCTTCTCCGTACAGATCCAGTCACCTAATAGCGCCAAAAGAGAGAGTGAAGAAAATGAAGGAAATCAAAGCAAAATGAACTAAGTAGAAAGACATAAGATTCGGTCAGAACGAAACTTACCGAGTTCTTGTCTCCTTCGACTACATCGTTGTTGCTCCTTGGGCTACTCCCACGCTCTGCGCTATGCCGCGGTGGTCGAGCACGACCCTTGAGCTTGGCTAAGGATTGGCGCGGCGGCGTTGATTCAGGTGATTTTGAGGCCGACGAGGGGGCTAATTTCGGCGATTTGGGTTGCGTCGTGATGGGATCCTCAGAGTTGCTCGGAAGCTGCGGTGGTTTCTCGACAACACTGCTGCTCTCTGGATTTGTCAAACTGCGCTCTTTACGCAAAGGCGAACTTGAAGCATCGCCTGAATCGTTACCAGAATTGCGGGCTGCAACTTCAGCCGACTCTTCGGTTTGCACTTTCTCATCACCACCTTCCTGCCTCTGGCTTTTCTCGTGGTCCATGGCTTCTTGCCGGCGATGCGGGTCTAAGGCCTCCTGAACCCCGCGGAGCCACTGCTGCCAAATGTGCGGTGGGTCTTCGTGCTTATTGGGGCCAGGGTCCCTGTTGCTATGATCGCTGCCTTCGTCACCGTTGGCTTCACCTGTGTCATCTAGCAAGGCACGGCGTGCGTCTTCTTCTGCGTTTGGGTTCCAATTGAAGGTGTTCTTCACGGCTTCCTTCGAAATGCCCGCAAAAGACACGCCCACGATGCGTTGAATGTCTCGATCCAGCAGCAGCGTCTTCATGACTCCTCGCATTGAAGTCATAAAAACTTCGCTTGAAAAAACTGCAGTCATGGCTTTCGACATTGCGCCTAAATTTTGAGGGTGAGACGCAACTTTTTCGGTCATTTGAACAGCCCCAGCAATAACCTAACAGCACGCAGGCATGAGAGTGTGAAATTGAAGACTCTAAGTTCCTTTGAAAGACTGGTTCATGAACCTCGTTCTAATACTGCTTTGTATATCAAAAATACTGAATCGGCGCACAGGAAAATATTGTATGCCGAACCTGCGGGCTTCCCAGAATGTAAAGGGAGACTCGTTCGCATGTCTTAGCCATAGTAGCAACTTGGTTGTCTAACATACGCGGGAAATGGAGCCACGTGAAAACGTAGAACATGATAAAAGTCTGAAGCGCAACCATGTAAAACAGGCATGTTATTTGCCAATCTTGCCAGCCCTTCGTTTCTGCTACGAATGGATTAGGAGATGTCGGGCTTTTGACAGAATTTTCAAGATGCTGAGCTGCTTGCTTTAACGCCTCCGCAGCAGTTAGGAGCAGCTGGTCTTGCCTAGTGCAGCTCATACTGCGTTGGTCTAGTGCGTGATATTCTTCTATTCTTCCCGCTCCTCAATCTAACTACGGTTCTTTAGAGTGAAGCTATCTAGCTTCGTTGGGGAAAATCTCAGATCACTTCTTGTCATCTAGCTTGTCATGGTGTTGTCATCACGACGATCTCTGGAAAAAGTTAGCCACCCAGATAAAAAGTAGCTTCAAAGTGGAGACACAAAAAATGTACAAACGCGAGCTGAGCCGTGAGCTCATCAGCAGAAACTCAGGATCCCAGGAATCTCACCTCAGACCTCAGACCTTAGGCCCCAAGGCACTGACATAGCTTGTAGACTGTCAATAATTGCTGCAGCGCCTAGCCACGAGCTATCGTTGAATAGCCTGCAAGACTGTCCTAACCTACTAATACCTAGCCAACTTTCTGCAAGCATACATTCAGTTTAGATTACGAACAGAGACTTCGGTAGCTTAAGTTAAGATTATCTTCCTCTAGTGCTTGCGATACATTTGGAGGTATTAATCTACTCGTCAACTGAAGCTTCGCTTGAAGGGTTTGTTGAAGCTGCAGCGGCGTCCTCTTGCCTGTCGCGTTGACAGAATCGTGAGCAGGACGTTGCGCTTAACGGTGCTCCTCTGCTTAGCCCTAGGGCGGCAGAGCTTCGCCATGGCATCAGCAGCAAAAACGTACAGCACATTATTGTTAGTGGATCAAATTGACGAGTCTTCGCTTGCTCGGTACAAAATTCACCACGCTGGCTCTCGGCAGTCCTTTAGCGACGAAGTGAGTGCGATACTTGGCGATGCAATTGAACTGCAGTATCTCGTGGATTCGCAGTGGTTGACTGCGAATCAGTTCTTGACCGAGGAGCGAGGAATTCAGCTGTTTGCACCCAAACACGTGCGATGCACCTCAAAAAGTAGAACAGAAGAAACGCCGTTAGCTATTGCGTGGCGGAAATTTCGGAGCGTTACTTTTGCCCAGGGTTTGGCGTCCGATCTGATGATTGGTGCTCACAGGGTTGCGCTTCCTGTTCCAGAAGGCGACTGTCAAGGCCCTGATGGAGCGACTGGAAAAACTTTATGGGACGGCGCGATCCTGCTCGCAAAATTTTTGTCAGCGCGCCCGGAACTTGTGAAAGGCAGGTCTTGTCTTGAGCTTGGGGCTGGCCAGGTACCTTGAAGTTGATTTCGCTCTTACTTGGATGATGAGATGCCTTGACAGTGACGAACAAAGTCGACTAACATTCATTACTCGTGTGCAGGGACTAGCTGGCATCTCAGCGGGGCTCTTAGGCGCATCGGAAGTAGTTTTAACCGACCTTCCTTACAGTTTGCCATGGTGCAACGAGTCGATTGCCCTCAACAGCGGTGCGCTCGCGCAGGAACAGTCGTCGGTGCGCGCCGAAGCTCTTGACTGGTTTGCTCCTCCAGCCGTTGATCTTAATCGATGGAGCGTAGTCCTGGCAGCCGATGTGGTGTGGCTTGTAGAACTCGTTCTGCCCTTCGTTCGAACCTTAGAGGTTCTCGCTCCGCCTGGAAGCAGTACCTCTATCATTTTCTCTTACCAGCGTCGCGGTGCTGATGCTGATACCGAGCTCTGGTCACGCTTGAAAGAAGCTCAGTTTAACGTTGAAGGACCTTTGACATTTGAACCTTTCGGAACTGACGGCGAGAAAGACGGTAGTGGAATCGATCTTGGAATTTATATTCTGAAGCGCCCGTAGACGCTTTGGGTTTTGGATTTTGGATTTAACCCTTCACACTTAAGCGCTTTCCTTCACTTGGGAATCTTCATGAAATACAAGAGATATTGGCACCCGGGCATCTGTTTCTGTTCGGAATACGAAGTATGAATATTCAAATATAGCTACCTAATAGATATTAGAATAGAGAATATAAATGGCCCTCTATACTTCTTATCTTAAATCCCAGCGGAGAGTAGATAGCCACACTGTATTACTGTCACGCCGTGAAGGGGAAATCCTTTGCTCCTATCTGTAAGTATGGTTGTGGTACAGCCAATTCGCCATAGATAGCATGTTTAAGTTTGCCTGTTTGCGTTATTGCGCTGAGTACTGAGTACACGCCAAGCGAAGCATTCACGTACAAGGAAGTGCCGATGTTTCAATGAGAGCCCCAAGCTGAAACCGGTTCCGAGTAGCATGGAATGGTAGCCCCCAGGGCTTACATATGATATGTTGGCGGTATGGAAGACCGCTGCCCAGCGCACAGCCACAGCTGACCAAAGGAGCCGCCAACTACTGGACTACTCTTTTTCAACATTCTCAAATGATATAAGTTCGACCTGATGAGGAGTGTTGCGCAAGAAGAAAGAATCAAAGTAATGAGAAGCACGAGATAGCGCAGCGCTAAAACACTTCAAGATCTAAACGAGCTCAATACTTACTTCGTAAATCAACACGGAGTTCGGAGCTACAATTGGAGGAAACCCTTGGTCGCCGAACCCAGCCTCAGGTGGAATAGTGATCTTGGCGATGGTGCCTCGGCTCAACGTTCGAATGCCAGCCTCAAGCCCTGAGATTACAGCGCCGGAGTCTAACTTGAAGAAAACCGATTGATCCCTTGCTCGCGACGAGTCGAACTGCGTCCCGTCGGCTAACGTAGCGACATAGTGAATCCGTACTGTGTGCCCGGGCTGTGGAAAGTTAGTCGCATCGCCTGGCTGAACAGTTTCTACAAGGATCTGAACGCCATCCACCTCAATTTTCTGACCTATTGATATGCAAAACGGGGCGTAGGTTATGTACAAGTAGTACAAGAACAAATCAAAAATGCAACACGGTGGCGGCCACCTTCACCTTCTTGAGCTGCCTTTTTGGGCTGAAAGCGGCGCGACATAGTTAGTTTGGGGCAGTGTATGCTAAAGAAAGATTGCTAGAAATTATTTAGAAATCTCCGTGCTGTTATCTTATAGCCTCACTCAAACTTGATGAGCATTCGGCTGGTGAAGGAATCGATGATAGGACTGCTCGATGAGGTAAACCAAAGAAAGGGCTGCCAAATACTGTGGAGGAGCAATTCGGTAGGGTGCTTATCAGTGGTTAAGCAGCACTAGCTAGCTGGAGTCGTATTCGTTTGAGCCATTCTTCAACAATTCTAATCCACTGTCCCTCGTCGTTATACTCCTCCAAAGCTCTAGACCTACACCCTAAGACCCTAACCCAAAATTCCTAACCGTCGTACTACGTCTCTGACTGAATTCACGATTTTTGTTGCAGAGTTTCTGACAACTGAAGTGAGTTGTTTCTATTCTACGGCACGGCACTTCAGCTTCACACCCCTGCTTCATTTCACCTTCACTCCTGTATCGGCGGAGGGTGTTGAAAAGTTGAGCTAATCTCGGCCCTCGCCGATACGCTCTAGACTACCAGCTACACGATAGAATTCATTGCTAGGCTTCCTTTTTTTTGCTAGACCATGGGTGTTCCAGCATTTTTTCGTTACATGAGCGAGCGCTACCCAAAGATCATCGAGCATTTAATAGAAGACCGCGGCGCGACGGACTTGGATCAACCTCTGCCGCAGTATGAGAGCAACGGCTACGAGTTCGACAACCTTTACATTGACATGAACGGGATCATTCACCCGTGCGCACACCCTGAGGATCGTCCTCCGCCCACCTCCGAACTTGAAATGTACCATAACGTGACGGTCTACGTAGACCGACTCTTCGCGGCGGTACGGCCTCGCAAGCTACTCTATCTCGCTATCGACGGCGTAGCTCCGCGTGCCAAAATGAACCAGCAGCGATCTCGTCGGTTTCGGGCGGCACAAGACGCTGCGGAGCGTAATGCTATCATGAAAGACATTAAGGGCGAGCTGGGGCTTGATGAGGAAGACGTCGATCCCTCGGAGGCCGACTTACTAGGGAAGGAATGGGACTCGAATGTAATTACCCCAGGCACGCCTTTTATGCACCGCCTCTCGGACTACTTGAGGTGGTACGTGACGGAACGTATAAACAATGGCGGACCAGCTTGGCAGAACGTGGCTGTCATTCTGAGCGATGCGTCGGAGCCAGGCGAAGGCGAGCATAAAATCATGTCGTTCATTCGCCAGCAGCGCACGCAACCAGGCTACAACCCAAACATACGGCACGTTTTGCACGGCCTAGACGCAGATCTCATCATGGTCAGAAGTTTATTCTATTCTTCTCGTATAGCATATCTTTGCCAGCTCCATCCCATCGGTGCATTCAACATACCCACGCGTTCGATTGATTGCTTGCATTTTCGTTTGCTTGAAAATCGCGTAAAACTCACATGATAGTTTACTTCATCATGTCTATTACAGCTCGGCCTAGCCCTGCATGAAGCTCATTTCACGGTGCTACGGGAAGAAGTGCGCTTCGGGCGCGAAAAAGCGTCGCAGTCGAAAGCATCGATGGACCAAGAAACCTACGACAAGCTCAAGGGCAACGGTGGGAAGCTAGCAGTCGACGAAGATGCCCGGTGGTGCTATGACAAGCCCTTTGTCATGTGCCGCATCAGCGTGCTCCGAGAGTACCTCGCCGTCGAATTTGGGAGCCTTGCGCCTCAGTTGCCTTTTGATTTCGATTTCGAGCGCATTGTGGACGACTTCGTCTTCATCTGCTTCTTCGTTGGGAACGATTTCTTGCCGCATTTGCCAACGCTCGACATTCGAGACGGCGCCCTGGACTTCTTGTTCAACGTCTACAAGCGGGTGTTGCCGACGCTTGGGGGCTACCTGACTTCACCCGGTGGGCGCGTGAACTTGGAGAACGTGGACGTGGTGCTCGCCGAAGTGGGCGCCATCGAGGACGAAGTCTTTCGTCGCCGGAAAGGCGCCGATGACGCCGACAAGGTGCACGCAGCGCAGCGCAAAGCTCGCGCAAAAGTGGGGGTCACGGGCGGCGCAGGTGGCCTAGAAAGGCTAGCGCTCATCGCGAGTGGCGACGCCGCCAGTGCAGTTGCAGTAGGCAAGCCACGGGACAAGAGTGCTCCAGCAGCGGCCGCTACCGCAGCAGCGGGGGGCCAAGCAGCCAATCAATCGGCAGCAGCAGCTCTGCGCGCCTCCCTGTTGCGCTCCAACCCTCGATCCAAGCCTGCAGATGCCACGATTGCGCCGCCCGCCATTGAAGAGTCCAGCGGTCAAGCAGAAGCAGAAAAGGGTGAGGAAGCAGAAGAAGAGGACGAGGCCGTAGAGGAGCTGCCTGAGGAGCTGCCGCCTCCGTCGTTGTTTGCGAAAGAGCTCTTGAAGCCCTCGAAGCTGTCAGCGGAAGAAAGAGCAGCCAAAGAGGCCGCAGCAGAAGAAGTCTACAAGGCGAAAGCGTCAGCCATGCTCGACGAGTACAAGGAAAAGATCGAAGACGAAGTGCGCTTTTGGCAAGCGGGCTGGAAGGACCGTTACTACGCGGATAAGTACAAGGAAGCGGACATTGCGAAAGGAGGTGGGCGAGACCGGGTGTTTCAGGAATACATCCGGGGCTTGTGCTGGGTCATGGCTTACTATTACGACGGCTGTGCGTCCTGGAAGTGGTACTACCCTTTCCATTACGCGCCATTTGCGAGCGATTTGCGCAACGTCGAGCAGTACGCTTGCGACTTCGACTCGTCGGAGCCGTTTCGGCCCATCGAGCAGCTCATGGCGGTGCTTCCCAAGGAGTCCCATGCGGCCCTCCCAAAAGTGTGCCACGACCTCATGCTGCTCCCCGACTCCCCCATCGCCGACTTCTACCCCCACGAGGTGGAAATTGACCCCAACGGTAAAGCCATGCCGTGGCTCTGGGTCGCGCTGCTGCCCTTCATCGACGAGGAGCGCCTCTTGCAGAACCTCGCTCAAGTGTACCCTTTGTTCGACGAAGAAGCCAAAGATCGCAACCGCTTCCGCAACTCCACTCTTTTCACCCACGAAGCTTGCCCGTCTCTCGGCCCCGTGCTGTCGCAGCTCTTTACTTCGGCATTAGGCGACGGCAAGGACAGCGGCAGTGCGGCACTCGAACTCGATTGTGGCGCCACGGGGCTAGGTGGGACGGTCACTTTACCGTCGAAAACCGACGACCTTTACGCGTTCGAGTGCCACGTGCGAGCACCTGGCGCCACCATACCTGCGCCTACCCTGCCCATGGGCCGCAACGTGGACGTGGTGAAGAACAAGTGCTCAGCGTTGCAGTTCGAAGACCCTCCGAAGATGCCCCACAAGTCGGAGCTCTTAATAGGGGCCGTGCTGCCAGAGCCCAAGCTGTCGCCGTACGACATGCAAATCAAAATCCCTCGGCTCAACCGTGGCCTCAACATCGCTGATTTGGGCTCCGGAGATCTCGGCGGTAAAGGTGGTAAGGGCGGGTTCCTTGGCAAAGGAGGCAGTGGTGGCAAAGGAGGCAAAGGGCAGTCCTTTTACCCTCCTCCTGGTCCTGGCCTATCGTACCAAGCTCAACAAATGTACCAGCAGTTTCCACCGCCGCCGCAAAACAGACTTCCTCAACCTCCATCGTCCATGCTTGCACGCGGCAAAGGCTACCCGGCAGCCAACTTCAACCAAGGAGGTGGTTTCAACCAAGGGGGTGGTTTCAATCAAGGTGGTGGCTTCAACCAGTATGGGCATTGCGGCGGTGGTGGGCAATCGTTACCGGACATGAAGCGACCGCGCCTAGGCTACCAGCAGCCACCAATGCCACCGCAGCCTGGCTACGGACAACCCTACCAGCAGGCACCGCACTACCCGCAGGCACCACACTACCCACTGCAGGCGCGGCCACCTCAGTACCAGCAAATGCCTCCACAGCAATACGGGCAGGCGCCGCCGCCTCGGCCGTTCGTGCACTCTGCGCCGCCGCCGAGAGGCCATGCAGCTCAGCAACCGTTCTCGTTTGCCCACCCAGGTGCCCAGGCGGCACCACCTACGCTGGACTCCTTGCGTTCAGGCCTCGCGCAAACCCTCGCCAGACGTGGCGCGCCGAACCAGCGCCAGAACCCTTGACGACCCACTTGATCATGGGTGTTGGATATGGCTCTCCGTATCCACTTGATTATGGTTCCGATATCCGCAACGGATGTCGGGTGTAGATGTAGCTATGGTTGTGTGTCTACTATACATCAAAAAGTATTAGGTCTATGCCGAAGTTCCAAGTTCATTTAGCCGCATTCGTTTTCTAATTCAGCGATTCCGAATATCATAGGCCAAAACCAAAGAAGGATATGTGCATATACATTATACATGATATAAAAAGCAGGAGGTAGGAGGTAATTGAAATAGAGGTCAAGTAGGCTGGGGCTGGGTACGAAGAAATTTTAACATCCAATACTACGTAGGTATACCGAATAGTGGAGTCGAATAGTGAGTGTTTTTATAGCACTAGCTTATGTTTGGATCAAGAGGGCGCTAAAGATGAGATAAGGGACATGCAAATGAACCAAGGAATGGGTATCAAAGGACTGCGAACCGCAGTGCTTGTCCTTCGTTCTTAAGCTGGCGCTGGAGCGCGCTCTCTGCGTAAATGAACGCGCCCATTCAAGATCACCACGCGGATCGCCTGAAACGCCACGAAAGCATCCCACACGGCGCGCAGCCCAGCACCTTGCTGCTTTAGCGCCAGCAAGACCAGCGGCATCAGCACGGCTGAAGACGAGTAAACTTTCCCCAAGAAGCCGAATTCCTTCTGGACAAGGAGCACCCCTTCCGCGGAGCATATCAAACTGTGCAAAGCCGCCGCGAGAAACAGCGGCAACGCGAGTGGCTTCAGGGCAGCGGCGACGGCGAGATCGGCGGTGAAGAGGCTAGACCCGTAAAGGGCGAGGGCACCGCCTACAGTGGCGACTGCTAGGCCCACAGTAGCTGCAAAGCCTTGCAACTTCCTGATGAGCTGCTTAGCGGCCTCCTTTGCTTGGCTCGATGGGTCGCTCTCGAATTGAGGCAAAAAAGCTTGAAATGTTTGAGATGATGTCTCTGAAAACGTTGCTGCGAGAACCAAACACATAGGTTTTAGAGAGGAAAGGTGATTTTTCAATTTCAACACTTCAATGAACATTTATTCGTCAAAAAAGGGAAAAAATGGGCAGAGGTCTCACCGAGCAAGAAGAATGTCGACAGAGCAATCTGGTGAGCTGCCATGTTTTCTGGTGACAAACACGATGCCACATGCGTCATGAAGCCAAACGTTGCCATTTTTCCGATCACCACCAGGAGAACAGGGGGGCAAAAGGCTAAAAAGCGCTTGCTGGCAGCTTTTCGTGCCTCAGGGGTTGCTGCCTTGCTTTCGGCCATTGGCAGAGTTTTCTTGGAAGCTTTCAGCAAAAGAAGCAAGCCCGCAACTTGACTCGCTACAGTGGCAATGGCTGCACCTGCCAGCCCCAGGCGTGCTCCAACGACAAGCAACACGTCTCCGAAACAATTCAAGACTGCAGCGAAGCCCAAGGCAATGAGCGGAGTCATCGAGTCCTTGGAACCCAGCAGCGCAGCTTGAAGGGCGTTGGAAAGCAAAGCAATAGGCATCGCTAAAGCTCGAATTCGAACGTAATTCGAAGCCGGCCCTACAATTTCTGCTGCAGCGCTGCTGCCAACGTACAAGTTCAGCATGGCAGGGGCTGCGAATAGGAGAAGTGCAGCGACGCCAAACCCGCAGCGCAGCGCATACCTCTTGGCCGTTGCTAACACCAACTGCATTTCGTCGCGATCGCTGTTCGCAGCGGCAGTAGCCAGCAAATTTGTGGTGGCGACATTCAAGAAGGCGAACAAGTAGGTCGAGCCATCCATGACTGTAGTGCCAGGGCCCATGGCAGCTAAAGCAATGGCAGAAGAAGCACCTCCTGATAAGCCCACAGCTGAGGAATCGATCACGCTCAGTAAAGGCGACGAAATCCAAAGTGCGAGAGCAGGACCAGAAAACTTGGCAATCTCCAATATGGTTGGTAACGGCTTTGAGTCGCTTTCTTTAGGTGAAAGTTGCTTGGAGTTGTCAGCAGCCTCTGGCGGCGTAGCGCACAAACGGCTACGGATGCACTTCGCAAAAGGTAAGGTTCTTGATGCCATCGGCACATTGGCATGAAACGCTCCTACAGGCAGTAAGAGCTGAAGGAGAAAAATGATAGTGCGCATTTTCTGATTGATTTTGCTGTCACTATGTCGCCAAAGGCTGAGTTTGTTGCTCGAGCACCGTTTCTAGGGGTGCGAGTAGATGTTCTGAATCTTTGAATTCAAGGACTAAACATGGAGCTGTGCCTTGAGCTTTTGAAGAAGAGATACCAATAACCTAGCCAGCTCAAAGAAAGGGAAACTGCATGGTTTACCCAGTGGCGTGCTTTACTTTTGACTTGCTCCTTGCTTCTGCTCTAAAAGCTTAGGAGTGTTGTGTCCTGTACTCTAGACTAGCTAGCGTAGTTAGTGTAGCGCAAGCAACAAACACAACACGCAGCTTGAAGTTTTGACGACAACATGGAAAAATAATTTACAGCACCCACGCGCCCACGTACCACGTAAGTACTGTACGTACGTACGTGTGTTGAGGAGGAAACAGAACTGGACGTTTACGGACGCCAGCTAATAGCCAGCTAGCCAGACTATGGCTAGTAGCTAGCGCCTGTAACAGTAGTAGCTAATATTTAAAGCTAAGTAGTAGATGGGGCAACATTATGGAACATACTCTGACGAAAAGTCTTGCTATACTCTGAATTACTTCGTTTTTAGCATTTCAACAGCTGAACTTTTGTTTGAAGTGAAAGTTCGCAGAGACCATTTAGAACTATTACCTCAGACACCTGAGCATGGTAGCTATTAGTAGCTCATTTCACAAATAATACCTCTATTCATGGACTCGCCAACCTTTTGGTCTTGCTACTGGGGTTTACATGTTGCTGCAATTGCGGGCCTAGCAATTGTCAGCACTGCGTCTTCCGCTGGGCTGTTTCCACCGATGGCGACGAAGCTAGTCGAGGAACTGAGCAGATACGGCAAGACCCTTTCAGCCCATTCGCTTTTTCTAAGTGTTCCGAAACGACAGTTCGTCCATTTTTATATCGTCGGAACCATTGTAAATACTATCGCCCTATTCCTCAAGAATAATGCTTTACTGTGGCTGTATCAAATTCAAGTATCGCGCCGCCTTGGCGAATCGCTATTCGTTACACGTTTCTCACCTTCGGCTCAAATGCACGCATTGCATTACTTTATCGGAATCAGCTACTACATTGCCGTTCCATTAACTTTGTACTCCATTGCAGACGAAACTGAATCTTTGGAGACGTGGCGTTCTTGTTTCGGTGTCACAATCTTTCTTGCGGCAAATTGGGTACAGTTTGTGTGCCACAAGAATTTGGCTGATCTGCGTCCTCTTAAGGCGCCAGCAGAGACGGGCGTGAGCTACTCTATTCCCCGTGGATTTTGGTTTGGTTTCGTATCTTGCCCTCATTATACAGCCGAGGTGGTGATATACACCGCGCTGGCAGCTACGGCCCGTTGCGCCAGGCCCTTGATCTTCCTCACTGTTTTTGTCGTCATTGAATTGTCCCTCTCAGCGACAACTCAACATCACTGGTACAAAAGGAAGTTTCGGGACTACCCAATACACCGCCATGCGATATTTCCACTTTTTTTATGAGGGCCATATCGAGTATTGCGCTAACCCAGAGCTAAAGAGGAATATGGATTATTTTAGTTATAAAATTAAAACCACTTCATTCTTCATTTCGGCTACAGATACCTACTTCTTTGCTTTTAATCAAGTAGAGGGCTTATGGGGGCAGCTGAAATTTGATGTTGCCTTTATTTGGACACTTGGACTGCCTGGTGCAGATCTGTTCTTAGTTTCTGATGTTGTTTAATCGCCACGTTTCGACCTTCCTTTATCCGTTCTTTATCTTTAATCCCAAGACTTACCCGGTACCGTAAGTATTTTATTGGCTTTATGGCGGTCCTGCATAGTTAATGTGCGGTGCGGTGGAATCAGTTGATTGAATGACAAGCAAAAAGCCAAAAATATCCAAGACACCGAATGGCAGATCATTTAGAGGTAGAATCACATAAAAGAGCATGCCACATGCCAGCTGCCAGCTGCTATCCTAAGCCCTGCTTCTGCCAAGCAGTTTGCTTTTTCCGTGTAGGGTCCACGTTAGAATCGCGCGTAGGAGCAGATGAAGCGGCTGTCATTGCTAGCGCCTCTTTGTTCTTGCGAGCTTGCTTCTTCCACCATGGCTCGCTTGCGTCAGCAACCGTGCCGGAACCAGATGTTCCAACTACAGCTGCTGTGTCAGCTGCGAGTTTCTCCGCCCGTTGCACCACTGCCTCGACTTCATACCTGTGAATTAAGAATCTTAGAATTAATCGTACTGAAGGAAGGTGAAATCAAATGATATGGCAAAGAGTATGAGAAGGAAATTATTAAGAACAGCAATGTTCCTGACCCTAGGGAATGAAGGATGCGGCCGCAAATTTTGTTGATCTTCACGATTTCTGGCACGCCAAGGGTTTTCTCCCAGCCGTGAGCTACAATTCCTGGATCAGAACGCGCGGTGCCGTATTTTCCGGGTCCTTCAGGGGACTGCGTCGAAACAAATGTGCAGCAAACAACGAAAAAAGTGTGAAGACTGACGCAGGGTTACTACAATGAAGAATATACACTCGAGACGAAGCATCTGCAAGATATTGCTACCCATTAAAAAGTCACCGACCTTCGCTGCATGGGTGGATGCGTCGACCCACTGTTTAGCAGCGGCATCAAAGGGGAAGCCCAGCCAGTCGAAGATCGCCTTGGCAGTGGTGGCAGGAGCATCGCAAACGTCTTCAAACCGAACCAGTCGGTACCTAGGTGACTTGTGATACGCTTGCATGCCAACAAACGATGCACCCATTTCGTCGCAAATGGGTTTGGCGCACCCAGGCGCGCCTTTATGCAGGCAAAACCCTTCCAGCCGAATGCGACTATTGACCACCGCTCGCACGTCACGCACTAAGTGCAATATTGAAGTTTCCTTCCGCTGCAAAAGCGCAGGCCCTGGAGTCACCAATCGTATTTCTTTGATAACTCGAATTGTGGCTTTAGCACAGAGTGCGTTGTAGCCGTGCACTTTCTGCTCATTCGTTATCCGCTTGGGTGCTAAATCAACAATGGCGCGAATGTTGCATTTAGTAATGGCTACCCAGTCCATGAACAATTTCTCGGCATCACCCGAGGTTATTGAACAGTCCAAAAGCCGGCCAACGAATGCTTGGCACGCGCCTTCGTCTACTTTGCTGAACTTAGTAACTTCGTTCTCATCGATTGTCATAGTCAGACTCCGGCATGGCTCGTAGAGATATAGAGCACCTGGAATTTTCGATGTTAATTCGCCCACGAAAGTTGAGCCTGACCGTCCTTGCGTGAGGATTATCAGTTGGCTAGTTGGGTGCTGCTGCTCTTTTGCTATGCTAAGATTCGCGAAGCCCAATGTCCACGCCAATAAACAGATGATTAGGATCTTCCCAGCCATTATTTAAAATGGTGCGTCTATGTGAACTAGCAGTCTCTAGCTAGCCAGCAGCTAGCTACATTACGTGTGAGCTGTGGGCCTTTTTATTACGACGTAGTGGACAAATGGATACAGATTTCGGAGAGTTTGCGATTTCTACGGAAGCTCCTTAAAAGAAGTAGAGTCTGCGTTAGAATAACGCCTGCACTACACAGTGGTTTGAAGCAGTGGTTTGACTGGCTAGAGCACGTGGCCAAAGCATGTTTAAAACTATGATTTCGTCCGCTGGGGCCCGTCCAAAACCAACATTTTTCCACACGCAGCAAATAACAAATAACCGGCACCAAATACTATATTAGAAGTTTGATTTTAAAAACGATTTGAGATGCAAGATGTTTCTCAAAGGTGAGTAAAGTTCATAACAAATAGAGACTCCTTCCTCAATAGATTCTCAAAATTGTGCTCATTTCCTTCAGAACTTCCCAAGAGGAACAATG
>Ga0307930_1001582_pt1 | contig 17953 bp, 19 predicted proteins | sample OrgLakmetageno46_FD_203161 | JGI IMG/M metagenome (GOLD analysis project Ga0307930, IMG submission 203161) | Saline water microbial communities from Organic Lake, Antarctica - #46 | ecosystem: Environmental > Aquatic > Non-marine Saline and Alkaline > Saline | place: Antarctica: Organic Lake...
GATAGCAACAAAGCCAGCATGAGAGTGAGTACAAAAGCTTCAGAAATATTAGCAACCTTGAGTGAACATCTTAGCAGCAGAGCAGGAAGCATAAGGCCTAATACCAATGGCGCAGATTGAAAGTGCTCTTAGCAGCTTCACTGATTGACATCTTGGGAGTGTCAGCTGCCGTCCCATTCAGCAAGAAGGAGAACAAGGCGCTGCCAAAGCTGGTGGCTGCTAGCCAAAGAAAATTCCTGGCTATTTCGAACCGGATGCATCACTGTACAGAGGGACAATTGAATTACGATGCCCAACGGATATGTCCCCAGAATTGGGTCTCTGTGAGTCTGTGAGCCATCGCACTCCTGTAAGGTTAGGATTGGTTGTGAAATTGTCGAAAAATGGTGCTGGTGGACCAAGACGTTTGAAGTATTTTAGTATAAGTATCATAGCAGCACTGGGTGCCCAGTCGACAAAATGTCTGGAGCCGCCAAGAATGAAGGCTTCATATGCCCGGTCTGCATGTGGGTGGGCCAAGACGGCCCCGACTTAGCTAATCATTTCGAGACTGAGCACGAGGAAGCTAGATCTGGGACTCTCAAAGCTGGCCAGAATGCCTTATCTCACGGAAATCTAAGTCTTAGGTAATCGTACGCGCATGCGAATATCGTGGCTGTTAGCGTGCACGAAAATACTTTAATCTACCTTTGGTAGGTGGATCGCTAATCGCACCTTCTTACCTCATCTACAGCACCTTCAAACCTCCGGAGTTTGGATACCAAGCAGAGTGCAACATTTGCAATGCTGAGTTTACCTTCTCAAAGACACGGCACCACTGCCGAAATTGCGGAAACGCAGCGTGCGGCTCCCATTCACGAAACAGCATGGCTCTTCCACACTTGGGATTTCGGCAGGTGCGCTCTCCAGCATCCTCTATCTAACCTGCAACAACAATTGTGCGATATTATTTTATTGCGATTTCCTGGTGTTGTGCTCCTCGTAGCCCGTGCGAGTGTGCGATGCATGCTTTGAGGATCTTCACTCGGAGCGCCAGGCGTCGCATGGAGTGGTGAAAAGTGGGAGGCTTGCGCGTGGCGATAAGCAAGGAATTTTCTTAGTGCGCCTCTCTCACCTCGCGCTTTCCTTTTTCGGGTGCAACGAGGAAGGATCGGGTAAGCTTTTGAACACTATCCACCTCAGCGACGTTATTTCCATGCGCCCCAGTACTAGCGATAAATCGCTCTTCGCCGTGGGGGATACGAGCGGAACCACTGTGACGCTTCAGGCGGCCAACGAGGCCGACGCTTGCGCCTGGTTGGAGGCCATCATGCGCACGAAAAACGAGTTGCTCGACGCAGTGAGACAGCTGGACCTTTCAGCTCGAGAGCCGCAGGTGCTCATGGTGAGCGTACGCGATAACTCATCCTTCGGGCCTATGGAAGCATGTGTTTCACGGAACGTTGGCTTCCGAGCGCCGTTTCGGCTTCCGCTCATGACAGCTCGCCACAACTCAGCGGTACTTGTTCAACTCAACGCGGGCTGCGTGCATCTCAGTGGACCTGAAATAAGAAAAGCTGCTGTGAATGGTTCAAATGTTTGGGTGCGCGCAAGTAGAGACGTCGGGACCTCAAACTCGGCGCGACGCCTCGCACTCGAGCTCCGGGTGCAGACCGACACCATTGTTCCGTTGGGCGTGGCACATGTGCTCTCGATGTGGAGCTGGCTCCATCCTAGCGTTGACTTCTTGTCAGCGTACCCTTTCGCGGTCTCATTCCTTTCGACCCTTTTTGGCATGCCACTACACCCTGCTTACATCTTTGGCGCCATTGCGCTCGCACTCTTGACTTTATCTAGCTCACGCTGCGGGCGGCCTGGTGTCAGTGCTGCCGTCGAAAACATCATGACCACGGGTGCAGGCGTTTTGCTCCTGCTGGCAGCGGCTGTGGCAGCCACACGAGGAAAGGATTGGAGGGAACTGGTGTACCGCTACACAGTGACTCTAGTGTCCTTCTCGTGGGATGACTCCTCCACCGACAAACGGAACGTTGAAACAAAGCCCCCTTCATGCCCGGAGCGATTTTTGCGCATGGTACGAGGCGACAGTGAACTAGCGCTGCAGTGGTGGGCCAAGACCAAAATTTGGCGAAAAGAAGTAACGCCAGAGCAGCTCTTGACGCACCGGCCGAGACCGAGTTACTCGGACATCAAGCAAGACATCCAGCATTACTTCCACAAGCGCGACCGAAACGGGCGCATTGTGTACTATGAGGTGCTCAACGCGCCTCAGGCGTGCTTCCGAAGCCTGAAAGACAAAGGCTGGAGTTTGGATGACGTCATTGAGCACATGATGTTCATCAATGAGTTCATGTGAGTGCGCGACGAGATTGCACTCACGACGCCTTCTTTTGTAGTTGAGGCTCCTGTGCTCCTTTTGTTCGTTTCCGTGAGATAACCACTGTGTGATATTTGTTTCAGGTACCGAGAAGTGTTGAAAGACTATGACGACGAAGGGAGCGTAGCAACCCCAACTGGGCAAATGATTAAAGTGATGGACGTGGCGAGCCTCGGAATGAGTGACGTGGGCGGTGACGTAAGCGCGTACTTCAACAAAATTGGCGTTATGGGCAAACACTATCCCGAAAGGCTGGATAAAATCTTGGTGATTAACGTGCCTGCGTCTTTCTCCATGGTTTGGAACATTGTGGCCCCCATGCTTGATCGCAATGTTCGCGAGCGCATCTCCATCTATCGGGCCAACTACCAAGAGGCTCTCTTTGAGCTCATTGAGCCAAATAACGTGCCACTGCAGTACGGAGGCACATGCCAATGCCAAGGAGGCTGCCGACATCACTCGCCAGAAGAGACACTTTTGAAGCAGCGAGTGGACACACTGAACAAGATGGCCGAGGCGAAGGATTCGGATAATTCGGTTCTCTGAAAAATGGTAATTAACTTAATGTGCGTTGATCTTTGCAACACGGAAACGTGCTTTCCTCATGTGAGAATATGTTTGTTCCAGTCTTGGCGACTGCTCACCGCACACACTCTATTGGCCTTCGCAATAAAAATGTACCATTTGTCTCGCCCTGTCGATTTTTGTGTATATCCCCAATGGGCGTGTGCTGACGGTCTTCGCCCCCTTGAATGTGTTGTTGCTCGCGGTCACCTGATGCTCATAAATAGGGGCGGCCTTTATGGATGCGCATTTTTACTATGCTGCATAGACAGTCGCTTGAGAAAATAAGTGCTGGGTTTGATCGGATGCACCATTGGAAATCGGAAATTTCAGCTTGCCCTTTTATTTAGAGGCGTGGACTGTTGGAGTCTCCAGTCCACTTTCTTGCACAGCAGCTGGCTCATCTGATGGGCTCATCCGACTTCCTCGTAGGTGTGCTCTCTTTTCGGTTCTCGATTGAAGCATGCGACCTCAGGCACTAGGGCCCTATTCGAAGAGCATTAACAAATGACATTGGCTTGGCAGCAGCAGTTTGCCGGAGAAAATCGCCATATTCCTTTGCAAGAATTGGGATTGGGGAGTGCCGGCGAACCGAAGGAGCGAAGATCTGGCTCCAGCGTTCCTGGCTTGTGGCTCGTGGCTTGCCGTTGTAAACCATGTAGCTCCCCCCTTTCTCCCTCTCTCCCTTTGAACTGTAGAGGCCTCCACTCAAGCACCCAACACCTTGGAGTAATGTGGCTTCTAAAGGATTCTTCCCCGGTTCTTGTTCTTAATTCTTAGCTCATTAAAGATTTTAACGAAAGCTGAATTCAATGAGCAATGAGGGACGTATGAAGTTTAGAGCAGCAGTAAGCGCTCAGAATTTTGCTCATGTGCTTCAAAGGTCAAAGATCAGAAATAAATCGGTTCTAACACCAGTCCATGCTTATGTTAATGTCGTTGTAGTTGTAGTAAAAGTAGTTGATCCGAGTTCCTGGATCCCCGGTATTAGAGGTATAATTAATAATCAATCGGCCTATCGCGCCCGTGTGGCTATCATAGCACAAAACACATAGCGCCACCCCGGGGAAAATCTGTAAAGAAGCACATGATAGCAGCAGCTAAGCCAATTAAGTGATGACGGTGGGCGCCTGTCTTCCGGTGATGGCAGCGAGATCCGAGGCTTCCATAGCTGCCTTGGCCACCTCGGCGAGCGCGTCACTGGTGGCCATCCCCAGCTTCTGCCGCCGCTCTTCGTACTTCTCGAGGTACACGCGGATGGTGGCGCCTTCAGAGCCGGTCCCCGAGAGGCGGAAGACGGCGCGCTCGCCACCCATGAAGGACACGATGATGCCTTGCCCCGTGGCGAGAGAGTCGTCCTTCGGATCAATGTACGCGAACTCCTCCACGTTGATGCATTTGAGCCCGCCAAAGGTCAAACCACCTGTAGTGTACAAGCAAACGCGCAAAACATGCAAAGAGCTTACAATAACCCATCTTGGCCGCGAAAGAAAAGAACGAGCGAGAGGTAAGTGTGTGAACAGTAACCGAAAACATGAGGAAGGAAACTTGAGGGTGGACTTGTTGTGTGTTCCTAGCGTACCGTTGGTCGCAAGTGCCTTGAAGTGAGAGCGGAGGTGCTCCATCACTTGTTCTGCAACCTCTGAGTCCACGCCTTCGTAATCGTAGCGGGAATAGAAGTGGCGCCCAAACTTGGCCCAGTGGTTCTCCACGATCTCGCGCACGCCCACCAGGGGGGAGTTCGGGTCTGGGTTGGCGTGGGCAAGCACGCTCAGCCACGCGAGCACAGCCCAGAGACCGTCCTTTTCCCGTAAATGAGACGCGCCGGTCCCGAAGGACTCTTCGCCGCAAATGAAAGGCGTGTAGTCGCCGTTGTCCATGTCCATCAGGTTGCCGAAGTACTTCCAGCCCGTGGGGGTCTCAAAGCACGCAAGGTCCAGGGCGTCGGCCACCGCATCCAAGGCACGCGACGTCGGCATCGACCGAGCGAGGCCCTCCACGCCTTCCCTGAACTGAGGAATGGCCGCCTCGGCGTTGGCTGCGATCACAGCCACCGAATCCGACGGCGTCACGAAGAACCCTTTCCCGAGGATCATGTTGCGGTCGGCATCCCCGTCAGCAGCTGCACCGAAATCGGGGGCCTTCTCCGCGGCTTTGGTTGGGTTTCCCGAGGAGTCGAGCCCTAGGCGTGCCACGAGGTCGCCGGCATAAATCAAGTTCGGATCCGGGTGACCGCCACCGAAGTCTTCCAGCGGGTCGCAGTTCAGGAGCGCCGCCTCGGGAGCACCCAGCTCGTCCACGAGGATGCGCTTGGCAGCGGGGCCACCGGCGCCGTGCATCCCATCAAACACCATGGAGAAGTCTTCGCGCGCCAGGAACTCTTTCAAGCGAGGGAAGTTGAAGCAGCTTCGGAGGATGTCTGCGTAGTCGTCAACCGAATCAATCACGGTCACCGCGGTGCGGCCCACCACTGAGATTGCGCCAATGGTGTCGACATCCACTGGAGGCCCGTCCTCAACCATGCGCACCTCCTTCAGGAGCAGGGTAGCTGCGTAGATGGCGTCAGTGACCGATTCTTTGGCGGGAGCCCCGTCCATGGTGTTGTACTTGATGCCGAAGTCGCCATCGGGCCCGCCTGGGTTATGGCTTGCAGTGAGAACGATGGCCCCAAACGCCTTCCCTGCCTCGCGCTCGCGCACCACCGCCGACACCGCCGGAGTCGACAAGAGGCCCCCTTGCCCGACCCAAATGTTGGACACGCCATTGGCAGCAGCGATGCGAACGATGGTCTGCGTGGCTTCACGGTTGAAGTAGCGTCCGTCGCCGCCGATCACCAAGGTGCCCCCAACGCGCTGAGCAGGCGGAATTGCGTTGAAGATGGCCTGCACGAAGTTCTTGAGGTATTGCCCGCCATTGCCTGAGAACACGGGCACTTTCTTGCGCAGCCCGGAGGTGCCCATTTTCATGCCTTCAATCACTTCCGTCGGTCGTGCCACGATGCCGTCGCGGCGATCTTGAGCGTTGATTAAACTCTTGCGGACCGCCTTATAAACCGAGTCCTTAGGTTGGGTTCCGTCAATTTCGGTCTTCACGCCGCTGTAGAAATCGCTGATTGATGCCACATTGGCGTGAAATTGCTCCAAGCGCACGCGCGCTTTTTCTTCGGTATCATCAGACCGCTGAATGCATCGCGCCGCGACCTCCGCGGGTGGTGGATCGGAAGTCGCGTGGTAGATGGCACCCGTTTCAGGGTCCAATCGTCGACCAACCACCCGGTCAATCAGAGCGTCATCAGGAACATCAAGCAAAACGAAGCAGTCTACCGTGGCACCACTCGCAGCCAGTGCCTCTGCTTGTGCTGCCGTACGTGGGAATCCGTCTAAAAGCCAGCCTTGAGCAACGCATTTAGGGCTCTTAAGCTTCTCGGCTACTAGGTCAATCACCAACTGATCAGGCACCAGCTTCCCACTGTCCATGTAGTCTTTTGCTTCGAGACCAAGAGGTGTCTCAGCTTTCACTGCAGCACGCAGTAAGTCGCCGGTCGGCAAATGCACAACTCCAAAGTCTTTCACGATGCGTGCACATTGCGTACCCTTGCCTGACGCTGGCGCCCCAGCTATCACAACACCAAAGCCTTTGCCCTTCGCTTGAGATTTGGTCGCAAGCGGAACAGCTTTAGGATCGGCCCCGAGACGAAATAATTTAGTAGTGTGAAGACTGCGATGCCCAAGCTGTGTCTTTGGCGACCATGCTTGACAACCCACTACTAATAGGGATATCAAGATCAATGATCGATGCAGCATCCTCCTTAGCTATATTCTACTTCAGGCAGCAGGGCTATGAGACTCGAGAAGAGAATAAGTGGCAACCTCTCTTTCGGTGACGGTCAGAACAAGTCACACTTTGAACACAACAAACCGATTAACCTCGAGGGCCTTTGAGCTTCAGTTGATCTACTGTAGCTAGTAAACTACAGAGCTCATGTGGATGTGCTACGATACTGATAGTAGGCGATCGACCATCAAGCTGTTGAGCTGTTGAGCATCAACAAAAGGTAAAAAGTCAACATCATCTCGAACATCAACTAAAAAAACAAGGCACGGATATATATATTAGAAAATACCACACAAAGCTTTTCAAGCAGTGTGATGAAAAGCGAGTACGTAAGCATAGCGTTTGCTTGACGTTTGACGTTCTTCTGTGTCACACCATCAGCAGCATAGCACCAGGAACAAACAACTCCTGTTGAATAGACCTACTTAGAACTAATAGTCTAAACACGATGGCACGGTCACTCTTCGTCTTCTTTGCTCTTCTGGCTAGCGCCAACGCATTCTTTGCTCCATCAATTTTATCTGTGCATTCTACGAGAGAGAAAATCGTCACATTCAACATGGTACCACTGACCCACAAAGGCAAGCGCGTTGAGGTAGCAGCCGGCTCTAGCATGATGGCCGCGTGCACTAAGTTGGGCATGAAGGTGCCAACAAACTGCAAAAAGGTAATGGAACCTCATTTTGATCACAAAGGCGCCTTGGTATTGGCATTGATGATCTTCCTCTTTCTTCTTTTTCTTCTTTAGGGTGACTGCGGCACCTGCTCAGTGAATGTTGGCGGCAAGGGCGTAAGGGCATGCACTGGAAAAGTTCCTCCTGCGCCTAAACTTAAGAGCGTGTTAGCAAAAGGACTCGAAGTTAAGCTCGGTTAAACTTTAGAGCGTGCGCAGCTCTTTGAAGTCTGTCATTCTTTTCAATGTTCAATGAGCAATGAGCAAACAAATCAACCCCGTTTGGTGCACAAGGGCATTAGTTGTTGATCAACTGCTTGTGTTTGGAGTTTAACACTCAGCAATTCCGCTTGAGAGTAAAGATAGAAAATGAAGTCTGCCTGCACGGCATGCATACTAATTTATGTCTATAATTACCAACGACCTCGGATCTAACCAGAGGATTCGAATTCATTATCATTAACAAAGCGGCTCATTCCAGCGCTTAGCGCTTAGAATTAGCCAGGGATATAGGATCGAAAATACAGCAAAATTTGATTTGCGTTTTATGTCTTTGTTTTATCTTCTATGGTTCTATGCCACCACCACTAGCTGGGCCACTTGCATATGCATATTGCGTTTTAAATTTCATGTTACCTATTCGTATGTATAGTCATGATCTAGATGGCGCCTAACTCGTGCGGTTTCAGTGACTCGGGCAATCGGCAAATAACGAGAATAAACTAGCAACACGCACGGCATTTAGGCAACGGGCATCGGCCGCTGAGCTCAGATGGAGAAGAGCAAAAAGCGCAAATGCAAAAGAAAGTTTCTGTGCCAATTCAAGAGAGAAAGAGAGAAAGAAAGGTCTTTGGCTGTTTGCTTCATTCACGCAGGTCGCGTGAACCATCGCAAGGAATAGACCTCGCGAAAACGGCATTTGGCTGCCGAGATATCCCGATTTGATTTGTATCGATAACGCAAATAATTTCCGCTTATTGCAATGCACCTGTTCCCGCCAAATTCCAACGAACTACTAAGTAGAGCGGATGGTTGTACCTCAAGTAGAATCCTTCCCTTGAGCACCTGATAGTGAAGCCACTGTGTGCGCCAGCATTGGTAAACCAACCCTGAGATGCTGCGATACTGCCCGTGGGGCTCCTGGCACGTTCAAGACAACCGTACGATCTCCGATTACTCCAGCAGTTCCACGAGAGAGGAAGCTGAGTGGTTCTTCAGTAGAAGTGGCAGTTAAAATGGCTTGTGATAAGGCTGGCAAGTGCTTTTGAAGCACACTCATCGTAGCTTCCGGAGTGACATCGCGTGGGCCAAAGCCAGTGCCGCCTGTTGTGATAATCAGATTGCAAGACGTGTCTGCAGTGGATGCCCAAGATCGAAGATGCCCTGTGATTTTGTCGTGGTCATCAGGCGTCACCTGCAGAGCACATAGGGCTAACCGTAAAAATGGACATCTCAAGCACGCGAAGATCAAATGAACAAATGTGCGAATGGAAGGCACACCTCGCGCTGGGTAACCTTGACAGTAACTTGGGGTGAAACTCGAGCCCAATCTTTCAAGCATTGCTCCACCATTGGGCCTGATAAATCCTCGTACACGCCAGCTGAGGCCCGGTCGCTAACGGTGAGAACGCCTACTGAGAGAGTGATCGCTGGCGGCGGAGAAATTGAATGAGCAGTCAATTTATTTGGCACTGCTTCTGTTGGGTCAGGGCAACAAGGGTCGAGTTGGACGTCGGCGTTTGGTTTGTCAGGCGGAGCGTCATCCTTGGCCAGGGTGCTAACCTCAGCCATGGCTTCAGCCGTATGCTGGGCGTGGTGAGCTTTAGAAGCTTCGTAACGCGCCAGTTGATCTGGCGTAGCTTTGGATTGATACTTTTCCTTCCAAGATTTCGCAGGCATTCCATACACGTAATGACTCGTATCGTCGTATGTAAGGGGCTTCGCCAATGGCAACGGGGCCATTTCACGAAAACCCGAGAGAAGCCACTTGGACAAGCAGTTCCGGCAAAATCCCGTGGAGGTCATGGCGTCCATGTTCTGCAACTCAGGGTGGGCCTGAAAATGGGCAACTAGGGCACGGAAGGCATACGCCTCAGCTTGCACGCGGAGATGAGGAGGTACGTCGTCCATCTGATGAATAGTGTGCGATAGAGCACTGTCGAGCTAGTTCAATGCGTGGCTAGGAAGAACGCTTCTGATCTTCTTGTCTGTGGCAGATAAACTAACTTGAAAATTGGAACCTTTTTGTCAAGACTGCTTATGAAGGACTAATTATTTGCAAGGTCAACACCTCAACACGTACTAGACTTGGCAGTGGGCAGCGGAATCTAGCTAGAAAGGCACAGCGGTATTAAATTCACTGGACTACCGAAGAGATAAATAATGTACCTTCGGCTAAATCAATCTGTAAGAACCACGCGAATGTTAGACTCTAGCTCTAGCGAGCTTTTCAAATGGCCTGTTCAGTATTGTGTACTATGCGCGGTTGATGAAACCAAGAAGGTGAAACCAAGACCAAGATGGTGAAACCAAGCAGGTGAAACTGAAACCCATCTCCAGCTCATCATCATCAGTCGGTTATTAAGTTAGTTGGTTCAGAAGATCAGAAAGATCCGACGATGACGATATGACGATCATATTATTCGAATTTTCGGACCCACACCACCGTGAAGTAAACGCCTTTAACCTTTCTATCTTCGAAGCGACCTATGAATGAACTCGCGCCACTCTTATGAATTGAGGGAACTAGCTTGAAGACATTATCTATAACTCGACTATCATGGATTCGCCCGTGGATACCTCTGGCGTGGGCTCGGATGGCAATGAAGATGCATGCCGTCATTGCGGGCTTATTGGTCAATTGATACTCTGTGACAACTGCCCAGCTGCATGGCACGTGCGTTGCGCGATGAAGTTCGACCCGTCTGCAGCCATGGGGGTGCTCGATCAGTCTGCTTCGTGGTTTTGCCCCGATTGCGATGGCCTCAGCCGCCAAAATCTTAAACGGCCGCGGACGAATGAAACCGCAAAGTCGAGTGACGACCGACGCCTCCTCTTATGTAGCAGCGACCAGCGCCTTTATGTTTTGACTACAGATAACGAGGCACCTAAAGATATTGCGAGCGCTTTTGGCATTGACCCCCTCGAATTGCTTCACTTTAACAAGCCTCGTCTGCGTGGATTAGGCAGTAGCTCAACACTATCGCCGGGAACTGTTGTTTTCGTGCCAGAAGATGCTGCTCGACAAGTCGCGCACAAATTCAATATTGAAGACGATAGCGATCCCCACCACTATTATTTGCCTGGATTCCCTCCGCCGGACCGTCCTCCCGAGCCGAACGTGTTCGTTGCCGAAAAGATAATCGGCCGTCGGAGCAAACCCAAAGAGGAATTCTTGGTCAAGTGGGAAGGATTTACAGAGGCCGACGCGACCTGGGAACCGCGAATCAATATCTTGAGCGACCGTCTTATCGTAGAATTTGAAAGACAGCGCAGCGCTAACGCCGTATTGTGTGCGGGCAGTCCTTCGAAGTTGACTTTTGATTGTGTGGTGAAGCGGCGGGATGGTCACTTAGGCTTTGCTCTGATTGGTCTCTTCGATTCGGCCACGAGCGAATGCATATGTGTTGTCAGTAGCAGTGGCGAAGAAACTCCACTGCCGGAAGGGCTTGCTATTGGTGACGTTGTCGTTGCTGTGGACGGTCGAAGAGTAACGCATCAGCCTTTCGAGAGGACGCTGACCCTTTTAGCACACTCCAAGACTTCAGTGTCCCTGACAATGCACCGAGCAAAACCCTCCTAACAGCACTGGTGCTGCAAACCATTGCACCTTTGCTGCACTGATCAGAATCTTTTCTTTTTCTACGTTCGTTTTGTCCTGAAGTGGCAAAGGGGCAATAGCGGGGCTAGTGAAAACCACACCGGCGCTGACGCTGAGACGCTTAGACCAGAAGGCCAAGGGGCTGTTGACCAGCAAACGAGTCGAACATGAAGTTAAAGAAGCCAGCAGCGGAAAGATTCCGAGGAATTTCATTGCTTTTAAGGCTCTCTACTGGATTTGGTGCCATTGCATCGCAGAGGGAGTGGTTCACGCGGGGTCCGGGGTTTGTGCTCATATCTCGTATTCGTAAATTTATGGGTAGAATTTGATCCTGCCGTTCCGAAATCGAAATTAAATCTGAGACTGCCGTTCCAAAATAAAAATTCTTGATCCCGTCGTTCCAAAATCGAAATTAATTCTGATCCTTTCGTTCCAAAATTGAAAATATTCGATCCCGCCTTTGCGCGCGCATGCAGTTGCGATGGCGGCTAACGTGAGCATGATGATGATGGGCATTATATGCCCGGAGTTGAAGACGGTGCACTGAAAAGAACAGTACGAAGGCACGGAGTTCCCGCTGCCATCTGATGCGCAAATCGAAAGGCACGCGAACCTCATTAACACGTCGATCTGCCTGCCCCCCGGCCTCAAGCGCCCGAAGGGGCGCCCTAAAAGCACGAAATGAAAGCAGGGCTTCATGGAGAAGCAGGGCAACAAGCGCATCTTCACCTGCCAAGTGTGCTACCAGCCGGGCCACACCAAGAACTGTTGCCCCGACCGACCCGGCACGGGAGGGCCAGCGTCCACCACGGGAGGGCCAGCGGCCACCACGGTTGGGCCAACATCGCCTTGGGGGCCGCAGCCTGATGCTGCGCCTTAAAAGGCCACTTAGACATGAATAAATGATTATGCATAGTTCAGCTTCTTCGTCCTTAACTATCGTATTTTTACAACCTGATCGCTCCTTAAATCCCGTATTCACATTTAGAACTCCCAATTCGCAAGAGTCTTATAGATGCAAGACTTCGCATTCTAAATTTCCTCATCTCCATGGTCCTTGTTGCCGTTGCATCATTTTCATTTTTTTATTTCGATTATCGATTTCAGATCTTTAGATAAATTTATGGTAAAATTTGGTCCTGTCGTTCCAAATAGGCAAAATATTCGATCCATTCGTTCCCAAATTACCAAAAATTTGATCCTGTCGTTCCAAATGTAAAATATTTAGTCCTGTCGTTCCGAAATTGTAATTGAATTGGATCCTGTCGTTCCAAATTCAAAATATTCGATACAGCCGTTCCCAAATTACCAAAAATTTGATCTTGTTTTCTAATGGTAAGTGGTTGGCCTGGTCAGTGCATTTGTGCATTGCCATCAGGCGCAGTATTCAATTGCAAGACAAGACCTCATGGGAACCCGGAGTTGCAGTAAGCAGTTGAACGGTGAGCTTACACGAGGGCAGTCTCCTATGTACAGCTGATTCCTGGATGTAATAGTGCTCTCGAACTCTCGCGCGTTTCCCTCCATCGGAAGTTGTCTCCAGTCCTCAGCTTTGGCGACGCAAAACAAATGTTCGGTTATGTTGCATGCCTTCAAAACCCAAAGGTGGCCGTAAGACTGGCGTCGCCAAAAGCATCGGTCTTGGCGTTGAATCGATTGAGAAGATAGAGGGAAAAGTGTGTCGAAGGATGGTCCACACCCAGCTTCTCGCGTCGGCCTTCGTAGCAAGTTTTATACAATTTTCCTGCTTCCTCAGCGCACTCTGGGTCCGATTTGGCTCGCTTGACGTCCAAAAACTGCGCGAGCTGTGTCATGGCACCTAAGCTTCCCGGATGCTCGATTCCGCGGCTAATACACACACACGAAGGGAAGCTCTCAGTTAAATAATTTGAGGCATTGGAAGAAATCGAATTCCCCATGCGCAGCGTCTACATCATCCAATTGCCTCCTACTTTTTGTATACTCAAGTTCCCACCTTTTGGCCCAGCGAGCGCAGACGCGGCGGTGCAATGACTCGGCCTCTCCTAAGCGACCCTTTTGCTCCGACAAGAAGAGCGCTAAGCTGCTCATAGACGCAAGCGTGTCCTGATTCGACAGAAAAAAGAAGAGGTAAAACAAGAAGCTCACGCCCATCTTTTGAGAATGCTCATCATCGAAGAGGAATGGGACCTCGAACTTTGCAGCCATCTATGAAGCTTACAGGGTGGTTGCCGCCGAGTTGAATGTCGCGCCCAAGCATGGCCCGACGAAAGAAACGCTCCGCCTCTTTCTTCTTTTTACACTTCTTCAGCAATACCGCTAAATTTGACACTGACTCCAGCGTATCCGGGTGCTGAGGCCCTAGCCGTCGCTCTTGCCCTGCCAGCGCGCGCCGGTAGAGCTTCTCGGCCTCGTCGAGTTTGTTTTGTTTCTTGAGGCAAACCTGAACACCAAAAGCATAGGCTTACGTATCGATACCTCTCCCTCCTGTAAAGAAATGCAAATCTACTTAGGTTTCATACAGCATCCTCACTTCATTCATTTGCCTCCTCCTAGCGGCCACAAACTATACTCTACCGCTAAGTTGTTGAGCGATGCCAATGTCTCTTGATGGTCTTCTCCGAGCCGCCGTGTGTTTGCCAGCAACGCGCGCCGGTACCTAGGTCGGGATACATCCTAGTTAAACGCCCAGCCAATTCGGCCAGTTAAAGAAGTAGAGCACTAACTTACAGGTTTTCAGACTCCTCGAGTTGACGCGACCGAAAGAGGAGGAGCGCAAGCGTATTTACGGCGGTGATGGTGTCTGGGTGTTCTCCTCCCAGCTTGTGAGAGCAATCATCCTAGATTAAGAGAAAAGGTGAGAAAACCAATCATAGAACCAGGTAGTGGTCACATTTAAGATAAATATCATACCAAATGCGCTCGATAGCGCTTCAAGGCGTCCGCCAAGTCTGGGCACCGCGAGAGGTGATCTTTCGGCGCAGTAACCTCCATGTTATCTGTTATCGTATCGGAACCAATCACAGAACGATAATGGGTTTACTAATATATACACCTTGAAACTACACACATGCAAAAGGATGCGACGAAAAGGCAAAAGCAAAAATGCAAAAATGGTACAGCGTGTAGTGAGGAGTGAGTGACTCGACCTAACTTACTACTTACAAAGCTGGCGCTAGCACTACGAAGAAGAATAAGACACGCTTCGCGCTTTACGACTTGCTGCTAGCGCTTCAAATATACATACCTTTCTATCTGGCATACCTTGGCGCCCCGAATCTATGAGTCTACGCTAGCTAGCTCTGTAAGTGTAAATTGGTAGCTGCGTTAGATCATGCCTGGTAAATCAGATCCTTCGACTCCGGCTGGGGGGCAATCAGTTGATGCCCTTCCAGAAACCAACCTTCACTTCAAAGAATCCTGTCGCCTAGGAGCTTTTGGCGAAAAGCTCGGTGAATTTCGTTACCCGTCGGATGTGTTAGCCCTTCCTGATGGCCCTTTACTCGTCGCGGATACATGGAACAATCGTTTGCAGGTCCTTCAAGTGGACATTCACTCGGGATCCTCGGAAACGCTCGAAAATTTCGATTTTTCAGACAACCAGGAGCCCTACGGACTTGCCTTGCTGGAGGAAAGAATATTTGTGAGTGTGTCCGGCTTTGGGGGTGCAGCACACGGTGTCTACGAGTTGAGCTGGAGCACTCTTGATCCCCTCAAGCCCTCTGGAAGTGAGAAAACAGCTATGAAAAAATTATGGCAAGTGTCCTTCTTTGGTGGTCCCGTTGGGTCGATGGCCGGGTCCTTTGCGTATCCGCGTGGTTTGGCGGCTAGCACGCTCTTGAATTGTCTCTTCGTGGCCGACAGCGGGAACAGCCGTGTCGCAGTGCTTCGGTTGAGCGAAGTCGGCCAGCCGTGCTCTTGGGTCACTGCAACCAGCGAAGGCATTCTCGCGGGCCCCAAAGGTGTCAGTACAGATCCTGCCGGATTGGTGTATGTGGCCGACACTGACAATGCACGCTGCGTGATTTTTCAATTTCTCATAGAGCTCGAGGAATTCGTTGAAGTAGCGAGTTTAGGTGACCAGGAGGTGCCTATGGCGCATCCGTCTCGCTGCACACCCCTTGTTTGCCCCCATGCCATTCGAGTCGAGCCCTTGGCGCTTTCTTTCGGTGCTGACGCTGGCGATGACGTGGTTCAGCAACCTTGGAGCTGCCTCGTGACGGTGCTAGACCAAGGTCAAACTTCGCATGCCGCGCACACTTACCATGTGAAGTGCGAGGAGGAAGAGGTTAATGCTGACGAGCCGTTCGAAGAAGCACCTGAACAACCTCAGCGCGCGGTCAATGTCAAGGTTTTACTCACTCAGTTGAGCAGTTATGGGGGTCTTCCGAGGAAGTTACCCGGCACAATGGATCACCCCAGTGGCAGTGCTCTTGTTACCGATGGAGTGGCAGTCATCGATTCGCATAACCATAGCATTGTGCTGCTCAGCTGGGAGTACGCAAGTGCCTCGTAAAAGCGAAGTCCAATAAAGCCAGGGGTGTTAGATGTATGCACTAAAAAACATCAAAGCACCAAGGCCTTCTGCCACCTCTATGCGACGTAACTCCGAATTAATACGCCGCATACGTACTTGCGTACACGCAGCACTCTAGAACTTCTAGCAACCACCACACTATCATTCACACATAGCACTAACTAAAATGGTAATGGGTCGGGGGCACTGTAAATGCGGTAAGGAATACAAAATACTTCTTTAACTTTTTTCTTATAACTGGCATCGGTTTTGGAATTCGAAGTCAACCAGAATCCAGAATCAACCGGATGAAGTCCCTACCATACACCAGCAAGCTGGAATTCATACTCCGTGCTAAGTACTAAGTATCTTAGCATGGTAAATCTTAGTCAATACTCATGCGAAATTAGAAGGGCACTGGGGACCTTTTCTACTGTTTTAAGTAATTCCCATGCGCGGCCTCTCTGTTTGGCCTTGGTTCCGTGGAGAGCACCAGGCACCAGGTTTCAAAAGAAAGGCGGGCAAACTAGGGAAGTTTAGGAGTTCGTTTCTGATCCGTCAGTTGGCCACCGCGCTAACTACTCCCTTGGCGCGTTTTTGTAATGGCTCGTCGATGCAAGTGTTTTCGTGTCTATCAGCTCCACTTACATCGTCTCCATTACTTGTTGGGACAGCGCAGTTCTTTCTACTCGCGTCGGGAGCATCATCGGCATTGTCGTGCCTCGCTGCCCATGTTTCTGGGCTCTCGCTGGCGCGGCGCGCCACAATGGAAGCGTATGCTGCGTCATCAAAGCCAAAGATAGTGGCCAAGTCCCTCAAAGATTTTCCTTTGCCAACTTCTTGCATCGACCGCGCGGGGCCAAGATCAGCTTTCTGACTACAAAAGCGCTTTTGGTGCCGGCGGTTGTTCAGCATTTCCATGATGGTGTACTTGCAGTTTTGGTAATTCAGATCCCAGCGGATGGATTCCTCAATGTACTCATTCAAAACTTCTTCTAATAACATTAAAGGCGCTCCAATTAAAGTGCCCGTTTGTGGGTCGGTTGAGCGTCGAAACATCGAAGTGTTTAAAAGTGCTGGCCGTGCTAGCATCACACCTGCGCAGCCCGAGTTCCGCAGGAGCGCATCGATGTCTGCCCAACGGTACATATCGCCATTTGCAAGCACTGGAGTAGGCTTAAGAGCTTCAGCAAATGCGGGCATAATGTCCCAATGGGCTGGATCGCGGTCTTTTTCAAAGGGATGCCGCATGTGGAGGGTAATGCACGAAGCGCCTGCTTGGACTAGGCCTCGAGCGAAGGCAATGGTCTCTTCCATGGTCTTGAGCATGCGAATCTTGGCGCTTATAGGCACTTTGCACGACGCCGCAAGTGTGCGCACAATACTAACAGCTCTTTCGGAGTCAGCAAGCAAAGCAGCTCCCATGCCGCCTTGTGTGCTAAATTTGATTGGACAGCCCATGTTGACATCGATTCCTACAAAAATAACAAAACAGAAATCAACACAATTGAATTGGATATCTCCGCACGCAACCCTACAATATTAAGGTCACCCGAAATCATCATACATATTCATACCGTCCACATCGTTTTCTACCACACGAGCAGCAGCGAGAGCAGACTCGCCGTCGGCGGTGCCCAACTGGCAGACGAGGCGCCCCTTCTCAATGGCTGGGCACGTTCGAAACACAATCGAGCCATCCGGCGCCACAAAATCTACAGTCGAGAGCTCATCATTTACTACCCGTTGACACAATGCCAGTTTCTTGTCGATGATTTCTTCACCCCAAACTGCATTAGCACCCATTCGGAGCGCTAAAACTCGAAGTGGGAGTGTCCCACATCGCACCATCGGAGCAAGCACAGCCCCAGAATATAAGCTCTGCCCATTCGCTACTTTTGACATCTCGTCCTGAGCACTCTTAAAATGGCAGCAAGGCTTTTCAAAGCTCGTCGATTGGATGTCAATCCTAGCTCTGGCTAGATGTGGCGATAGCGTGTCTTCGACGCTTGATACTTGATACCCGCCGAGACAACAACATGAGATGATTGCAATGCCATCAACAAAAATATCACAGCATCATCAATCACATCATCACGCATTACGAAAAAATTGCACTAGACTAGTGTCAGGTATCTACCTTTTAGATTGGAGCACTTCTGGCACTTTTTATGGCCCACACCGTGAACAAGT
>Ga0307930_1001583_pt1 | contig 17952 bp, 16 predicted proteins | sample OrgLakmetageno46_FD_203161 | JGI IMG/M metagenome (GOLD analysis project Ga0307930, IMG submission 203161) | Saline water microbial communities from Organic Lake, Antarctica - #46 | ecosystem: Environmental > Aquatic > Non-marine Saline and Alkaline > Saline | place: Antarctica: Organic Lake...
ATGACAAAAGATCGAGATTAAACATGGCGGCAAACGGCAAGAGAGGGAGAATGGGAGGGAGAATATGGGAATGCAGGTTGAGCGGCTGGAGTCATGCAATTTGCTGCCAGAGGCAAAGCTCTGAGACATGTTCCTTTCTTGAACGGTGTATCATGCTTCTTTTTGGGGGGGCTGACTTCGCAAATCGCAAGAAAACATCGAACACCAATGTCGAATACGATACAATTTGAATGTGAGCGCTCCGAAGGAAGGAAGTGGGTAAAAAGAAGCGACGTAAAAATTAGTGGTACCTGAGATTTGGTCGTAATAGACCCCACGACCACGCGCGCGTGCTCTTCGCATTCCTGTTAGAAGAGCCAGTGTCGTACGAGACGAAAGAAACAAGAGAGAAATGTCAATGAGATGAAAAAGAGCGACGTAGAAAGAAACCAGAGGATAAAAATCGAAGACAAGGCACAGATTCGTTCAGAAAGTCTCTCAAGTTGGAGAACGAACTGAAAAGTCTGACGCGTTGCACCATGCCGCCAAATGCACGCACACATACCGCAATGAGACGTGACACGCGATGGATCGCTGCCGCAGGAGCTGGTGCTGGTGCGGCCGGCGCGGGCACGGGCGCTGCAGCTGCGGGTGATGGTGCAGCGGGTTCTGCGGTCTTGGGTGGTTGGGTCTTCGGGGGCACCAGGGTGCCGGCGCGAGGCGATGCTGGCGGGGACGCCGCGCTGGACGCGGCTGACGCGGCTGTTTTCAGGGGCTTGGGCGCACCAGCCTTGGGAGGCGACGGTGTGGTGGCGGCCGCTGCCATGGCCGCTGCTTTGTCGACCCGCGAGGGCAGCGCCTGGCGTTTCTCAGAAGCTCCGTTGTTGGTGTTGGCCGCGGCAGCAGTCTTTTCGGGCGTGAAGCTGCTCCTGTTGTTGTTGGGGCTGTTGCCACCGTTGGCGGCTCCGTCGGGTTTCGGGGGATTTTCGGCAAGGAACGTCAGGACCTGTGGACATGAGAAAGAGAAGTGCGTACGGGATTTTTTTCAAGCGTTAAGCTCTTGTTCAGAGTAGAGCACGCAAGCCCCAGTCAAGAAGGAATGGACTGGGCTCGGCCAATAGAATAGAGAATTTTGCCAAAGTTGTGAACAACCTTCGTAAGCTTTTTCTTGTGAATGAGCTTCATTTTCAATCCGCTGATGTCTGTGTCCGTCATGCGCGCCATCTGTAACGGCACACCCAAATTAAGTTTCGGCACGAACGTTATGGTCTGAAGCTTTAGAGGCTCAATGGACAAGAAGAATACGGGGAACAAGAGTGCAGCATCCTCGCTCAAGCGTAGACGCAGGGAGCCTTAGAATGAGGGGTAGTGGGGGGGGGGAAGGTTGACAGACCTTGAACGGCGTGTCGAAGCCTGCTTCGCAGAGCATCTCGGAGTATGGGTCAAGCCCGAAGTCACGAAGGAGTTTCTCCATAGCGCTCTTCTTTTCAATTGAACTTGAGGCTCTACGGTTGCTGTCGCTGGCGCTGTTGTCACAAACTTCGTCGGCGCTGAGACTTCTGGAACTGTCGCTGCTGTCGCGGCGTGGGTGAGCTGCAGCTGGAGCAGGGAGGACGGCGGGCTGATTGAAGCTGGCCGAGCTGGCTGGGACAGTAACGCTGGACACGAAGAGTGGATTGCTGGTTACTGGCGCAGTAGGCGGCTTCGCACGAGGCGGCTCTACAGCTGATGGCTTCGACGGCGCGATAGGCGGCGCAGGGGCAAAGGAAGACTGATTGGTCTGCCTCTTGCGCCTCGACGCGGCGTGCTTGTAACGCTCTTGCTCCTCGCGTTCCTCGCGTCTGTTTCTCCGCTTATCGAAGAAGTTTGAGAGGCCTCTTAACATGCACCGTGCACGGCAAAAGAGGTCTGGTCACTGCTCTCAGTAGATGCAGCGCCTTACTGTGTGGATGTACACGAACAAAAAATGATGGGTGACCAACGATCACTTACTTCTTACTTCTGAATCTTGTAGTACAGAAACACTGTACACGTCAGACAAAGAATTAAAAATATAGTCTTGAAATTTGCACAGGTCACACCATTGCCATGCTCCTTTGGCTCAGTCGGTAGAGCGTTGGTCTCATATTCACCTCCAGCAATGGAAGGGCAATCCAAAGGTCGCCAGTTCGATCCTGGCAGGGAGCAATTCTTTTTCGTTTTTGCAATTGCACGAAACACACTTTAACCTCACCACTGAATTGAGATTTAATTAGTCTGTTATCCCCATCGGCATCGACACATCGACAAAAAGCACGCAGCTATGTACTAACGAACCTTCAAGAACACGCCGGACTGTGCTGGAAGTCCTTCCTTCCTCGTGCATAATACAGAATGAAGGTCTTATCTTTTGCTCTCATGGACCCTTCAGAACCATTTCACGGAAGTTGACGTCAGTTTCGAGTACGTCCGCGATGTCCACTCTGACCTATCTTGTGGAGTGGTGTACCATTTCATTAAATACATTAAGCGGAATTTCTTTGTACTCGGTAGCCTACTTGAACATCCGGCCTCACGTCATCTTCGGGCATCCGTTCGCTTTGGCCGAGAACGCGCCACGCAGCCACGCAGCCAGTAAGTAACTGCCGTGGCGCCCGAGTCATGGGTGTCTCCACAACATGACCAGCCCTACGGAAAATTCGATTGCTACAGTATTATAGCTATCGTAGTCCATGATTTTCCTCCTTAACCAGCAAAGATCGTCAGTGTTCGCTTGCTCGACTCTGTCTGTCAATTGTAATAAGTTCATCCACCTATGTAAGTAGTTGGGTCATTCAAGACCAGCGTAGAAACATCGAAGAGAAATTGGGGATTTAATTTATTTTCACACCGGTCTCTAAATTCGAACTTGCTGCAGCAAAGTTTCTGAAAATCGTTTTGAACAGCGGAGAGGGCGAAGTCTCTCGCGCAGAATGAGCTTTACTCCAGGCAAAAGACCTCGAACAGCCGAGGAGAGGAGCTTCATTCTCAGCTCGTAGAGATATCACTTTATCACAGGAATATTCTTAAGCTTCGCACAAAACGCCATGTTCTTAAAGCCCCCCCCTCCTGCAAGTAAGTCTTGAAACGTGGTGCAGACTTTGGATTCGAGAAAGCCCGCGCGATCTCTACACCAGTCTGCAGCCTGCTTGCACCATGAAGAATTGCGTTTACCTGGGAAACGAAAACGAGAGAGCACTCAACCCTTCCTAAGTGTTCGGTTGGTATGCGCCGCTCGAAGCTTCAGGTGGCTATTTTGAGCGAATTTGCGGGTGTGTGACCAGTTCACTTACTTTCGTGCGCCTTTAAGACAAATTTGACATGAAGCCCGAAGGGGCTGAATCAAAGTGATAACAGTCAGAATGGGAAAACAACAATTCACAACTTATTTATATTACTCTATATCATCGTGTTATTGATCAAAATCAATTTTTTTATTCTTCTTTAAAAACTATCGTCTTCATTTCATGAGAATACAACTTAAAAACATTGAGGAAACTTATGAGGCATTCATGTCTGAAACGTTGTCTTGCTTTATGACGGGAAAGGAGATTAATTTGTACCAATTAGACAGGACTACTGTAGAGTGGAGTCAACCACAGTATCGAGAGCCATTCCTTAAACTACACCAGATTTCTTCGCGATGAATAGCATACACCCAAAGAAAATTTAGGCACCCCTTCGGCCTCCAACTGCTGTGGCGCCCTCGTCACCACGGTCATGCTCTCGGTGATTCCTGAAGTGTATTGTTCGCAACACAGGCCATATTGCTACAGTGTTGTATACGGCCATAGGATTCTCCGGTAAATTAGGTTATACTAGTAGCTTATTATAATTACAGCACTCCTCACTTGAAAAGAAATAACAAGAAACTTTAGCACGACACTCCGTGCCGATGATTTCACCAGAAGAAGTTTGACTGGACTGATTGACCTCTTGCATGATGCTTTTCGTCTTTTGCTCTCATCAGCCCTGTAGAATAAATTCTCAGGATTAAGCGCGGGCTACAAGTAAGTCCGCGATCTCAACTTCGACTATCTGTTTCAATGGCATTACTGGAAAACGGTGATTAGCTGCACCAAATGGGTGCTGTCTCAGGTACTAGCAGTCTCCGGGCTGTGCACTGCAGGTGATCCAGACCACTCGGACTGGTCTATAAATCCTAAAGAGGAAGAGAAGGAGACTTCCTGCGGAAGAGAGAAATTTTAAGCTCTTCTCCTAGTTTGCGCTGCTTTGCTTCGTTTTTCTGCCTGTTAGTCATCTAATTCCGGCTCTTCGTAGGCTGTGTCAAAACCAAACACAGCGAGACAGATTAATCCGTTAGATCCGGATACATCTTCCTCGGGCCGAGTCTTATACCGTGAGAAATACGCAAAGACCTCACGAAGAGGACGTTAATAATGTCACATTGCTGGCAATAAATTTGCCGCCAAAAAAAAGTCAATTATACCTCAGGAAAGGATAGAATACCATTCCAAGAATTTTACCGGAAGTCCTTTGCACTCAAGGGCCTTCTTACTCGACCGGCCCGAAGTTGGTCTCATATTCACCTCCAGCAATGGAAGGGCAATCCAAAGGTCGCCAGTTCGATCCTGGCAGGGAGCAATTCTTTTTCGTTTTTGCAATTGCACGAAACACACTTTAACCTCACCACTGAATTGAGATTTAATTAGTCTGTTATCCCCATCGGCATCGACACATCGACAAAAAGCACGCAGCTATGTACTAACGAACCTTCAAGAACACGCCGGACTGTGCTGGAAGTCCTTCCTTCCTCGTGCATAATACAGAATGAAGGTCTTATCTTTTGCTCTCATGGACCCTTCAGAACCATTTCACGGAAGTTGACGTCAGTTTCGAGTACGTCCGCGATGGCCACTCCGACCTATTTCATACAGCGATAAGCGATCAACTATTTTGTTTATGAGACAGTTGGAGCCTTAATTGGCCTTCTGGAGCGAATTCGCTAGCGCATTTGCAGCTCAAGTGCATTCTTTATGTGCCTCTGTGACTGCTGTGTACTTGTCTTTCTTTGTTTTTGAGAGTATTAACTAGACTAGACTAGACAGGCCCCGAAAGGCCGGAATTAGAAGGCTGACAGGGAGAGATTAAAAGCAAAGCAGCGCGAACTAATCCTAAGAAGCTAATCAGGCGCACATGCCCAAGTGGCCATGGAAGCGATGAAAGCGATCCAAAGTGGCTGTTTTGTTTATAAAAGACCTCATCTACGGAAGCCTCAACCAACGACTCCTATTAAAAAGAGAAAATTCCTCGAAGTTTCATCTTTAGGGGAAATCATGGGAGTTGCCCTACAGACACCCCTCCCTACTTAAATTTTGGAGCTACAGCGTGCACACATCTGCAAATACAGCGCGTTTTTCGACTCCATTTGCACTTTATTTCTGCGGAGGTGGAGCAACGAGGCGCCGTTGCCACGTGTGGCGGTTGGAGTCAACTGCTTTTTCGTGCGCAGGGACGCGCTCCACTTCGTAGGTCGGCCAGTAGGCGAGGTCCAGCTTGAGGGAAGACACGGAAGACGCGCCTCGAAGGTCTTCGTGGGTCAGCCGGACCTGGAGGAGTAACAGCGACGACGATGGTTGGAGGTGGCAATGGAGGTGATCATGGTAGAGTACATTTTTGTGGTGGGGATCAGCACATTACATAGAAGAACAAGGGAAGAAGAAGAAGAAGATAAGAAAGAAGGCAGAAAGGTAAAAGGTAAAAATAGATTATAGAAAATAGCTCCAAAGCCAACAGAGCACATGGTGCCCCCTTCTCTTTTGTTCTTTGAGCGCAGACCCAAACGTCATCTCACCGATTCTCCGTCGCGTTTGTTGGCCACTGCTTTCAAAAATGCATCCAAGTCCAAAGTGGGCACGCCGTCAACTTCGGTGATGCGGCTAGTAGGAGATAAGCCGAACTGAGAGGAGGACGAGTAGGAGGATGGGGCAGAAAAAGAGGTGATCATCATAGTCATTGCTCTCAGGAACAGGAAATGCGATCAAATTGAAATTACAAAGAGACAATAGAAGAAAATAGCATTTTAAGTGGAACACCTGAATGCCAACGAAAATGGAATAAAGCAAAACTCACACGAAAGTTGTCATTTTTTCTTTTTAAAAGCAGCCCATACCTTATTCGCGGGCGAGCCCCGGTGGTGGCTGGCCACATAAACGCCTTTGCTTTCGAAACCCCTTTGCCTCGCCACCGCAGGTGGGGGCGCCTGCAGGACCGCCCCTCCCCAGAGCAAGACCCGCGAAGTTTCGTCGCTGCCCAGTTCGCGGGTCGGCACTCGCAGGGTTTGGCGCGACCCGCTGCGCAGCACTTCGAGGGTGACCTACGTAGTTAAAGGGATGTGGTCAGGGAAAAAGAAAGTCAGGAGGCGAACTTGAGGAGAAGAAGAAGACGTGAAAAGGGGACTACTAGTTTCCTAAGTAGATTAAAAAGACGAAAAGAAAAATTGAAAAGAGATTACAGATCTAATACAGTGTGTGAGAGAGCATATGCGCCCCTGACCACCACCACCATAACGCAATTACCTCGTCTTTCTGAGCGCTGGCCAGCTCCAGTTCCCGAAAGGTGCGCGCGGGTTGCCCGTCGAGGCTCAGGAGGGCGTCACCGTCCTAATATGGTAATGACAATAAATGAGAATAAGAAGGGTTTTCAGCAAGCGATAAGAAGACAGGGACAACTCCCAAATATATACATTTAAAAAAAAAGGACAACGGCTTGACATACATAGCACCCCTCCTGCCCTACTCTATTCCCACTTCATCCTACCATCACCATCACTGCACCTCCCCTCCACACTCCAACTCTTACAGTACCTGCAGCAGGCTGGCGGCCGGGTACCCCCCCCAACGGCGCTTCACTCCCAGCAGCCGCGGCGGCCACGCCACCGTGGACTCTTCCAGGGCCGCCACTGACGCGTCGTCGAGGCCCATGCCCCGCACCTTGGCACGGAGGAGGAGAGGGAGGAGTAAGTAATAGGGTGGTGATGATGTAAAATGTGACGTCTAAGAAAGTGATGCGTTGAAATATAGTTGTCTACGCAACTTTCAATTTCAACTGTCAGAAATTTCAAAAGGAAGGTTTAAAAGAAGACAGCAATCGAAATCTCGTTTTATGCTGTTGTTGTTGTTGTTGTTGTAAGCGAGCGACAACTGTTTATTCACCGTAGTGTCACTCTCTATGCTTTCTCACCTGCGCTAAGCCCACGTATTCAAAGTCCGCGCCGAGCGTCCGGAAAGTCGGCACTTGGCCTTGCTTGAACGGCTCCACCGCGTCTCGCACCTAATGTAGTACATGCGTGTGAAATTCATATGAGAAGAAGCAAGCAGGTTCATGAGACCAAGAAAAAGTACAAGACGAAGACGCAGAAAAGAAGCCCGATGAGGTTTCGAATAGATGGCGGCGACAGATGACTTTCACACGCATAAATACAAGTGCAACCATTTCTCGGATACAGAAGCAAGCGGTACAAACTTGAACTGTACAAAAAGCTCAGTTCTCCCCCAGTATATTACCAGATCCGCCGGCAAGCCCTGGAACGCTTGCACGTTCTGCAGGTGGCCCCCCGAGTTGACTTGCAGCGAGAAACTGCCCCAAAACGCAGCCACCCGGCCTTGGCCATCCACTACGACGCCATCAGCCTCCTACATGTACCGAATGTGGAAGAGCGCAGTGAATTGTAAGGTGAAGAATGGTGAATTGAGAAGAGGAGTATCTCATGTGCATATTGTGTGGAAAGTAGAGATAAATGAAGAAAGCAAATATTTACATGATCACATACGCTCCTGCTCCCATTCACCAAGAGCTCTCTTCTCTCACGTGCGTAATGTGAAGAAAAAGTAACATGATTTACGTGCACATGCATTTGCTCAAGGAAGCACCTGGCTGCTGCCTTCGAGGGCAAACGCGTCCAAGTTGCTTTCGGTGAACCTTGGGGGGTGACTGTAGCTCACGGGCTGGCCCTGCGACACGCGGGACTTCTTCACCGGCTTCGAGGTCAACTGAGTGCCCGCCCGCTGGTTCCCCAACAAACTCACCAGCGTTAAGCCCTTCTTGTTGTTCGAAGCCTTGTTGGTCTTGCCATTACCGCTGCCACTGCTGCTGCTGCCGCTGCTAGAGCTACAGCTGTTGTTGTTGTCGTCATCGTCGTCGTCACAATCTGCCTGAGCGGCCGACTGAGCGCGAGCTGCATCTTTGTACACTGCCCGGGCTGCGCCCCTCTTCTTGTCATTGTCATTGCCACTGCTGCTGTTGGCGAGGAAGTCGCGTTCCATCGCTTGCAACCCTTCAGCAGCCGCAGAGGCCCCAGCAGCCGCAGTCGCAGCAGTGGCAGTGGCCTTAGGCCTAGGAGCAGGCGGCGCTAGAGTCGCCGCTTTGAGAGGCACTCCTTCTAACAGCTTGGCGTTGTAGGCGACTACGGACAAGTTGTGCAGCGGGTGCACGAATTGAACGGTGCCCGGAATCTGGATGTAACAACAGTGCATTGATTACGAATTAAACCCACCACAAGATCACAAGAACAAGCAGCATGAAGAACAAATCCAGTGAAGATAATTTGAGTGAATAAGTGAAAATGTAGGTGCGCACGTACTTAGATTAAAGATTTCTCTCAAATCAGAAGAAGAAATACAATGCTTCCCTTACAAGTACACATACGCGCCCTTTCTCTCAAACAGCATCATTCTCCTTGTTACCTCCAAGCTGGAGCCCACGTGAAGCACGCAATCGCCCAGGCTTCCTGGCACGGTGTTTCGGTCCACTACTACCAGGCCTCGGCCAGTGGTGGCGCCATCGTCCACCACTAAGCCCGTCCCCACAAAGGACGCGCCCAGAGTCCCGTCGATCATGTACGGCATGTTAAACGTGACCTGGCAAGGATAGCCAGATTGTTGACATACAGACACGCATGGAGGCAGACACAGTGATCGAAACGGAGAGGACAAGGCTAGAAAACCACACACGCACATCAAAAAGAGGACTTCATTTCTTCTATTATTTTAGAGTGTGAAGTTGCCCGCCCACCTGCACGAGCGACTGCGCCACGGCTTTTTCGGCGTCGTTCGCGCCCGGCGGGAAGCGAGTGGTGCGCTTGCTGCTGCCATTCTTCTTCGCCGCGCCGCTGCCTTGACTGCTGCTGCTGCCTTTGGCACTGTCCATGGCTGCCGCCCTGCCCGCCGCGGCCGCCGCCGCAAAATCGAAGCCGTCGGGGTTTTGAGTGCCGGCTGCGGAAGCAGCGGCTGACATGTAATTTGAGGCAGACGCTGGTGCCGTCGCCACAGCTGCTGACGGTGACGGTGATGGAGACGGTGGGGTAAACGGTAAGTCGGTTGCCTCCCAGTCGCCTTCCCGCCCCCCGGAAGCGGAGGTCGTGGTCTGAGCTTGTTTGAGGGTGGACACTTCCAAACGGTCGACCCGCTGGGCCGGGAACCAAGTGCGGTCCACGCGGAGCATGGTCAACGCTGACTGGTGCCGGTTGGTCACGTGCCGCACGCGAATCGGCACCAGGGCCCCGTCTGCTAGGGTGGACAACGCCTTCTGGAAGGACGCCAGGTTGGGGGTGGGGACGCCGTTGACACTTTGGACTAAGCTCCCCGGCGCCACCCCCGCCTGGCGCAGCATGTACCCCGCTTGGCACACGTATACGCCTTGGTCCGAGACGGGGGTCGCGTGGTTGCGCGCCTGGAGTGTTTGTATATACAGAGGTGTGCGCAGGCGTAAGTTAATGGAAGGAAGTGAACAGTGGATTTATTTTTTCTTAATTCATGCCAAAAGGAAGAAAAAAGCGAAGGAAAGAAAAGAAGAAAAGGGTTGAAACTTTCAAAGTGTCAACAGGGCAGAAGATGAAGTAGTTTTTTTACTATTGAGAACCTGGTGGTAGGACAGGTCATGAAACACGGAATCTCCACACTCCAAGTACGACGCCGGCGTGATAGCGTGCAAATCTTGGACATTAACACTGAGAGACTTTCGGACCCCGCCGCGGAGCACCTGTGTGTGTATTTGAAAAAGGGAAAACGTAACGAAATTGATAGAAGTTTGATTGTGAAACAAAAGAAGATATAGCATGAAGTTGAGATGCATGCTTACATACACACACACACGCATATGGAGAGAGATCACCAGGCTATGCCGCATATTTAACATGCACAACTCTTTCGACGAAACGAAAGGCTTATTCTACCTTTCTACTCCCCCTTCACTAACATTACCTCCATCTTCAGCGGCGCGCCCACGTGGCTGTCCAAAATGTCTTCGAGCACGGTGAAGTTGGCGCACCGTTCGCCGTGCAGCGACACCAACACGTCGCCTTGGGTGTGTGGGGAGAGGTAATGGGAAAGGCAAAAACGCAACCAGAAAACAATGGATGAGAAGAGAGAGTTTCAAATCTTCACTAATTACAGAATCCATGGGCAAGCACAAGACCATCTGTTCCTTCTGGCGTTAGTTTTATCAAGCAACTTTTCTTAAAAGGGTGCCTTACCTGTTTTCAGGCCCGCTCGGTCGCCCGGCCCGCCGGGCACCAGTGACGTCACCGCCAGGAGCCCCACCCCGCCGGGACACGCGACCCGCGCGGCCTCTTCTTCGGCCCACGGCAAGCCCATCCGCTGCAGGTCGTTGAACGCCGTGTGCGTGAAGGTGGTCTGGATAAAAGCACAAGGAGATTGTCAAAAAAGAATAGCAGCAATGTTGATGGTGAGAGGTTGACCTAAGCACACACTACATTACTTCATCCATATTATCAGTGCATGTCCTATTGTATTCAAGTCCATGGTCGAGGGAGACGTGGGATAGCATTTTCCTAATATAATACCTGCAGGGTGCCCCGGCTGACGGGCTCGCCGCGCTTGATCAAATCCACGGCTCGCTTCGCGCGGTCCAGCGGCAGGTAATACGACGACGCGGTGCCGACCTTTTTGAGAGACAAAGCAGAGAATGTTTTAAAAAAATCAAACATAACCCCAGCAATTGTACGCTAAGTCCGAGCAACGCGCTTCAACAGCACTAGAGCTTGATGAGTGGGTGTGTTGGGCATATATACTCGTATATTTGTTCGATTTCTGCTTTTGTCTGTTACATATCATTATGCGTTCACGTGTTTGCCTGCACGCGTGTGCAGTAAAAATCTATTCACGCTTACCATGCCCGCTGCGTTGAGTGCTACCACGTCCCCGTCCGAATCCAGCACCGGGCTTCCACTGGACCCGCCCGAAGTGTTCGACGCCGCCTGAAAGTAGAAAGTGTTGTGGTCGTTGAAGCTGTTCCGGCCGTAGTTGGGGGCCGCCCGGTCGAGCCGTGCTAAGGTCCCGCTCAAAATCGACAGCTTCTCGCCCGCGTTGTTGCCCGTGACCCGAATGTCGAGCCCCACTCGGGCTTTGTCGGGCCGCAGGGACAACTCGGCCAAGGGCTCTTTCAAGTGCTTCAGAAGCTTGGGGTTGAACTGAAACACGCCAAAATCGTGCACCGGATCGCGGTACACGGCGCGCAGAGGCACCTAACAGAAAACAAGAAAGTAGGCATAATAAGATTATCTTCCGAAAAAAAGGGGTTTTACCGAAGGCGCAAGAAGATGACGAGTGAATTGTGATACGAGGAAGCTATTTTTTCCCCCACTGCATTTGAGAGACTGCATATGCCACCTATGCGCACACCAAGTGCGATGCTACGCAGCTTTTCTCAATGTAAAAAAGCCACATCTCCTACGTCTCTTTCACATCTATTCCTACTGCGATAAATTCAACTACCTCTTCGTGGTTTTGAAACAAGGCTTCGGCCAGTACCGGGCCATCCTGCACCACATGACGATTGGTCAGCACCAAGCCTTGCTCTGCGTCCACCACAAAGCCTGTAGCTTGAGACGCGCCCGGCCCGCTGGTGTCGAACGACCGCGTGGCGTTGACCTGTGTATTTTGTTTGGAACGAACAGAGGGAGAAATCATTTTAAGGAAGTATTTAAACTCTAACAGCCGAGACTTGACTGTAGGCTAGGAACCCCTTTTAAGGCTAAGAAGGAAAGTAGAAGCCGTAACGAAAAGGTCAGACGAGTTCCCTGACATGATGAATGGGAAATTTCGTAAAATTCAAGTATTTTGTTTCGATGGTTCAATGGACATCTTATCCTTTGAAACACCCTGTTCGAGGACTCTACGCGTACGTCCTACTTACTTAGTAATGCACATCAATAAGATGCTAACTTACCTTGATGGAGACGACAGCTGGGATGCACTTTTCTAGAACTGTTTCCCAGGGAGTTCGCGACCTCTCCCCATTAGAAGCAACCTCACTGTCGCCTTCAGCCCACGCTGGTTGGTCACTGCTCGCTAACACCCCTGATGTAGCCGCTGCAGCTGCTGCCACCGCAGCTGCCAAAGTAGCCGCCGTAGCGCCACTAGCCAACTTCTGCTCACCGCTATCAGACCACCAAGAGCGAGCTGCCGTAGCAAGTGGCGCTACGTGCAGACGATGCCCATTTGAACCTACGGCACCGCGTACGACGTGCCGAGTGCTGCGCCGAGTCAGGTTCAACATTTTTTCTTCTTTCTCTTGAGGACCTCATTCGTATTCCGCTTCTTCGACTTCTTTCTCATCACTATATTTTAGCCCCTTGAATTAAATTAGGACATAAGATTATTTCAAGATCTGCTTGAAAATCATTTTCAGCTTCAGTGCTGTCTGCATCAGCTCTCGAGCTCTCGAGCCCACTTCGTTAGAGGAAGAAGGGTGCCGGCATCCAGCATTTAGAAGCCCTGCACTCTGCACTCTGCGCTTTTGCTACTTGTGACACTAATTCGAATAGCTAAAGTTCACTCAAGACTAGCACCTAGCTCGTCTAAGTAGGGATCGGTGTATACTTACATAATACTTTCGTAAAGTGTTATAACAATTATGAAAGCCAGCATTTTTTATCTCTATTGGCTAGCTCATGGGACCGAAGCTTGGCAGAGTGTGTTGACTAGCAATCAGCTCAAGCTAGGGTCATCACGTCTCGGGCCTCGATTAAACGCCGATCGCTTCGGTCCGCCAGGTTTAGAGGGCCAGGTGCCAACTATTTTGGACGTGGCTCGGCCTCTCATGGATGCAGCCAAAGCACTCGAGCGCGCGGGCACAACTGTGGTATCGTTTGCGGGAGATGAAAGACCAATCTTTGATGGTGGTTAGTCTCACACTCGATAGCTTCTTACTTTACTTGCGAGCTATTGATTCTCTGAATTGATCTTCTATCGACTGACAACCAAAGAGAAGTCATATCCAGTCTTTATTTTGTGCCATCTTGGCGATGAAATCCTATAGTCTAGCTTTCATAAGTAAATAGCTTTTGATGATATGGCGCTGTGTAAGTCTTGCCATTCTCTTTCTGTCCTTTTGTCATCCTTCCTGCGCGCGAAGGTACCCAGCTCGTCAATGCAGCGCGCGACTTAGAGGACGCTGGTGCCATGGGCCGAATGGTAATAGCATCGCTAGGATGGGCTCTTGTGTTTTTACACGAAACCAGATAATCGTATCATGAATTAACTAATGTATAAAGAAGCCTGGAAATTTGAATTCGTTTCTTGCATGCATCTATGCATTTATGGGATTCTTGAGTGTGCGTGCATGCTTTTTTTGTTCGTGCTGTCTGACTGCACGTGTGCTTTGTGTTGATTGTATTCTATAGAGGCCAGGGCTCTTTGCAGAGGAACCTCAACTCAAGATTCGTGCGGCTGGAGAAGCCCTGCAGACTGCAGGTGAGCTATTGCAAGAAGAAAGCTTGATCGAAGGAGGGCGACTGGCCGAGCGATGTGGCGAAGATTTGGGCCGAGGCGATAAGGCAAGACTGAGATATTGAGATTGTTGGAGAAATTGAGGTTGGGTTTTAATTTGGGGATACCTTGTTGAGAGTTCTATTTTCTTTTACTGCGTCTTATGTGAGAGCGGGATTGGTGATAATATCCATCAGGCATCCGCCGCGGCGAATTTGCGCGCGGCAAGCGGGTTCCTCACTTCAGCCGTTGATCGGCTAGGAGAGCGTTTGACTACCACCCAGCAGGAGGCAGCCAACGCAGGCAGCAGCTCGCAGTCTTCGAGCGATTCCAATGCAAGTGCTGCTGCTGGAAAGGGCAAAGGGTGGCTGGCCGGGCTCACCGAGCGGATGGTGGGGGCTCCGTCAGGCAATTGGCGAGACGTGGCCGCGGATTTGGCGATTACAGCGAAGGAGCTTGAGGCGGCGGGGGAGACGCTGGCGGCGTGCCGAGTTGGGAAAACAGGCCCTAGATAGCGTGCTGCTGGCCTCGTCAGTTCTAGGGTTAATGATAAACTTCATATCTCCTCAAATATTATGATGTTAATAAGTAGAGGAATATCTTGTGGGGTTCCGGTCTCCCGAGCTCTTTGGTATTTAGTGCATCGGGCATCGTATCTTGTATCTTTGATCTTTATTTATTTGTCTAAATCAAATCCACGCATTTGCTTATTTGTCTGTTCTCAGTTAAGACTATCCGTGCTCTAACATTTTTGACACCTGGTGCTGAACTCAATTTCAAATGAAGGCACTCTCATTGAACTCATTGCCAATTGCCAAGACGAAGGCACCTGGACGTCTTATACTTATACATACATATATATATAATATATATATATATAATATATATATATATATATAAGCAGGCGAAAGCTGCTATACTAGCATGCACATGCAGTTATGCTAGCCTATAACATCTAGACGTACAACATAAAAATGTAAGACAATTTGAGACAATAACGGATAACGACACTCGGTACTTGCCTCGTGGACCTGGGACGTGACACACGAACGAGCACTCAGTCCCGCCGACTTGTTCGGAGGAAAGGCGCCAGTTGTGTTGAGCCTCAATTGGCCTTCTGGAGCGAATTTACTAGCGCATGTGTAGCTCAAGTGCATTCTTTATGTGCCTCTGTGACTGCTGTGTACTTGCCTTTCCTTGTTTTTGGGAGAGTATTAACTAGACTAGACACTCAGCACTTGCCATCTTGCCATGACAACGTTCAAAATGAATCTACTACATTAGGGCAACTCGAGGATAAAAATTCGAAAAAATGGCACTTTTTCAAATTACTTACGTGTTCAGGACGACATAAGTAAGGACTCGTTAGGCTATCCTTGTGTTATGGACCTTAAGGTCTCATTGGATTGTACTCCGCGCAAGGGACCTCCAACTCCTTCAGAGCCGAGCCGCCGCCCTCTTGCGCCGGTGGACTCCAAACTTCTTCACCCACCATCAGCAGGAGCTGCACCTGACACTGCGGCGCTTGCGTTAGCCTTGCACGCCGACACCGATGCACTGGCAGTGCAGCTAGAGGGGCGCATGGCTGGGGTTTTAGCCGGCTACCGGGAGCTCAACGACCTAGCATCTGCTGCACCCAAGGTTGAAGAATAGTTGAGTTTTCAATTCATAACCGTCGCGCACAAATAACATGATGTCACGAGCAATAGCGCGTTTTTTTCTTCCATTTCTCTCGCGCCAGCACTTTTCTCAGCCCCTTTTTAAATTCTGTCGTGGACTATAAAATTTGTACCTGCTAGGCCCTGAGCGACTTCGCTGCAGAGCTGAGTGGCGCCGCGAGGGACATCGCTGAGACTGGCCGCGAGTTCGGCGTTGCGGGGTACACCACCAACAAGGGAAGCAGCAACCAGATGCAAGGACCGGGCGGCATGTACGGCTACAGCGACAGCACTTGGAGAGAGCTTGGTGGACCCTTGGACGTGGAACGTTTGATGAGCGAGGTGCGGGTGCTTCGAAAAGGCACAGTTACTCTTTCTCTTATTTTTAGTTTTTGATATTTGGACCCGAAGGATTACCAATTGAGTGGAGTTTGCTTCATTCAACCATTCGCGACCTAATTTCGAATTCTTAAATACGCTTTTTCTTGCTTAAGTTCTATATGTATGATTGCCCCTAATATGCACGCCTTTCAACGCACTTGTGTTATTTGTTTCGATCATCGGCCCAGCAGGTGCATGCCGCTAACGCTACCCATCGCATTCTCGTCAACGAGCTTGCTGTGCCACCACCGCTGCCACTGCCGCGCAACCAAATGACCAACAACATTAGCACCCAAGGAAGTACAGATAATTTCTTAGGGTTGCCCCTGCCTGGAATGGCTCCACTTGGCTTCAGCGGCCGAGCTGCCGCTAGTAGCAGCTCAAGAATAGCTGGAGGAGCCGCTGCCACACAACACAAAAGCAGCAGCGCTGCGCCGCCGTTTCCTGTTCGAAGTTACAACAAGGAAAACGCCCACAGCGACGTTGGAACTGGGCGAGGCTCGCAGCGTAGAGCAGGTCGAGATGCGCGAGGTCAGCCGTTAGGTGCAGCTGCTGTGGCTGCTCATGACACGGCGGCATTAGGGCCCATCCCCATTCCAAAGTTTCAGCTCTCGAGCTTCTTCAGCGGCGACCTAGAGGCTGACGACAACGATGACACTGCTCAAGCCCACAGAAGGGCTAAACGTGGTCCTCATGAAGGCATGAACAGCAGCAGTGGCAACGGCGGCAACGCTGCGCCAGGAGTGCCAGGTAGCTCTTCATCTCAGTTTCATACGGCCAAGTCGGCTGCTGCTGCTGAAGCGGTGCGGAGTCGAGCAGCAGCGACTGCGGCTGCAGGGGGCTTGGCAAATAGGAGTCGAAGCAGAGGCGGTGGTGGTAAACCGCTCGTCGCTTTTGGCACGGCCACCGCTGCATCCGACGCGGCTGCCGCAGCGCGCACCGCGCCATCAACTTCGAAAGGGCAGCGGAGAACGCGCTCGAAACGAAAGAAAGCGCGGGCTGAGACCGCAGCAGCAGCAGCCGATGTTAGAGACCAAAACGAGCCCACCGAAAAAAACGACACAGTTGCCGCTGACCACCGTGTTTCTGCTGTAGAATTCGTTGAGGGTGAGGGGACGCCACCAATAGCCCGCGGTATGACGCCGCCACCGCCGCCACCGCCGCCACCAGTAGTTGTGGGGCCAGCTGGCCTGCCAGACGCGCCCCTGTACAAAGTGGTCACCCCCCGCCGAGGTCGCACCCCCATCGTTCGCCTCCCGTCCTACGCAAGTCTCGACGAAGGTGGCAACGAGAATGACAACGATGAGGAGGATGTAGCTGCTGCTGGTGCAGCCTCATCAACAACGTCAACGTCAAGAGCGAGGACAGCGGCACCTCCCCCTCCTCCACCACCTCCGAGTCATCGCTTCAAGAACTCACCGTCAAAAGGCCGCAGTAAGAGTAGTGAATCTTCGGCACCCGTTGTGCCTGCTGTCGATAGCACTGCTAACAATACTGCTAGTGCTGCTGATGGTGCTCCCGAAAGCCCTGCTGCCATCACTGCTCCTAATGCTGCCTCTGCTGCTGCTGTTGTTGTTGCCTCCACTAATGCTGCGCCTAGAGTAGCTGACGAAGGTGCTGTCAGTGCTGCAGCTGCTAGTGCGCCTGTTGTCGGCGTTACGCTCTATCGTGCTAATGACAACGTCACTTGGATGGCTAATGGGGTAGACCATGAAGATGCTGCTGCTGCTGCCGATGCCACATCAGATCGTCGCCGCTCACAAGCGCGCGCTCATGCACATGTCGTGTCCGGCACTTCATCGAATGATTCAACTTACCTTCACAACGTGCACCCAAACGAAGGTCCAGCAATAATTGAGCTGTCTGGTGCTGGCAACAGTGGCAGTGGTAATGGCAGTGGTAGTTATTACACGGGGGCATGGAATCCAGGACCTGAAATTGGAACGAGGTGGGCGACCACTAGTATCCCAATGGATTCGTCTTCATCTACTTCGTGCGTACCTGGATGGCCGAATATGGAATCAGGAAGAGAGGGAGGTGGAGGAGCATCTGTGTGGAGCGCGAGCGAAGTTCTGCTAGATCCCAATGAGCAAGCCTGGAAGATGAATCATGTTTCGCAAGGCCTCCCCGGTGATTATCCTGCGTCACCACCACCGGCCTCGTCCACT
>Ga0307930_1001589_pt1 | contig 17894 bp, 11 predicted proteins | sample OrgLakmetageno46_FD_203161 | JGI IMG/M metagenome (GOLD analysis project Ga0307930, IMG submission 203161) | Saline water microbial communities from Organic Lake, Antarctica - #46 | ecosystem: Environmental > Aquatic > Non-marine Saline and Alkaline > Saline | place: Antarctica: Organic Lake...
ATGGTGAGTTATATATCGCTCATGAACCAAGACCTTGAAATGCAAAATGAGGAACTCCATTCTAGTTAAATCTTGACTCTAGACATGGGACACCCCTTTTGATAGTTTGATGTCATGTCTTCGAGGTTGAAAAGTTACCCGAGTAGACATAGATGATTAGATGATGAACACAATGGTGAGTTATATATCGCTCATGAACCAAGACCTTGAAATGCAAAATGAGGAACTCCATTCTAGTTAAATCTTGACTCTAGACATGGGACACCCCTTTCAATAGGCTTTTTTATCTCTTCACGAATTTGCCTACTCCCAAATTTGGGGTACGCTTGAGCGTTCGCTGCAAGCACAGCACTTTCGAGAAGTTTTCTGGAATTGCTCTAATTGAACACTATTTCTATCGACTTCACTGTATGATGGATAGACCGTTTATAGCCTTAGTTAACGTAGCTTTATGCCAGAGGTTTTGACATGCTAAGAGTCACGTGAAAGGCTTTCATATTTTCATAAATGACGATGCTTTCTTCATGGGCTCGATTATTCTTAGAATATTGTTTTGTCATGATTTCGTGTGTCTCATATTACAGGCAGCGATTGCAGTGAAATCAAGAACAAAGCGTCGGCTTCGATTTCGTGGTTGAATATCTGGAACACCTCAACCACATTAACACACCATTATATTTGCAGCGGGGCAAATCCACCTACTTCGAGTGTAAGAGATGCGCTTCAGTGCGTGTTCACTGAATTTTCAACAACTAAAACCTCAATTAGCATGCATTACTCCAATTACACTTTCTCCACCTTTGTAGGACATGGCTGCGAACGTTAAGATACCAACAAGAAAAAGGAAAACAGAGCGAACTCTACCGCCAGCATTCCAGCGGACCTTGCGACAATACGAGGTGCTTACTGTTTACGCTTACTTTCTCATTGTTTTCGATTTTTTTGTATTTTTCTGAAGTCTTCACTCCCTAAGATATGCTAATCTTCTCTCTGCCTAACTGTTCAGATACTTGACCGCGCATTATGCTTCCTTATGAAGAATCGCGTAACAACCACGCTCGACAATGTCGCTTCCTTCTACGAGCGAATGAGTGCAGACGTAAGTTGCGACCCTAGTGCAGATGCTAGTTTGACAGCCACCCAGACACGCAGCACTTCGGACCTCTTGTTATCTTTTACTATCTTTGATACACTCGATGTGGTATGGGCACCTTGCAAGAGAGCTAATGGCAGCGGCTCTGATGGCCATGGAGTTCAGCTCGAATTTACATTCCCTAAAATCGGTGGCACTGCACCTTCGAATTCAGCGCGGCGCTTGAAAGCTGTTGAGAAAGCACTGATGGAGCAAGCTGTTGCGCGTCATGCTGCCTTTCTGACTGCTCATGAGCGTTGGCACCTTCTGGTTCACCTTTTGACTGGATCTAGTGAGTTGCGCTTCGTTGCATCTCGAACCTGGCACCCTGAATGGAAATGGTCAGGCGAAGATGGAGAAAACATAAAAAGTGTGTACGTCTTACCGAGCGTTTCTCCTCCGCCGCGATCAGAGCATGATGCCCTTTCGACGGAAAGCGGCCCTACATTTACCCCCCTTGCACCGTTGGATGGAGATCGCGCTCTTACTGGGCATAAGAAAAACTTACCTTGCGGGGCTGCGGCCATTTCAATTAGTCCATCTACTTCATCGTTGGAACCCTCGTCGTCGTGTTCTTTGTCGTCTTCTTCGTCTTCTTCACCATCTTCTTCTTCCACGGATATTGAGCCCAATCTGATTCTTGAATCATTGAAGGAATTACCGTTTTATTCCGATCAATTAGCGCATGTTCGTGAATTTCCTGCTATACAAGGGTCCTTTGCACCAGATTTCGAAGCTTTTGTCTTCAAGTCAGGGGAAAGGGTAGGTCAACGAATAATATCCGAGCCAGTCGAACATGCACTGCGAGCCCAAGGCGTTGCGCAGCTGTTTGCGCACCAAGCCATAGCTATTGAAGCTGCACTATCGGGAACGTACCGACATGTGGCTTTGTCTACAGGAACTTCTTCGGGAAAAAGTGTGTGCTTCAATGTACCTGTTGTTGAAAGTCTACTGCAGGCTCCTGATTCGGTAGCACTTTACCTATATCCTACGAAGGCTCTCGCGCAAGACCAGTTCGGAGCATTCCGCACCTTTCTCAGTGGAGCTGAGACTGCTGTCAAATCACTGGACAAAATTGTGAAACCTGCTGTTGTTGATGGCGATGCCTCGTTTACAGAACGCACCTGGGCAAGGGCTGAAAGCAACGTAATTATGTCCAATCCTGATTTATTACACATCACGATGCTTCCATCTCACAAGCAATGGAAGCGCGTACTGTCACAGCTGCGCTTTGTTGTGATCGACGAAGGGCACACGTACAAAGGTATTTTTGGTGCGCACGTAGGAATGGTTCTTCGACGTTTGGTTCGACTTTGTCGACACTACAAGAACACTTCACTCCAGTTTATATACTTGTCCGCCACGATAGCCAATCCTCTAGAGCACTTGAGCTGTCTTGTGCCTCTTCACGTGCTCGGTGGGATTGACCGTGTTCAGCTCATTATAGACGACTCTGCGCCGAGAGGCCAAAAGCTTTGGTGCCTTTGGAATCCACCTTTGCTTACTCACGGGCGCAAATGTCAAAGCAAAAAGAGTGGCAAGTCTAATGAGTTAGAGGATGAAATCGATTTAGATTCAAGCGTCGTAGAAGAACCGAAGGGTGGCAACGTTGAGGATGTCACACCAATCGCTCCAGAAGTTCCCTCGTCAGATAGTACCTCTTTTGAGTGCCCTTCAGAAAGTGATGCAATCGAAGAGCACCGCGCTTCGACGATTGTTGAAGCTGCTCGGGTGTTTACAGCACTGGTCAAGCATGGCGTGCGAGTTTTGTGCTTTGCTCATACTCGAAAGGTCACGGAACTCATTCTTCGGTACAGTATGCAGGACATGCGCGCAACCGCTCCCGAGCTAACTTCCAAAATCAAAGGATACAGGGGAGGCTACACCAAGGCCTCTAGGCGTGCTATCGAACGAGACCTTTTTGAGCACCGCCTGTTGGGAGTGGTAGCCACGAATGCTCTCGAGCTTGGCATTGACGTTGGTTCACTTGACGTAACAATCCATGTGGGCTTTCCAGGATCGATGTCAAGCTTGCGCCAGCAAGCAGGCAGGGCAGGTCGTTCAGGCAAGAGAGGACTTGCAATCATTCTGGCGTATAATTCTCCTTTGGATCAATACTTTGTGCGGAAGCCTGAGGCCCTGTTTGATCTTCCTCCAGAAGCGGCGATCGTTCCAGTAGACAATCGTCATGTGCTGCGTGCTCAATTGCTCTGTGCCGCCCACGAACTTTCCTTGCAATTCGCTCGCATTGTCGACGCGTCTGCGGATGTTGATAAGAGTATGATTAGTGGTGCTTGTGATAAGCGAATGCTTGCTTCGCACCGGCACCAAATCAATCTCGAAAATTTAGCTGCTTGTGCACTTGAGGGAAGCAAATCTGCATATGAGGACAGTAATTCTGCTGCGTCCAAACTAGAATTGGCGGGGCACAGCGATAACGATAGTGGCCTCTTTGGATATGCATCATGCTTCGACACTTTGGAGTCATTGCTGACATCAGGTGATATGGTTGCCGCAACAGCTCCTGAATATTTGCATCTAGCAGTTGCTCAAGACAGTTGCACAGACGAAGCCCCGCATGGGAAACGGGTTGATTTCATGACGACAACGTGCAAATGTCATGGTGCAATTGAAAATCCCACCATCACCAATGATGCAAATATCCGTCAGATTGATCCTGTAAGCATCTATTCATGCCAATAAATTCACGCTTTGTTTTTCCAATAATTTTAATATAAAGAATTTATCATCCACGTCTAATCCCGAAATCTATCCCTTTTATTACGCAGGTGGGTATCGAAGTGGTTAACACTGAGCGAGATGAAGTTATTGACAGTATCGGGTAAGTTTGCCTCCACAATGCTTTCAGGTGCAAACCTTTCAGTGTATTAGAGCGGCTTATATACATGCATGTTCACTTGAACACGCGCGCCTTGCCCAGGTATTCTCGCGCCTTCTATGAGCTCTTTGAAGGTGCCATCTTCTTGCATCAGGCTGTGCAATACCTCGTTACAAGGCTTGATCTTTCGACAAATCGCGCACTGGTAAGAAACCAATGGGCAGGGATAAAAGACTGGATTTGTATAATGGATTCAGGCCGATCTATCTTCTGACAACATTATAACTTTTATTCAATTACAGGTACAACCGATGCGTGTAAATTATTACACTTCGTCGCGTAATCATACAGATGTCGAGGTACTTGACTATAACACTGCTTTTTGACATGACAAGTTCTTTATACCTACTAGCCCTTGGATTTACGTCCTTTCACGTCGTTATAATATACTCTGATCATTGAATCTCATCATCCCTGCCATGACCTTCGTGCCTTCACATCAGGTCACAAATCGCCTTGAAAGCGGCGTGGGATCCGCCAGTATTATTTGCACCGGTGCTGTCAATGTCGTTTCCCGCATTTGGGGCTGGCGCAAGCACTGGTTTGGTGGAAGCAAAGTAACAGACATGGGGACCTTGTCACTACCCCCTCTGGAGTACAGCACTCGCGCGATATGGATCGATGTGCCGTCTGAGGTAGGAACACATACATAATTATTTTTCGAAGAATTACTTCCCATATTCCGATTTTAAATTGACTTGCAAGACAATTTAACGCTTCAAATTGTGCACTCTATTCAGGTTCAACGTGACATCGATCTCGGGCAAAAAGTCGGTGAAGACTGCTGTTCTGAGTCAGAGGGTTTGGGCGATGCTGCTGAAGCTGCTGAGATAGAAGGCAAAAGCTGCAGGAGCCGTTTTCATGAAAGCTTGCACGGTTTAAATCACGTTCTTTGCGCTGTTGCGCCTCTTTTCGTCCTATGTGATCCTGGAGATATCGGTGTGTGTAGTATTGATATTTGAAACATATATTAGCACCTTTATTTCGTTTGCGTACTTCCTGACCTTTACTGTCTACACCTAAACAGGAACGGAACACATTTACTTATTTCAGCGACGTCCTCGACCTCCTCGTGTAGTCCTCTTTGGTACGTTTGAAGTCTTTCAGCTTATTCTTACCGATGCTGCTAGCTCTCACTCGTTGCATGCCTTCGTCTTCTTGAGTACAGACAAGCGACCCGGCGGCATTGGCGTCGCAGAGGAGCTTTTTAAGGTTTGCTTTCCTAATTAATATTATATTCAATAAACTAAGAATTACTAGTACAAATTAATATGATTCCAATTTCCGTTAATCAGGTTGCTCCACGCGTTCTTGTCAAAGCTCGGGATGTTATTGCGTCGTGCTCATGTGCCAGGTAATAGAATTGCTTCTTTCCCTGGCTGCAATCACTTCTATCATCATGTGCACTCTTCTGTGCTTGTTGGTGTAAATGCTTACTTCATCATCTTCTGAAGATCAAATTTACCTACTTATGTCCTCATATCATTTACGATTTTTTTTGCTGTTGCGGAGGATGAGCAAACTTAGTTTTATTGTCATTTGTATTACTTAATGTGTAGTGGCTGCCTTGGGTGCGTGCTCGACGGCCGATGTCCAAATCACCACGTAGATAAAGGGGGCAGTCTAGAACTTGTAGAGCGCCTTTTGGTCGTGCTTGGGCCATCATTTGAAGCACCAAATGCTCATGAGCTTCCAGCTGACCAAGAAATGTCATTGAGTTCAGCGTCGGTGCCACCTGCTTCGACAACATCGGCGGAATGCTTCGACGGCGCATTCTTTCTTACTACAGCCGCAACTCTTGAGCATAGTCCAGTACGGAGGCGGCGTCTGCGTGCTGCACGGGATATGCCTACAGCACGTGCACAAGGTGCTCGTGTGCGGCAACCCTGGACCAACACAATGACACCTGACTTCATGTCGGCGGGCGATTGAACATTTGTACGGGTCCTAATCCGAAAGGACTTGAACATTTTAATTCGCTCATCAAATGTTAATTTGCAAGTAATTCTAGCTACACGTGTGCAATTACTGGAAATTACTCTCCTAAAGCCTGAAGTGCTTAGAATATCTGCACCAGTCCTATAGCAGAAACGGACGCACTTCTGAATTAGCAGTGGAATAAGTATACCGTTCGATACTTTAAGCTTCAATCTAAGTTAAGTACGATATCAGGCTTGGTGAAACGATATCCCTGAGAATTGGAATGAGAAAGCCCTTTCATAATTACAAATAGACCATGGGACTAGAATGGATTATTTATTAAACATGGGAGCTCATAAATGATTACAGAATTACTTCACAATCCCATGGCACAACAAAATTATCATGGTCTTCCCAGACGCCACTTGGTTCTCTCAAATGACTGGAATTAAGCCCCTTATCGTATGCCACTGAGACAATTTCTCCATAATCTATTTCCATACTTCTAAGGAGTTCTTTTGCTCGTGCCGTAAGTAACGCTTGATCTTCAAGATAGTCCATGTGTCCATAAAGGTTCACTCGCTCTGTCGGATCAGCATCTAAGTCGAAGAGAAAGTTTTGCGACGTGCAATCTGGATTCTCACTTTGGTAAGTGCTGCTTAATGTATCCGACTTGCACTCTGCCGCCATCATCATGGAGGCATTGTGGTAGTCTAGACCAGGAAATAGCGAAAACCAGTAATCATATGGATGATTCAACAACAATTTGTATTTACCGATGCGTATGGATAAACCTTCATTGTCAGTTGAATTCGGTTTCAACGACACTGTTGAACGCGGTAGATTAAAAATGATTTCGTTCCGAGGACTCATCAATTCACCTTTGATTGCACTCCAGTGGTCAGTACTATCTAAGTTTGCCTCTGTAGATTTCAGCACGGCCACATCTCCACCGCCAATACCGTAAAAAGTAGCGAGGAGATCTACGTGATGCATAAGACCATCATATGATTTGCCTTGCTTAGATTCCGTCAATATTCCAGGTGCATAAATGAAAGCTGGAACTCGAACGCCCCCTTCGAAGTATCCGAACTTCAACGAACGAAGAGGATAGTTGTTACCCGGGTGGCCCCGGGTGTAAACTGTGTTGCCACCATTATCAGAATTGACAAAGATGACTGTATTCATAAGCATTCCAGTCTCGTCTAAAGCCATGACTAAGTCATTCAACGCATTATCCAATGATTGAAGTACTGCTGCCGTTGTCTTTCGTAGCTGTAATAATTGCCTCTGCTCTAGGCTGTCTTCAGCGTCAATTTGTGCACTCAATTCGTCAAGATATATCCAATTTTCAGTCGAAAGCATCTCGTCAGGCGGGTCTGGATCTGAATCGAGCTCTGAGTGGATACCATGGTGCGCTATCCACATGAATAAAGGTTTTCCGTCCTTAGTGAATGTTACTGAGTGATTCACAATAGCAGCGCGCGCCAGATCGCGGTATAACTTTGTATCGTAAGTGCCCAGGTTCTCGTAGCCAGTGTTCCATTCATATATCATCCTCTGATTTGATTCATTGTAAGTCGCAGATCCACGGAGCATGTCTTTCATGTCTGAGCCCGTTCTGCAGGTGTAGTCCTTATAGCCGTGACCCGGGCAATTATAACCCAAGAATGAATCAAAACCTCGCTCATGAGGCAAGTACTTTTTGTTGCAGTGGCCAATGTTCCATTTCCCGAACATTACTGTGCGGTAACCCAGTTCTTTCATGTAAGCTGGCATCAATTTGTTGGAAAGTGGAACGCCAATGACATCATCTGCTTGTAGCTCGTAATCCTGAAAGCCGTTTTTGTATGGAAATTTACCCGTCATCATGGCTACCCGACTTGGTGTGCAACTCGGTTGTGCATAATAGTGAGTTAATTTAACTCCCAACTTTGAGTACCGATTCATGTGTGGTGTGGCCCCTGGCAAGTCGGAAGAAATGTAACCTATATCGTTCCAACCTAGAAGCAGTGTAATGATTTCGTTATTCACTTCATGCAATCAACCTCATATGCATCATTCTATCTTACCCATGTCATCAATCGTGAACAAAACAAGGTGCGGCTGCCCGACGGATTCTTGCATGAGATCATGTCGAGACACGAGCACAAGAACAGTTGCGAAGACGGCAATTGCACCGATTGCAACATACCAGCCAATTCGCTTGTTGGCTCTCGTTGATTCATCGCTCCCAGCTTCTTGGTTGTTCTCTCTTGGAGTTTCTTCATCCGAGTTGATACTGCCGTAGTCCCTCGCATTGGGCATTTTAACTACGAGGTGAATCTAAGTACGGAAAGAAAATTTGATGGATCTAGACTGGGCACCTAATATTGCTTCGGCATATACATGTGCGATATTCAAGGGCTCTTTGTCCTTCTTTTACAACCGTACAACTCTCTCTACAGAATTGATTGTTACCAAGGGAATCTAAATACCCTTGATATCCCTTTAATTTTCGTGAATCCAGTTCAATGTGAATTGACATTGACATTTTAAGGACAGCATAGACTTCACCTACTGTGTCCGTACTGTAATGTTTTTGTCATACTCAATGCTGTAGCATATCAATATTCAAAAGGAGAAGTCATGGGTAACTTCTTATAGCGTCTTCAAATGATGAGATACGTGAGAGAAAATTAAAATAACACGTGCTTATCATATGTTCAGAACTTTGTCTTAAGCAAAGTAATAAAACCAGTCATCAAAGACATTGAGGAATTTTATGAAGTCCAATGGAAAGGTTATCGTAAGACAACTTTAGAACCAAGAGATGTTTTGTTAGAAGATGTTCCAAAGATAGTGAACCAATATGAGAAGAAAACTAAGATTACATTTTATGATCTGTAACAGTTTTGTGTTATTCGTACTTCTTCTTAAGATGCCAGATGAGGGGAATGGAGACTGAACTGGACTTCCCTAGCGACTGTACACTCTATGCTTCGTCGCAAATCGACACTGCTCATTATTTGTGACCCATTTTATTCCTTTGTTTTTATCTGAACTCAGTATTCACACACAAATGCGTATTTATTGTACCCAGTGACTTTTCAACGCACTGAAATTATCAAAACCTTCTTGCATTTCTTTTTCCAGTTGATCACTCGTGTTGGCTCAAGCAGGAAACAAAAGCACCGAAGTAAATAGTGTTTATTCGATAAGCGCCATACAGGGGCAACGTGAAAGACAAAAGGGCGCTAATTCTCTATCTTTATTCGTCGTAAAAACCGAATGAGCCGAATAAACACTTCATTGTTGTTGTTGTTGTTATTATTATTATTTTTCTATTTTATTTTTTCTACCGTTCGATGTGCTATTTATTGTATTTCGCCCATCCCAAGCCGCAAGCGCCTTATACATCTGAGAGATAGGGACGTCGAGGGGAAATGTTTATATTTCAATCAATGCTTTATAAGCGCCACGATTAAGGAGGAGGAAGAGGTCTTGGATCTGGGCGTCTGGGATTGTGCGAGCTTGGAGCGTTGGAGCATACCGAGTATATTATATTAGAGCAATGCAACACTCGCTGCGTCAGCGTCAGAGGCAGAAGTCGTCGATCATCGATATCAGATATCAGAAGCTTCCAAATTGCAGAACCGAAGTAGAAGACGAATATTGGGAGTGCGAAGGCGCGAACGCTTCCATAACAGAGGGCTAGTCACCTAGACACCTCGTTCGATATTCTTCCCCGGTACTAGCTTGCTTTTTGTGTTGTAGCGCAGAGGTAGAGGACTTGGCATCTCGAGTATAAGTGATAAGCTCCCGTAAGCAAAACTTCAACGAATAGTCCCGAAGAGTGATAGCGAAGTCAAGTTCGGAAGAAAGCAGTAATCAACTTAGTGCGATAAGCTAGGCAGTAGGTCTTCCCTAGCCACTGTATTTGCTGACGCCCCCGTGCTCGAATTACGTTACTATGGGCTCTTTCTGGAAATGCAGTTGCATCGTCCTTCTCTTTGTACTAGTTGGCGTAACATCCATAGCTTTTCCTGAAGATGGGCAAGTCTGCGATGTTTCCGAAAAGAAGACGACAACGCCACCCATCATTGACTTATCTAGCCTGATAGATAGTAGCGCCACGTCAGAAGCCCGAGCTGCAGTGGTGCAAAGTATTGGTGATGCATGCCGGAGGTGGGGATTCTTTCAGGTTGTAAACCATGGTGTAGGCCATGAATCTATTGATTCTTTTTCAAAAGCCATGCAAGACTTCTTCCATCTCGACACACCCACCAAGAAGTTAGTAAGTCGAACCGCTGACAATTCTCGTGGTTTTGCCGACGACGAACTTACGAAGCAGCGCGTTGACCTTAAGGAGCTCTTCGATGTTGGTCACGTGCCTCGACCTGATCTCGCTCCGGACGACCCGCTCAACCATGTTCTAGACGGCTACAACCAATGGCCAACGAACCCACCAAACTTCGAATCTGCCGTGATGGACTATTACAATAATTGCGCAAGCTTGTCGGCTTCTCTCATGGCAGCAATCGCGGAATCGCTTGGTTTACCTGAAAGCTTCTTTGACAGCTCCCTCGGTGGTAACCATACCTCTTACTTGCGGCTCAATTGGTACCCCATCTTTGAAGCAAATGGTGGAACAAGTAAAGGGTCTGACGCGACAGCATTAGGGGTTAGCCGGCACACAGACGCGGGTGCACTCACGGTGTTGCTGCAGGACACGGTCAGCGCGTTGGAAGTGTATTCTGGCACCAAGGAAGACGCGGGCGATGGGCAATGGGTGCCTGTGGAGCCGGTGCCTGGCGCATTTACCATCAACCTTGGCGACATGATTCAGGTGAGGTGCCTATTTCTTGGATTTATGTGCTTCAGTTGTACCTCCCGTTGTACCTTTACACTTGCATCAAGAAATGTATGTTGTACCACCTATGGAAGCTTAGCTTATCTGAACTCGTGCGTTGACCTCCTGATGCATCAGGTGTGGACGAACGGGCTTTACGCAGCCCCAGAGCACCGCGTACGCCGTAGCACCAGTGCGGAGCGATTCAGTGCGCCCTTCTTTTACAACCCATCCTACAGCGCAGACGTGCAGCCCATGCCTTTGACTCGAAGTGTCTACGAAGCCGTTCTCAAGTCGGCTGGAACTGCCTCAGCAGAGGATGCGGAAGCGATCAGTGTGCCAGAAGCTGAACTTGAATCACGCATGAAACCTCGTTACGAGCCCATTTCGTGGGGTTACTTTCGACGACGGCGCTTTCTTGGCGACTTTGCTGACCACGGCAAGGACATTCAGATCGAAGATTATTTGATTGAGTGATCTGCTTTGTCATTTAAGCAGCCTACGTAGTGAAGTTTCTCCAAATACGCCCTGGTATTCATTTTGATTTTCTTTTCTCGAACCCTAATAATTCCAATGGGCTTGGTATCTATTTGACATGTATAACCTTATTCTAAGTCCTGTCGATAAGTTTACTGCGTGGAGCCGAAGGGAATTAAAAACAACAAAAACAACAGAAATCCCCCTCTACTCCTCTAGGCATAGTCCGCAAACCGGAATCTCCTCCAAATACAAATACATTGTCCTATACGGAATTTAATATCGGTTATACTTTATAGAAATCCGAGGAAGCTGCTTCTGTATTTTGGAGTGGTATCTAATATCTATTTTCGGCACTTCAAACTTACCCGAGGCGCGGAATTCAAATAAAATCCAGGTAAATTTCTTTCTGATCGAGCCATTTGCCGGAACTGGGAGTCAAAGTGGGTTTCATTGCGGCAGTCACTTCTATTCATTTCATTTCTCTTTCATTCACTTCTCATGAAAGGGCACTCAGCATTTCTGCCGTGAGGGACACCACACCGGGGTTGAAATCAGCAGCCCAAGCCGCTCCTCCATCTTCACCTTCGGCAGGCTCAGCGCAAACCAGGGGCTGGGCCACGCCGTGTTTCTCGAGCTCCTCCACCACCGCCGACTTCACCACGCCGTTTCCGTTCGGGGAATGCAAGCCGCGGCCGGTCACAAGCACCAAACCCTGTATTGACGTCGTAGGGGGCAGCAAGGCAGGGTAAGCGGCTCCTCCGGGTGCTGCATCAGAGGCGCGACCTCGTACATTGTCGCGAGCGATGGCGCGGATGGCGCTACGGCTCACTTGGGCCCCGCATCCGTGCAAGTCGAGCTGACCGGGGCGGCGCTGAAGGCCTTCGAGAGCGCGAGCGGTGGCGCGCCACTGGGCTGCGTCACTTTGGGCCTGGTATGGTAAAGAGACAGGAATATAATATTTGGAGTGAATGAAACAAGACAATGCAGCAAAACATCCGCTGAGAAGAGGAACAACAAATTGAAAAATTGCAAAAGAGATAGTACGGCACGAGGGCGGTAATGTACTGTGCAACGGACACATGAACGTGATGAGACTTACCACTTCATCACCAGTAGCCTCTAGGGCTGCTTGGGTCGCTGCTAAGAGCGATGGGCCAGGGTTTCCGTAACCTTCTCCGGTCTGAAACACCGCCGAAGCCGCTCCCAGCAACAGAGGCTCCGCTTTGGCGATGGCTGACAAGGTTGCTTTGAAGCCTTCATCAACTTCAACTTCACCGTCGGCACTGACGGCCGACGCAGACGATGCTGACGAGCTCACAAGGCCTAGCGCAGTGGCCGCCTCGCCTAATACTTGCTTGGCGGAAGCAACATCTTTACATCGCGCGCACGCTTCAAGGAGGCCGATCCACCCAAGCAGGCCCGGCAACGGCCACTCACAGGGGGTAGCCACTTCTTGAAGCAAGGCCTGTGAGCAATTCATCAAGAAATGAGAGACCCGTATAAACAGCACCAGAGTCATCAACCATGAACTTTAGAATAATGAGAGACATGAGCGATGAGCTTCTGCGTCATGGCATTTGATGAAGCTATAGCTATCATGCAGTATGGTGCTGCATATAGGATCTCACCAGAGCCTCGTCTGCCTTCCCAGCGCGACCACAAGCGCCTAAGGCAGCGTCCAGAGCTGCTGACGTAAGCATGGCGTCGGTGCCGTCGGTTTCACGACGGAAATCGTAGAGCAGCGCCTGGAGAGGGTGGGAGAGTACAATTGAGACCATACCACAGCGCAGCATTGTGTCTGTGAATCAACGTCGGCACTCCAAAAATAGAGATCTATAAGGTAGGATCTTATCCGGCTCGGGGGCAGACATCTAAGATTCATACTGCTGCTAGCATAGAGGAGAGGCGCATTTCTAAGCGAAAGCTGAGCAGCATATATTCTTGCAGACCTGTGCACGGCGCCAGTCGCCAAAGGCGCGGCAGGTAGCAAGGGCGATGGCGAGCGCAGGCGGGTACGAGAATGTTCCAGCTTTTTGAAGCTCGGTTAGGGTCTTGCGCACTTCATGCTTGTTCCTGCAAAAGAATACATGGTAAGCTTTCCTGAATGGAACGATTTAATATCCTCGCGCACAACATCAATTTTTTTAGAAGGCAGTCGCTCTCACCTCATAGGATCCCCCATTTGCCCTCCTTCACCCCCTTCTCTCAAGACTCCTCACCTTGAGTTCGTCAAGAGTTCAAGCAGTTCTGCTGAAGTAAGCTCAGGCTGTTTGGGAAGCTTCGCTTTCTTTAGTTGCTTGCCGCTCACTCGTCGCCCTTTTTTGCCACTCGATTCCTTGCTGACACCGAACGGCGAACTGCCAGGTTCCTTGATTAAGCCCTGATTGGCTGGCAAGCGGCCAGCAGTAGGGTTGACACTGATAGTGTTGCCACCATCTATAAAATATACAACCCACAGAATAATGAGAAGCATCAAACAAAGAATCCACTGCACGAGTATATTTAAAGCGGCTAATCAGTTGCAGAGAAATCTGTAGCCGCGCTTTGTTGATGTTTCTGTTCGAGCATGGTTCATCATTGAATTAAAGAATAGTTATCGTACAAGTTTTGATAAGTCGATGAACCGAAGAGTCCTGAGGAAGTACGAATGTCGAAGCAAGCGGGGCGATGACCAAAGCCAAAAAGAGTACTGCTCTCCTGTATGTCGCCATGGGACAGCGGACAGCGGAGAAGTTGAACAATTATTTTTCAGAGCGAGGGATTGAAAAACTTGTGTACAATATTAGGGGTTTCTGCAGAAAATCCAGCATCATCATCAGATCATCAGCATCATCGTGGATCACGGAGTTGTTTATCTTCTTTTCAAAAGTAAGTAGTTGTTGCTCACAGCTCACAGCAAGAGAGCAAGAGTATCTGCTCGCAATGCGAATAAACTTGGTTTCGAATTAAGAACGACAAGATGTGGAAAAAGAAGGTACGTCAAATGAGCGAGTCCTCTTACATAAGCTCAGTGCTAAGGAAGCACTTAAGCTGACTTCACTCGGACTTCTCTATGCCTCATCCTTGCGTGTACACAGGCCCTAGCTGTCGGCAACGGTGAAGATGGAGATGGCGACTGGAGTCGAAACGAACCCAAACTCAAAAAAGATAGCAGTCCGCCTTTTAGTGTTCTAGGTAAGAAGGTACCTAAGCGAGGTGCTGCTACCGCTGTGAGTGCACCACTAGATCCTGCGCTCACGAAACCCACGCAGCCAATAGAATCAATCGCGGTGGTTCAGGCACAACGCAGTTTTGCAGAAGGCATCATTACTGCGGCTGAATTCGAGCAAGTAGTCCAGCGAGACAATGATTTTCGAGTTGAAGAAGCAAAGGACGCTGAAGGTACACTGCTAGACAGAAGTAAGGCTACAACACCTCAATCTGCTGAGACTTCTGTTAAGGGTAGCGCTGAGGCTGCTGCCAATTTAAAAGCTAATGTCAAGAATACAGTACATACTGCGCGCCGTTTTCGAGCAGAAGGTACTTCTGGACAGCGCTCCTCGTCCGTGGGCTCGTCAATTGCCTCATTGCCCACTCCAGGACCAACACGGCTGGCCAACGAGGATGCAGATTGCGACGAGCATGCTAGCGGTAACGACAGCACTATAGGCCACCGTTCTATAGACCCCATCATGAACAATGAAATTGACATAGATACTTGTGAAAGCCCAGCTCATAACGCTCGAATTACCATCACTGCAACTCCGACAAGCGGTGGCATCAATAGCGAGAGCAAGAAATCTAGTAGTGCTACGTGGAACAGGTCGCGGACACGAAGTGGGTCCGTTGGACGCAGCACTTGGTCTCTCAGTGGCCGCGTAAGCAGCACCAGTGCGGCTTCGCGCAGTCCTTCGAATCTCGTGTCAGGCTACTGGAAAGATCGCGTCACTGCGAGCGTCTTGCAGGTTGTTTCATATAAGGATGTGTGTTATGTTACATGCTAAGCGTGATACGTGCGCGTGTAATATTCAGTTTGATCCATCAATTCTGTCTCTTCGACTCAACTCGTATTCAATGCACGCCCTTCCTCTCGTGGAATATTTGCCTCACTGCCCTACAACAGATGCTCGGTGGAGACTCTGAGCGGCATGCCTGGGTTATCAAGGCAACTGCGGCAGATCCACCTGGTCTACCCAAGCCTAAGCACGGTGCGCGTAACTTATATAGACACTGGCAGTATTCCTTTGTTGCCACATTTGGCCTCTACTATTTGTGGAGATATTGATTCTTTCCTTCAATTCTGTCGGTTTCTTTGTCTAACATGTCTCTGCGCATCTACGTGCACGCTTGCTGTGTGCATTTCCAGTGCGGCGGCTGGTGCTTGCTCTATGGGATGGATCTCTGGCGCCCGACGCGCTCTGGCATGCACTTGCGTCGCGCCCCTGGCAGAGAAGTCACATGGGAGCGCCCTCTTCTTCTTCTGCATCTTATGCAGGAGCAGGAGCAGTTGTTTCTCCATCCACCACTACTAGGGCCTCTAACACAGGTGCTTTAACTTCAGCTACTGCAACGACAGTGGCACCAAAGGCAGGAAACTCACCACTCGGTTTGCCGGCTTCTGTGACACTCAAAGTGCTTGCTGTAATTCTCAAAGTGCTCCAACAGGGGCCTTCTCAAGCACGCTGCGCCGCTGCTTCTATAGCAGAAAAAGAAACAGACGGTGGTACCCCTTTGAGGCAGTCCAAAAGTCCATTGAGTGCTTTGCTAGAAACTATTGCGTCGCACTGGGACCCGAACAGTAGTGCAGCAGTAAGCACTGGGTCTGCTGCTGTGGTGGCACCGCTTTCACGTTTAAAAGGGCCATCGCAAGGATCTGGGACCGGTGCTGGTGTAACAAGCAATGTTACCACGAAGAGCAGTCCCCGAGGATGGGGTGGTGCCAGTGCAGCTGCCGCAGCCTCTGTGGGTGTGTTGAGATTGATATCACGCAGCAGCGGAAACCGAAGCCGGCATAACACCGGTTCTTGGAGTGTTGATGATGATGATGATTTTGTAGTCGATAGTCGCAGCAATGGGCCAATGCTCAATAGGAGCGGTGGCAGTCGCAACGGCAGTAGCAACAGCATAAGTGGAGGTTGGCGGAGCCGCCACAACACAGGGTCGTGGGCTGCAGAGGATGATGAAGTTGATGAAGAGAATTTTGGCAAGGAAGAGGATTTAGACAATGAATTGAAGAACCTTCGTGCCACGGATCCTGCTTTCAATGGTAATGGGCGATGGAATTGGTCTCGTCCACGCTCACCGCCCCTTTCGCTTGGTTCTAGAAGTCTTTCGAGAAACGGCGTAGGGCCAAGGAGAGATGATGCTACTCAGAGTGAATTGCTCGCAGCCTTAAATGCAGAAGCACCAACGAATTTCGGGCGAGAGAGCTATTTAGAGGAGGAGGAAAGAGGCGACGAAGACGACACTGAATTTGAGATAGACAAAGAGGCAAGGCAAACGGTCGCTGAGGTGCCTCCATGGGATCGACCTCATGTGCTTGAGAAATCCAATTCCACCGCTCGCGAAGCAGCCTCTTCGAAAGTAGCCGTGACAACGAGTGAAAAAGATTTCGCACCTCCTTCATTAGCGACATTAGATAGACCAGCTTTGATAGTGACTGCTATTGCAGCGTTTGCGAGAGCGATACAGGCGCGGGCTGCAATTCATGGCGCTTTCGCTGAACCTTGGGAAGCTGTCTTAACCAAGGTGAACCCTTTTCCTTGTTCTCCAATTAATATGTGGTTGTTGTGATCGTGCTAATTATGGATATATTCGTGTACAGGCCGAAGAGTCATTCAACGGTCCTGGTCACAATGCGCGCAGCCGTTCTCAGAGTCGCTCCCAGAGCCGTGCTCCAAGCTTTATGGACAGAACTCAAAACGACGTTGATAAAGATGGGTTCATGGCTCAAGTCGCAGGCGTGCTGTCTGATGTAGAGAAAGACCACAGCTCAATATCTTCTTTTGCCCACAGTGCATCAACGAAACCACGAGAGGAAAAAAAATCACCGAATAGCAAGCACCCCGAACGTACGGGCGGTAGTCCTTCTCGTACGGAGGGGAAGGATGCAGCAAATAGTGCTGCAACGAACGATGCATTACCCTTATCAATGCTGTGCAATATGGTTAGCCTCCAGCAACTATGGCTCGATGCTCTGAATTGCACCCTCGCTGCAATCACCGCACACACCACTACTGGTCGCACTAATTCTGATGCTATAACTGCAGCAACGAAAACATCAAAGCCTGCCGCCTCACATATAGATGGAGCAAGTGCAGCTGAAAGAAAGTATTCCAGGACGGCATCAGCTCCTTTGTCTACCTCTTCGCAGCTGAAACACAATGAAAGCACAACATCAGCTACTCAAGCCAGCCAACGGCCGACATCTCCCGCCACTGCAGGAGCTGCTACTCCAGTTGCATCGCCTGCTGAGATAGGCACCTCAATTCAAACTTCCAAAGCACTTTCAGACATGGCAGCTGTATATGCGCTTGACCAATGCCTTGTAATTATGTTAGAAGAAGCTTATGTGCTCGCAGTCGCGACTCTCAATGCTCTTGCCAGCGCTCTTCAACATCGCCACCGCAATCTTTCAGGTCCAGAGTCACTTG
>Ga0307930_1001590_pt1 | contig 17890 bp, 11 predicted proteins | sample OrgLakmetageno46_FD_203161 | JGI IMG/M metagenome (GOLD analysis project Ga0307930, IMG submission 203161) | Saline water microbial communities from Organic Lake, Antarctica - #46 | ecosystem: Environmental > Aquatic > Non-marine Saline and Alkaline > Saline | place: Antarctica: Organic Lake...
GCCCCTCTCCCTCCTGAATCATTCCGCACTTGCTTTGTTTGCGCAACGCACGCGCATTCCCACTTCTGCCCGCAGCATTGGCTTCTGTGCCATTTGGGTTTGTATTAGTTCGAGTTCGAGTTCGATAAGTATCGTCTTAAGTGAGTATAGAGAAGATTTTAAAAAATAACCTCATCTATATCTCGAAAGAGGTGATGCGCCTAGTCAGTCTTAGATTAATTATTTGGTCGCATACCCCTTCGGGTCCCTGGCTCATCAATATCACTTGCTCCTTCTCTTCATCAAGTTTCGTTCTGAAACCGGTGATAGCAAAACACGCTATGCCTTCAAAGCAGCATTCACAGTGGTTCCGATCAAATACCACACAACCATGTAATTTGGCATTGTTGATAAGAAAAACCAAGGCATGCCCATGGGGAAGAGCTCATCAATATCACTTGCTCCTTCTCTTCATCAAGTTTCGTTCTGAAACCGGTGATAGCAAAACACGCTATGCCTTCAAAGCAGCATTCACAGTGGTTCCGATCAAATACCACACAACCATGTAATTTGGCATTGTTGATAAGAAAAACCAAGGCATGCCCATGGGGAAGAGAAAGGGGTACATTGAACGGAAGACTATGTACAGCCATCCCGCGGTGGCTGCAGTCTCGGGTGACACAAAGATAGCATGCATCCAAAGTCCCGTCAAAAAGAGAGGGCACTGCTCGAGCATGTTCAAAAAGGTGCGGTCGCTGATGAATCCTAAGCCTGACGTTGAATTGTACTTGACTTCTTTAAAACTGACTTTCCCGCTGCCGTCCTTTTTAGCTTTCTTCTTGGCCTCCTCAAAAACATAAAACTTCGAGAACGACTGAAACATCATGAAAGTGAAGAACAGACAGGCATAAGCACCAGTGACTTTAATCACGGGCGCAAAAATGCGAAGTTGCTCAGAACCAATACTTGCCATGGCAAACAAGATACTAAAGCACAAAAGCTTCTCTACTTATTATTACAGATAGTATCACGGGACGGATGAGGGATTAGGGATGAGCTGTGAGCCGCGAGCTGCGAGCCGCTTTGATGACAAAAAAAATCACAGAAAGTCAAACCCACGGATAATTTAGCGTACTCTTGTAACGCCGCCATCTCAAGATTTCAACATTCTCAACTCTCGGGAGCGAGCCATCCACCATCTACACAGCCCTGCCATTCGTCGAAGTCTCCATAGGGCGGCTTGCAGACTCCACTTGCTGCCTCGAATCGGCTCTCTTTCAATAGTGCAGTAAGCGTACGCGTGTAGCGCTATCTTAGCCGACAATGCCTTCATCTTTGCCTGCAATCAAGACTAGTGTCGGCGCAATACCGCCGAGTCCCGAAAATGGCGCGGTAGTACCACTGCCAGCCATTAAGGGTGCATCCTCGCCGGGATCGCCATTACGGCCTGGGAGTTCAGCACCAAACTATCGCGGCGCGCACCGCTTTCTCGTCAACAGGAAGCGCGTGGTCACGCCGCCATCGCAGAAGCGTCGCCTTCTCCAGGAGCAAGAGGAGTCTGAAGAAGAACGTCGCTTGCGCACAGCCGACGCGGAGGAACGGGAACGGCTCGACAAAGAAAGAGCTACCCTGAAAGCCAAAAACGAAAGTCGCGGCCCTGAGGCCACTGCGGCCATAGCAATCGAGCAGGAAGCTGAGGAAGTGGAGCCAGCCGCAAGCAGTGAGGTGCCCGCGGCTGTCGACGAGAGCACTGGCCCTGTCTTTTTCAACGACGGGCAGCCGTTGAGTCGACTGCCGAGCAGCAGCGATGCTAGCGACGGCGCCGTTTCGAACAACTTCACGTCTGGCAATTTGGGCATTTTCGACGACGACGAAGCGTCTCTCGAGGGCTCGACGGATGTGTCGGTGGAAGGAAACGCAGCGGACTTCGACGAACGGTACGCACCGATGCCCAACTCGCCGAGCAACGAAGAAAATGTGGTGGAGGAAGCCAAGGAGGAAGCCAAGCAGGGTGAGAATGAGGAAGAAGCCGACAGTTTCGGCTTTTCGTCGATGCTGCCTGCGCCCAGATCGGCGAAAAAGATGCTCACGCCGCTGCAGCACAAGGACAGCATGCGGCTCTACGGTTTCAGAACGAAGCGCGACATGGAAGACGAAGACGACGAGCCAAAGCCGCCGCCGCTCTTGACTTTCAACGAGGACGAAGAAGAGGAAGAAGGAGACGCCGGAGCAGCTCCTACACAGAGCCCAGCCAACGACGAAGTCATCGGGGTTTACGAAGAAGACGAAGAAGAAGCTGGGACGGAAATGAATGCCGCGAAACGCCATGAAATGGCCAATGAAGAAGTGGCCAGGAAGCGTGCGGAGCTAGCAGCAGTGGAAGCAGCCGCTGCATCGGCTGATGCGGCTTCCCCAGGCGAAGAAGAAGGAAGCGGTCACTTTTTCGATGACGTGGATCCAGATGACGCGGCAAAAGCTGCGACGAAGTTACAAGCCCTGAAGCGGCGGCAGCTCGCCAAGGTGGAAGTGGCCAAGAAGAAAGCGGAACTGGCTGCCGCGGAACTGATGGCGGCCGAAGAGACCGAAGATGCTGCTGCGGAAGAAGCGGGAGTGTTCTTTGAGGACGTGAGTGCCGAGGAGGGGAATGGGGCCGCCGCCAAACTTCAGTCCTTGCGCCGAGGCCAGAAAGCCCGCGCGGAAGTGGCCGCAAAGCGAGCTGCGATGGTCGCCGCAGAAGCCGCCGCCGAGGCCGAAGAGGCGATGTCGGCGGCTTTCTTCGACGACGTGAACCCCGAAGACGCGGCCAAGGCAGCCACCAAACTGCAGGCTCTGAAGCGGCGGCAGCTCGCGCAGGTCGAAGTCGCCAACAAAAAGGCGGCAGCAGCCGCTGCGGAATTGGCGTCGGCGGAAGCCAGCGAAGCCGCGGCAACTGCAGCAGTGGATGCTGCGGAACCCATCGTGTTCGACGACGTGAGCCCGGAAGAAGGTGAGAAGGCCGCGGTGCAGCTGCAGGCGCTGCAGCGGCGGCAAATGGCCAAACTGGAAGTGGCCGAGAAACGGAAAGCGAAAGCCGCGGCGGATTTGGCCGCCGCCGAAATCACCGAAGCCGAGCTGAGGACTGAGGATGCTGCTGCTGCGCAAGCGTCAAGCTCCGGTGGGGAGGTGTTCTTTGAGGACGTGAGTGCCGAGGAGGGCAACGGGGCTGCCACCAAGCTTCAGTCCTTGCGCCGGAGGCAAGCAGCTCGGGCGGAAGTGGCGGCGAAGCGAGCCGCGATGGCGGAGGCGGAAGCTGCGGCCACGGCCGCAGAAAACGAAGCCGAAGTGTTTTTCGCGGACGTGGACGCCCAAGAAGCGGCGAGCGCGGCGGCGAAGCTGCAGGCCATGCAGCGAGGCAACAAAGCGCGCGGGGAGGTGGAAGCTAAGAAGAAGAAGGAGAAAGCAAAGGTGTCTTTCTCAGAGACGACGCCGGCTGAGCCTGCCGCGGAGCCTGCAGACATTGCGGCGCCAGCATCAGCGGCAGTTGCAGTGGAATCGGACGGCTTCGGGCCGGTGCCATCCGGCTTTCCCGGCGCGGAAGACGACGACGGGCAGTCTCTCGGCTCCGAGATCTCTGTGGAAGAAGGCGAATTGGACTTTGAAGCACGGTACAGCATTGCGGACACGTTTGACTCGCAAGTGGCTCCTCCTGACACGAGCAGCAGCAGTGGTGCTGCGGGTGGAGAGCCAAGCACAGCCGCTGCAGTTTTGCCCTTGCCAGACGAACCGTTGCTTTCAGTGACGAGCCCCAAGGTCACGTCTCCGCAAGATAAAGTGGACTTCCCGCCGTCCGCGCTTCCGGAGGCGAAATCAGAGGCACCTCCTCCTGCTGCTGCTGCGCCATCGCAACGGCTGTCTGTGTTTTCAGCGGCCATGGACGACCAAGTGGAAGAATGGGAGAAGCCCAAAGAAGCGCGCGCGTACGCCAAAAGCACTGAAAGTGGAGACAATGGCGACGACGCGAGATCGTACGGGTCCAGCGTTGACGGAGCAGATGCGCCCAAATTGTCGATGAAAATGGGCTTGGATGAAGAAGTAGCAGCAAAGCCCATGTTGGGCCGCCAGCTCACCTACAGTGAAGCAGACATCGGCGAGGAGCCACGCAGTGGTCAGAGTGGAAGCGAGGTGTCGTCTTCATTTATGCCGATGGACAGCGTGAATGAGGGCGGTGATGCCAAGGACGGGAGCAGAGAAGGGGATGCGAGTGCGTCAGAGCAGAGTGAAAGCAATTTGGGTGAAGCCACGGAAGAGGCAAGAGCGGTGCCTCCTGAGCCGCCCGCAACTGAAGTGGCAGCAGCTCCTGAACCGGTGAAGGTGGAGGAGCAACCTTCGGTCGAGACAGGTGCAGCAGCTGATCCTACACTGGACCTTACCGCCAGGCTTTCTACGCCACCGACCACGGTAACTTTACCCGCAGACGCTGCTGCTGCCACGGCTGTAGCGAACGACGAGGACACGTTTCCCATGTCGCCGCAAACCACGGCCAAGCTGCGCGCGTACGAAGCGGAGCTCGCCGCGCAGGCAGACGCCGCGGCGAAAGCAGAGGCCGAAGCGCTGGAGCTTCGCAAACGAGCGAGCGCGCAGGAGCTGACTATTGAAGCGCTGACGCAAGCGCGCGACCTCAAGGAGCAGCTGGACAAGACATCCCTGGAGAGGGAAAACCTGAAGAAAACGGCAGCTGAACAAGCCGAAACTATTGAAGCGCTGATGGCGGAAATTCGGAGCCTTCGGACCCGCTCTCCTTAAAGCGCTTCCCTCAAAGAGAAAAGTGCGGGTTTATCGAAATACAAGCGGGTATGAGATTTCGATTGCGCGAGCTGCAGCCGGATTATTTCTGGGCTTTTTCTTGGATCCCAGTCGTGTTGCTTAGCTATGGCGTATATAAACTTCGTTAGTTTGCGATGCGCATTTTCATGCTTATGCTTTTGCGCCTTTCTACTTTCCAGACTTACTAGGACGACAGACACGGCCTCATAGCTGAGTTATGCCGTGGTTGTGGTTGGTGTGGTTTCCACATCAGAATGCACGAAAAAAACGAAGAAATCCATAGTGATCATAATGTCGCTTTCAAATAATTCAACATCAACATCAACATTCGACGGATGAACGATGAACGATGAAATGTGGTGAATCCACCCCGTAGGGGCAAATTTTGTTTCTCGTGTTGCGTCGTCGTGTTGTGTCCATCTTTTGATCTTTTGTTTCCCTTGTTTCTTGTTTCCTCTAATTTCTCCGCTCTGCTTACGAGAGTTGAGAGTTGAGCGCTGAGCGGCATTCATAAGCGCTCATCCGATGATAACACCATGACTTATGGAGCACTAGTCAAACTTCTACAGTAATCAGGAATGATATCTGTAAATTGTTATGTACAGTAGACCCGTGACATCCTGAGCCTAGCGTAAAATCCTTCGCCTAGAGAGTTCGTAACCTACTACCTGTATTGATAAAAAGTATAACGCAATATCTTTACGGGCAATGTTTGTCAAACATATTCTAGCAGTTTGCGCGATAATCCTAATCAATCAGCTCTGCCTAGCTACCGAGGATTCGTGGTCGCACGTTTCAGCGGGGGCCAGGCACACATGTGCCAGAGTAAAAGCCAACCACTGCCACGGGCCAGTGCATCAAGCCGGGGGCGTTTGCTCTACAGAAGGTTCCATCGAATGCTTTGGTGACAACTCCTTTGGCCAGTCCACGCCACCGACTGGTAAGTTTGCAAAAGTTTCAGCGGGCCGCGACACCTCATGTGCACTGCGGTTGGATGGCGCTGTTGTGTGCTGGGGCAACCCAGAGTCGGGCGTGGTTACTGCAGCACCTCACGCTTACGGATTTCAGAAGCTGTCTGTGGGCGGATTTCACGCGTGCGCCATCAAAAACGGCAAAGTATTTTGCTGGGGTGACAACGACTACGGGCAATGTACCCCGCCAGAGGCTGATATGGAGTTCACAGACATTTCAGCTGGCACCCACCACAGCTGTGGCGTTCAGCGCAATGGTAAGTTTTCTCTGGGTTCAGTGATAGATTCATCCAATTTCACCTCGAAATTGAGTGTACCCATGATGCAACTATACTTCCTACCTTGTGCTATTTGTCAATCTGGGGTGTTCTCGGGAATGGGCTTCTCGCAGGTTATGTCGTCTGCTGGGGACACGACGGAGAAAAGGAAAGCTCCGGATTCCCACCAGCTGAACGTTTCCTGCAAGTAAGCGCAGGTAATGGCCACAGTTGCGGCTTAACTATTCAGCACAGGGTGCGTTGCTGGGGCCGCAATGTGGAAGGCCAGCGGAACGCGCCGAGCGCCAAAGATGGGCCGTACTTTTCTAGAGTCAGTGCAGGCCACCGGCATACTTGCGCAGTGCGAGATGCGCACAAGTCTGCCGATCAAGTGGTTTGTTGGGGCAGCAACTACGACGGCGAGTCACGAGCCCGATTCAAGGGGCTATTCGTGGACGTCACAACGGGCGCGCAGCACTCTTGTGGATTAACAGCGGCTGGCGACGTGCGTTGCTGGGGCAGCGATAAATACGGCCAATCGCTCGGGCAAACACGAATAGGGCTCCGTGGTAGCTTCCAACGTGAAGGCAGCTTCCGAACGCCGTAGTGGCTGAAATTCTAAAGTGGATGCACGTCACCAAAGAACTCAAAGCATGGTGCACCACGAAGCTAACGGGGCTTTTGGTGACCAGGCCTTTCAGTTACACGCGGACACCGCGTCTCACGTCTGGTTCAATACCCAGGTATCACTTCAGCCTTAGGCAGGAGTTTAATTCGCCAATCGGTTTGGTCTTTTATAATTCAGCCCTAGTCAAATCAATAAATCAGGTGCTTCCGTGGAATTGAGATCACGCACCCTTCCCACGAAAAGCCGACTTGTCAAAATTTCAACTGGAGGTGCAGGAACTTATGCATAATAGCAGCAGGGTTATGCAGTTCAAAGGAAGTAGAAAACTCTAGGATCTAGGATAGGTACTTCCGCATAAGCACAAACGGCACTTTAAACTTTAAAGCCAATTGAGGGGCATTTCGATGGGAATTATGCGAGGGGGTCACATGCAAAATATAAAATATAAGACGTGGAGCGCTCAGAGTGAGAGTGAGAGCTCGGCTGCTCTTCATTCAGCGGGTTCAGTGGGTGGGTCTTGGCCTTGTCATTCCAATCCATTACCCGTGGCATTCGACTTCCTTAAGAAATCAAACATCAAACTCAATCACAGTGCCTCCTTCCTCCTCTTTTCTTGTTGTAAATGCCAGTACTTACGTACAACCGAATATATGATAAGTTTACTGTGGGCTCATAGTCGTTCCTTTCTCTACTGTAACGACCTTCAACCTTCAAATTTTTTTTGATATTATTTTAGTACAAACAGCATGATATGGAGTCATTATGGCAAACGAAATCAGAAAAATTCGTCAAAGTTGGCCTGACTCAAAAGTTCTCTGTCGAAAAGAAGTCGGGAGTCAAGTGTTCCACGAGCTTTTGTGGGCCGCTGCTGCTGAGTTTGGTATTGAGGCCCGTGACTGCTCAGTGGTCTCTTCGCACTTATGCCGTTACTAGTGTCAGGAGTTAACTTGATGGGCTGATTCAAATTTTCATCGTTGCCACTAAGATTCACTGTTCGAGGAATCTGCTGCGAGTAATTCAATAATCCCCCTCGGAAGGGTTCTCCAGACGCATGAGCAGGGATCTCCACAGGTTTTGATGTTTTCGAAGGCCAAATTGGATTAGAAGTGGCATTCATTTGATTTTGTTGTGTTTTAGACATGCGCTCAGAGGGTGAAACTGATGCAGAAGCTCCCGAGGGCCGCGGGTAGTTACGAACATCGGATTTGTATCCAGGCAAATTCACATCATGAAGTGGTGGTCCATCGATGTTTTTTTGGTGATTTTGCAAGCGACGGTATTGATTGCCTTGATTTCGGGGATAGTTCGACGGATTTCCCGGCAGTGTGCTAATATTTCTAAATTCAGTTGGATAATGCCAAGCTTGCTGGCTCTGCTGAGTAAATGCTGGTACTTGCTGTAGTCTGTAGTAATCGCTCCGGGAATCAAGAGGAGTCTGTCGGTGTCGTGGGAAAGGAGCACTAATCTGAGCTGGGACTTCGCTTTGATCCTGTACCTGCCCCTGCTGCCGAGGAGTATTAATTGATTGTAGTTCAGGTGGAGTATGATGCAAAGCAGTGCTCTCAAACGCATGACGTTTAAAGAAAGAATTGCCCTGATGTGGTGCCGAAGGCGTTCTATTTTCGGTGTGTGGTGTCTGCGAGAAATTCTTCCCGCTAGTACCAGGTAATGAATCAAAATCTAGTGCGACATTTACTCCGTCAGTATCAGCAATATTTGGAGAAGATGTTTGCGAAGGACTAGATCGAGGTTTCTTTGCAAGCTGACCGGGAGATGCACTGGTGTATGGTTGCCCAGAAAGTTTTGAGCTCTTGACTGTTTCTAGTAAGTTCATCTCAGTTGCTTTGCGTCGAATCGTGTTTAATGGATTAGCGATGAGGCAGTCCCGAATATCACGATTTCCGACACTGGCTTTACGAGAAAACATTCCTGCTTGTGGCAGTTGATTCCATTCCAGCCCCTTAGACACTGGATTCGCCTTCGCCAGTACACTCTTACCATCATATTCTTTCTCATTACCCCAGGCTTTCGACAATGTTTTTTGGGCCTGAGGACTCTCAGTACTCTCTCTTTCGAAGTTGTCATTCAGCGAATTCGGAGTCTTGGCAGAGAAAGTTGATTCACGGTGTTTCACCATTTTAGAAGGATTTACGCCATCTGCTTGCTCCTTTGAATTGCTGTTATAAATAGAAGCTTTGTAACGGAATTGATCCAAATTTCCTCGATTTAAATCAATTGGAGGGACTGAAATTTCACTTTCGCAATGCTCTGATTCAGAATCTGCCTTCTGGTGAAGAGAAACTTCTTTTTCTAATTCACCGCTCAGGTTTGAAGAAGTTGAAGAAGACGATGAACTTGAAATATGCTTGATAGATTTCGACGTAACTCCAACAGCTTCTCCATCGCCAGAATGAGCTGTTGCTTTCCCACCTTGATCGCCGATTTGGTCAACTTCTTCTTCCATCATTGTTCTTTCTGCTCCGGGAAGAAGTAAGCTCTTGTGATCGTCAAGTCCAACAAAGTTGGCGATGAGACTAATGAGGAGAGTCGAGGCTCGCACAGCAGGAATAGCTGCAGGAGGGAGCTCTACTACACAGGGTTCATTGATTTTTCGATAGAGATGAAGCCCGTGAACGCTGTCTGATTGAAGAGAATTTATCTTTTGAGTGTCGTCTTTTGTCTGTTGTTTTGTGAAAGCAATGAGAGTGTACGAAACATGCTCGCTATCGGGAACTCGGACATCATTTGAACTACTTGACAATGTCGGCCACGAAGAAGCCTTTCGCGTGATGTTGATAGTGACTCGGCCTTGGTTGGAGTCATGATCCACTTCAAGTGAGAGCGCTTGACCAAGAATGCGGCGTGCAGAGGCAACTAGTCGAGTGCCAAAAGGTGCTCGTCGCCCTGCACTACTGTCCACCTCCATGGCGCTTGCTTCAGCAACGGATAGAAGCTTATCGTAGCCGCTTTCGACTAACTTTGTTAACTCCTTTGGGTTTATGCCAGCGAGCTGATAGATTTCAGGAACACCTGTTTCCCACAAGCTTCTTTCATAATTTCGGCGCAGTATCACCGACGAAAGGACAGCTCGACCACCACGAACGTCAACGAGATGGTCGCTGAAGGAAACATTAATAAAATAAAAATGAATTTGAGCGGAACTGGTGATAGACAGAATTTAAAAAATGCAACTATTCGTTATTCTTACCATAAGCCCTGAAGTACGCGCCCTGCATTTTCGCCGATTATTATTTGCTCACGTTGCATAGTTACATCGTCCATAGGGCTCCGCCCGAGAACATTTTGAAGAAGCAAGTATGTTTTATCCACAGAATCTAGCTTCTTACTTTTGGGGAGCCCAAAACGCACCAACCGATTGAGGTCTTTTAGGTACTTTTTTTGTCCCATACGAACTTCTTGAAGAACCTCAGCAGCTGAGCTCAGTGCAAGTAGGATCTCTTTAATGTCAGCATCCAACGTGACTGACATGATAGACCTCATTGTCTGGAGTTGCAGCATATTCCGGCTCATGATATGACCGGGTTTACAAGCCTTAACTGCGCAACCGTCATTTTCAACTGTCATAACACCACTGCTCGTCAAGTCTTGCATAGCAGCATTGATTTTACCATCAAGAAATGCGACAACAGCAGCATCCATATCACCACCCTTCTCATGTCTTAGGCCATACCTCGCAGGATTCTTCTTCAGTCTGGTGTAGAGAAATGTACTTTTCACCCACTTGGTAGCATCTTGGACGGACTCAATAACCGAGTTGCAAACTTCGGAGTTAAGAACTTCAGGCAATACATCGTTCAAGCTAGACTCAATGATTTCACATCCGCTGCTCATATTCTCGTATCTTGTTTTGTTCCCCTCGTCAGTCATGATGACAGCGACGCCGTGGTCGTCCAAACCTTGTCGCCCAGCTCTACCCATCATTTGTAGAATATTGGAAGATGACATCTGGCTATAGCCTGCAGCTTTGCCTTGCCACTGTGCTGTTGACTTGATCACAACAAGGTGAGCTGGCAGATTTACTCCCATCGCCAACGTAGTTGTACAGCAAAGAATATTGAGCTTTCGGTCTCGGAAGAGGTCTTCGACGAGACTGCGCTCATCAGGCGGCAAGTTTGCGTGATGGAATGCGATACCCCTTTTAAGCGATTCACGAAGTGATGACGTGCCTACTCGTTGTGCTGCAGCTGCAAGAACAGGGTCACTGCGGCTGCCGCTGGTGCGGCATAAGATCTCCACGGTAGTCTCGGTGGACTTTCGAGAGGTGCAAAATACAAGCGAAGGCCGTCCTGCACTAAAGCGAGAAATCACTTCAGGGACTTTTTTCTCAAGGAATTTTTCGAACCAAAAATCAGACGATTGTGCTGCGTAACCAATTACGTGCACTGTTAAAGGCACTGGCCTAAAGCTGCCATCAAATGCCATTATGTTTTCGGACTTTGCGTTCACGAACTCACCGATGCAAGTTAGATTGGGCAATGTTGCCGATAAAGCGATGATTCGCAGGTCTTTCGCGGGGAGATTGTACTTGTTTATAGGGGTAGATCTAGCTACAGTTTTCATGCGGCACACCACAGCCTCTAAAGCGGATCCTCGGTTTTCGCCTAAAGTGTGCGCTTCGTCAACCAACAGTAGCTGTACCTTGCCGAGTAGATAAATATGCTCTGTCCACCTCCTTGTAATAGAGTCCCATTTTTCAGGAGTTGTGCAAATGATATGAGCTGATGTAACTTCTTTCATGTCTGTCTTAGTTTGATCCCCATTCAGCTCAGCAACCTTAATTCCGAGCTTCGAGAAGCGAGCCGTCCAATCCGCACATTTTTCTTGGCACAAAGCCTTGATCGGTGCCATGAACACAACCTTGGCGTCTTGATTTGACCGTCGGCAGCTAAAGAGGCGCAAAATCCCCAGTTCAAATAAAACCGTCTTACCACATCCAGTCGGTGCAGATACAACCATATTCTCGTCTGTGCATGCCGCGGAGTTGAAACATGCCGATTGCACTGCATTGAAAGTATCGAAGGAGAACAAGCTTGACGCCCAAGGTTCTGACAGGTGCTCTGAAACATGTGCAATAGAATTATGTTCAGCAGGATAAATTGCGGGAGGTAGAACTAAATGTCGATTAGAATCCATTGGATATTTCGGCTGTATAGCAGTCTCTTTGCTTAAAAGCCGCGGAGAGGCAGCTTCTGGAGACATAAAAGGCGAGGGTTTCAAGTGTCCTCCATTATGACTGCTGAACGCAGCAGGATCTCCTGACTCTCCGTCAGTCTCAAAAGTCCACGATGGATGTGTACTATCATTTGATGGAAACTTGGAGATCTTTTCAGAGAGAGGCGCACTCTGATCTCGAAATTTAAGAGTGCTTTTGGAGTATGCTAGCATTTTTGTCAGTAGTGCCAACTACGTCGAAAATGTCGAAATTAAGTTCTACGAGGAGTATATTGAGTGTGTATACCAAAAAGCTAAATTTACGTTGATAAGGCTCTTCGCAGCAGCAGGGTAGCTCAATTTATTAGAGCGTGAGAGGAGCACTAGAGCTGAAGCTTCTATTCATTTTTGAAAATCGGAACAAAAGGTGAAAGAAACCTTCTTGATTGAGAAAGCTTGAAAGCGACGAGTGAAGAGGAGTGGAATGATATTAGCTATACAAAATAATATATCATATTAGGTCTTCACTGGTGTCAATGTGTCGTGTCAACACCTTCAATTCACGATCGGTGTTCGCACCTCTGCAAAAATAGTGCGAGAGTGCGAGCGCGAGAGTGCTCGACTTTGTGTCTTTGTGTCTGCCGTCACCGCAGGATCATCCATAAATCAACTACATCAAGCGACGCAGTTTGCGTCGTCTGAATGATCATATTGCCCAGCCGTCCTCTTGTCGTTGCTGCCCTCTCCATGTCGACTCAAGCTGCTGCGTATCGCATTGGAACAGCAGGAGTTCCTTGGGGCAGCGCTGAAAAGGCTGCATGGTTGGCTGGCACGACCGTGCATCGGTACTTCGAAAGATGCTCTAGTGAATGCACCACGAAGCCTCAGAGAGGCACAGGGTTACTGTAGCTCTTAGTCTTGATATCACGCTGCTTATATGGTGCTCCGATTAGCCACTTGTGTAAAGTCTTATTGCTCCTTGCACTCTCTAGGTCCTATCAAGACGAGGTAGTTCAAAAGCTTGCGCCTTTCCGCACCTCTCCATTGTTCGACGTGGTTGAATATGGCAAACTCGCTTATGATTCCTCCTTGCCGCCGATGCCGCTCCTTGCAGTCAAGAGCAAGCCGTGGGATCCGTTGAAGCCCTGCGTCCTCGTTACTGGTGGCGTGCACGGCTATGAAACAAGCGGTGTCCAGGTGAACATGAGTTAAAGTCCTCCAAAATCTTGGGCTGCGCACGTGTGCGCGGATGTAGAAAGAAAGAGTGAGAGAAGGAGGTGGTATAGAATACAATGCTCACAAAATATGGGATTGATTCCCACCCCGCAACCTCGGCTACTTCTTTCTTTGTGATATCTTTTTACACATCATCCCTTGATTGCTTCGACCCTTATGTTTGTATAAATTTGTGTTTCAAAACGTGTGCGCTATTCTCAGGGCGCTTTGTCTTTCTTGAGCACGGACGCAGCTCGCTACTGTGAGCACTTCAACGTGCTCATGGCGCCTTGCGTGTCCCCTTGGGGCTACGAGCGTATTCAGCGTTGGAACGCCGAAGCGGTAAGATGTTTGGCGGTTGAGCACTTCAATTTTCTCGAGCTAGAACGTGATTCGCGTGGTCGAATTACTGACATTTGCTGCATTTATATTTTCACGTTCTGCAAAATATTTCCCTAGAAATAATGGCGATACGTGTGCACACTAAGTCTTTAAAAGTTCTTTGCACACTCTTTCCTTACTCAAATGAGTCCAATTTGTTCCTCTGAACCATGCTCCTCCGCATGCTATATTTTTAATTTTAAAAACGAAAACAAGGTGGACCCAAACCGGTCCTTTCAAAGCGGCGAGTCGTGCGGTTTGCCTTCCGCGGAAGCCAACGCGCTGAAGCAGCTGGTGGCGTCCGTGGAGACCCCCAACGGGTGGAAAGTGCACGTGGACCTCCACGAAACCACCGACAGCGACGAGTCCGAGTTCCGGCCGGCGAAGGTGCGATGACCAAAAAAATGCTTCATAAGGAGCCTAATCGTCACTGTGCTACCAATAGTTACCTCTCGTTCAGCCAGAGTATACTTGCCCTGTTCAATTTGTCTGATTGTTTTGCCTGCTTCTCTCGCTTTCCTTTGTTTTTTTCACTAAGGCCGCTCGCGATGGCGAAGCGTATGAGCCCGACGTGGTGCCGGACGGTTTCTACCTCGTGGGCGACTCTGCGAAGCCTCAAGCCGCGTGGCACACCGCCATCATCGAGGCGGTGCGCAAGGTCGTGCCCATCGCGCCCCCGGACGCGCAAAACAACCTCATTGGCGAGCCCGTGGCGCAAGAAGGCGTCATTTACTACCCGTGCCAGAAACTGGGCCTCTGCGCCAGTGTCGTGGACGCGGCGTACGCAACTACCACGGAAGTGTATCCTGACGGGGCCACGGCATCGCCAGAGCTGTGCAACGCAGCCCAAGTTGCGGCCGTTGTCGGCGCTCTCGATTACGTTCTCAAAGAAGGCGAGTCGGCTTGATGAACTCCCTGCTGAAGTGCTGCACCGGGACTACTTTGAGATGTAGCCCAGAGTTTGAGGGCCGTGGAAGTTGATTTAAGTCGCTGCGTTGCTTGGATTGCGTTGGTGCTATACCACTAGTAGATCCCATGCGGCCCTACGTGGGCACGGCGAGTTCCGAGTCCTGTGGCGCGCCACTTCCCACCAATTGGTCGCTTGGAAGTTTTGTTTCTTAATTGGCTCTGTGCTGGTTCTATGTTTTGGTTTGATTTTACGGCCTCGTGCTTTTCAGAGTTATAATATAGAACTAGAGTAGTTAGTAGTTAGGTCTGGTCCTGTGTTTAAGTTAAAAGTTAGTAATTAGTAGGTTAGGTTAGAGGTTTGGCAGAAAGGAGAAAGGAATTGAGTTAATGCGCATCTATCAGTAGAACGGACGTTGGGTCAGTATTGAAACGGGTTCATTTGATTTTTAGCCTAGATCTACGCTTCCTGATAGCAAAATTCCTGCGCAGAGAACATTGACCAACTTACTATTGCTTTATGCACATGCGCAAATACAGAAGCCAACTGCTTCGTGATCTACTTGACAATTGCGCGCGCTTTTCCAAAACCCGGAAGCACCGCATATTGGAAAAACATGTTTCTACCGTTCTTTAAACTAATAATCCTAGTTCGTTTGGCAGCCACTCAGCCCTGTCTTTTGATGCTCATGTTGAAACTGCGCGGCAGTGAAAACACCGCTCATTCAGTGACCTTCAAACTCATGTTCCTTGAAAGATGGGCAAGAGCGTTCCCGTCGATAGCGGGTAGGTCCCTTGTGCAGCCCCTCTCAAATAAGGAGTATCTTTGCGTGAAGAATTGATCAAGTCCAGGCTTTCTCGGAAAATATACATGTCCGCTCCGGAGCATTGATCGACTTTTTCACCGCCACGGTAGAACTCGAAAGTTGGTACGATAGACACACCCATGCGGACAGCAGTCTTTGCATCTGTGACTTTAATGTAAGCACCAATATCCTGATAATTTTCTAGAATGGTATTCAACTCGTTTTCAATCCGTGCTGAGCCTGTGCGTTCGGTGGTCCAATCTGTACTGTAGTGCACTACGGTAATCAGCTGGTTGTCCTGGGACAAGCTAGATAGTTCCTCAGAAAGCTGGTTGTAGCTATTGACCTGAGTCATTAGTAGCTTAGATGACGAGCCTAAAGCAGCGTTAGAATCATCATCCATATTCTCTAGAGCTAGCTAGCTGTGATGTCCAGTGGAACTAAAGACGACTAAAGACAGACAGCAAAACAGCGCTGAAACGCTGATGCTGTCTGTACAGCTGTACAGCTGTACAGCGAAGTACGACATGCGCTGACGGCGCTGACGCTGAAGAAGACAACAGTACTAAGTTTGTTAATTGTTAGCAACTACGAACTACGAGGGGGGGGTCGAGGTCATGCTCTTCTCCTGCTTCTGGACTCTGACTCTGGACCTCCTTCTGCCTGTTACAGTAGCCCTTATATTCCGGCCCTTCGGATCTGCTTTTAATGACAGGCATCCCTGGCCGGAAAGGCGACGAGCCCAAACTTTCGGACCTCGTTGCGTGTTGCCAAGTAGTCGAACAGGTGCTGCACTTGAGATAAATATCATGAAAAACACTGAAGCAGGCAAGTATGTGTGTTAGGGGGAAATGCATGAATGTTTGTGGTTGCTGGTTGCTTGGGAACTGGCACGCAAACACGTGGCCTTCTGTAAACATCAAATTATCTGAAGCCAAAACCATGTCAAGACAGAAGCCGGCAAACCAGTTGGATGATTCAGTCGTTCTAGAGAGGGCAAATTAACCTCTGGTGGGTTGCTTGAGGGGCGTTGTTGTGGCTTCACCCTTTCTGCTCCCCTGCGCCCTAGTCCAAACTAAAGACTTCTGACTTCCAATCTTCCAATATCCATTATCGCTGGCTCTCACCAAGATCCGCAATGACAAGATCCACTACCACTAATCATGGGAAAATGATATCCAAGTAAAAGTTCGGTCTATTTCACCTCCACTTACCTCCGACCAACTGGCAGCTAAAGGGGGGTCACTTCTGAAAAATCGCCCTTTGTGGCCATAGTATATACAAATCGCAACTGGATTTCCACTAACTGAGCTCATGGGGCCAGGCCTCAGGGTCCCGGAATTTTAATCGCATCGAGGGGGGATCCCGCTACGATAAATCGCGATATTCGATTGAATTTAGGGCCTAGAATTGGCCGAAATCGCTTGAAATTTCTAGTGCAGCAGAGCTGGATTTGCTGCCTGAAAGGAGCTCCGAAATTGAAATTTGCATATCCAACGGATAAATTTTCGTGGATTTACGACCCAGGGCCAGAGGACCACCCCGCGCCCCGCGCATGGCACATGTGCACATGTGTGGTTCGCGCATACTTTTTTGGGTGGTTGTGGAATGTTCGCGCTGCGTAAAAGCCGAATAAAAGCCTAAAATCGCCGCTCTTGAAAAAAGTGACCCTCCATTAGCTGCCGGTTAGTCCTTTATGCGACTTTAGCTCAAGAAGCACAAAGGGCTCAAGCATTAAGACCCGTAACCTAGTTCAGAGGGTAGCAATGTCTACGCACTGGTACTCCACTAGAGATGGCAAAGACTAATGGAGATATTGAATTAGTAGTAAGAAAGAGGCAAGCCACGACAAAGGCAGTGCAGGGGGCAGGGGTTGCACCGCGCACCGCACCTCCATGGAAAGAAGTCTAAGGAATGATGACTAAACCAGAGCACCTAAGATAGAATAATACATTAGCACCCGCGAGGTTATACTCATGGTGGGGATGCAAAACCAAACCGCCAATGCATGCAGCGTCCCGTAAGGCGTAAGGCGGGGCGTGTGCTTAAGGCAGGGCACAGAGACCGTGTCAAGGTACTCGCTCGGTGAATGGTGAATGAGGTTGTGATCTTTTTCTTCATACAGAACCACGATATGGATTTGTATTTGGCATATGCCATGTCAGTGCCTTCTGATGTCCACACGGATTTAGTCTAGTCTAGTCTAGTTGATACTCTCCCAAAAACAAGGAAAGGCAAGTACACAGCAGTCACAGAGGCACATGCAGAATGCACTTGAGCTGCATATGCATATGCGCTAGCAAATTCGCTCCAGAAGACCAATTAAGGCTCCAACTGGCGCCTTTCCTCCGAACAAGTCAGCAGGACTGACTCCGAACAAGTCGGCAGGACTGAGTGCTCGTTCGTGTGTCACGTCCCAGGTCCACGAGGCAATTCCCTGGGCTATTTTTTTGCCCCAGCAGGGCATCGTTTCAATGTTTTTCTCAGGCGTCGGGCGCCAGCCGATCTCAGAATCGCCTATCGCCTGTCCTCTTTCTTCTTTCTTGCTAACGTAGTATGAATCACGTGGCTGTTATGCTGTTGTAGGCTGTGCGAACACGAATGGCCACAGGCCTACGACCACCAGGAGCAGCTTCTGTCTGTAAACTGAACTCGAACTCGAACTAATACAAACCCAAATGACACAGAAGCCAATGCTGCGGGCAGAAGTGTACGCGCGTGCGTTGCGCGCAAGTCAAAATCGTAAAGAGGATAGTGTGTAGAGGGCAGGAA
>Ga0307930_1001592_pt1 | contig 17878 bp, 17 predicted proteins | sample OrgLakmetageno46_FD_203161 | JGI IMG/M metagenome (GOLD analysis project Ga0307930, IMG submission 203161) | Saline water microbial communities from Organic Lake, Antarctica - #46 | ecosystem: Environmental > Aquatic > Non-marine Saline and Alkaline > Saline | place: Antarctica: Organic Lake...
TGATACTCAGGTAGTCCCGACGAAGCTTAGACTCTTAACGATTTTTTCCTCTATCTGTAGCACGTTTGCGGCAATCAAAATTTGGTATACGCGGACTTTTGGGACGAAGCTCGCACCTGCGACGGGATGTTGCTCGCGATGGTCTTGCTGGCGAGTACACTCTTTTCAGCGATTGCACGCAGCCGTATGGTCAGGTCATTTGATCGAAAGGAAAGATCGGGCGCGGTATGCGCGCAAATTCGAGCCGGTCAAGGCGTGGACTGGCCAGACCGGCGCCGTCCACTAACGAGATGCGCGCCGCGACCGGAGCATAGGCGGCTCGAAAATGCTGGGTGGATTTGAGCGCGATCACACGTTTCTGCAGCGGCTCGGCCCCCAAGGCACGAAAGATGTTCATGTCCAGAGCTTGCGTCGGCGCACTTGTCACAAGCACGTCGACTTCTCCGATGCGCAAGAGAGCGGAAGGCCCGCAGGATTGCGCCACCCCTTTCCACATCGGGCTATCGCAGACATAGCGTCCATCCCCGAGCGCCAGGATCAGAGCCGAAACCGACAGAGGACCGCCGCCGAAGGCCGGATCGAAATGTCCGCCAAGGTCGACATGAACCGTCTGACCGGCCCCGACCTGCCGGGCCACACTTACAGCCGAAGGGTCGCATAGCGCCCCGAACAGGATGTTGTCGCCGCCATCGGAAATCAGCTGAGCCAGCACGCTGGTGGTGTCGCCATAGGCGCCGTCGCCGGGATTGTCCGACGGATCGGCCAAGACGAGCGGCGAAGCTGCGTCATGCGCAAACGCAATTTGCGCCGCCTCGGTCGGGCTCAGCAGTGCCTCGATCGGGGCATCGCGGACGGCCCACATGGCACGGGCGACCTTGTCGGCTGCGTCATCTGCCGCCGCTTGGGCCCCGATATGGCACACAGTGACGGTAGGACCGATTTCCGGCACGTCAGCCAGCGAGAACCCCGCATTGATCGAAATATCGAGTAGATCAGGATTACGCGCCTCAATCTCGGCCGCCAGAGATATCAGCCCCAGCATCGGCTCGCTATCGGTGCGCCCGCCCTCGGGCAGGGTCAGCATCGGCAGTTTGCGGATGGTGGTGGAAACGCCTGGCCCCACCTGCATTCGGGCGTGCAGGGCTTTCGCTGCCTTGCGTCCGGTTTGGCGCATATCGACATGCGGAAAGGTCTTGTAAGACATCACGATCTCCGCGTCCCCGCAGAGGGCCGGTGCCAGGTTGGCATGCAGATCAAGCGTCACTGAAATGGGCACGTCCGGGCCCAGAATATCGCGCAGTCCCGACACCAGCGCGGCGTCGCCATCCGTTCCATCCTGCCGCACCATGGCGCCATGCAACGACATGACCACGCCGTCAAATGGCCCCTGGCGACGCGCCGTATCGAAAATGCTCCCGGCAAAGGCGTCCCAGGCGCGATCGGTGACGACGCCGCCAGGCGTGGCGAAGGTGGCCACCGTGGGAATGAGCGTCCAACCATGCGCGCGCGCCGCGTCCACAAAGCCGCCAACCTCATTGGCCGTGTCCGAAAGCGCCGCCAGCACATCATCGCCCTCATGGCAGTAAAAGGCGCGGAAGGCGTCTGTGTCGGTTACTCTTCTGCAGAAGGTATTTGTCTCGTGCATAAATTGCGCGAGAAGAACCCTGAAAGCCATATTTACATCCTTACAAGTCGAAAATCTGTGCAAGGATGATGTTGCAGGGTCGTCGGAATGTTTCGGTTCTAATACAAGCCTGCCGCGGAATGCAACTTGCAAAATAAAATGGGTGCGTGTGGTGCTTGACCCCAACCTGAACTGTTTTCTGGTCGTCGCGGCCGAAGGATCGATCCGCAAGGCGTCTGAAAAGCTGAATATCGCCGCCTCGGCAGTCAGTCGACGCATCACCGGGCTGGAGGAGGATCTGGGCGTGCCGCTGTTCGAGCGGCATGCGCGCGGATTGCGCCTGACCGATGCGGGGGCAATATTCGTCGATCATGCAAGGCGCGTGATGCGCGACGAAGCATGGGCGATGGGCGAGATAGAAGCGCTGCGTGATTTGCGCCGCGGGGCCATCCGCATTTCATGCGTCGAAGGCACGATCAGTGGTTTGATCACCCCCGCCATCGCCGAATTCCGATCGAATTCCAAGGACGTAAAATTGTCGGTGGTCCGCGCCGGCAGCACCGCTGTGATGCGGGCCGTGGCGGCGGATGAGGCGGATCTGGGCCTTGCGTTCGACCCGCCCGCGCATCGCGACGTGGCCGTGGTCGCGCAGGCACCGGCGCCGCTTTACGCGGTGGCGGCGCCGGGCTTTGATCTGTCAGGTGGCTGTCTGGACCTAGCGAACATTGCGCATCTTCCGATCGCGATTCCGCCCGATAGCATTTACGGCATCCGAGATGTGATCGACCGTGCCGGCGTGGCCCTGGACCCAGCGCTGGTGTGCGATTCCGTCTATGGGCTGGTAGGGTTTGCGAAGCAGGGGCAGGGGATCTCCTTGCTGCCAATGTGCTGTATTCATGATGAAATCGACGCGGGCACCTTGATCGCCCGACCGCTGTGCGACGCGCCACTGAGGGACGCGACCATCTCGCTGGTGGCACGGCGGCACCGAAACCTGCCACCGGTGACACGTCGGTTATGCAAAATCCTGACGCGTATCATGGAAACCGCGCCCTCTTAGCGCTCTACTCTCGGCAACCCGGTATGCCGAAGTCTTGCTTGTTTATGCACGCTATCCGTTCAACCGTCTGTGCAAGATCAGGGATGATTTTGCCGGGCGTCGGAAGTTCGGTGCGGACCCCGATCGCACAAGAAAATGATGGCGCGGCGAACCATGCGCCCGAACCAACAGGAGAATAGCTTATGAAACCGATTGTTTCCGCGGTATTCGCGACGGCCCTGACAGCGGCTGCATCCATGCCCGGCTGGGCGCAGAGCGTGACAATCACGCTGGCCCACGAAGAGCCGGCCGATACCGCGACATCCGCCGCTCATATGTCTGCAACCGTGTTCAAAAGCACCGTCGAAAGCCTGTCAAACGGCGATATGGCGGTCGATATCCAAGCCTCCAGCGCCCTGGGCAACCAGCGCGAGCGCATGGAACTGACCCAGGCGGGCATCATCCAGGTGAACATCGCCTCTGTCGGCGGGCTGGCGCAGTTCTATCCGGCGATCAACGGGCTGGAATTGCCGTTCGTGTTCCCCAACGAGATTGTGGCCGAGCGCGTGTTCGACGGCCCCTTCGGCGATGCATTGGCAGACGATCTGTCCGAGGCGACGGGCCTGCGCCTGCTGGCTGTGACGGCCGGGGATTTCTACGTTTTCACGAACGGAACGCGCCCGGTCAAATCACCCGAAGATATGAAAGGGTTGAAGGTGCGCACGATGTCCGTGCCCAGCCACGTCGCGCTGATGGACGCGCTGGGTGCCGCGGCGACGCCGGTGCCATGGGATGAACTTTACGGCGCGCTGGAGACGGGCGTCGTGGACGCACAGCACAATCCGGTGCCGATCATTGCCATCGGCAATCTGCAAGAGGTGCAGAGCTATGCCACGATGACCAATCACCTCTACGGGGCCGATTGGTGGGTGACATCCGAGGAGTTCATTGCGACCCTGACGTCCGAGCAAAAGCGTATCTTCACCACAGCAGTCGAAAGCGCCAAGGTTGCCGGGCGCGGCGCCAAGATGGCCCTGCGTGCCACGAAGTTCGGCACCGCATTCCTCAATGACGCCGGAATAGAAGTCTATGCGCCCTCTGCCGACGAGTTGGCCGCATTCCGCGATATCGCCATTCCGGCGGTCACGGCATCGATGGAGGCCGAATTCGGCGCAGAGGCGGTGACGTTGGGCAAGGATCTGCAGGAGGCGGTCAAGGCTGCCGAAGACGAGCTTTACGCCGACTGAGCGCTCTCGGAGAGTTCGGCGGGGCCGCGGTGACATGACCGCGGTCCCGATCAGTTCTGACACAGGTAGGTGGCTGCATGAAAACCCGGATCGTCGCAGGGCTTTGGCGGATATCGAAGGCGGTGAATATTGCCGTTGCCGTCCCTCTCGTTGCGGCCGGGGCCCTCATGGTGGCGGTGGTCGTCGCCGGCACTGTCGCGCGCTATGTGTTCAACGCCCCCCTGATCTGGTCCGAAGCCTCGGCGCGCTACCTGATGATCTGGATCGGCTTGGTCGGCGCGTCCGTCGCGCTGCGCCATGGTGATCATATCGCGATCGATGCCGTGCGCACGCGGCTGCCCCGCGTTCTGCGCAAGGTCGGGGATCTGGCTGTGGCGGCGGCGGTGGCCTGGTTTCTCTGGGTGATGACGGTCGAGGGCTGGGCGGCGGCCATGCGCGGCGGCAGTCAGATGTCCCCGGCGCTGGGTCTGTCCATGTTCTGGCCTCTGGCGGCGGTTCCGGTGGCCGGGGCGCTGATCCTGGTGCAGCATGTGCTGCATACCGCGCTGCGCCTGCTGGACGGCGAGCAGACAGGCACGCACCTGCCCGGCGGGGGGGCGATCTGATGCTGTTATTGCTCGCGGCATTCGCGCTGCTCGTACTGCTGGGAACGCCGCTGGCCTTTTCCATCGGGATCGTCGGTCTGATCGCGCTGACCCAGCCGGACGGGCCCAGCCTGCTGCGCCTGGTGCCGATGCGCCTCTTCTCGGGGATCGACATGTTCTCGTTGATGGCGATGCCATTCTTCATTCTGGCCGGGGACATCATGAATCGCATCCAGATCACCGACCGGCTGGTCGATCTGGCCAATGCGCTGGTCGGACGGGTTCGCGGCGCGCTGGCGCATGTGAACATCCTCGTTTCGGTCTTTTTCGCCGGTCTGACCGGCGCGGCGGTGGCCGATACCGCCGCGATCGGGCGGATGATGATCCCCGCGATGGCCGATCAGGGCTATCGCCGCCCCTTTGCGGCTGCGGTCACCGCGGCCTCTTCGGTGATCGGGCCGATCATTCCGCCGTCGATCATCATGGTGATCTACGGATCGTTGATGCAGGTCTCCATCGCGGGCCTCTTCGCGGCTGGTATCGTGCCGGGGATCCTCATGTCGATGGCCCTGATGAGCTATATCGCGTGGCGTGGCCGCAAGGAGGATTTGCCCATTGCCACGCTGGACCGCGACGTGCCGCCCGTGCGCGTCGCGCTCAAGCGCGCGATCCTGCCGCTGATGATGCCGCTCATCATCCTGGGCGGCATTCTGGGCGGTGTGTTCACCCCGACCGAGGCGGCGGCGGTCGCCGTGGTCTATGCGCTGGCCGTTGGCGTTCTGGTTTACCGCAATTTCAGCCTGAGCGATCTGTGGGATGTGCTCTACGCGATGGTACGCGCGTCCGGCGCGGTCTTCATCATCCTCGCCGCGGCGTCCATCCTGGGGTGGGTGCTGGCCAAGGAAGGCGTGCCGCGCGATCTGGCCAACTTCCTGGGCGGGATCAGTGACAGCCCGCTGGTGTTCCTGCTGGTGGTCACCGGCGCGCTGCTGCTTATCGGCATGTTCATGGAGATGACCGCGGTGCTGATCATTCTCGGCCCGATCCTGCATCCGATCGCCGTGTCGATGGGTGTCGATCCGCTGCATTTCGGGATTCTCATGGTGGTGAACCTGAATATCGCGTTGATCACCCCGCCGCTGGGGGCGTGCCTTTTCGTGGCCTCCTCGGTCGGCGATGTCCGGTTCGAGGACGTGGCAAAGGCGATCCTGCCTTTCATGCTGGTGGAACTGGCGGTGCTTCTGCTTCTGGTGTGCTTTCCCGCCATATCGCTGACGCTGCCGCGCCTTCTGGGCCTTGGCTGAGCACGACACTGCAAGGAGAGTTGCACATGACGCGAGAGATCATCGTTTATGGCCTGGGGTCCATGGGCCGCCGGATCGCGCGGCTGGCGCTGGAGCGCGGCTATACTATCGCGGGGGCGATAGACCTTGATCCTGCCAAGGTGGGCCAGCCGCTGAGGCGGGTTCTGGGTCTGCCAGCAGGGCAGGGCGATACCGCCGTCAGCGCGGACGCGGCCAAGGTACTGGGCGCCGCACGGCAGACCGTCGTACTTCAGGCCACCTCGTCGTTTCTGGCGCAGGTCGCCGAGCCGATCGAGCGCTGCCTCGCGCAGGGCCATGATGTGATTTCGATCGCCGAGGAAATGACTTTCCCGGCAGCGGCCTGCCGCGAGACGGCAGAGCGGCTTGATCGGGTGGCGGTGCAAAATGGTGTGCGGCTTCTGGGCACGGGCGTCAATCCGGGCTTTGCGATGGATATGCTGGTGCTGGCGCTCACCGTGCCCTGCGGGCGGGTGGATCATATCCGCGTGACGCGCACGAATGATCTGTCGGATTTCGGCCCGACCGTCTTGACCGGGCAGGGGGTGGGCCTGACCCCGGACGCGTTCCGCGACGCGGTGGCGGATGGCCGGGTGGTGGGGCATGTCGGGTTTGAGCAATCGGTCGCGCTGATCGCGCGTCACCTTGGTTGGCAGATCGAGCGCGTGGAAGAGACCCGCGCGCCCATCGTGTCCTCGGTGGCTCGCGCGAGCGATCATATGACGATCGAGGCGGGACAGGTTGCCGGCTGCCTGCACCGCATGACGGCCTTCGCCGGCGGACGCGAAGTGCTGCATCTTGAGCACCCCCAACAGATCCGTCCCGATCTGGACGGGCAGGCCACCTCGGACCGCATCGTCATCACAGGCGATCAACCGATCGATATGGTCATCGCCCCCGAGATCGGAGGGGGCGCGGGTACTGCCGCCGCCGCCGTGAACGCCATTGAATACCTTGCCTGCGCTGCACCGGGATTGGTCCACCTGACCGATTTGCCGATCAACAGCCCGCGCGTTCTGACCGCTTGAAAGGAGATCCCATGACATCGCTCGCCGGAAACTGGGTGCAGATCCACAACATCGTATTGGCCCCCGAAGAGCGGCCCAACACCTTGCCTGCAGAAACCCGCGCCGTGCCGCTGGAGATGCGCGTGAAGGGCTGGCAAGTGACGGACAGCGCCGAAATCGGCGATCAGGTTAGCATTCGCACCGTTCTGGGGCGCGAGCAGACTGGCAAGTTGATCGCCGTCAATCCCGAATACGGCCATGATTTTGGCCGCGTCATCCCCGAATTGCTGGCCGCCGGGGATGAACTGGTCGCGATGATGCGCGACATACCGAAGGAGCGTTGAGATGACCAAAACTGATTATGCCTCCGTAATGGCCCGCAAAGGCGACATAATGCTCTCGTCGCTCGGGATAGATTACGGACCCTTCATGGCCCATCCCGTCATGTTCGACTACGAGGCGCTGATGGGCCTCGTACCCTATGACATTGAACAGATCCGGCAGGTGCAGGCCAGCGCCGGTGTCGGCCGCACGGCGATGATCGAGCTGCGCCAGATCACCCGGCTGGCGCGCAAACTGGCCCCCAAGGGCAAGGGCGCGCGTATTTTCGTCAAGGATGAGGCGGCCAATCCTTCGGGCAGCTACAAGGCCCGGCGCGCCGCGCTCAGCCTGCATCACGCCGAGCAAGCGGGCTTCAAGGGCGTCGTGACCGCCACTAGCGGCAATTACGGCGCAGCCGTGGCCAGTCAAGCGGCCCGGCGCGGCCTGGATTGCGTGGTCGTTCAGGAAGTGTTCGACAGCCACGGGATCGGGCAGCCGGAAATTCTGGAAAAGGGCCGGGCGTGCGAAATTTATGGCGCCGAGGTGGCGCAGCTTTCTGTCGGGCCAGAGCTGTTCTACAGCTTTCTGCGCGTGCTGGAGGAAACAGGGTTTTTCAACGCGTCGCTTTATACGCCCTTCGCCATCGCCGGGGTTGAGCCGCTGGGCTTTGAGATCGTCGAGCAGATGCAGGAGGCCACTGGGGCCGCGCCCGATGTGGTGATTTGCACCCATGCGGGGGGCGGCAACCTGACTGGCACCGCGCGGGGACTGCGCAAGGCGGGCGCGGATCAGACCCGGATCATCGGCGCAAGCGTCGACCTGACTGGCCTGCACATGGCCAGCGATACCGACTTCAACCGCAAGCATTTTACCACCGGTCACACCGGTTTCGGCATCCCCTTTGCCGGTTGGCCCGACCGCACGGACGTGCCGCGCAACGCCGCGCGCGTCCTGCGATACATGGACCGCTACCTTCTGCTGAAACAGGGCGAGGTGTTCTACATGACCGAGGCGCTTGCCCGGCTGGAGGGGCTTGAGCGGGGACCGGCGGGCAATGTGTCGCTCGCCGCCGCTTTTGCGCTGAGCCAGCAGATGGACGCAGATCAGACCATCGTCGTGCAAGAAACTGAATATGCCGGCGCGGGCAAGCAGCCTTCAGCCCAGCTCAGCTTTGCGCGGGACCGCGGGATCGAGATCTTCCGTGGCGATTGTGAAGCTGAAAAGCCGGGTCAGAACGTCATCATCCCCGACAAGCCCGAGCGCCTTCGGGTGCGGGACGTGGACATGAACAAACTACGCCGGGGCCTTGTGAAGAAGGCGGTCGCGATGGTTAAGCCCGCTGATCGTGATGACAGGCTTCTCGAATTTCTGGCCGAAGAAACGCGGCTGTCTCACGCCGAGGTTTCTGCGCTGATATAGATCCGCCCGAGGCTCATTGTGTCATGCCTCTGCCCGCGACTGCGTGCGCGTGGAGGATGCATGCGCGCTGTATCTGAGACTCTGGGGCAGGGCAGAAATTTCTTGACAGCGCCGAAAAAAATGAATGTTTTACATATCATAAAAATGGTGCATTTGTTTTAAAATCCAATTCACCCCGACCTTGAGCGCGAGACACACATGACTGCCACGACAAGCGATCCGGCACTTGAAATCGTTGGGCTCGAAAAAAGCTTTGGCAAGGTCAAGGTCCTGCGCGGCATTGACCTGATGGCCAATCGCGGTGACGTGGTCTCGATTATCGGGGCGTCCGGGTCGGGCAAATCGACGTTTCTTCGGTGCATAAACATGCTCGAGATGCCCTCGGCCGGAACAATCCGCGTGGCGGGCGAGCAGATCAAGACTCGTCAGGGCAAAGACGGGCTGGAGGCCGCGGACCGCCGCCAGCTGCAGCGCATCCGCTCCGAGTTGGGGATGGTGTTCCAAGATTTCGCGCTGTGGAGCCATCTGACTGTCCTTGAGAACATCACTGAAGGACCGCTGCGGGTGCTGCGTTTGCCCCGCGCCGAGGCGCGTGAGCGGGCCGAGGCGCTGCTGGACAAGGTGGGCCTCGCCGAGAAACGCGGCGCTTACCCCGCGCATATGTCGGGCGGCCAGCAACAGCGTGCCGCCATCGCGCGCGCCCTAGCGATGGAGCCGAAAGCGCTGCTTTTTGACGAACCGACATCGGCGCTCGATCCCGAGCTGGTGGGCGAGGTGCTACGCGTGATGCAATTGCTGGCCGACGAGGGGCGCACAATGATCGTGGTCACGCATGAAATGCAGTTCGCGCGCAATGTGTCCTCGAAAGTCATGTATTTCCATCAGGGTCTGGTGGAGGAAGAGGGCACGCCCGAAGAGGTCTTTGAACAGACCAAATCCGACCGCTGCCGGCAGTTCCTTTCGGGGGGATGAAGGTAGCCAATCAATCAGAACGATCACAACAGACAGGAGAGATAGACCATGACACCCAACCATATTCTTGCCGCCACCCTTGGCGTCTTTATCGCCCAAGGCGCCGCCGCCGACGCGCTGCGCATCGCTACCGAGGGCGCCTACCCCCCGTTCAACTTCGTCGATGAAAGCGGCGAAGTGCAGGGCTTTGACGTGGAAGTCGCCAAGGCGCTCTGCGCCGAGATGGAGGCCGAGTGCGAGATCGTGACGCAAGCGTGGGACGGCATCATTCCCGGCCTGAAAGCGGGCAAATACGATGCCATCGTCGCGTCGATGTCGATCACCGACAAGCGCAAGGAAGCCGTTGATTTCACCGATCCCTACTATGCCGCCGGCGCCGCCCTGATCGCGCCCACGGACAGCGATATCACCTATACGCCCGAGGGCATGGAGGGCAAGACGATCGGCGTTCAGCGCGCCACAACCTATGCCACGCTGGTCGAGCAGAAATTCCCCGGCGCCTCGCTCAAGGCCTATGACACGGTCGAGAACCACAATCTCGATTTGCAGGCGGGCCGTCTGGATGGCGTCGTGGCGCAGCAGGTGCTGATGTTCGACTGGCTGAAAACCGAGGGCGGCGACGCGTTCGAATTCAAGGGCGAGCCGGTGAAGGACGTCGAATTCATCGGCTCGGGCGCCGGAATTGCCGTGGAGAAGGGCAACACCGATCTTCTGGACCGGCTGAACGCCGCGCTCGACACGATTCAGGAGAACGGCACATATGAGGCGATCAACGCCAAATATTTCCCCTTCTCGATCAGCGCCGAGTGACGCACACCGCGCCTTGCCCCTTGCCGGGGCAGGGCGCACCCGACTGAGCTGAGTGACAGGAACCACCCCCAGTGTTCGACCTCGAAGGCTTTGGCCATCTTCTGCTGCAAGGCACGCTGATGACGATCCAGCTGGCGCTGGTATCGCTGGCGTTCGGGCTTGTCTTCGGCCTCATCGGTGCCGCGATGAAGCTGTCGCGCTTTGCCATTCTGCGCGTGCTGGCGGGAATCTATACCGCGCTGATCCGTGGTATCCCCGAGCTGATGGTGATCCTCTTCGTCTATTACGGCGGGGTGATTTTGCTCAACAACCTGGCCGGCTGGCTGGGCTATGACAGCTATATCGACGTATCGGCCTTTGCAGCCGGGGTAGCGGCGCTGTCGCTGACCTTCGGGGCCTATGCGACTGAGATTTTCCGCAGCGCCATCCGCACCGTACCGCGCAACCAGATCGAGGCGGCGCGCGCCATTGGTATGTCGCCCGGCACCACCTTTCGCCGGATTCTCTTGCCGCAGGTCTGGCGCTTTGCGCTGCCCGGCCTTGGCAACACGTTTCTCATCATCCTCAAGGAAACCGCGCTTGTGTCGGTCATCGGGCTGGATGAGCTGATGCGCAAGACCGATATCGCCGTCGGCTACACCAAGGAGCCGTTCACGTTTTTCCTCTTTGCCGCGCTTATTTATCTCGGCATGACGGCCTTCGTGATGGCGGTGCAGCAGCGCCTTGAGCGGCGCGCCAATCGCGGCGTGGCCGGGCGGGTGACGCCATGAACGTGAATGTGATGATCGAGGCGCTGCCGGATCTCATCGGCGGGCTGTGGCTGACGTTGGGCCTTGTGGCGCTGGCGCTGATCCTGGGCTTTGCAATCGCACTGCCGACGGCACTGGCGCGGCTGAGCGCGTGGGCGCCGCTGCGCTGGATCGCCTTTGCCTACGTGTTCTTCTTTCGCGGCACGCCGCTCCTGGTGCAGATATTCCTGATCTATTACGGGCTGTCGCAGTTCGAGGCTATCCGCGGCAGCGTCCTGTGGCCCGTCTTGCGCGAGCCGTTCTGGTGCACGCTGATCGCGCTGGCGCTGAATACCGGCGCCTATACGGCCGAGGTATTCCGCGGCGGCATCCTGTCGGTCGCGCATAACCAGATCGAGGCGGCGCGCGCCATCGGCATGTCGCCCGCCACCACGTTTCGCCGCATCATCTGGCCCCAGACGATCCGGCAGGCGCTGCCCGCCTATGGCAACGAGACGATCCTGATGGTCAAGGCCAGCTCGCTGGCGTCAACGGTAACGCTGCTGGATATCACTGGCGTCGCCCGCACGCTCGCCGCCGAGACCTACATGCCGATCGAGATTTATACGGTGGCCGCGATGATCTATCTCGCACTGACCTTCGCCATGAGCCAGATCATCCACTTCGCCGAGTGGAAGATGGATATCACACGGGCGCGCCCATGACGCAGCCCTACCCGGAGAGACCGAGATGAACGACCGTTTCCACAACCGCACCGGCGAGGCCCTGAGGGCCGCAGACCTGGCGCACCACCTGCATCCCTTCACCGATCACAGCGCGCTGGCCGCCGAGGGCGGGCCGCGCGTCATCACACATGGCGAGGGGGTCTATCTGTGGGATACCGAAGGGCGCCGCATCCTTGACGGGATGGGGGGCCTTTGGTGCGTGAATATCGGCTATGGCCGCAAGGAGCCGGGCGAGGTCGCGCATCGCCAGATGGACAAGCTGGCCTTCTACAACACCTTCTTCAAGACATCGCACGAGCCGGTGATCGAGCTGTCCGAGCGGCTGGCGGGGCTCACGCCCGAGGGGATCAATGATTTCTTCTACGCCAATTCCGGCTCCGAGGCGAATGATACCGCCCTGCGCCTCGTGCGGGGCTATTGGGCGGCACAGGGCCGCCCCGAGCGGCAGGTCATCATCAGCCGCGAGTTTGCCTATCACGGCTCGACCGTCGCGGGGGCCAGCCTGTGCGGTCTGCCGTCCATGCATGATGTGCCCAGCCTGCCGATCCCCGGCATCGTCCACGCGGATGGCCCCTACGCCTGGCATGCCGGGCGCGACCAGCATGATCCGGACTATGGGATCGAGGCCGCCGACGCGGTCGAGGCGAAAATTCTTGAGGTCGGCCCCGAAAACGTGGCCGCCTTCATTGGCGAGCCCGTGATGGGCGCCGGCGGTGTCATTACCCCGCCGCCAGGCTATTGGGCGCGCGTGCAGGAGATTTGCCGCAAACATGACATCCTGCTGATCGCAGATGAGGTTATCTGCGGCTTTGGCCGGACGGGCAGCTGGTTCGGCTCGCAGACCTATGACATCCAGCCCGATATCATGTGCATGGCAAAGGGCATGAGCAGCGGCTATCAGCCCATTTCGGCGGTGGGCGTGGGCGCGCGCGTGGCCGATGCGCTGCGCCGGACGCCGGGCGTCCTGCCGCATGGCTTCACCTATTCGGGCCATCCCGTCGCGGCCGCCGTGGCACTTGAGAATATCAACATCATCGACCGCGAAGGCATAGTGGAACACGTGCGCGATACCGTCGGCCCCGGCATGGGCGCGGCCCTGGGCGCGCTGAAGGATCACCCGCTGGTGGGCGAGGTTCGCGGCGTGGGCGGCATGTGGGCGCTGGAGCTGACGGCCGACAAGCGGGCGCGCGCGCCGTTCGATCCGCTGGGCCGCGTTGCGACGCAGGTGCGCAACCTTTGTTTCGAGCGCGGCCTTGCCACGCGCGCGGTGCGCGAAGGGCTGGTCTTCTCGCCACCGCTGATCATAACCGAGGCGCAGATCGGCGAGCTGGCCGAGATCCTGACCGGCTGCCTCGATGACGTGGCCGCCACACTATGAGCCGGGGAGGACAGGTATGAAGATCGGCGTTGCACGGCTCTGGCACGAAGCGAATTCCTTTACCGCCGGCACGGTCGGTCTGGCCCATTTCGAAGGTCGCGAATATGCGCGCGGCGCGGAAGGGGCCGAGGCATATCGCGGCACCACGGTAGAGACGGGCGGCGCGCTGGATTGGGCGGACCGGACAGGGGCCACGCTGGTCTTTTCCCGCCTTGCCGCCTCGGCCCCCGGCGGGCCAGTCCAGCAGGACGTGCTGGACGCGATCATCGGCGAAATCGTGGACGATCCTGCGCTGGACGGCGTGGACGGCATCTACCTGTCGATGCACGGCTCGTGCATCGGCACCAATGATCCATCGCCCGAAACCACGCTCATCACGCGCCTGCGTGCGCGGTTCCCGGACCTGCCGATCACCGCGTCCTTCGACATGCATTGCATCCCGACGGCGGAGCTGTGCGCGGCACTGGATGGCGCGACGGTTTACCGCAAATATCCTCATACCGACATGCCGCAGGCCGCCATGCGCGCCCTGGACCTGCTGGCCGACCTGATCGTGCGGGGCGCGCGCGGGCGGGTGCTGCTGCGCTGCTGCGACGCGATCCTGCCCAGTTTCAACATGCGCACCGACGCCCCGGGCCCGATGACCGAGATCGAGGATCTGGCGCAGGCGGCAGACGCGGCCGGCCCGCTGGCTATCTACCCCTATGCGAGCTTTGCCTATGCCGACGTGGCGGCCGCCAATTCCGGCGTCATGGTCAGCGTCCCCGCGCCGGGTGATCCGGCCATAATGCAGGCGGCCGAGGAGGCCGCCGATCGCATGGTCGCCGAAATGCTGGCGCGCAAGGCGCAGTTCAGCCCGGATCTGCCAAGTGCCGCGCATCTTTTGGGCGAGGCGCCATGGCGCGATGGCCGCCGTTGGGCGATCCTGGAGCCATCGGACAACCCAATGTCCGGTGGCAATGGCGACACGACTGGTCTTCTAACCGCGGCATTGAAGGCCAATCTTCCCGAGGGGTCAGTTTTCGCCTTCATCGCGGATGAACAGGCGGTCGCCGCCGCGCAGAGCGCCGGGCCAGGAGCCTCATTGACGCTGGAACTCGGCGGCCGGCGGGACGCGCGCTTTGGCGGGCCGGTCCGTTTGACCGCGGTGGTCGAAAAGCTGACGGATGGCAGATTCGTCAATTCCGGCCCGATGGAGCATGGCATTGCCGTCAGTCTCGGCGCTACCGCGCTGCTGAAGGCAGGGCCGCTGCGCATCATCGTCGCGACCCGCGTTTATTCACCCAATGATGCGGGCTATTTTCACCTGCACGGCATCGAAGCGGACAAGATCCCGCTATTGTTGGCCAAAGCCAAGAACCATATCCGCGCGTCCTTCGGTCGCAGTTTCGACGCCTTCGCGCAGGTCGAGACGCCCGGTCCCGCGATGGCCGATACCGCGCAATTGCCTTTCCGCCACATTCCACCCCACCGGCTGAAACTCGATGACTGACAGCAAAGGAAAACCCGCGCCATGATCCTAGCCGATCTTCACGCCCGCATCATCGACAGCTTGCCGGACATGCCCCGGCAGGTGGCGCTGGCCGCGTGTTACGTGGTTGATCACCCTGATGACGTGCCGCTGATCTCGATGCGCGATCTGGCGGCGCGGGCGGGGGTGTCGCCTGCCACGCTGATCCGGCTGGTCCAGGCGCTGGATTTCGACAATTGGGCTGATTTCCGGGCGCTGCATGTCGATCATTTGCGTGGTGCGCCCATCACCTATACCGAGCGCGCCACGCGCGCGCTCTCCAGCACCGGGGTGGATGCGCTGGTTGCCGAGAGCTTTGAAGCCTCGCGCGCCAATCTTGATCGCACCCAACAGGTTAACCCGCCCGAGGTATTCGTCCGCGCGGCCAAGCATCTGGTCGGGGCCGAGCGCGTCTATATCGCGGCATTCATGAGCTGCCGGGGCCCCGGCATGACCTTCGCCTATCTATGCCGGATGCTGCGCAACAATGTCGCCTTGCTGGGGGCCGAGGCCACGTCGTTGGGCGTGGATCTGGCACTACTGAGGCCCGGTGATACGGTCCTGTCGATTAATTTCGACCCTTACGGCCACGAGATCCATCATATTGCCGGCGCGATCGAGGACACGGGCGCCACGCTGATCTGTCTGTCGGACAGCCGCGCCACACCGCTGACCCGGCTGGCCGCCGAGACGTTGATCTTTCCGGTGGACGGACCATCCTTTTTCCCGTCGATCGCCGCCGCGCAGGCGCTGGTCGAGGCGCTGATCGCGGCGGTCCTGACTGAGCTTGGCCCCGAGGCGACCGCACGCATCGGCCATATCGAACAGGCCCTCTACGACAGCGGCACCTATGCCACCCTCAACAAACGGAACCGCTGAGATGAGCCATGTCTTTCACAGAAGCGCTGACAGCACCCCGACATTGGCCGTCCGGTCCGAGGGCGCCTATCTTTTCGATACCGAAGGTGGGCGCTATCTGGATGCCGCCGGGGGCGCGGCGGTGTCGTGCATCGGGCATGGCGATCCGCGCGTGACTGCCGCCGTCGCGGCCCAGATGGCACGCCTCGACTATGCCCATAGCGGCGCCTTCACCAATGATCCGGCCGAACGCCTGGCTGAGCGTATCTGTGCGCGGGCGGGCCTTGGCATGGCGCGGGTCTATTTTGTCAGCTCGGGCTCGGAAGCCGTCGAGACGGCCATCAAGATGGCCCGCGGCTGTCAGCTGGAGCGCGGCCAGCCCGGCCGCCATATCGTCATCTCGCGCCGGCAGAGCTATCACGGCAACACGCTGGGCGCGCTCGCGCGCTCGGGCAATGAAGGGCGTCGCGCGCCCTATGCGCCGATGCTGCCCGAGCGGACGCAGGTGGCGCCGTGTTTTTCCTACCGCCACGCCGAACCGGGCGAGACACTCGAGGCCTACGGTCGCCGCGCCGCCGACACGCTGGAGGCGGAAATCCTGCGGCTGGGCGCAGAAAATGTCGCCGCCTTTCTGGCCGAAACCGTGGTCGGGGCGACCCTTGGCGCTGCCACGCCCGCCCCCGGTTATTTCGAGCGCATTCGCGAGATTTGCGACCGGCATGGCGTGTTGCTGATCCTCGACGAGGTGATGTGCGGCGTCTATCGCACCGGGCCTTTCATGGCCTGCGCGGATGAGGGGATCGCGCCCGATATCGCGGTGCTGGCCAAGGGTCTGGGGGGTGGTTACCTGCCGATCGGGGCCGTTGCCTGCACGCGTGCGGTGCATGACAGTTTCGCGCAAGGTTCGGGCGGGTTCGTGCATGGTCACACCTATATGGCGCACCCCGTCTGCTGCGCCGCGGCGCTGGCTGTGCAGGACGTGATCGAGGCCGATGATCTGGCGGATAACGTGACGCGCATGGGCGCCGCGCTGCAATCGGCGCTGCACGAAAAGATGGGCCAGCACGCGCATGTGGGCGATATCCGGGGCCGCGGCCTTCTCTGGGCGATCGAGCTGGTCGCCTCGCGCGAGACGAAGGCGCCCTTCGATTCCGCGCGCAAACTGTCCCAGCGGATCGGGGTCGAGGCCGCAGCTCTGGGCCTCATGGTCTATCCAGGCTCGGGCACGGTGGATGGGCATGCGGGCGATCACGTGCTTCTGGCGCCGCCCTATAACGTCACCGACGATCAGATCGCCTTCATCGCCGAGCGGCTGCCCCGCGCCATCAACGCGGCCCTTGACGCATGAGCGCGCCGGCACATCCATATCGGATAATGGCATGACCAAACCTTGCATCATATGTGTCGCCATCACCGGCAGCGTTCCTACCAAGGCCAACAACCCGGCTGTTCCGATCAGCGTATCGGAGCAAATTGAGAGCACGCAGGAGGCGTTCGAGGCAGGCGCCGCCATTTGCCATGCCCATGTGCGCGAGCAAGATGGAACGCCCAGCTCGGACCCCGCTAAATTCGCGGCCCTGCAGGAGGGGCTGCGCAAATATTGCCCCGGCATGATCATCCAGTTCTCGACCGGAGGCCGGTCGGGTGCGGGGAAGACGCGTGGCGGGATGCTGCCGCTCAGGCCCGACATGGCTTCGCTTTCGGTGGGGTCCAACAACTTTCCCACACGTGTCTATGAGAATCCGCCCGACTTGGTGCATTGGCTCGCTGGCGAAATGCGGACATATTATATCAAGCCCGAGATCGAGGCGTTTGACCTCAGCCATATCTTTCAGGCGGCACAGATGAACGCCGACGGCCGTATCCCCGGCAAAATTTATATCCAGTTCGTGATGGGCGTGAAAAATGCGATGCCGGTGGACCGTCAGGTGTTCGATTTCTACCGCGAGACGGTGGCACGCCTCATGCCGGAGGCGGAATGGTGCGCCGCCGGGATCGGCCCACACCAGATCATGCTGAACGAATGGGCCATCACCGCCGGCGGGCATGTGCGCACAGGGCTCGAAGACAACATGCGTCTCGATAAGGAAACACTGGCCCCATCCAATGCGGCATTGGTGCGCCGTGCCGTGGATTTGTGCAAACAGCGTGATCGTCCCGTCGCCAGCTGCGAAGAGGCCCGCCAACTTCTGGGACTGCGGTTAGGATAGGGTTACAAAGTGGTCGGAATGACTGCCAAAGGCGGGGGCCGAAACACGTTTCTGGCCTTTGTCGGGAAGCACAACACGGGGCTCGGTCCCTGTCTCGGCACCC
>Ga0307930_1001596_pt1 | contig 17869 bp, 17 predicted proteins | sample OrgLakmetageno46_FD_203161 | JGI IMG/M metagenome (GOLD analysis project Ga0307930, IMG submission 203161) | Saline water microbial communities from Organic Lake, Antarctica - #46 | ecosystem: Environmental > Aquatic > Non-marine Saline and Alkaline > Saline | place: Antarctica: Organic Lake...
AGTGCCGCGGGCCGGGCCTGGTAGCCATGAGATATCCCAGGACCACAGACAGTTCGCTTCGGAGGCTTTGTGTGTTGTTGCCACACGCTTACGTTCAGGCGCTTTTTGACGGCCTCTGGGGTGTACTTGGTCGTGTTCATGCAGCACTCGATAGAACGTCGATTCCGACGCTAAATAACAGCCTTGATCCAGCTGATCGGCGACGATAAACGCCGGCGGACAGCTTTGATATTCTGACTGATTGCACAGTGCCAGCACCGCCTCACGCTCCTCTGTTGAGAGTTTGTTGTGTGGCTCAGATCTTGGCGCCAGCGGTCGTCTGTCCGCACGGACGGCAGTGTTACAACTCCACCGTTGATAAGTGCGCACGCTCAAGTTTAGTAAGGCACAAGCCTTTGTCAGCCGGGCTCCGTTGCTCTGAGCTTCCTCGATCAGAACAACCACCTGCTGACGATCTGGGAGGCGGGTCATTCGTCCTCGTTGTTGGGGCCCCAGATCGCCGTGGCTTTTTTTGACAGTGTTAGCAGCGCTGCCACCTCTGCCAGAGCTTTTTCTTTGCGTCGCAGTTCGAACTCAAGCTGCTTAACACGCTTTTTTTCAGCCTGAGCGGCTTGTCGGTTATGTTTGGACTGTTCATCCGCCTTGGAATTGGCACCTGTGCAGGCTGTTTTCCAAGCTTCGATCTGTTCAGAATACAGTCCGTGCTTACGGCAATATTCACTGAGTTCCGCCACCGTCATTGGGGCGGTCTCCAGCACAATGCGAAATTTTTCTTCGCTACTCCACTTGTCAGGAATGGCTGAATTCGATGGCAAAGCGGCACCTCGTTTTCTGGCGGCTGTTCGCCAATTGTACAGAGTTGCAGTACTGATGCCTTCCTGACTGGATAGCTCTGCCACGGTCAGGCTCTGGGGTGGTGCCATCTTTTGGAGAATAGCTTCCTTACGTTCCGGTGAGTAATGGGGCATGGTTGTCCTCTGAAATAATCAGGCGACAACTACGCTGACACATAGGGCCATTGCTAGCAGAACAATCAATGCAATTAGGTTTTTCATAATAAACTCCAGTAAGTTCGAATTATCTTTATTGACTTCTTTTGCGCTGGGGGCGTGAGGCTAACGGCTATTCAAGGTTATGGCCCCCGGTTCTTTTGAATTTGGCTAATCTAAAGTGCGTGGTGCTCGGATGCCTGGCGCTTAGGAGCCCAATCACCGCGCGATGACACGATCTATACGATGAGCCAGATCATGAAGGGAACCAGAGACATTGACAGTGGTTCCATCCACCCCATGTACAAAGGATTTCCGTCGATCCAGTCAAACGGTTGTACCTCTAGATGCACCAGGCAGCAGAACTCACTTCATGAATCAAGGCACCCACAATGACCGCAAACGTTATGGCGCCCATGAGAAAGTGGTAGTAACCATGTGTTTTTAGTTGGGTGCCCGCCAATACGCTGGATATCGAGGGGGGTGGGTCAGTTTTAAACTGGCGACATTACCGTTAAGTGGGTCAGTTTTGAGTTGGCGTTGAAAAAACAGAACCAGCTGTAATGATACCCCCCCGGGTGCACCTCTGCAGAATCCGGCCAAAGTAGGAACTGGGTTTCATACTCATCCTTCAATTAATCGCTAATTGATGCCACCCCGGTATACCTTAAACTCCATCATTGCTTTACAACTTCGTATCCTAAGGCAAGTTGGAAAAGTGCAATGAGCGGACGCATCGGTGGAGAGAGCTGGTGGCAAAAATCCGACATTTGAAACCGGACAATTTTTAACGCATCTTTATCACGTGTTTATGTAAATTTACCGGAAATTTTCGGTTTGGGCAGAGCTCAGATTGGGCAAGGTCCGACATTAGAAACCGGACATTTGTGTGCCCACAAGTGGTCTAAAACGTATAGACAATGGTTTTATAAGGGTTTTTTATCATTCACTCCAGCGGTCATAAACTGTTGATAAGCACACTTTATGTCGATTAACATCTCTTCCCGCCATGTGAAATTCGCGCCCTCCGAAGGCAGTGGTCACAGGTTCGAATTCTGTTTTCCTTTTGTTCTTCTGCGGCCAGATCAAGAAACGCCTGCTCAGCCATGGGCCCGCCCTGCTTCATATTGCCTGAACGCCTCACTCATCCAGGCCGGCATTCTTGAGGACCGAAGTGTCTCGAACTCTTTCTCACTCAGCCCTTCTTCAATGCGTCGCATCACGTCGATATTGATGTTGTTTTCCCCCAAATACCAAAGCGCCGAGAGTGCCAAACCAGGCTTCTCGCCTGCATGCTGAAGTTTCCTTCCACTGCTGGTGTGCATGAGCTTCACCTTGAGATTTCCGATACGAATTTCACGGGTAGGCCCACTCGTATAGTAAACCGGTGTCGTTGGCATTTGGGTGCTCAGTTTGAAACGACGAGCCGCTTCAGCACCATGCACTTGGATGGTTTCACCACGGTCTTTCGCAATCACCTCGACCACGCGAGAAACAGCCGGCATGACATTACCTACAAACCGACTTTGTTTGGGTCTGACGAAAACGCCACGTGCAATCCGCTGGATAGCACCCTCTTCTACGAGCCTGGACAGTGTTTTGTCGACAGCAGCACGCGACCCCAGCCGAAGGAAATGGCTGTTGGTAAAGGGTTCACCTAGTGGAACGCTGGCGATCTGGTGCTGAATAGACTCTGTAACGGACATGGCAGTTACCTTCAATTGTTGTCAGAAAAATTAGCATTTTTTCTGACAAAATTCAAGGTTTAACCAGGCAGCTTTCGGTAACTGACCCAAACCCACGCCCCAAGACTTTCCGTCAAGAACCCCGACATGTCGTAATGGTCTAGACTTGCAGAAGCAAAATACCTAGCAAAGGAGAAAGCCGATGGCATGTATTCGATGGATAGTAATCCAGAATTTCAGGGGCATAAAGCAGCTCAGTTGGCAGCCAGCCCCTGGCATAAATTGCCTCATAGGCCCCGGCGATAGCTCCAAGTCAACAGTGCTCGATGCAATTGATCTTTGCCTTGGAGCCCGAAGAAATGTGCCGTTCTCGGATACCGATTTTCATCGAATGGACACCTCCTGTCCGATCAGTATCCACGCCATCATTGGCGACTTACCGGACGAACTTTTGTCAATTGACTCATATGGGGTGTTCCTTAAAGGCTACGACAATTCAAAAGGTGAACTTTATGACGAACCGCAAGCCCATTTGGAGCCAGTCCTAAAGGTATCTCTGACTGTGGAGACCGACCTAGAGCCATCATGGACGATACACTCTGAACGATCAGCTGCAGAAGGCATAGTTCGTCAACTTGCATGGAAGGAAAAAGTGATGCTGGCCCCAACCCGGATCGGGACCAGCTCAGACTTTAATTTGAGCTGGAACCGGGGATCAGTCTTGAACCGGCTGACAGAGGAAAGAGCCGATGCCTCTGCTGCTCTCGTCCAAGCTGGCCGGGACGCACGCAATGCATTTGGTACTCAGGCAAACGAGCAACTTCAGGATGCCTTGAAAATCGTCACCTCCACCGCGGATGAACTGGGCGTGTACGTAGGCGATTCCGCGCAGGCGCTTCTCGATTCGCATTCCATATCTTTTGGGTCCGGGACGATCGCTCTTCACAATTCAGAGGGGATACCGCTGAAGCGCATGGGGGTTGGCTCCACTCGACTCCTTATCTCGGGGCTGCAGCGTCACACCGTAAACGGTTCAACAATTGTTTTGGCGGATGAATTAGAGTACGGCCTCGAACCTCACCGCATTGTTAGCTTCCTACGCTCACTCGGTTCAAAAGATCAATCCCCTATCAGGCAGGTTTTTGCCACAACACACTCACCTATCGTGTTGCGGGAGCTCAGTGGTCATCAGCTTACCGTCGTTCGCCCGTCAGACGAAGCTCACTTTGCCGCCAACGTAGGTAAAGCCGACATTCTTCAGGGCACGATTCGACTGTTCCCCGAAGCTTTCCTTGCCCCGAGCGTAATCGTATGCGAGGGCGCAACTGAAGTGGGGTTCCTGAGAGGGCTGGATTTATATAGAGCAGACCAGGGAGATCTATCACTTACCGCCCTTGGAGCCTCCTTCGTCAACGTCGGTGGCGGCCATCCCGACAAGGCTTATGAACGAGCTATAGCATTTCAAACGCTCGGTTACAGAGCAATGGTGGTTCGCGATGCTGATATCCAGCCGAATCCCGAGTTGGAAACACAGTTCATCGAGAACGGCGGCGCAGTCACTCACTGGCGAGAGCCACTATTCCTCGAACAAGAATTGTTCCAAAGCCTTACTCCTGAAACATGTATTGCTCTTCTATACCGCGCTGTTGAGATACACGGCGAACTGGTCGATGAGCACTTGAGTTCTGCTTCACAAGGAAGCATTGGATCTCAAACTATCATCGACCATCATCTAGCAACAGGTGAATTATCGCCAGAGCTACGAGACTGCCTTGGCGCCGCCGCTAGCAAAAAAAGAGGGTGGTTCAAGAACATTGGAGTGATGGAAGAGGCCACACGCGACATTATCGCTCCCGGATTACATCAATCGGCACCGGCCTTCCAAAGTCTGCTACAACATCTTTACTCCTGGGTGGAGATGCAAAGTGTCTAATATTGACCTTACAGCCATTGACCGCGGCTCTGTAACGGCTCCGGCGGGATGCGGCAAGACAGAGCTGATCACTCAAACGCTCAAGTCTCATGTCCAACCTAAACCTATACTGGTTTTGACCCACACCAATGCCGGTGTAGCGGCTCTCAGAAATCGGCTCATTCGCGCAGGCGTTGCTGGCAGACAGTATCGCCTAGCAACTATCGACGGCTGGGCACTCAAACTGATCAAGATGTTTCCGATCATCTCTGGGCACAACCCGGCCATCACGGACGTTTTGAACCCTAGCCGAGACTATCCCGCGATTCGCCACGCCGCCTGTAACTTGTTGCAAAGTCGCCATCTCTGGGCTCTGCTCCAAGCGTCTTATGACCGTCTAATCGTAGACGAGTATCAAGACTGCAATAAGGTCCAGCATGCAATGATCTGCGCAGTTGCTCAAGAATTACGCACCTGCGTTCTCGGGGATCCAATGCAGGCGATTTTTAGTTTTTCAGGGAATGTTTTGGTCGACTGGAATAGCAATGTTGAAACGCTCTTCCCAGCCGCTGGCGAATTGAATGTGCCATGGCGATGGAGAAATGCGGGAGCCGAACCACTAGGCCAGTGGCTTCTTTTCGCACGACAGGAGCTTTCCGATGGGCGCCCGATTGACCTTCGCCACGCACCCTCGCCGAATGTCGAATGGCACCCCCTCGGTAACGGAAATGATGCAGATGTTCGCCGCGAGGTAGCTCGAATGCCACCACCCTCGCCTAGGGCTAAAATTCTCATTATTGGCGAGTCGACCAATGTTAGCGGCCATCACGATTGTGCGAAGCAGACTCCTGGTGCTGTTGTGGTGGAAGCAGTGGCTCTGACGCAACTGATTCAGTTCGCAACTCAGTTCGATCCAATTGCTGACAACGCGCTCTCTGTGCTGGCTGAGTTCGCGCAGAGTGCGATCACAGGAGTGCCCGCTGCGAAGCTGCTCAAAAGACTCGACACAATCACGAGCGGTAGAGGGAAGAAGCCTCCATCACCTGCCGAGCACCAAGCTCTGCATTTCCAACAGTCACCTTCACTCCTGTCTGCGGTAAAGTACCTAGAGGCTTGCTATGCCATGACCGGAACCCGGGTATACCGCCCCGCCTTGCTTTTTAGCTCAATAGATTCTCTCCGTCTGGCTCATCAAACGAAAGCAACTCTAAAAGACGCCGCTATAAAGGTCAGGGAAGACTATCGTTCGAAAGGCAGACCAATTCCAACAAGGGGGGTAGGCAGTACGTTGCTGCTGAAGGGACTGGAGGCCGAAGCGGTTGTCATCCTGAACGGAGACAAACTCTCGAAACAAAACTTATACGTCGCTTTAACTAGAGGCTCGATGCGTGTCGTTGTATGCAGTCGTAGTCCTATTCTCGGGCACCAATGAGGTCTGAAAAATCTGCGAGCACGGCTAACTCTGTAACAGTTCAGAAAGCGATCAGTCATCACACCTTGGCAGTAATAGCTGTCATCCACTTGCGGTTCAATAGCTCGTTGGTGGCGCTGTTGCGCCGGGCGGCGTCACCACGGCATTCCAAATGCTCGCAAATCCGTGTGTTTGAATTTTCAATCGATTCCAATGCTGATTTGATTGATGCGCCCATTTGATCGATCAATGCAGATGCCTCGGCTTATTGGGCGAGTTTCGATGGATATGCTTACAGTGGATTTGACTGACATTCCGGATTCGGGCGTAGGTTGTTGGAGAGTTTTGGGGTGAAAAATTACATGCGAATGAGGTAGCCGCCCAATGCCGCACAATTTCTTACCATTTGTCTACCGGCGTAACTAAAAGAATTTCAAGAAAGTATATTGAATGATATGGGCATCGACTGCGTTATGGTGAGCACCGATTACGAGCATCAAAATTATCCGAGTCAAAAAATATGCGTATTCTAGTGGCTGGAGGGGCAGGATTCATTGGAGCCACTTTGTGCGAAAAATTACTTTTACAGGGGCATATCGTCGTGTGTGTCGACTCCTTGCATACGGGTAGAGAGCAAGCAGTGGACAGACTGAGAGCGTTCAAAGGCTTTAGTTTTTTTCAACAGGATATTGCAAAAATACCGTGCTTCGATGCGGCAATGCCGCTTGATCAAATCTATAATCTCGCCAGCCCTGCATCGCCGCTGTGGTACCAGAAAGATCCCATTAGAACTATCGAAACCAACGTCATCGGCACGCGCAACTTACTGGATCTGGCATTACGGCACGGTGCTAGTTTGCTATTGGCTTCGACTAGTGAAGTCTATGGCGATCCAGAGCAAAAACCGCAGCGCGAGGACTACTGGGGTAACGTAAACACTACAGGTCCCCGTGCGTGCTATGACGAAGGCAAGCGATGCGCTGAGGCGTTGGTCAGCGCTTATCGCTCGCAGCATCAGATAGACACGCGGATCGCACGAATCTTCAATACGTATGGCCCCGGCATGCGTTGTGATGATGGTCGTGTAGTCAGTAATTTCATCACGCGCATTCTCGGCGGGCAAGCGATCGACATTTATGGTGATGGCAGACAAACGCGCTGCTTCTGCTACGTAGATGACATGGTTGAAGGCCTCATCGCGCTCATGGACAGCGATTGTTCTACACCAGTCAACTTGGGGTCGGATCACGAGATCTCGATTACGGAGCTGGCGCACATTATTGGCCGAATGCTCAATCACTCAGTTGTAATTAACCATTGCCCTGCATTGACAGACGATCCTAGGGAGCGGCAGCCCGACCTTGAAAAATGCCGCCGCGTGCTAGATTGGCAAGCCACCACTTCGCTTGAGGCAGGCTTACAGAAGACAGTTGCGTCCTTTGAACAAATGCGACAAGAAGATGCTAGGCAGATTCAGAGCTATGATTGACTATGTGGTCGCGGGAGCAGCCTCAATCGAGGATATTTCATGCTTCCTAAATGTGACTAGACAAGCCGGTATAACAGTAATACTCGTCGAAAACGAAGCGATGTGGTGCCAAATTCCCGTGCGCCACCGGGCTTGGGTTGTCTGTTCCAACGAGATTCCTGATGCGATGGCGCCGCTCATACCGCTCAATGAATTCTGGGTCAGCCGAGCTATTCGGGCAGGAGTGGCCAACATATCCCGGCATGCGCTACAGGCCAGTCGTTCTAAGCATTACTTGTCTTTGCGACTCAGCCAATGCGGAGTGCATGCCTTGCCCCGCCGTTATATTGAAGATATTGCTGCGCCTGGACCATTGCGCTACCTAGCTAGACTGGATGCTGGCTATTCTAGTTACGGCATTGTGCGCGATATCGAGGCCGGTCATTTCGACGCGCAAATGATTCGGCGCTCCGTACAGAGCGCCGCTAGCGATACTTTGCGCAGCGTACTAGATGAAAATAGAGCAAAGGTGGTGGTTGAAGATAGATTGGAAGGTGAGGAATACAGTGCCGACGTCTTCGTGGGCCATGGCCAGGTCATTCTACTGCGCCTGTTTCGTAAAACCGTAGTTTGGATCAATGGCAGTCCGGTGTGCGATAGCTATATTGCTGTGCACGGCGATGTCTCCTTACACGAAGCGATAAATGACTGGTGTGCCGCCCTATTCAGCGGAAGCTGCATAAGCTTCGGGCAGTTCGACTTTATCGTCGCCGGAGGACGAGCTGTACCGGTGGATTTCTCTTGTCGCATTGGTGGCGGCTTAGATGCGATCAAGCGGTTTGCTGGCATTCCTAGCTATATCGCTATGGCACTGGCTGGCCATCAGCCCTGTTTTCCGCAGTTCACTGTCCAGAAAAATCTAGTAGCACGAAGATCCGGACGGCTAGCATACATTGATTGGTCGGCAGTGGATCAAGGTAAAGTTACCGTCCGCAAGCAAGCTGGAGACCTGTTGCCAGAAAATATCTGTAGCGCTAATGCTCGTATTGCAGAAATTTGTTTTGCTGCACGTAGCTTAGAAGACGCACTTGTGACAGCTGCACAACTGGATGAGAGGGTTACTATCAATGTCCGTGACTGACAACGAGGAGCTAGTTAGTTTGCTGTCCGATTTTTTCTTCTTGCGGGGTGGAGGTCCAGCGCGGGAAGAATTGTTATTGCGGGTAGGAGCCATTACCAGCCCGGATGACCTGATTGTCATCGACCAAGATACAAATGATCCACTATGGTACGTTGTACCGCAGATAGCGATGCACCGCTTCGGCCAGCAGGCCTTCCAAGCGTTTGAGCCGAGACACGCAGCATGTCAGTCTTTCGTCTTCGTGCACCCCGCCCATCGCCATATCGTTGGTTTACTCAAGGAATCATTACGCGAACACTGGGCAGTAGGAGAAGAGATTACACTCATTCTCACACTAAAACTGATCAACAGTTTATATGGAGGCTACCAGTGGCATGATGCCTATGCCGCTGGTTGTCGATACCGTGGAGATCTCGGACTGCCAGCCACTATCATACTCTTGCCTTCGTGCAGCCACAGCGCAGTACGTGAGTTGATTGCATATAAGAATGCCCATCGTGCCATCCTGTCGGAAAAGATCGTGGTTGACCGCGAGCTACTGGATCAGCAGATGAACGCTGTGATCCAAGCCTTCCATTGCCCGGATGTGATTGAAAATGCCCGACAGCTATTAAGCCTCGGCCTAGCGGATCTAGATGAGATTGTAGATGACCACACGCATCATCGGTGCCCATAGTGGGCACGACGCCTCAGCCTGCCTGCTGGTTGACAATATACTAATCGGAGCGATCGCCAAGGAACGGTTGACGCGTAAGAAGCACGACCAAGGTGATCCTGTTGAGTGTATCGACTACCTGCTCGATCACTTTGGATTAGCGCCAACAGATATCGACTTGGTCGTACGTAGTGACTGGCATGACGCTAGTAACCTGCAAGATGCTTGGTATGACCGCTTTCCTCGCGTACAGAAAACGCAGCGCCACCATCTGCTGCACGCATACGCAGCCAGCGTAATGGCGCCGCCCGGCCGAGCACTAGTGCTGGTCTGCGATGGTCGTGGATGTCGGCCGCAAGACAACGACGAGGCGTGCTTCAGCGCAGATCTGTTTGAAGTCGAATCTGTTTATCTGCATGAAGGCGGCAAGGTGACTGAGCTAAATAAGACCTATCGGCATTATGCCCGTCATCGCTACCCTTGGGGCAGTCACATCGACAGCTTGGGTTACGCCTATGCAGCGGTCAGCAAAAAGATCTTTGGCACCTCCTTTTCGGCAGGGAAAGTCATGGCTCTCGCTGCGTTAGCTTCACACGCACATAGCATTCCGGAACCCCTGTTATTTGGCTCCGGGCAAGTTTTTGCCGTTAATCCATATTGGCTAACTTACCTAGAAAACTGTCCGGCCCAGATCGATTGGAACACGCCTCTGGCGGCCGATCTTGCCAGCTCGATTCAGAAGAGTCTGGAAACTTATCTGGTTTGGCGCACGCACTGCTTGGCACGCACGCACAGGTGCACAAACTTTCTCCTAGGGGGAGGAGTAGCGTTGAACTGCAAGAGCAATGGGCTTCTGGCAAATGCATCGTGGGTAAATTCGGTGGATGTTTTTCCAGCTGCGGGCGACGATGGCCTATCAATAGGCGCAGCCGTTATGGCTCTGCGCGAAACCTTCGACGACTATCGCCCCATCGCTTATGAGGTGAGTCAGGGTATCGCTAATGATACCAACCTGCGAGCTTCGAAGGTTGCACAAGCTGCCCAGAGCATCGCGCAGTTGCTTGTCGATGGCAAAGCTGTTGGTGTGTTCCAGGGAGGTTCAGAATTCGGGCCCCGGGCCTTAGGTTATCGCTCTATCCTGTCATCTGCCACGCAACTGGCGTTCAAAAGCCGGCTCAATGCGGACATTAAGCACCGTGAAACTTTCCGCCCCTTCGGTGGCATGGTTCTACGCAGCCAACTTGGTAAGCTAACTTGTGACGCACTAGCGGGGCCCCACATGCTGTCCGCAGCGAAGATGAGTGAGATGGCGCGCGCGCAGTACCCAGCTTTAGCCCATCACGACGGCACCGTTAGGTTGCAGGTGGTTAAAGAGGACGGTGGCCTGCTACATGAAATTTTGACCAACTATGAACGCTTGAGCGGTCGAGTTGCTCTAATCAATACGTCCTTTAATGGCCTCAATGAGCCGATCGTTGAAACCTTAGATCAAGCTAGGAAATGCGCCGTAGCCATTGGGCTGGACTACCTGTACGCACACGGTGCCGTGGAGAGTATCCATGTCTGAACTTGCTATCGTCACCTACTTGCGCGAACAGGAACAGCTGACAGCAGAGTTGATCGAAATCGGTAACCAGCTGCACCGGCGTTATTCCGGTCTGATCATGATGCTCTACGTGGAGTCTCGGGCGCCGGTATCAGCGCCGGACGCTGAATTCCCGATCCGTGTCACCCACATCAAAGGAACCAAGTACGGTAAGCTTCTTCAAGCGCTCAACAGCACAGAACATCGCTACTTGCTTAGTTTAGATAACGACATCGAAGCTGATATACCGATCCTATTGCGTTTAATTGAAAGAACCATTGGTGGGCACTATGAATTGGGTTGGGGGCGTATTCATTCGCGCCGAGTGTCCAGTCCTATCTCGCGACTAGTGGAGGTTGACAAGCTGCTGTCCCATACCGTTTTGCGACCGTTGTTGTGGCGGCTGCATTTGGGCGTGACGATCCCTGGCCAGTGTTTCCTGCTCAAGGCTAGAAGTTTTAAGAACCGTTTGCCGCATACGGATACCTTTCTCGATGATTTATCGATTGGTCTGCATTCCGTAAAGCACCGACTGCGCTACTTCTATACGCAGGAGGTAGTCGCCTTTGAACTTCCATCCTATTCCTTCTCATCACTCTGGAAACAAAGGGCGCGCTGGGCCGCAGGTTTCCACCAGGCCCTAGTTTGCACAACCCTTAATCGTCAGGATCGTCGGCTGCTATGGGTTCATGCCTTTAGCTACCATTTATTACCTCTCTTGCATTTCGTAGCGTTGATTTTAGTGATGATAAAGGCCCCGCTGGTTGCGGCCTGCTGGCTTGCCTTGGTGGCACTAGGCATGGCCCGTCGCCGTCCACAGGCACTGGCTGCGGCATTTTTATATCCGATCCTATTCCCGATTTTCCATCTGGGATGGTTTTGTCACATATTTCAGGAAAACAAATCATGATTCTTTTGCCAGAAACCGATTTAAAAGCCGAGATACTGACGCGCGGGGTTGTGTTTACCCCGGCGGCTATCGATTACGCGGTGCAATCTGGCGCCAAAGGACAAAACCTCGCGTACAACGCACCGAAGGGTTTTGCCAAGGAGCGGCCTCAGGAGCTGTTCCTTGAGGGTGAGGACGGTTACCGAACAGTGGTTTCTTGTGTATCAGCGCATGGTAAGAGCGATCCGGTTACTGTAGATGTGTCGGCTTTGGGTAAGTTGATATGTCACATCGGTGATCGTAGCGCTAGTGAGGGGGTCACGGTAAGCTTTGTCAAAGAACCGGAGTATTACGCGCAGCGCTTGTCCAATGGTGACTTAGCGCAGAAATACATCTCAGCCTGCGGTTATGACGAACTCAACATTATCCCTTGGAAAGGTTGCTTGATTTCCAATGTTTGTCGCTTCTGTGGTGTAAACAAAGTGGCAGTGAAGAACCCCAGCGATGCCTTGCATGCGGCGCATTTTCAGCGAGGTGTTCTACGCTGGGAGGATGCCCGCGTTCCATACTTAGCTAGCTTGTCTGAATCGATTGACTTCGCACTGCAGTCCGAGTGCTATTCGGAGCACATGCATGTGATTTTGATCTCTGGCAATTTGCCGGATGACCAGCTCGACCTTCAAGCCGACATCTACTGTGATATCGCCTCCCATATCGATAATCAGATAGCGCAAAAGAGTACCGAAGGCATCATTGCCGTCATCACGCCGCCGCACGATCTGGCTCGCCTAGATAAACTCAAGCAGGCTGGTGTAGGTATCGTTGTGTTTAATCTTGAGGTCGGAAACGATCCCTGGTTCAGTAAATACTGCCCTGGTAAGAGCGCGCTGGGTCGCGACTTCTTCATCGATCGGTTAAAGCATGCCGTGGCTGTGTTTGGCCGAGGAAAATCTTGGACTAATTTCGTACTTGGTCTAGAGCCAGTTGATGAATTGCTGGAGTTGTGCGAAGAACTGGCGGGCCACGGAGTTGTTTCCAGCGCCAACGTGCTGCACATGGATGAAGGCAGTCGCCTAGATTGCGCTCCACCATCGAAGGACACCGTGATCAAATTTTTTCACACTCTGTCTGAAATCAATCGCAGACACGGTTTTGATGCTTTTTATTGCGCTAAGGCTTTGCGTACAAGTCTGTCCAATGAATTCCAAGATGGACGTTTCGTTCTTTAGGGGGTCTGTTGACGTTTCCCATTGGTAGTCAAAGACCATGGCTGCCAATGTTTTGCAATCCCTTCTAAACTTGTCACGTGTTGATGCCACTGCCCGGTGGTGCTTCAGCCAAAAAACGTTGTCCGGTATGTGCTTACTAGTGTCTCGTAAAAATGGACTTACTCAGGCTGAGTTGTTATTTGTAAAAATCTCTGAATTTTTGAGTCACTTATAAAATTTGAACTAAATAGGTTTTGATTTCTCTGCATGAAACTTTTTAAGGATGGCCTCGACTTGAGTTTATAGGGCTCAAAGCTTTTTAGGGATTTTTCGATGACCATATCGTTATGGAAGAGGGTGGTTTCAATAAATTTTGCTATTCGCTTTTCTTCAGAGACTTCGTCCTTTTTGGTGTTGTTGTGTGTGAGATTCAAAGGCTGGAAACGTTGTTTCTCTCGTTCCAATAGCTCTCGGACCAAGGTTTCTGTAATTCCAAAGGGGCTGCTGTGGTCAAGCTTCCAATAGAGGTCATGAGCAAATCGTTCGAATTGGCGAAAGTTGCCAGGCCATTGCTCATTTCGGATGAGCTCCTCCACACCTGAAGCAATAGGAGTAAACAGTTTCTCTAGTTCCAGATTGGGTATGTCTGCGGCTCTGATTGAAAACGACTGCCACCGGTAAAGCGTTAGAAGGGTATGGATCCTTCCAGAGGCCTTCGGCGGCTGGAGTAGTTCGTGAAGGCTTTTGAAATGTACGACATCTCGTATGCGGTGGAACAGATCCTCCCTAAGCTTCCCCTCACCGAGTAACTCGGTAGTTGATCGGTTTGTGGCTAGGACGACTTTCACATTAAATGATTGTCGGTTTTTGTCGTCTCCCATTCTGCTGACACGGACTGTATTGCTGACAGCGTTAAGTAGGTCAAGAAGTTGAGTTTGTGATTCGAGGCTAGCACTCTGTAACTCATCAAGAAACAGCACTTGGCCATCCGCCTCTTCAAAAAAACCCGGTGTGCCACTAACCGCGCCGGTAAAAGTTCCCTTTTCGTAACCTCGGATCCTAGACTCAAGTAATCCTGTCGATAAAGCCGCGAGATTCACCTCATAAAGCTCTTTTTCGAGCTTAGACGCTAACAACCGCGCGGCCAGAGTTTTGCCGGTTCCGGTAGGGCCTTCGATGAGTAATGGACCTTCTTTCTCATGTAGGCCTTCACCAAACTCCAATTGTGTCGTTTGTAGAAAAAGCGCATCCATAAGTTCTTGATAAAAGCTGCGCTGGTTAACTTTTTTGGCAGCAGAATTTTCGCGTTTGACCCGAACTATCGCTATGTCGAAAACAGATTTCCGATCTTCAAGACGCCGAATAAGCTCAATTGCAATTTTCGTGAAAACCGACTTATCGGTTGAGAGAGCATCCGACCAATCAGGCAGGAGCAGCACGGTTTTTCGCTCCAGTATTTTTTGAGCTGCATGTGCAATGCTTCGGGAAAAGCGGACACGATCATGCTTATCTAGTGCTCTGCACTTAGCGAGTAAATCATCTAGCTCGGCCGGGTCCCTGTTAAAATTCCATGGGCCAACTTCTAGCTGACTGATTAGGCCCTCAATGTTGGGGTCACCTTCGGCAGATTCCCTGATTTCGGCAATGAGTCGATCCTCTAATGCGTCTTTCCACTCTTTATCTTGAACTTGTTCGATAAGGTTTTGAATGGGGTGGTTAAAGTTGTCGTAATCACCCGGCTCGCTGGACATCTCGGCGAGTGCCAAGCCTCCATTTTGGATGAAAGCGGAGTAGCTTGTGCCGGAAGTTTTCGGCAAATCCTCCCCGATACGAACAAATCGAGCCTCCATTTTTTTCTCCAAAAAATGTAATTAATTATACTATTTGTATTAGATAGTCTCATAAGTTGCATTTAATTATTTTTTTAAATATGTCGTTAAATTCTATGATATTGATTTATATAGTAAAAAAATATTACAATGTGCATAATGAATCTGGCATGAAGTTGGCATTAGTGGTGTAAGACAAACAAACGGAGGAACTCTCATGACAATTAAAATTTCATCAAAAGAAGCTATCAAGAAGCTGATTGCGTTCATCAATGCGAATGCTAAAGGGCGCTTTGAAATATCAGTTGAGTTGGTTGATGACGTCCGCATCGCACTACAGCGGTTGGTCGATAGTGGTAATTTCCAAGTTACGCTCATTCAACCTAATGGCCAGAAGCAGAAGATTTTTGCTGTTGGAGGGTTCGTTGCGGGAGGGGCGGCGGGGTACTTGCTTGGTTCCTTTCCTGGTGCAATCGTGGGTGCAGGAATTGGCTTGAGTGCTGGCTTAGCCGTTGCGCATATCAAGGTTGAGATCGCAGGCCCTGAATTGGATGGGAAGGTGATTTGGACCTTGGCATAACGGTCTATTTTGTGACGCTATCGAAAACATCAAACCATCATTGCAAGAGGTGAAAAATGGCAAACTCAAGGAAACATTCGCTCACACTCACTGAGGTGCTTCAGAGAGCCATGGCGTACAGCGAAGATGATGTGCACCCGATCGCTGCCTACTTGAAAATGGACAAGGCTGGCCTTGACCTTGGTAGGAAGAACAAAACCCATGAGAATGCTCAGAGCATTGCGGCATACCTTTGTAAGATGGGCAGCAACGATGTGGCCACTTTGTTTCGAGGCGGTAATGGGGTCGCCTATGATGAGGTGGTATACGACGTGGGTAAGAGCCTCAAGGCCAAAGTGGTTGAGTCAGCGAGTATAGAGTTCAACGAAGGACAAATCATCACAAAGCTCTTTGCTGATGCACTCGATCAAATGTCAGAGGACGAGAAGCGAGAGCTCTTGCAATCCATCGGAATCAAAAAAGTTGATCTGCCGTTATCTGCTGCAGGAACGGTTATCATTCAGCAGCTACTTAAACACTACGGTGGCTTTACAGTTTACAAGTTAACATTAGTCCTCTCCAATATGATCGCCAGAGCCCTGTTAGGTAAAGGACTAACGTTCGCTGCTAACGCAGCTATTTCCCGTACTATTGGACTGGCTTTAGGCCCAGTTGGCTGGATTGTAACGGGCGCTTGGCTGGCTATTGACCTAATGGGTCCAGCGTATCGAAAAACAGTCCCCTCTATAGTTCACGTCGCTATGCTCCGTCAGATTATTCAGAATCGCATTAGCATTGGTGTTGTCGGCGACGGATCTGTTGGAAAGGATGCCCTGTTTAAGAGCGTTTTTGGAGTTGATACCGGTAATGTCAGTCCTATCGCAGGATCGACCATCGATACCCAGGTTTATGAGCAGGATGAGGATGGCTCTGTCCAGCTTGTTAATTTCCCAGGCTTTAATGATTTTCGGCCCGACGTGGAATCGCTAACCAATGATCATTTGAACCACACCGATATTTTCGTTTTGGTGGTAGATGTTAATCGTGGCATTTCTAATACTGATATAGAAATTCTCAGTAAATTGAAGGCTTATAACCGCCCAGTGCTCGTCTGTTTGAACAAACTTGACCTAGTAAGACCCAATGATAAGGAAAAGTTGTTGTTGGAGGCGGCCTCTCGCTTGAAAGGTGCAGATAGTCAAATTGAGACGGCATTTGACCCAGACCCTAGGTTATACTCCGGCGACCCTATAGGTGCTGAAGAAGTTTTTAACTGGGTCAAGGGGCAGCTTGCAGATGCGGGTAAAAATACGGATCAACTTAAGAGAGGTTCTCTTTAAATCCCACCGCGTCCCATTTTGGTATTGTCGAAATGGTGAAAATACGCATTTTGGGGGTAAGCGCCAATAAATCAGCACCTACATTCCAACTCGCCAATTGCACACACTGACTTCCTCACCCATTGCATGAGGAATCAACATGACCCCAACCGAACGAGCACAGGTCTGGCAGCAGCATATCACTGAGTGGGAAGTCTCCAGCGTGTCCGGCAGCGCTTACTGCAAGCAACAGTCACTGGTTTATCATCAATTCGTTTACTGGCGCCGGAAGCTGGCTCTGACTGACGACTCCCTGGAGCAAGAGCAAGCGGCCACCGGGTTCGCTCGGGTCGTTTCTGCTCCTGGCGCTGGCATCGGCGGAGCCGATGGCCTGACCGTGTCACTTCCCGGTGGTGTTTCCATCACCGGTTTACACGCCGGCAACATTGAGTTGCTCGGCGCTGTTCTGCGGCAGCTGTGATGCGCCGCCGATATTTACGCCCATCTTTGTCGTTGCCAGAGATTTATCTGTATCGAGCACCCGTCGATTTCCGCAAGCAGGCCCAGGGCCTGGCCGTATTGGTTGAACAGGAGCTGGGCCACAATCCGTTTACCGGAGCGCTTTATGTTTTCACCAACCGGCATCGAAATAAGATCAAGTGCCTGATGTGGGAAGACAACGATTCTTTGCTCTATTACAAATTGTTGGCAGAGGAGAAATTCAAGTGGCCGAAGGCTTCGGATGAGCTGGTGCCACTAACGGGCGAGCAGATCAACTGAAATGGGTCGATTTAAGGCCGCCCACCATTCAACGGTGAAAGTTACCAACGCTAATTCTTTACGATTTTGGGGTCTGTCTCTCCGGAGTTGCCATGCGGCGCAGTTAGTAATCGACTTTATTTGCATCCAACAGGCTGTTATTAGGCTTAGCATTGCTCATTCGATCCATTAGACGATTTGGCAACGACCCTTTTTCGTCCACATAGCGTTTTGCTGAGCGAAGGTCCGACCATCCTACCCAATCCATTAGCTCATTCAGACTGGCTCCGCTGTCAACAACCCAGTTGGCTATTCCACGGCGCAATGAGTGACTGCTGTAATCCTCTACACCGACGTTTGATTCTTCTAGCAACCGCTTGAGCAGCTTGTTCGTCGAATTTGCATGCAATGGCTCTGACCAGATCGCGCCCCACCTATCCACCTTGCTGAACAGGTAGTC
>Ga0307930_1001602_pt1 | contig 17846 bp, 12 predicted proteins | sample OrgLakmetageno46_FD_203161 | JGI IMG/M metagenome (GOLD analysis project Ga0307930, IMG submission 203161) | Saline water microbial communities from Organic Lake, Antarctica - #46 | ecosystem: Environmental > Aquatic > Non-marine Saline and Alkaline > Saline | place: Antarctica: Organic Lake...
ACTTGGAGTAGGCTAGATGGACTTTACAATTCACTTCGAATTTATAATTCATGAAGTGGCGATATGGTTATGGCCTATGGCAGGGCTGAGATTCCCGTTTCCGCGGAATTCCCGCGCGGTGGCTAAAAATTTCACTTCGCGCTTCACGTGGGATTTCCGCGGGATTCCCGCGGTATTTCCGTGCCGTGGCCATACATGCACTGCTAAATTCCCGTCGCGGAAATCACATCTGATTGGTAAGAATTCCCCTTTCCGCGGGAATTCCGCGGAATTTCCCGCGGGAAACCGAACCTAGGCCTATGGTTATAACTCTAATTGTCCGCGATTACAAAAAGCTCTAAACTTCAGACTTAGGCTACTGCAAACAAACACAATCACTTCAACAAGAGAACTTAATCTACGCATAATCACTTGCTACTTCAAGCATATTTTAAAATGGTGCGGCGATTGCGGAGATGGCTGAGGTAAATCCGGTGCTTGGACCCGTCCTCGAGCCGCAGGTGCACCTCGGAATTGTTGACCGACGACACAGTACCAACCACCGACGAAGCCACAGCCGCTTTGCCATTGCCACCGCTACTGCCGCTACCAATTTCTTTGACTTTGGCGGATGCGCTTTTGGGTTCCGGCGGCGGTGCCTGAAGGGCACGCACGAGGTCGCCTTTTTCAAACACGTCTGCGCCGCACCGCACTTGCCCCAGCTTGATGTTCGGCACCACCAAGGTTTCTCCGGGTGCCACCGACACCGACGACGGGATGCTCGACGCTCCTGCAGCTGCAGTTGCTTTCGGTACCACGGCAGTGGACTGAGATTTGACCGTGCTGGGTCCACCACTGCTGAAGCTACCTTGGCCATTTCCAGAACTGTGAGCGCTGGCGTTGCGCCGTGACTGGTCAGAGCCAGGCAAACTACTCCCGGCCCCGTAGCTGCCGTTGCTCGTTTGACTGAAGCTGCTGCTCGCCACGCGATTACCGCGGAATTGAGGTGCCACAGCAGGCGCACGAGGAGCAGGCCGCTTGTATGGTAGGCTTCCGCTGCTGCTATAATTGGTGCTGCGTCCGTTACTGCGGCCGCTGCTGTTACCGTGGCCATCGGCTGCAGAAGAAGTATGCTCTAAAAGCTGCATGTCCCGCGCAATGTCGTACATGTCGCTGCGCACTTCTTCTTCGTCGAGCTGCTTGTCTAGCAACATCGACGCCGGTGACTGGGCGCGTTTTCGCCGCCCGCTGGGCCCATCATTGTTCTTGCTCGCTGCTGCACCAGCCGACGCCAAAGCTGCCAATGCTCCGCCAAGCGCTGCACCGCCCGCGTCAGCAGCACCGGCATCGTCCTCGTCTTCATCGACACCACCTTCGCTCTTGAGCCGCTTTTGGCGCAGGCTGCGGGTGGATACAGTGGCGGGCTTTGCGTTGCCACTTGCCTGGTCGCGCCTGGCCTCGAGCGTGGCGACACGTTCGGCCAGCTCCGCTCCCACCGACGCGCGCACCAGCTCGAGCGCGGCCTGCAGCCCTCCTTCCACCAAAGATTCTTCATGAGAATGCAAACTCGCCAACGCGTCCGTCCGCGCGTCCAGGCTGCGTTGCGCGTCGGCCAGCATCTGGTCGCGCTGTCGCTTCAAACCCGCTGCTCGAAAATTGAGCTCGTGATGAGTACCTAAAGAACACATCAGAGAGGTCCAAGATGCTCACGAAATCACTATGATGCATATCTTGATGAATTGCAAGAGTTTTGGCCGTAGTCAAGCTATCTGAGCTTCGATCGAGGGCATGTGCAGCGAACATGCTGATGACTCTTACCGTTCAGGACGGCGAGAACCTCGAGTTCGACCATTGCGATTGCGACATCATACTTCTTGCCAATCGATGGGTCAGAAGTCGCAGGCCGGATTGAACTCTTTTGCTCTTCTTTCGAATTGCTTAACGACTCGATCGAAGCCATCGGCAGTGAATTTGATGACTATCTTGCAGGGATGAGGGAAGGAAGGACGATGCGAGGAGGAAAAAAATGAGAGTATCAAAAAAGCGAAGAGAAGAAAGAAGATTGAGGCACGTAAATTGGCTAGAATATAAAGAAATTCATGATTCATTTATATTCATGAATCCGAAGAGATTCATAACTCGTAAAATTACGTTCGAAAAGTGCATTTTCTTTTTTGCCTCAATCATCATGCTTCGTCGTCGTGCTCAATTCCTTCTTGCTGTTTGCACCGCACTGGCGTACTAGCGTCTGGCGGCTGGCGTCAGTAATTGCGGGCGTCCCGAAGGACTCTGCTAAATCAGATGTAGCAAAATTTCTTGAGAATCTACCACGTTTGGCCTGTCATTGATCTCATAGAAATTTGGCTCGAAGTTGAGACACTAGCTTTGGCCTACTATCGGGCTTCCTCAAATCAACCACCCTGTTAACGTGGTCACAACCCAGTTGAACAGTTATGTACGCGAGCGCGTTCGGTGGTGGGTCTGCAACAAGCATGTCGGGAGTGCAGCTAGAGCTTTACAGCTTGGCAGTGGCGGTAGTGCTACTTAGCCTCGCTATTTTCTACATTGGGTTTTTGATGCAAATGTTCTTTTGGACTGTCACCTGGATTCTCTTCCTCTTATTCGAAAATACTTGGATACATTCGGCCCAGGTAACGAGCAGTGCTCATCTTTTGCTCTCAGTGGGTGATTTTTGCTCTTTGCAATAGGTTTATTGGCTATATTTTGGGGTCTTCGTCAATCTCGAAACCATTCAAGTGCCATACTTTTTGAATTTTCGAACCGTAGATAGCCTATATGCTCCGTAGGCCATTAGAAAAAAAAATCATTCACGAGTTTCTTGATTCAGAAAGCAAGATTATTTGTCTAGCTTCTCCAATATCTCCCATCTCATTTCTTTCGTACAATGTGGATCGCGCTTGGCAGGAGCATGAAAACCGCTTCACGTTCATGATGGGCATGTACCTTGCGTTCACAGTCCTCTTCACAGCAGACTCCCCCCTTGGCGTCATCGGAGCTTGGTTTCCTGGCTTGTCGTATTTCGTCGTCTTTGCTGCTGGGTATGGTTGCTATTTTTTGTCTCGTCTTTCCATAATGGGCGAGTCTGACCACATTCCAGCTTTCCTTCTCACACCCCGAACGAGGACGATCATACTCGATTACCCTCGAGCCATAACATCATATTCCCCTTGAGATCGTATTCAGGCCTTGAGATCGTATTCAGGCGTGCATTTTCATGCTTTGAATGCTTCCTAATATAATCTATTCTGCCTCTTCTTTGTGGCAGGTTTTTCTTTTGCATTTGGAACCGGTCAGCCCACCGGGAGAAGCTTCAGGAAGCAGTTCGGATTGGGGGGTCCCTCCGGAAGGTCGCCACGCACAGCGATTTGGCAGACCGCACCATCGTGAGAACCGTGGTGAACCAGGTACTGCTAAACGCTGTCTATGTTTTCGTGCATAAATGCCGAACAGTTTATGTGATAATATGGCCTATCTTGGCTTCTCATTTTTGATGCACTCAAATGGGAGGCTTTTAAATAAAAAAAAGTACTAGGAAAGAAAGATTCGTTTGTATTCGTAGTTTCTTTCATTTGCAGGACAAGGAATCTATTTTCACTTACTTCCTCCCATAAGTATTTCTTTAAACCACCACCACCCCATGATCTATACCAATTATCCTGCCCTGCCTATCTGCATGTACTCCAAATACGAAAATGAATGGATCGGAAAAAAAAAAAACTCTCAAAGATCGTGTCGACGATTCGCAATTTGGACCGTTCCTGGCTGCCGTCGGCTCCGTCTTCGCTGGCGGCACCGCTCCGGTGGCTCGCGTGGGACACACTGAGCCCTTTCAGCCGCGCCGATGAAATGAACCAAATCCACGACTTGCTGAAGGAGTGCCGAGCGCCCGAGCTCAACGAGGTTCGTTTTTATATTTGGGTCGAATCTATGGCTCCTATCATTTTTTTTCTTCGTATCATTTCTTGTCTCCCTCTCTCTCCAATGCTGCGCATTTCCTTCTAATATTAAGTTTCCTTTCTTCATCCCCTCTCTTCCTTTTCTTTTTATTTACGTGCTGTGGCGACATTTGTCTCCCACCCTGGCGCTGGCAATCACACAGGTGTTGCTTCAGCTAGCAGCGTATTCGTCTCCCGGTGTAGATGGCGACGTCGGCGCAGATTCCGAAGCGAAAAACTTCATCAGCTTAGCCATTTATAAGGTAAGAAGAAAACTGAGAGAGTATCCCCTTTTATTATGTGAAGCTCTTGTGTGCTTCTTTTTGTGGATGCACGACGATACTCGCGGCTGTGGTGTGTGAATTGTGTCTCAACCAATCAACCAACGACCACCAACAGGTGAAAGACCGGTGGCCACACGCAGCGCGCACCAAGCTCTTGAAACTGCTGTGCGACGATCGTTTGCCGGACTTGAACGTGCGAAGCCGAGTGCTGCTCTTGCATGCTTTGCAGCAGCTGAAACTGTCGGCGCACCCCAAGTGCGTACTTTGTTGGCTTCTTCAACCCCCATGTATTTTTGATTTGTTCGCACAATTTTGGCGCGCGTTTTATTCACCATCATGGCGACAACTTCAGGCTCCAAACGTACGTGCGCAAGATCATTTGCGGCAAGGACGGTGGCGAGTTGATTCGCTTGAAGCTGGAAGCCGACTCCAAGGGCGACTACCACTCCTTGCACAAGCTCGTGTTTCGCGACGTCACTGACCCAGCTATACGGGCGGATATTTTGCAGCACATTGATACCCACGCTAAGGTGAGAATTCTATGATTTTTTTTTTTGATGTTTTTTTTTGGCGTTTTTTGGTATTCTCGCTCTGATGCATGGCGTATTCACTTCCTACATGGTCTTCAAACAGGTGATGCTCTCGCTCATGAAGCTTGGCGGGCGTGCCGGGCGCGCCATGCTCAAAGCGCGACCGTGGCGCAAGGTCCTCAGTGACATCGACGACACTCTGAAGTGCAGCGGAGGGCATTTTCCCGCAGGGGTGGACAAGTCTCTGCCTCGCAAAGCCATTTATCCGGGGGTGTTGGCCCTGTACCGTGAGCTGGATTTGGGGGCCACTGATGCTGAGGAATGGGGGCCTTCCCCCTCTTCGTGGGGTGGCAACCACCATGACGCTGCCACGGGCAGTGGTGGTGCTCTCATGAATGCCTCGTCTTCATCAGGAGGCTACAGCGGTGGCAGCAGCAGCAGTGGCAGTTATGGCGGTGGGAGTGGAAGGAGTAACAGTAGCAGTGGCAATAGGAGCGGGGGCCTCGCAGCGCTGTCTGCTTGGGGTAACGGCAGCGGCAGTGGGTCTGCAGGGAGCGGCGGCAGCGGGAGCAGCGGCTATGGCGGCGACAGCAATTGGAGCAGCAGCAGCAGCAGCAGCAGTGGTGGCAACTTAGGTGGGAGCAGCAGGAGCCTCCGTGCCAAAGAAGAATTGTCCTTCTTGCGGCGAGACGTGGGGAACCTGGTGTTCCTGTCGGCGAGGCCGCACGTGTACCAGGACTGGTCGGAGCGGGGGCAGTACCAGCATTTCGCGGACGCCAACGCCGCTCAGCGCATGCACACCATTCCCACCCTGCTGCCGGGGGATTTGGCTTCGGGCGCCGAGTACATGCTTTCTACCGTAAAAAAAGGCGACTTTCTGCCCCTCGCGAAGAAAAAGGTGTGCGTGTGTTCGTGGGTATGTGTGTCTTTGAGTTGTGCAGCTTCTTTCTGTTTCTTCTTTTCATAAATGACTGCTTGCTCCTCTTATTGCAATCTCGCCTATCTACTTCTCACCCACTATTTGGCTTCTGGATGTTGACATTGCTATTGTGGCAGTTCGAAAGTTTCAACGAATTCGCGCAGCTGTATCCCGAATTTCGCCACGTGTTCATTGGCGACAACGGTCAAGGCGACGTCCGGGCTGGGGAAATGATGATGGGCATGGAAGTTGAAGCAGAAGGAGAAAGGAGTGTACATATTGAAGATGGTGTCAAAGACAGACAATCGAGCAGCGCAACAACGGAATCGTCGTCTTTGTCGACTGCTGCTGGAAGCCAGCGCGGGATAGCGAAGCGCCAAGGAAGTAGCGACTCGGAAGGAGGACGCGGCACCCCACCTCTCCTTCGTGCGCCAATTTCTTCCTCCTCGACTCCGAGTGGAATCGCTCGTGGAGGCGCGCAATACGTGGAAAAGAAACCGAAATCCTTAGGGGTAGAGGTAGTGTACATTCATCGGGTTTTGCCGGACGCGCAAACGTTTGGGATTGGGAACCCCGTCACCTGGCGGTTGCACGGTATTATATTCGTGGACACCTTCATCGACGCCGCCATCCACGCCGCCACCACGGCTCGCGCGATGCGCTACGACACGTCACCACGCGCTCGCGTTGGCAACACGAGCAGGAGCAGCAGCAGCAGCTACGGTGCCAGTGCGAAAGGAGCAGCGTCGCTGGCTCAGTTGGAAAGCAGTCGCAACAGCAACATTGTGAGCGGCAGCAGTGGCAGCAACCGCGGCGACAGCCGAAAGAGCAGTGGCGGCAGCAGTGGCAGCGGCAGTGGCACCAAAGAGACCTCGTCACCTTCTTCTTCTCCTCCTCTGTGCCTGCTCCCACCGCCGGAGCCCCTGGTAACCCGCGCCGATGGTGTGCCCGTGGCCCTCATCCAGCCCAAAGGGCTTCTGCGCGTGTGCGAGGACGCCGCCGCAGATTTCAAGCGTCTCGACGCGTTGCCCTCCACCACCACCAGCAAGCTCGGCGGAAGTAAGGCTTCGGGAGCTTCTGCTTTTTCCTCGTCTTCAATGGGTTCGAGCCACGGTGGCTTCAGCGGTGGCAATGTGAGCAGCGGTGGAGGTGGTCACTACACTAGCACTAGTGGGCACAGCGCGAAAGAGTATGGATGGTCGTCCGAGAAGGACCGAGATTTGGCTGCTCTAGGGCGCGAATTATACCGCCAAAAGCTGACCTTGAGCTTGGAAAGAGCGGAAAAGGTGCTGCGAGAAGAGCTGAACATGCCCAACGCCTCAGTGCCGAAATTGCAGAGCAAAGCCTTCTTCGCCCCGGGCACTCGAGTGATATTTCGACGCCGGAAAGGGGCACAAGAGCTATTGGATACCTTACCGCGGCGCCCGTACCCCCCACTGTTCGGCGGCAGTGGAGCCGAAGGGATCGTGCGCGCGTTTCGCCCTTCAGACGGAGTCTACACGGTGGAGCTGCTGAGCTGGCGTTTAGCTCGGGACCACCCTGTAAAAGTGTTTGCCACTTTGGACCAGCTGGACCACGCTTCGTCGTTGGACCAAGCCGCTGCCGCTGCGGCTCAAGCCGACGCGGCCACTCAAGCAGCGGCCGACAAGGCAGCAGAGGCCAAGAAGCTAGCAGCTGCCGCGGTGGCCGCTGCCGCAGAAGCTCGAGCGCTAGAGGTGTCGGAAGCCAAGGCAGCGAAAGAAGCAGCTGCAGCTAAAGTGAAGGCGGATGCGGCAGCAGCTGCCACGGCAGCAGGAGAGCCGCCACTGCCGCCAGCTGCTGCAGGGAGCACAGCCAATACCGCGGTGCCCTCAGCTGCCAAGCCTGTCGCGGCCACAGCTGCCACCACCACGGCAGCAGCATCGGCGACATCTGCCGCAGCTGTTGCTTCCACCAAAGCCTTGGCAGTCGCAGCACCTATCAAAGCGGACAGCAGCAGCACTAGCACAAGCACGAGCAGCACTAGCGTTAGCAGCACGAAGCGGCGCGTAGGGCACGGGCGCGGTTATTTCGCGGGTGCCGGCGACCACCGTGGCTTGACTCCTGGTGCTGTGGTGTCGACTGTCATGGGCCGCGGGACCGTGCTAAGCGTGCGCCCGCCTGTGAAGGGGCAGCATCACCGCACCGTTGAAGTGGCGCTCAATTGGGCCACTCAGCCGCCGCCGCCGCCGCCGCCATCACCGCCAGCACCGCCATTTTCCAGCGGAGAACTGCCGTCACTCTCACCTAATTCGTCGACTCCACCAACTCAGGGAGAGTTTGCTCATCAAAACCTTTCGCTAGACGTGACAAATACTACCTCAGGTTCTAATGTAGCACCTAATCCTCCAACGAGTACCAGTGGCAAGCCTTCTCCACCTCTGCCTGCTAGCTCAAGATCGCCCTCGGCATCGCCTCAACATTCGCCGCAACTTCCACCTCAAAGCAGCGCAACGCCTCTGACGCCGCCGCCGCCGCCTTTAGCGTCTCCGTCCCGGTTTTTCCAGCTGTCTGCGCCCGCGGCTCCTGCTCCTACTCCGGCTCCTGGGCCTCGGGGCTACTTCCGAGAAGAAGACGTGCGTGTGCTCATGTTAGCCCCTCCACCCAAACCACCGCCTCCTGCACCCCCAGCGCCACCCTCAGTGTCCCGCCTCCGTGCGCCTGCCGCGCTCCTCGGGTCGGGGTCGGCGTACCTCAAAGGACTGTTGGGCTATTCCCCGTTCGGGGGGCAGCCGGACCGCAAGACGGCAAACGCAGCAGCAGGTGCACCTTCTTCGAACACTACGGAGAGTGGGGGAGGAGCTCTAGCAGAAATCGAGCCTCGATTTGATCCGGGCGCTGCTGTACGCACGGCGTTCGGAGGTGGGCGAGTGGTGGAGTATCGCTCCGCTGACAACATGTATGAAATAAGCCTTTCCCCCTGGGGAGAACCTCGGCCACAGAAGTTTGTCTCGTGTGCCTTACCGGGGCTGCCGCCAACAAACGGATGCGGGGCAGGTCGTGGCAAGGGCAAAAGTGCCGAACAGCGCTCCGGTGCCCGTGCTTTCTTGCGAGCTGCAGAGGTGTCACCTCGCTTAGGCCCAGGAGTGGTTCCTCCTGCTGCTGCTTCAGTCACCAAACCCAGTATTCCTTATTCTTCAGCCACTTCATCCTCCGCAAGCGTAGCTTCCAGCTTCGGCAGCAGCCTGAGCGCAGCCCTGTATTCGGGAAGCAGCAGCACGAGCAGAGACGACACCACCACTACCGGCACTAGCAGTAGTGGTAGCGCTAGTGCCAGTGGCAACGGTGTAGGCGCTCTCGTGCTCACCGCGTTTGGGTGTGGGGAAGTGATCGAAGTGCGATCGCGCAGCGGCATCGTCGTCGTGCGCATTCCGGCAGTCGCAGCGGCTACGAACACCGAAGCTGGAAGTGGCAAATCCCCAGCTTCTTCGTTAGCTCGGGCAGCTGCACGACAAAAGGCGCGCGGAGAAAGAGGAGGAGGCAGCCGTCGTGACACGACCGCTACTGGCACACGAACACGGCGCAGCAACAGCGGGAGCTCGCTCGAAGACGCCCGCCGGTACAACAGCCTCAGCCACGAGGGGCGCCGGCAGCAGCTGCGGAACCAGCGCTCGGCGACGGCTTCGCCACGAAGTAGTGCTTTTAATAACAGCAGTTCGAACCCACGCAGCAGCAGCAGCAGCAGTGGGCACAAGAGCAACGAACTCAGCAACAGCAGCAGTAGTCGAAGTAGCCGGCGGTATGTAGACCCGCACGAAGGAACAGGAGATAAAAGAGGAGGCGAAAGAGGAGCAGGAAAAGCGCAGCACCAGGCCTCTAGCAACCCCTTGCTCGACTCTCCCGACGGCATTCGGGCTGCGGGCCGCCGCGCTCGCCAGCGTAAACCTCGGGCGTTTTCACTCGGGGCTAGCGCAGCCTCTGCGACCAACGACAATGATAGCGCCACCAACACTATCGACAATGATGATGGGGACTCCTTTGGGTTTGGGAATTCGTCTGCAGGGCTCTTTTCGTCGGGTTTGGGTCTAAGCTGTGCCTCGGACTTCAGCCCGGGCAGCGATTACGGCCAAGACAACGTGGACATTGACATGGAAGACCAAGAAAGCGGAGCGCTCTTGGTGCCCTTGAGCCCAACGAGTGGTGGCGTAGGTGGTGATGGTCTAGCGCCTTTGGCTGAATTAACGCCAAGATCCTCCAACGAGTTCCTAAGCCGCGAGAGTAGCAGCAGCAGCAGCAGCAGCAGTAGCATTGGAGAGGAAGGAAGCGAATTTGGAAGCATGTTCGTAGAAGGCGGTCTATCTCGTGACGACAACAACGATTCGGTTAGCTCCAGCCTTGATTTGTACTCCACTCGCCTCGGCAGCGGCGGCGGCGGCGACGGCGGTGGCGATGGCGGAGGAGGGAGTTTGAGCCAAGGGCACAGTTCACGTGGGACGTTTTCCTCTTCGGGCTCTCTCGTTGACACAGGTGGGGGCAACGCGTCCGAATTGGAGCGCGACACGTCAACCGAGTCCTTGCTCGATGCGGCTGCTGCGGTAGACGTGCCCCTGGCTGGAGGCAGCAGAAGTGATGGTGGTGGTCGTGGTGGTGACGGCAGTGGCAGTGCAGGTTCGCCTGTCATGCCGCCGCCGCAGCCCGCCGGAGCAGCGTCTCTCTTGTCGCGCGCCGTGTTTTCTCCCACGCTCGCCACTTTTTTGCCCACTGCGCTAGCCAAGTCTTGGGATGTTCCTCCAACATCAACTAGTGAAGGAGGCAATGCGGCAACGGACGGAAAACGAGAATTACAACCATCGCAACAATTGCCACTCTCGCCTCATTCGGCACCGGGAGCGCCCTCTAGTCGACAAGCGGCCATCGCATCTCCTTTTGGTGCTTCTGCTTCTGCCACTGGTGCTAGTGGAAGAGAGCTGACTGGCGGCCCTGCGCCTGCGGTGATGAGTGGAGTGAAAGGCGTAGTAGCCCACCCTTCCTGCGGCCTCATGCTGTACTTGCAGCCTGAAGAGATCCTAACGACGGTGCCTGCTTTAGTAGGGCATCGCGTCATTGTAAACCTTCTTGGTAGCGGGAGCGCGTCGACTCCAGCTGCCACTCGTACCAGCAGTAGCGCTGCTTCAACGAATGGTTATGAAGGGACCGCCAAAACGGCAGTTACAGCAAGTACTACCGCCACTAGTAGCGCCACTAGCACAACCAGTTCAATCGCGTCATCCTCGGAGCCTAAGACAAGTACGATGACGAAGACTGCAGTAAACTCGTCAGAGTCCACTGGGAATCCTACAACAACATCAGGTGCAGAGGCAAAAACGACAGCACTGGAAGGAACCACTGCTGCCTCCGCGACTGCACCGATTGCTGCTGCTGCTGTTCCTGGAGCCACTGCTGTAGCAGCAGCGGCTCCGCTACCTCGCAAGACCAACGCAAGTTCAGCCAGCGGTGCCATGGTGCGCGGCCGAGTGGTACGAGTGCGGTTGCCTCCGTTGGGGGGTGGTAGCCAACGCCACGATCAGCCGTTGTTTTACGAAATCGCCACCGATTGGGGTGCCCTCCTGGTGTGCCCCGCCCATTGCGTGGCTCGAGACCACGGCTACTGGGCGAGGCAAACAAGGGACGACCTCTTGTTGGGAAGCGACAGTGGGTTGCTCAAAACGGCGAGTTCGTGGTGGGCGAAAGCCAAGTTCTGGTAAAAGCGAAAAAAGTACGGGCCACGCCACTCGATTCTTCTCTGTTATTTAATAAGGTGACTTGCTTGGATCTTAAAAAGCCGCTGACTTAAGTTGAGGGCCGAGTAAGCCGAAATGATTACAAGAAGGTAAAGGCAGAAAGGCAGGCGCCATATGGTCTCAATCGGGTTTTGGAGTATATGTGTCAAAAAAATCCTAGGACTGGCCTTGATCTTGACCTCCTTGCCATACCCGACGATGTGGAATGTGCTATGAGCCATAATCCAGAAAACTGGTTATGGGCACGGTTTATACCATATCTCCTTCAAAGAATAGCTGAAGAGCTGTCCTTCTACTTCTTTTGTTTGAAGCCTGAAGAACTAAAATTGAAGTCGCTAGAAGCCACTCGCTGGAACCTCCTGAACTTTAACACCAAATTCCGTAGATATCAGATATGTTTTAAACATTTACTTGCAAGCGGTCCACCATGCTATCCTACTTTTGGATCGGCCCGTGGCCCGTGGCTTTCCGAGGCACTATTCCAATCACCTTTCGCCTTTGAAGTGCCCAGAGTCACCAAGTAAAACGCGAGCAGCAGTACCCTTCTGTTTATTTTGCGCTTATTTGCGATAAATCATGGATTTGGTTTATGCACGGCTTGGCCTACGTGCTTTGGTATTGCTAATCGGAGATCATAATTCAGAGCTATAGCGAAAGCCAAAAACCCGTTGTTATCGAGTTAGAGTTATGGCGATTTCCTTGGTGTCATCAGCATTAAGGATGGCATTTAATGTATTCATAATCTTCTGACTCTTGTGGTGCACGTGGCTCTCACTCTCACTCAGCTCGGGAAATTTCACTGGCATTTCAATCCTTTCAGTAATCTTTTTCGACGCATGGGTTGTGCGAACCTTTTTCTTCGTCGAAGCTTTTATAGTTTTGAACTTGACAGTTTTGCGGACGTGGCTGCTTTTCGGGCGTATCACATGACCCATCGCGTGGGTGAACACACCGCCAATGGCCACAATGTCAACATTGCCTGCGAGTTTGATCGAATATGTTTCATCGCCGTCCTTTGAAGCGAGGCGCTTGGCGCTGTGTACTATTGCTGTGCCTTCAGCAGTGTGGAGGCAGCTGCCTGCTTTGACGTCCATAGCTTTGATGACAGGAGAAGGCTTGCTGGCGCAAGTGTCAAAAGTATGGTGAAGGGTGACTGTCAGATCGTGCGCTTCCTTGCTTGCCATCACGATGTGCATGAAAGGCTCAACACCTGGACCATGCGGAAGCGCTTCAACCTTGGCGAAAGTTGGCTCACCATGGCTGCTGAGTGCCAAGATACGTTGGCCCACTTCGAGCTCTGACAAAGGTATTTCAGCGGTGTTGACACCATTACTCGCAACAAGTCGCGTGACTGTGGAGGTGTGGTGGTAGCACGTGCCGCTAGACGAAGTAGTAGTGTCGCACTGTCCTCGTATCGCCGTGCCGTTTACATCCTTAGTGCATGTCATTGGGATCAGTGTTGTGGTGCAGTTCGCACAATCTGCCAAGGCGCATGTATTGTGATCAATGTAACCGACAGCAGTAGTTTCACACGAAATGTACGAGGAGGTGCTCCTGAAGTCCGCATAGCATGCATCATCAGAAGCCCAGGAGGCTGCGACAGCTGTTTCACAAGCTAAATCCGAGTAGTCAACGTAGCCGGCCTTGCTGCCAATCAAGTCCGTTATGCTGCTTTCCGAGCACGTGATTGCGTAGTACAAGTTCTCGTACTGGGTCAATTGTGTGCAGGAAGCTGCAATACACGTCGGCGTGGATGCGTCATACCCTGGAACCTCAGCAATTACCGATTGCGGAGTTTCGCAAGCAGAGTCGGCGTAGTAAGTGCGCACAATATTCTCTGCACAAGCTACTAAGGGTATCAAGGCAAGAGCCAACGCGTAGCAAGGGGTATATCTAGATGTCATATTGCCTGAGACCTGACAGCAGAAAATCAAACAAATTGGCCAAACACGACAGCGTCTTTGATGGTGCTTTTGGAAACATATTATGATAAATAACCGGGAGAGAGTGCTATAGCGCGACTATTAAAAAAAGGCGCATGTGGTGGCATGAGAGAAAGTTATGAAATGGGCAAAACATGTCTCTGACCTTATAGGATTACACGGGGCAGCAGGATTGACTTGTTGGTCACTTCGTCACCTGACCATGTAATATAATGATGACTCTAGAATTTGTGGAGGATGACAATGCGAATTTAATCACTGAAGTCATCCACGATTCAAGTCGTGTTTTAGCAATGCCTCCATAATCGAAAGATCTCGTGGAATGTTTAATCTTAGGCAACCAAGACCTTATGCTCTCGTCGGCGCACATAAGCATTTCTTTCCTCATCTGATTCTCATAATTTTGGCGCCAGCCACTCCGGAGGAGCGTTAGTATGTTACATACAGCGTACTGTACAGCAGGAGGTGCTTCCATTATTCTGAAGATTGTAAAGATTCGAGAACGATACGACTCGACTTTCAACATTCACGTCTTCCAGAGTTCCAACAAGGGTTCCAGCGTGATGAGAGAATCTCGAGAGAGAGAGATCGCCTGTTTGTCATCAGTTATCAGGGGACACCATTGTCAACAGCCAGCCCTGCATGATGAGCTGTTAGCTTAGAAACCCTCTGTAACGGATCGAGGAAATACCAGATGTCTGGGAATACCAGACATGAGACAACCAGTCAATTATTTTAAACAATTATGGCTCCATGGCTTCTACCGTTCGAGCTGCGGGGCTGTCCAGGAGGACGCCAGGAGCACCCAAACTCGCAATCACTGAACGTTACTGGCGCCTAATGCGCGTTTTGACTGCAGTTGCACCAAGAAAAGAAAAAAGAAGAGAGGAGGGATAAAAAACGGGGAGTGGCGGGTTAGCTCTCCGTGAGAGAAGAAATGTTTTGCATAGGCAATCCCCGTAACCAATTGCGCTGTCTGCAGAAGCAATACGCACGGCTAAGCGGTATGAATGGAGCACGGGGAAGCTAGGTTCGAATCTCCGCATGAATAACGCGTAAATCACGCGGAAAGTGAATATTCTACGATACTGAAGTGATTAGCGTACGTAAATCAAGCCATTTTACAGTGACGTCAGAGGAAGGCCGGAGACCCACCCTCCTAAGCGCTCTTCATCATCAAGGCCGCTATTTATCTGTCAAGGGCCGAAATCTACGCCACGCAGGCGCGCCCAGACCCACCCCGCAAGAAGCAGGGCCCCTACCAGTGAATTTTGCGGCTCTAGTGGCGAGATAAGTGCATGAGTACTCAAATAATGACATGCAAACGCATGGCTAATGGCCGTGAGCACCGTAGCGGAAGCCATGCCCGCGGGCATCTAGCTAGGGGAGGATTACGAGGAACGAAGTAAATTCTGCGCCAAATTAATACGGCAGTACGGCAGATTCCACCAAATTACAGCCAGTGCCGTATTTCCGTGCTTTTACTGTACATGCACGGCACGTGAATTGCGCGTGAATCACGCGTGAAAGTAAATTTACAGCCCTGGTGCATGAATCACGCGTGGACATAAATCACAACCTTGCGGGGAAAGCTCCAGGTCTGATTCTTCAGGAAACTAAATTTCGAATAAGTCTTCTTTAATCTTCATTGGTTATTGAACTCAATGACTTAGTCCGTAGACTTTTGGCTTTTTATAACTACGTGTGTCACGCAAAAGGAATACGGCAATACACCACAAAAGGCGCAATTAACAGAGATTAACAACCAAGAGTAGGTCCAGGCCAATAACAAAGAACTAGATATAATCAGACTATCATTTGGCTCTCCTCGTCTGTGCTGCTGCCGCCGCCGTCGTGGCTGCTCAACCCAACACCTGACAACCGACAACCCATGCGTGCGCGGGAAAGTCAGCGCTCTGGCAGGTGCGTGCAAAACTCCTTCGCCCCCTGCTGGGCTCAATTCTATCTCCCCCAGTGCGCCATCATCGCCACCACTTCGGCTGAGGGCATCTGATCGGCCAAAAGAAATTTCGCCCTTGTTGCTTCTACCGCTGCCGGTGCCAAAACTGTCACCACTCCTACTGCTGTTGCCAACACTGCTGCTGCTGCTGTTGTGGACTTCACCATCCGGATAAGGAGACGACGGAGGGCAAGTCGCAAACGGTGTCGCAGTCGCGAGTGCTTTCAAGCTGGCTTTGAACTGAGCCGTAGCGCGCTGCTGCTGGTCGTGAATAGCCGAGGCCGCGTTTCCCATCACGGCTTGGGCTTCTGGCATCTCGTCTGCGAGGGGAGCGTATTGGTACCTGATATATTGCGCCATGCATGCAAGCAAGTAAAAACCACTATAAGAAAGCGATGCACACCAGCAGAGGTTGCAAGATTACTGATTTGCTATTTAGACGAGATGTCAATAAAAAGGAGGGTAAGATCTACAGCAAGGCAAAGATAACTAGTCTAGTCTAGTTAATACTCTCCCAATAACAAAGAAAAACAAGCACACAGTAGTCACAGAGGCACCAAAAAAAGTACATGTGCTGCTTTCGCGCTAGCAAAGTTGCTCCAGAAGGCCAATTCAAGCTCCAGCTGGCGTCTTTCCTCCGAACGAATCGGCGGGACTGAGTGCTCGTTCGTGTATCACGTCCCAGGTCCACGAGGCATTTCTCCGGGCTATTTTTTGCCCCAGCAGGGCATCGTCTCAATGTTTTTCTCAGGCGTCGGGCGCCAGCCGATCTCAGCATCGCCTGTCCTCTTTCTTGCTAATGTAGTATGGATCACGTAGCTGCAATGCTGTAGGCTGTGCGAATACGAATGGTCACAGGCCTACGAACACCAGGAATTGCTTCTCCGCTCCAGAAGCCGTACTTAACGAGGTCGAACAAAGATTCGATTGTGTTCAGGCTCAGACTCACATGTATCCGAGTTTGGTCAACAACGTGATCAATCAGCTACAGAACTTCCCCCCTGCGCCTGTGTTATGCTTACTCGGTGTTTGCAGTGGGGAGCCAGAAGAAGAACGCCGGCACTAAAACACCGAACATCCAGACGTCAAAGGACACTAGGCGCAGCCACATCCATTGGTGCGAGTCCACGAACACTAAGAAAGCGCCATAGGTGGTTGCTGCTGGCTGTGAATGAAGTGTTTATGGATAATTTCAAACTAGAGTATAGAGTATTATAACTCCCCCCGAATTGAGCACTCGGCATTATTTACAAACACATACCATAATGGTGCCATACGTGGAGTTATTACTTTCCTCAGTATGCCGCCATGGGCGAATAGAGCCAGCGTTTATGCGCGTTAATGCACTGGAATTTTCTCGACGAAGCGGCTGTAGAAGAGGTTAAACGTGTGCGAGACGTCGCGAAAGCGCTCGCTCAGGTCTGGCTGGGGACGGGCTCGAACCGCCGGCCGGCCGGGCGACAGCGACAGCGACGGCGACGACAGAGGCGATGAAAAAGAGCCCGTGCAGGTTTCTAGAAAAAGTCAAAAAGTTGCAAATAAACACGGCTGGTAAGCCGAAAAGAAGCGCGCTGAAGCCGAAGTGCAAGTGGAGGAAGTGGAGGCTGCGGTCGCGTCGCTGCGTAAAGCAATCGTGGCTTTCAAGGCAGCGGAGGCCGAAGGCTACGACGACAACAGCAACATCGACGAGGGCTTCGGGGTAAATGCGCTGAGAGAAGCGTTCAACAAATTCGGCATCAGCGTGCAGCGCTACTGGAACGGGGCGGTAAGTTTATGTTTGCCTTGATAAGCATACCAATCAAAGGCTGCTCACTCGCCTCTCTCCCTCTCTCCCTCTCTCTCTCTCTTTTTTTAAATCGTTGGTCGGTCCGGACTGCCGCACTCAGCTGGAAAATTACGCCGCCATATTGGCATATTTGAGCGATAAAACCAAGGCAATACACGGCGACGTGGAAGCTGCGGATTTTGTGCAGCGCCACGATAGCGTCTTCGCCATCCGACGACTCCGACTTATGTTATTGCTCAAGTGATGAACCTTTGCATATATTATAGTCGTCGGATGCCCTGCATAGGGTCCTTCTGGAGAATTCCCGGCGCGCGACGATTACAATCGTGCTGAAAGATGGTGGAAGAATCTGTAGTGGATGCTACAAATAAGCAGGCGTGAGCTCAATATTCATCCGCTCCACTATTAAGATGGCTATGTGACTTCCATCTATGTGCGCGCTGTCCAATAATGTTGCTCACAAGGCTTGATCTATTCAATAAGGTATATCGCCGCCGGAAGCTAATTACGTGGTTAGCTAATTTCACGATTTACGACCAGAACACGTTCCGAAATGGCACACCCAGTCCTCTATAGAATGTCGCCTTTCTGGGATTCTGAAGTCCAGTTCACAAGCCAGGCCAGGACGATGGCGGCTCCTGTCAGATCAAAAACTCGCTCAGAGTTCTGTCAGGCCTCCAAGGAAGATCTCCTTGCTCTGAAGAAAAACCCTCTTGATGTGAGCGATGATTGTCCGATCTGCCGCGATGAC
>Ga0307930_1001605_pt1 | contig 17838 bp, 15 predicted proteins | sample OrgLakmetageno46_FD_203161 | JGI IMG/M metagenome (GOLD analysis project Ga0307930, IMG submission 203161) | Saline water microbial communities from Organic Lake, Antarctica - #46 | ecosystem: Environmental > Aquatic > Non-marine Saline and Alkaline > Saline | place: Antarctica: Organic Lake...
ACGCGCATTCCCACTTCTGCCCGCAGCACTGGCTTCTGTGCCATTTGGGTTTGTATTAGTTCGAGTTCGAGTTCGAAGTGCACTAACGAAAGACCGGCACTGGGTAGAATTGCAGCAGGTCATCCCTGTAAGTTACAGCCCTCAATGTCCTTCGTCGCAGGACGACGGCAGGACGGTGTTTCATGTTGTGGAAATTCCGGCCCGCGTGTGTGAGAAGGATTTGTCTACAGAAGCATACGCGCCCCCCGATTGACACGCAGACTCTGGCGGTAGGAGCACAATAAGTGGCAATACTATATTATCAGGCTTCACTTTCGAAGCTCACGTTGTTTCGACCTTTTTCCCGTGTAGGTTTGTCCCCTCTCCTGTTTAGTACAGACGACTCGGGAACTGACTGAGTGGCAGCAAAAATGATGCGCACCGCGGGGCGGGTGCTCATCGCAGCGTGCTTTGGATCTATAGCGCATGCAACTTCTGTGCCAACCATAGTTCCATCTTCGATGCCGACCGTAGTGCCTATACCTTCCCCTACGCTCTCTGTGTCGCCCTCGCTTGCGCCCACGCGCACACCAGCCCCTTCTCTGACCTTTAAACCGACGCCTCTGCCGTCGTCTGCACCCACAGAATTGTGTGAAGATAAAGCACCCTTTTGTGCAGAAGCTCTAGCAGACACTGCTATCGACCACTGCAACAAAACCTTTTGCCCGAACTGCACATTCAGCGGGTATTGTGATTCCTCGTGCTTTATCTGCAGGCAGAGGCAACCAACCTCACTTCCGTCGCTTACGCCCACCGCGGTGCCCACAACTCCGCCAACTTCTTCGCCCTCCCTTAGGCCCACGCCCGTACCTACATCGAGGCCTACTCTAGTCCCATCGCCGCAGCCCACGCCTGAGCCCACGCCTCGACCTTCACCACTGCCAACATCCTATCCAACCGACGCGTGCGTCCCGACATCTGCAGGGAATTTCACGAGAGTTCGAATCGACATGGAATCGTCAAGCGCAGCCTTGGGCTGGGATGGTATGACATACGAGATCTTCGGTGGCTGCGTGTTGGGCCCCAACGCCCAAGTTTTGGATGCAGATGAAGCTTCATGCAACACGGTTTCAATCTTCACAGGCACTTTGGCACCTGGAGATTCAGAGCACGCCAACCACGAATGCTTCCCTCCAGGCGACGATTGCTACTTATTTAACATGACTTTTCCAACCATGCCAACTTTCACGGCCTCTTTTGCAATTGCAGATTTCGACGATGCTTCTCCGTCCATTAGCGGTGGAATCAACCGGCCCAACACCGAGGACGTCGTGAAGACGACCTTCTGCATCGTCAAAGGTCGGTTTGACGCCGTGCCTTCTCCATCGCCAACTGTATCGACTTTACCCACTTTGCTACCTACACCAAAACCAACGCTCGTTCCCTCTTCGCTTCCGACGGTAATTCCATCGTTCCCGCCGACGGTCAGTCCTTCGTTGCCACCAACTCCGAGCCCTACTCTAACACCAACGTCAGGCCCAACCGTGAATTGCTACCCAGGGTACTACGTGAACTCCAACGGTGCCTGCACTATTTGTGACGTTGGCAAGGTGTCCAACACTTCACTGCCACCATGGCCCACGGAGTGCGAGTATTGCGATCGAGGCTACGTTGCGAAATCACAAGGGCTAACGCGGTGTGATAAGTGCATTCCAGGGAAATACTCAGTCTTGAACGACCGATCGGACTGTTACGATTGCGAAGCGGGCCGTTACGTGCCAAATAGCACCGATACCGCTGTGGTTCCTTCAACTCCGAGCCTTTACGAGGGTTGCGTGGTAAGGATAAACTACGACCTCGTATTCCTTCTAGTATCGACTGAGTAATGTAATTGTGCCGTTGCCTTCTCTTTTTCCGTTTTATTTGAGTCTCGCATTTGTGTGTGTACGTGCTTCTTTTTTCACTTTTTTTTAAAGGAATGTGAACCGGGCAAGTACACACCTGTAGCACTGGATGATGGATGCATTGAATGCAAAAGCGGTTCCTACACAGGAGCAAAAAAGAAAGCCACTACGTGCGGCGACTGCTCTCCAGGGTATTTTGCGCCGTCGTTGTCGATTAACTGCTCAGAATGCTATGCAGGACAGTTCTCGGGCTCGCGAGCGTCAGCATGCACCAACTGTAGTGTAGGCACATTCAGTGACCTCGATTTAGCCACGTCGTGTACAAACTGCCCTTCGGGGAAGGAAGCACCCCGACCAGGCCTGTCGTCTTGCACTTCTTGCGTTGCGGGGTATTATGCCGCTAGTCGGTCGCAGTATTGCAAAGCATGCGACGCAGGGGCTTACACGGCGTCTTTAGAGCAACAGTCTTGTCTTGCATGCACTGCAGGCAAGGTCACCACGACGACTGGGCAAACAGCATGTGTGAAATGTCCCGTCGGCACAGCCCAATCTGGCTCAGGGCAGAGCGAATGTCCGAATTGCGCCAAGGGCACTTACAACAATAATGAAGGTTCGATCGATATTACAGACTTTTTGTTTAATTTTCTTATCGCTTCAGTAAAAGATCTCGCGACGGTTTTGTTTAGTGACCAAAATAGAAGATAACTGACAGTTTCTTTACATGCCATGAAGTCAATGTATTACTTTTTGTTGCATGCACAGGCGCAAGTTCTTGCAGCGCTTGCGCTGTTGGCAAGTACGCGCCACGGACCAATATGACAGCTTGTCTTGATTGTGAGCCGGGCCTTCAGCAACCGTCGTCAGGGCAACCTAGTTGCACTGCGTGCCCATCGGGCCAATACACCGATACCGTCGGAAGTGCATCGTGCTCAGATTGTCCAGGTTTCATTGATAGCTCATTTCTTAACGCCATCTTTACTTTGCTTCGTGCCTCGTCTTCTCTTTTTCTATCGATCAAAATAAGTTATGGCTGGAATTCAATGTAAAGAAAAAATACTTTTCGTCTTGGTTATTGTCATACGTTTTTTTTCTCCTCGGTTCAGGCGACACATATGCTGCCGAAGGTGAAACAGTGTGCCTCGGTTGCAACCTCGGCTTTTACGTGGCCTCTGACGGCGAGTGCATACCTTGCCCCGAAGGAACGGAGTGCACCGGCGACGGTGAAAGCTCGCAAAGGTACTTAAAGGTGGCCAGGGGCTTTTGGCGCATTTCCGCGAACTCCATTAACATCCGAGAATGCGTGTATGGAGAGCTGGGCTGCTTGGGAGACAACACCACGATGGCTTCGGATTTGATGCTCGGTGGCAATAATTCTTGGGCTTGGTCCCGTCGGCGTCTTGAGGCAAAACGCCGACGGCTGTTAGCAGCTGCGGGCGACATTTACGGTGACGCGTACTGTGCAGTGGGCTACATGGGCCCTCTCTGTGCAGTGTGCGATCCCAACGGCTACTATCTTGACGTCTCGGGCGATGAACCGGTGCGCTTTTTTTTGTTGAGGCTCTCGTGGTTTTCGTTGCTATTCTTGCATAGGCATAAACTATAGTTATTACTGGTTTTTATCTATTCCTTGGTGGCACTGTTCGAGAAATTCTGGTGCCGATGAGGTTGAGCTTGAAGGATATAAAATAACACCTGTGCACAACTTTCGAAGTTCTGATCATGTTATGGTACTTTTTTTTAAAAATTTGCGGCGCCCATTTCTTCAGTTCTGCAACATTTGCGAAGAAACTGGTAGCTTGTCAGAAACGCTGCTCAACCCCGTTCTCTTGGTGTTTTGGGGCGTGGTTTTCCTGCTCATCGTGGGTGGCCTGGGCTACATTCTACACAACCGGCACAAGATTAAGAGGTAGTTTTTTTTTTGTTAAGCACGAGTTGAGGTATACAAGTTGTAAAAAGGTTGTCTCACAAAGTTGTCATGACTTGCACTGTGGTTTAGTTCCAAAATGAAGTCTTTATTTTATCGATAATCGTACGTTGTGTATTGGTGTAAATTGAAATGAACGAATTAGGGCGGCCCGTGAGAAGCAGGCGCAAGCGACTGAAAAAGGTGAAAATGTCGCTGACGCGGCTGCTTGGACCGTCACTCGGCACGCTAGCTCTAGTGCGATGGCCAATGTAGAGCCCAAGAACAAGCGCGCTACTAAGGGGGCTTTTGCTGCTTTGAAAGAAAAATTAGAAGAAAAATCAGACCGAGCGCCTCGCTACAACGACGACGGATCTCTTACTTTTGTGAGCGAAACGGTTGAAGAGTTGCCGAAAAAGTACAAGACGGCTATCAAACTCAAGGACTCGAGTTTGGCTCATAGTACTGAAATTACAACGACTGTGATCTCATCTGTGGTAATTACAGAGACAAAAGTCACTCTGAAAGCGTCCAATCTTATCTTTCAAGCCATTGCTAATTGGCAAGCTGCTCAAGTGAAAATTAAGTCCTTATTATCATTTTCTCAGATTGCTGTGAACATTTCATTTAATTGCAACATGTCGTTTCCGCCGGTTTTTGAAAACATGTTGGCAAACCTCGAAATAGTCAACGTGGATATTTTCCCTTCGCTTGGATTAAGCTGCCGGTTCAACGGATTTGATTACTGCGACAAAATGGTGGCGACCTGTATGGGGCCCGTAGTCATTTCAGGGATTCTCATGGTCGCGTATGTGTTTGTGGAACTGGGCGCGAAAGCGGTAGCATTACAGGCCCGGCAAAAGATTGAATCACGTAAAGAGGCCTACATAGTTCCCGCCGAGTTGGAAGGAACGTTTGAAGACGAAGATATTCAATCATTTAAAGTTACGTTTGCCACCTGTGACTCCGACGGCAGTGGCACTATTAGCAAAAAGGAGCTTGATCGACTGGTTCGAAAGTATGAGCCTGAATTGAACGACGACGAAGTTGAAGAAAAACTTGTAGGCATGATTGGCTCTATAAGCAGCGGGGAGGACGGAGAGGACGATGGTGAAATCGGTAGGTTTCGTATTTTTAGAAGCTCATTCAAAATCACGGCATGTGAAATATTATTTATGCACCTTGATTTATATATGCAATTATTTTCCCTCCAAAATCTATTGTTTCGCGTTGCTATTCGGCCAGATTTCGGGGAATTTCTTTATGCGATTAAAGACGCCATGGTATCGGGTGAAGAATCGGAGTTCTCAAAGCTTGCGACCATGATTGAGAGTGGCATGAAGAAAAGTGCGGGTGCTGGCCTCATCGGAGCCTTCCTCTTTTTGACTTTCTTGGTTCTCATCTCGACGTCAACTTTGCTATTTCACTTCTTGAAATGCGACTCGTGAGTCGAAACCTTTCGTCTTAATTTGTTTCGCTGTCACTTTTCTTGAATTTTCTTGCCGCTTGCAATGCCACTTCATTTTTTTTAATTTGTGTTATAACGTCATTTTATGAGTTGATTTGAATCTTAATCTGCGGTTGGTTAAAGTGAGCAATCAATAATTTCTTAATAATTATGATTTTTTTCCTTATATAACCGCAGATTCACGGTTCCCGACGAGGATGGCGGTGGTACTTTTAGATACCTCGAAAAAGACTACTCCATTGACTGCGACCAAGCACGCTACAACCAGTAAGAGAGCTGACGAGTAGGAAACCTAGTGCATTTTTTTTTAAATTTGTAAGCTTGCTGCTTGTTTATTCAAAAATTACAGATTAAATTCTGGAATTCAAATAGCGTCGATTTTTTCTGAAACTTTGTTTTGTTTTTTTGTTTTTCTTCAGGTTCCTGCCGTTTTGCTACTTGCAAATGCTCATTTACCCCCTCGGTATTCCGCTGATGTATGCAGCCATGTTGTACCAATGCCGTGACTATCTCGGAGATTCCAAATTTATGGATCGTGAAATGGCGACTGGCTTCCCTAAGGTTCGAGTTGTGCGCTCTCAGCTGTGCACGTTCGCATCAAATATCTGTGTATGTACTTTTCATGTAATAACATGTGAATGCGTTTGCGCATGCTGTATTCGTTTGTGTTTGCGTATGTTTGTAGACGGGCCACTTGACTTTCTTGGTGAAGTCATACAAGCCTTCCAATTACAACTTCGAAGTGTTGGAATGCTTCCGCCGCTTAAGCTTGGCTTCCATGATTGGTATCACGGACCCTGAAAGTGCAATCTCAGCCGTGCTTGGTTTACTCATTTGCTTGGGCGCAGTGTACATCTTTGTGGGTTACAAGCCTTACAAAAACCCAAAAGACAGTGAGCTTGGCATTACTTTGGCCTTCAGCCTGTTACTATTTTTCTTGTCTGCGCTCATGTTGAAAGTCGCCGCCACCGCCTCGTTGAGCATTGAAGACCAGGAGATATTTGGGTACATGTTGTGTGGCGTGCTCGCTGCTGGGCCCTTGGCTATGACTTGGGCTGAAATTGGCGGCAAAGTTATCGCAGTGGGCGCTTTGGGCTTCAAATGTTGCTACTTCTTGGTGCGAGCAATTTGGGCGTCGCGTCAGAAACGCAAAAAGAAGAAAGAAGAAGAGAAGAAAGGAAATGAAAATGCCGGGGATAACGAAGGAGAGAAAGGCGGAATGGATGCGGAGACGAAAGAAGGCACGGGTGATGATTTAAAGGGCAAACAGGGTGAACCTCTGGCCATAGACGATGGCAATGGTGGGTATAACCGTGATCGGACTTACAGTAGGAGCGACAGCAGCTACTCGTCGGATAGCAGCTACAGTGGCAGCAGCGGCAGTGGCAGCGGCAGTGGCAGCGTCAGCGGTAGTGGTGTTTCTGGGAGCGAATACGAATCTGAATCTGAAGAAGAATCAGAAGAGGAATCAGAAAGCGAGTCGGAAAGCGAAGAAGAAGAGGATGAAGATGAAGAAGGCGAAGAGGAGGAAGAGGAATTCGTGGATGACACTCAGGTAAATAAGTGCTGCACGCTGCGCGCCCGTCTTGAAGTGAACTTTTCCGTATATCAACTCCCATTCTCTTTACTTCCTTAAGAGGACGATTCCTTACACCTTTTTGGTCAATTATGGTGGCATTCTCACTTATTTGGGTATTGTGCATCGCGTGTATGGCCCGTTCTTTTTTCAACAGGATCGTGCGGTGGATATGATGGAAGACGGCGCCCTCGACGCAATGATGGGCGGGGGAGCTGCAGCCATCCACGAACGCCACCTCAAGAAACCCCACCACAAAAAGCACCACAAGAAGCACCACCACCATTCTCATGCGGGCGAACATTCGGAGTCAGAGCCTGAATCTGACGGCGTCTCTGATGATGACGATGTTGAGGAGAACGATGTGATTGCGTTTGATCTCGACGGGAAAAGCAACGCGAACAGCAAGGGCGATCTTCGCGCATCTTCGTCGTCTCGTCCTTATAAACGAAAGACCGGTACCTCTTCAGTTAGGGCTTCAGAAGATGCTCAAGCAGCTGCGGCGGGCATGAAGAAAGTAAAAAACACTCCAAAAGCTTACAGCAAGGTTTGAAGGACGATATAATATTTGTCTGTAATGATATCTCTCATCAAATAAAATTGTATTTCTTTTCTCGTATTTGGAACTTATTGCGCTTCATTTTATTTTCTTTCAAATTTCACAGGTGGCAGTGAAGGCAGACTTGGCTCTTCGTCCGCCGTCAGCGCACCTCTTGTTAACGCTGCCCCGTGACTTAACCTTTGAAGGCTTTCTTCGTCAAGCGAAGCTGCACCATTTCCAGCCAGACTTCGAAGCTTACGGCATTGAGACGGTGAGGCTTCTATATTAGGATTTGACGCGCGATAAAAATCTGCAGTAGTTGGAGGAGAAGCTTCAATTTTTCACTCTTTACTCTCGTTGTCTTGGTTTGAGATCCTTTGGCTCGCTTAACCTTGGATTTTCCGCGCTTCGCTATCTCTCTGTCACACTTAAATTTCCTCTCTTCCTTTTATCGCGCGGCAGGTGGCCGACTGCCTTGATCCGTTGCTGGTCACCGACTTAGCCCTCAAAGATGACGTAGGGCTCAACAAAAAGCAAATCCAAAGGTTCCGTGTGGTAGTGGCTGCTGTCAAGGGTCAGCCTTTGCCGGAGATCACGTCATCATCAACCACAACGCCTTCAGCTACCAACCTCAGCAAGGGCGCATCGTTCAATTCTGCGGTGTTCGATGGCGATCAGGCAGCGGCCAACCTCAAAGCAGCTCTAGAGGAAGCGCGTGCGACAGTAGCAAGAGAAGCCAAAGAAGCAGCCGAAAGAGAAGTTGAAGAGCGCGCTGTGGCCGAAGCCATCGCGAGGAGAGGAGCACCGAAGCGAATTGAGGATGAAGAAGAGCCTGCAATGGTGGCCGGCTCGCCAGACTTGACTCTTCGAGCTCCGTCTGCACACACGCTCATGCATCTCAAGGTATATTTCATTTGCGATTGATTAAATCGTCTCTTTTGTCTCATATTTTGTGCAGGTAAGCCTCTTCTTTTGTGCTGGTAACCGAGAAGGCTGGGCGTGATTTCTAACTGTATAGATATTGGGGGCAATTGAAGGAGCCAGGGATAGATGCGTACAGTAGTGCGCATTGTTTACATATCTGAGATTATTTTGTGTGTGAGATAAAAACCTAAGTAGCAAGTCTACCTTGAGCGTCACTCACCCCGATTGTTTTTGAATTTGCGTCTGCTTGAAGGTACACTCCCTGGAAGAATTGTTGACGTCATCAGGTCTGAGCGACAAGCTGGGCGCTTTTGAAGACTACGGCGTAGAAACGGTACGAGAACTGTTGCAACATTCATGGCAAATTTTAATCTTATCCTTGCGTGCTGAACGGAAATCCTGTTTATTTATTCGTCTTAGTCGTAATTATTCTGCTCCTCTCGTACTTGGACTTCGTTTGAGGTAGCGAAAACATGTTTCTGCCTTTTCGGCCATAGAAATTTCGGCGGAAAACAAGTACTTACTTCGTAACACAATCACTCCTTCTTTTCGTGCATCATCGTTGTTCACAGGTAGCGGATGCGCTCGATCCACTCCTCATCACTGACCAAGTTTTAGTGGAAGACATTGGGTTGACGGAGAAACAAGTGGAACTATTTCGCGCGAGCCTGGAAGCCTCGAAGCAATAAATTTTAAGTGGTTCTTCGTTTTTATAACACCGCCTACCATACCTAACTGGGGTGCACATTTTATTATGCCCCAGATTAGATTAGATTATACTCCCCAATTGCAAAGGAACAACAACAAAAAGCATGGAGCTGCGTTTTGATGAATCTTCCAGAACAAGTCTGTCCCAGTCACACTTATTACCCATATTGAACTTATGAATAAAAGCGAAAATTTATCGCATTACCAGAAGCACGATTGACAGCCATATAAGGGCAACATCTCAAAATGGCAGCAGCAACAGCGCGATACCAAAAAAAAAAAAAAAAAATAAGAAAAAGTTGAATCATGTCCCATGCTCAATTGTATGATTTATACTTTCCGAGTTATGAGTAGTCAGGGGCATCATTCCAGTTTTTGGTCTATATTCTATATTGCTCTTGCCTCGGCAGCGTCGAAAGCGCAAGGAAACTCTTTTCGTTTCCAGGAGTGATGATAGTATCACGTGATAGGGATGAGGGGGGGTGGAGCAAGAGTAGGGAGTGCCACTGCACATCGCATTTACGAAAAAGAAAAAGAGGCGAACTAGGTGATTATGCGGCCTACTGTATATATACCCAGATCTTCAAAGAGGACTTCAAAATGTAGGCTGGCGCCGCCGTGCTGCAAATACCAATATCACAAGAAGCCTACAACTGGCATTGGCAATCCCATGCTCCTGATACTGATACATGTGATAAAGTTTTCAGCAGCCAAAAGAGGCCAATGCAGTTAGAGATAACCGGCTCTGTATGTAGGAGGAGAAGGACGACGCTCAGTCCAGTCGGACTTCGGACTTTCCCTAGAGCTGAAACTGCCACTAGTCTAAGTCTAATACAAATGGCAGATATTTTGGTGAGTACCTCTTAGAATTTTACATATAATTTCCGTGCTTAAGTTGAATCCACTCATCTAACCCAAATCAGGATACGCCAGCCTACTCAGGTCTGCAGTTTTGACTCCGCAAGCCCCCTTACCTCTTACAATCAAGATCATTCATTGCGATCTTCTAGATCGTTGAACTCAGCCTTTGTGCGCACCTCCCTGCAACCCGCACTCACAAATGCCTCAATAACTGACTTCTGTATGCACGGTTCAACGCAACATAAAGACAATCTCCATGTCGCACAGTCCTGACGAGCGCTTTCGTAAACGATTACGTTCGGTACTCCATTGTGTGTAGTGGAGGCTAAGACTATAGCTGACCTTATATCGAGCGACAAGCACCTGCCTCGAAATGTAATGAGTCCACCAAAGAGCTCTAAACGATCATATCCTTCACCTGCAACATGCCCTGCTTCGTCTCGGGCTGAACCTCTGTATAAGCGGAGGTAGCCCGGTGATATGACGCAAAATCTCGGCTTGTACTTCAGATCGGTGAGAGCACGGATATTGTGCCCCAGAGCAATGGCGTTTGTGCGGTGGCACTTCCACTTGTAAGAAAGAGGCCCTGCCCATAAGCCTCCATATCGGACTCCTGCAAAAGTGTGTTTTAAAAAGTCATTTCGAGCAGCCACAGTGCGTCGCTGATTAAGATAATGATCGGCGTAGTCGCGATCATTCGGAACTGAATTGAGCAGGTTTCGAACACGAATAATGTTTGATTTGGCCGAACACTTGAGTTTGACGCCCAAAATAGTGATGATAGCTTTGGGTAACTTTGGGTATGGAAATAAAAACTTAAACCATACACGCTTGTAACGCGACCACAAACCCTCGCCATAAAAAAGCAAGACAAGCGAAAGCAGGACATGTCGGAATTCAAAAAGAGACACAGCCAAGAGAAAAAGGAGAAGTGCACAGAGGATCGTTGCTGTCTTCATTGGATGTGCCCATCGATAAAGACTTTGAACAGAATAGATATCATCGCCTAAACGTGCAAGCCACATGAGATTTCTGTGGGCCGTCAGTCGCTTCTCAAGCCACCATCTTGCAAGGCTCTGTTTTCGTGCACGAATTCTTTCACTTTCAGAGTATAATATTTCTTCAAGTTCTTCTTGCCGAAGACGGTCTAGTTCATTGAAGTGCTCAGGTGAATCTGGCAATGTCACTTGAATTTGGATAGTAATGTTTCCAATTGCCGCGTATTTACCAGTCTCACACAGAGGAAGCGTCCAGCGCCGCGTTCCTTGAAGTCCCCCCGTTTGTCTATCAAGGCAGTCTTTCACAGGTACTTCAACGTACCCAATTGTTTCGTGCTTGAGTAATGAAGGTGAACTTCGGCGTAAGTAAAAGACAAGCCGCCCGGTATGCTGATTCCAAGGTAGGACATCATCTTTAATCACTGACTGGAGAATGCTGTACTCGAGGGCCTCAAAAACGCTGTCATCTCCTAAATTAGATCCTCTGTAATTCGACTGGGCGGAGTTTGATTCGACAATATCGCCACTATCGCGCAGTATTTGCTGAGAAGCCCGCCAGAGGATACTTCGATTTTGCAACACCTGCCCTCTCTGATACTGGCGGCGTTTTAGGAATGGAAATGATGCTGATGGACTAATTGATGCGATTTCCATGAATCTTTTCAGAGCTGAATATCTGCGCCCTCGGGCCCTAAAATAGTGTACACGTGAGACGCCATGGTAATCATACTCACTCATCGTTCCAACTGGATAACGACGTACTTGCTGCAACGAAGTGCCATCATCGAATATTTCGCCACCGGATCCAGGCAAGTACTCGACGCGAACGTGTAGACGAGAAAATTCGAGGTCACGAAGTTCTGCACAGATAACTCCAACACTAAGCCTAGCGCATTGAACCTTTGGCCTTCGCACACGGCTAATCGTCATCAGGCTTGAAACGTAATAAGTTCCCCATAGTCGGTGAAACAAGCTCTTCAGAAGAAAACAAATCACAACTAAGAGCAATTGAATAGGCAGAGCTTCTAGATGGAAATGCCTAGCCCACAAAATTGAGGCAATTGAACAAGGTAACGATATCCAAAAATCAGACCACGCTTGGACCCGTTCAACTACGTTCATGATATCTGATATTCTCACAAAGACTGAAGCGACTCGGTTGATAAAATAAAAGAAGTCGGAAAAGCTTTCAGGGACGCTCTTGAGATTTTCCGGCGGACGCGAAGGAACTCCATTTCCAACCCAGGTATTTATTGAATATCTGCCTTTTCTTTGCTCTCTTGTGGATTCCCAGTCTCCACGAATGTTCGAGCACGCCGCTACTTTATAGGATGAAATTTTGCATTGAAGCCCAAACCGCCCCACCAAATATTGTCCATTTATGGACCAAACATCATACCAACGAAACTTCTCGGCCTTAGAAAGTTGAGATGAATGTGTATCAGGTGCACTTGGGGGCATAAAATAAAAAGAAGCAAACTTCGTAACTGGAACATCCATTAATTTGCTTTGATTTGGACAAGCAGTAGTCACATTGTCTTCGATGATTGATAAAACAGTCAATCGAAGCTCACCGATACGCACGTAATTCTCGGGACTGCTGGTGGACTCACCATGATAACGCCGCACTGTGCACAGAGTAATGACCAATGCAGATCGAAGATTCGTGTAGGGGAGGTCCAAAACGTCCTCCCAAAAAAGATACGGTGTTTGAATATTTCGGTGGCAACGTTGCACCATACCTTCAAAACTGATTTCGAGCACAAACTCCTGTTCTTGGTGATGCTCGAGCTTGAGACCATCATAATGATGAAATTCTCGACACTTGCGCCTCTTGGGTAACCCCTCTACTTCGCCCAAGGTGCATAAATGCAGCATGCCGAGATTTAATGTGACTACACCAAGCACTCGATTTCCTTGACGAAAATTCCGCTTATTGGAAGTATCCTTCGCGCTACTTTGCCAATTTCCGCGGAGTATCTTCTTTAAGGGTTTCTTGTTTCTCTCTCTGCTGGAAACTAACGGACCGGGAAGTGGTTTGCGGCTTACTACTGAACCCCAGAGAGGAAGAGCATCCCATGGTAAAGGCTCCTCTGATGCAGCTGACAGCGAAGACCTACTTGTTGCTTCTTCCTCTTCCTCGCTGCTGACTTGCACTTCCTCTTCCTCTTCATCTTCATCTCCATTACCTTCGTGTCCTCCCAAGAGCCCTTGTGCTTGATCAATGGGTTTAAATGGAAGTTGTGGCACACCCTCTGAAGATTGGTGTAATTGTTTTTCTCTTGCTATCAACAAAAATTGTCGATACCACCAACGTGCAAAATTTGCCATGGTACGTATGGGGACGATGTGGGTCGATAGTTGTCAAGAATGGCATCGAAAAATATTTAGATGAGGTCAGTGTAATCTTGTAACCGCCAATAAGTCTGCCGACCGATTGAAAGTTAGTTCTTCCGTGTATGCTCATAATCAAATCGATATTTTAAAGTATACAAATATTGTGCATATGCTTCGGGGGCCTGTCTACGCATCATCAATTTTGACATATGCAATTTCATCAATGAACTCTTATATTTTGCAAAACAGGAACGCTGAAATCAGGGGAAATCATTATCACTGAGCCAGGACAGAAAGGAGGACGGAGCAAGATAACACATGGGGAGATTCATAATCTTCGTTTAAGAAGAATATTCTAAAATATTAAGGGCAATTGGCCATGTACTGTAGGTTGAGTGGTTATCAGTCAAAATCCTTATTACTTACTAGTTACGAAGACTGAGGTGCTGAGCGCCGCGAGCGCGAGGGCCTCGTAAAATCTCGCACTTAGATGGCCTTCGGTATTTCATTTTTTTATTCTTCATTCCTCGATTTTCTGTGCGCGAGAGGGCCCTTTGCCTCTACGAACTTCCCTGCGGCTGTGTGTTTTAGGCAACCACGTACGAAGACTCCTGTAATTTATCATGAATTTCTAGATGTCTACAAGTTTCGATGCACACGCCTAATCGCCGAGGATAGTGTCCATTGAGACTTGCTTTTGCGCACTTGTCGCTGGTGCATTGAGGGTCTCTAATGCTTCTTTGAGGAAGATTCGGAACTGCACGGCGAGCTGCGCCCGCTGGGAGAGCGAAGGGCTACTTTCTGCGGCCAAAAGGGCGCGGTCATGACTTAAGCTCGTGGCTGCTAAACTGGAGCGGTCCTCATCGCTCAAAAGGTGGGCAACAAACCCAAGGTCCGCTTCTAGGCGCGTTTTGCTGAAGGTGGCCGACTCCAGAAAGCCGTAGTCTTGCAGGAAGCGAGCTGAGCCCATTACCCCGCCGCCGTACTGAATGAAGACCTGGCTGCCAGCAGCGATGCCTTTTGGCCCCGCCAAGATCTATGATTCGTGTCACAAAAGAAAAAACGGTGAATTATGAATGATACGTGGGATGAACGTGCAAAAGACAAAGGTTCAAACAGAATTGAAACGCGAGAAAGCAGCGATTCCTTACCTTCATGAAGCTCCCAGGCGCAGCTCGGCCTGAGAGGACTTGCGCAGCGCCCTTGGTAGGGTGGTGATTGACCATGTCAATGAGCGGAATCAAGCACTTGCGCTGCATGCTGGCCTTAGCCCAAACAAATAAAATAAACCCAAGAATACCAAAAAAAAAAGCATATGTTTAGATAGGAGCTTGGCTGACGCGCATGGGGTACTAAAAAGAGCCGCAAGTTTACAAACACTTCATACAGTACTGTTACGCTATCCTCGATACGATTTGAGAAAAGTAAGGAGATCCTGAGGATATTATCGCACGCACTCACACCTCGCGTCCTTGCACGGTCAACACACGGCTCACAATGACCCAAGTCGCCCAACGCAGCGCGTCCAAGCTTGGCACTTGTTGATTGGTCGGCATGGAGCTTGGGTTTAGCGCTGCATGGCGCTCTAGGAGAGTAGCAGCACGAGTAGCAGTCGCTCGCGCCACTTGAGGGCACTGCAAGAGAGCAAGCTCTTCTTCGCTGAGCATATAAAGTAAAAAAAATTGAGAGAACGAGTGACGATTAGGAAAGAGAAAGATATTTATGCTTTTACAACTATATATTTGACGGGAAATGCAAGAGCAAAATCATCACTCGAAAGAGTTCAGGGCTAATTTATGCGAACCTGAAGAAGTCGGTAGTTGTGCAGTCACCCGAGTCTATCGTAGGAATTTGTGATAAATACGGGCGAGCTGGAGACGCATCTCTCAGGTAGTGGTCCAAAAAGGCTACCTGTAACAACAACTTGAACATGAGGGAGTTTGCGCGGTAACTAGAGAATACAACTATATTGTCTTAAAATTTCAAGAAAAGCACAACAATCTTTGGCAAAAGATATTCAAAGAGATAAAAGTCGGACTATGGGATTATCCCTCGTGTTAAGATGGCAGAAAGAAATAGGAGATGCAATTGCAAAGGTATTAGCGTACAGTGGGTACATGTACAACGTACTGCAGGCGCAGTAGGGTCAGAACTTTCGCTGCCGAGGTCTAAAGCTAGCTCGTAAGGAACCGAAATGATGGCTTCGCCCGGCGCAATGTCTTGTAGCGCCATGACGCCACGTAAACCATCGAAATCTGCGAGCGCGACCTAAGATTGTTGAGAAGGGAAAAAATCGCGCTTCATTGGTAAGTAGATTGACGTTTGTAGTTGAACTATTCGGGGAAGAGGTATTAGATCAAATTTGAGCACTAAAGAATTCGTTCTGATGTAGTTCTAGCAGTGTCTGGAGCGAACGTAATAATCATTTCGTGTGTTAAAACACCTTGGATGCATCGGCGCCGTTCGCATTGAGGTAATCGAAGAACTCGGCAACACCTTCGTCCTCAATAGGTGTACCTTCAAACGAAACAGGCTCCTTCTTCTTCATTCCCCCGAAGCCTTTCGTTGGCGATGCAAGACTGCCTGATTTCTTTTCCTTCGTGTCCTTCTCTCGTACCCTAGTGCCTTTATTCGCATAAGGATCTCGGGGCTGAGATTTCATTGGTTTCTTTGCGAATATGGGTGTCAGTGGGACAGCGCGCCCAAAATCCAGCGATGGTACCATGAAAGAAGTTGTGGGCGTGGCACATAGTGCAACACTGGCAACTATGGTAAAGTAGTTGTCACGAAGCCACATATTTGTATTGCACTGCTGTTCCGAAGTAATCTTAGCTTGTAAGGTCTAGAGCTACTGCAGGCAAGAGCTAGCTATCCCTTCAAATGCATTCAACAACGTTGCGATTAGAGCTTATCCTCCTGTACATCACCTGTAAAACGGCCTGTAAATATAAGCTTACAGGCGCGTTCTCGGCCAATCAAAAGCCACGATTGGACTACGCGTACAGGTGCATTTCGGCCAATCAAAAGCTGTAGATTGGATGCTCTAGCACGGCGTACGGCCTGTGGCGCAGCTCGCTCCAACGCAGTTCGCAGCAGAGCCGCGCGCTGCCCCTCTAGACATCATTCGTGCAACTAAAGGACGGCAATAGTTTCCTACGGTTGTCTCGTGTGCTTTGCCTCCACTACTGCTAGCTGCTGCAGGCATCGGCATAGCACCAGGGCAGGCACCGCAGGATTAGGAGGGTGCTCCATTATCCCTCGTTGCCGCCCTCGCTAGTCCCTCAAACTACTAAAGGATGGCAAGATTTTCCAGCTGTTGTCTTGTTTGCTTTGCCTCCAATACTAGCAACTGGTGTTTGTGTGCTACTAGAGCAGGCACCGTAGGTAAAGGAAGGTGCTCCAGTTCCCCTCGTTGCCGCCCTAGCTAGCCCCTCAAGCGACGAAAGGATGGCAACATTTTCCAGGTACTGCTCCTTTTGCTTAGCCTTCACGACTAGCTAATGGTGTTTGTGTGTTACCAGTGCAGGCGCCGAAACGTATGAGGTGTGCTCCAGTTCCTCTCGTTGCTACCTTACTTAGCCGCGCATGTAATTGCGGTCTGGCAACATTTTCCATCTAGTGTTTCGTTTCATTACGCCTTCTCTACTACCCGCTAGTATTAGCGAGACTGTAGGCACTGGAAAATTTGGCGCCAATATATACCATTAGAGGAGCAGACTAGGGCTACTCTAGCTCCAAGGGAGGCAGCGGCAGCTCCAGTTGCGCACTAAAACACACAGGCTGCGGGGACACCATTTGGAGCATCAATAGCGATCCTCAATGATGTTTAACGGGGTTCAAGCAGGCAAGCGAAGAAGCCCGGGGATATGCCGTCAAGTGTGATTTGTTGGCTTCTTGAGTACTTGCGACTCCCAAGTAAAAGACCTGCTGTGAAAGTGCAGGTGTCGAAGTGCTTTAGAAAGAAATTTCCAGGAGCAGCGCTTGGCGGTTCTAGGATTAAATCCAGCAGGCAAAAGTAGAGTGCAGTAAGTATTCTGCTGACTGGGATTTATTGGCTTATCTCGCTTCATTGACGGGAATGGCGGATATAATGGCACTTGTGTTCCGGTCTACGCGCGATGCGCGCACCCACTGGCACTGGCCACCGGGCTTTGGCTTCATACTCATAACTGATACTGATACCTCATAGGTTAGGTTCATTATATTCCCTCAGAAGATACTCCTATTTTGAGTTGCCTTTACGAAGTCAAGACAGATGCACCACTTTCAATATAGGGACAATTCAATGGGAGCTGTAAGGAACAAAAATCAGAGCCCATAACGATAACCTTTTTCGAGCGCGGGATCGAAGTAAAGTGCGAACGTGTGAAATAGCAAATAATTACCAGGAGAGCTTCATAGGACGCAAAAGCAACTCGACAAAATTCAATTCATATAATCAAAAACAGGCGAAACATAAAACAAAAAAAACAAAAAATAACATTTCAGGTGAAGATTACGAATATGGTGCGTGGAGTCGCCATAATGGCTCCGTGCAGCTGGTTTGGTGCACCGATCTGCCGGTCTTGATTGCCCAGATGGAGCTTCTGCACGAGGTAACCGAGCCGGAGTGCACCATCAACAAGTATTGCGTCATCGA
>Ga0307930_1001609_pt1 | contig 17826 bp, 17 predicted proteins | sample OrgLakmetageno46_FD_203161 | JGI IMG/M metagenome (GOLD analysis project Ga0307930, IMG submission 203161) | Saline water microbial communities from Organic Lake, Antarctica - #46 | ecosystem: Environmental > Aquatic > Non-marine Saline and Alkaline > Saline | place: Antarctica: Organic Lake...
CGTTTCACCGTCATAGCTGTCGGACCAGACATGCCCGCCCGTCAGCCCGTCGATCAGTTGCGCCGTGACCCGAACCCTGTCGCCGGCGCGCCGAACGCTGCCTTCGAGGACGAAGCGGACGCCAAGTTCGGCCGCGACGCGGCGCAGATCGACATTCTACCCCTTGTAGGTGAAGGTCGTGTTGCGGGCGATGATGAACAGCCACGGAGACCGCGACAGCGCCGTGATGATGTCGGCGGTGATCGCGTCCGAGAAATACTCCTGACCGGGATCCTCGGACATGTTCTGGAACGCCAGAACGGCGATCGACGGCTTGTCGGGGCGGGGCGGCAGGTCGGTCGACGGATCGGTGGGCGCTGCCGCCTCGATCCGCGTGCGCAGGTCCAGCTTCGTGGACACTTCGAGCTTGCGATAGATGGTCGCCAGATGCGTGCGTACCGTCGAGGGCGCGATGCCGCGCCGCGCTGCGATCATCTGATAGGTATCGCCCTGCGCATACGCGCTTGCGATCTCGATCTCGCGGGGGCTGAGGCGTTCATCCGGCGGCATCGTCACAGAACTATCCCTTGTCGCAGAATGCGGCCAGTCTCTTGGATGGGGCACACCCAGGCAGTCCCGCATTTGCTGTAGCGCAATACTGCAAGCCGCGCCCGCAAATTACCACAGATGCCGGATTTCCCCGTCGCAGTTCTGGGCGCAGTCTGTCCGGACATCGAAAAAAAGGATAGACAGATGAACATGGAACAGACAGCACGCGACTTTTTCGAATCCTGCGAGACCGGCGGCGGCTGGGACGCCTGCAAGGCCTATTGCCAAGACGGTGCGCGCTTCGCCTGTCAGGCCGACGCGCTGGCCGAGACAACCACGGTGGAAGGTTATGCCGAGTGGATGAAGGGCCTGCTGGGGCCTGTCCCGGACGGGCAGTATGAGCTTACCGCCTTTGCCGTGGATGCCGACAGGGGCACGGTGGTGGCCTCGGCGGTGTTTCACGGCACCCAGACCGGCGCGGGTGGACCGAGCGACCCCACCGGGCGCACCGTCGCATCCGATTACGCCTATGTCATGCGTTTCGACGGCGACCGCATTGCACACATGACCAAAATCTGGAACGACGCGCAGGCGTTGCGCCAGCTCGGCTGGGCGTGATGCGCTGGCGCATCCTGGCGCTGCTATTCGCCGCGCGCGTCGGTCTGGGCTTCCAGTTCCAGACCATGGGCGCGGCCGGCGGAGAGCTGTCAGGGGCGTTCGGCCTCGACAATGCCCAGATCGGCCTGATGATCGGCCTGTTCATGGCACCGGGCCTGTTTCTGGCCGTGCCGGCCGGGTTTTCCGGCCGGTTCGCATCGGATCGCGTGCTGGCCGCGCTGGGGCTCGGCGCGCTGGCGCTCGGCGGTGCAGTGTCTTCCATGGCGGACGGGCCAAACACCATCGGACTTGGCAGGACCCTGTCCGGCGCGGGGTTCCTCTTCGCCACGCTCTACTTCACCAAGATGGTGGCGGACTGGTTCGAGGGCCGCGAGATCGCCACGGCGATGAGCATCCTGGTGATGAGCTGGCCCTTCGGCATCGCCATGGGACAGGTCGGGCATACCTGGCTGGCCGAACTCTATGGCTGGCGCATTCCCTTTGCTGTCGCCTCAGTCTATTGCGTGCTGGCGGGCCTTGCCGTCCTCACCCTCTATCGCGCGCCGAACGACCTGCCATTGGTTGCGACGGGCCGAAGCAAGGGTCTCTTGCCGCGCGAATGGGGGCTGGTCCTCTGTGCCGGGATCGCCTGGGGCGTGTTCAACGCGGGCTATGTCGTCTATCTGACCTTCGGCCCGCGCATGCTGGAGGCGCAGGGGATGGCCACGCTGGCCGCGGCCTCTGTGATCAGTGTCGGCAGCTGGCTGATGATCCTGTCGGGCACCGCCTGCGGCCAGATCGCCGACCGGATCGGGCGGCGCGAGACGATCCTCACCGTCTGCATGGCGGGCGCGGTGCTTGCTCTGGTACTTCTCAGCCTGCCCGGTGCGGGGTTGGCGGCGAGCCTGCTCTTCGGCCTCATCGGGATGGCACCGGCCGGGGTGATCATCGCACTCGCGGGGCAAGCCGTGGCCTCTGAGCGGCGGGCCTTTGGCATGGGGGTCTTTTTCACCGTCTTTTATGCCATCATGACGGCAAGCCCACCGTTGGCTGGCTGGATTTTCGACCGGACCGGGGCACCGGATGGTGCGATCCTTTTCGGGGCCGCTCTCTTTGCGCTCGTCTTGCCAGTGGCGGTCCTGTTCCGAATGCTCAAGAGCCGGGCCATCCCGGCCCCCCTGCAGGAGAACGCGTGATGCGGATACGAAAGACAATGCTCATCCGGGACCGGACCGAGACCGACGAGATGGGCGCGCCCTGTACCCCGCTCATCCGCGTGGCGGCGTTGGCGGTGCTGCGCAATCCATTTGCGGGTGTCGATCAGGATGACCTCACGGAGGTGTTCGGATACGGTGCCAGCCTCGGCGCGCAACTGGCGGCCGAGGCCATGGCCGCGCTTGAGGGTCCGTGCGTGACATATGGCAAGGCCGCCATCGTCGGCAGCCAAGGTGCCGCCGAGCATGGTGCCGCACTGCTCCACCCGCGACTGGGCAAACCCGTGCGCGCGGCGATCGTTGGCGGTCAGGCGCTCATGCCCTCAACCGTGAAGGTGGGTGGCCTCGGCTGTTTCATCGACCTGCCGCTCGGGCACAAGGACGAGGCCTGGTCCTTCGATCACATCGACACGTTGACGATCTCAGTTCCAGATGCGCCACGCCCGGACGAGATCGTCGTCTGCGTCGGCCTGTCAGATGGAGCCCGGATTCGCGCTCGCGTCGGCCACGGGCCAAGCTGATTTGTCAGGACGGCAGAGCGGTCCGTCCCCGCCGCTCAGACCGCCTGTCGATCGAAGCATCCAGTCGGCGCACGCCGAATCCATATGGGATGGACGCGCCCCGCCGCTACGCCCCGTCACCACGCCCTGCGACCAGAACTTTGCAAAACCCGCTTCTACGCATAGCCGCCGTCTGCGCGGTCTGCAGCATCATTGGGTGTGCAGGAATGTGCCGAGTGGCCGTTTCGGGTGGCGCGATCACAAGATTTTGCACCTGCAGCATGGCCGGCGCTGCACCCTGCATGACCTTCCGTAAAGGGGCTGACTGCCGTCACCTGATAGTTTTTGTGAGGGATGGGAGCCCGTCGATGGACCTGAGCGGCGGCGGTGCGCAGGAAGCGGGATTTGCAAAGTCGGAAGTGCGAGGCGTTGCCAACAAGCGCACACAAACCTTGCGAACCTTGTTTTCATTCGGAAGCCCTCTGTGGTCACAAAATATCGGTTTTCCGCATACTCGCAATTCGTTCGACTGGAGGCTTCGCGCGCGATCAAGCGTCGGCAGCGACATTGACCCAGATCATGAGGGTTGCCGATTCGTCGTGGTAAACGGTGATGGTGTTCATTCTTTTAAAAGGAATCGAATATGAGGTCTCCAACGGGATCTTTTCAGTGCGAAGTTACCTCTACATCGCTCCTCTATTTCTTGATCGGGACATTTGCCATCACATGGGGTGTGATCGGCAGCTATATTCTTTTTCCCGATATCACGGCTTCCCTTTTCGGAGAGATAAGCGGCGGCCATCCGCTCTTTTTCATCGCGACATGGGCGCCGGCGGTGGCGGCGCTGACGCTTGTGACAGCCTGTGCCGGGGTGCGTGGTGTGCGGAGCTTTCTTTCACGCCTGTTGATCTGGCGCTGCGCGCCGGTCTGGTGGCTTTTCATTCTTGTCGGCCTGCCGCTGGTCTTCATGGCCGGATCGCTGATCAAGGGCGGCCCGCTCTTCGCGCCGCTTCCTCCTGAGGGTGCTGGCCCGATGCTGACCCTCATGGCGATGATGCTGTTTCTGGGCCCGGTCGAAGAGCTTGGCTGGCGCGGCGTGGCGCAACCGATCCTTCAGCGCCACATGGCGCCGATCTGGGCGGGCGCGCTGATCGGGGCACTCTGGGGGGGTGGCATTTGCCGGCCTTCTTCCTTGCCGGTGTGGTGTTCGAGGATTGGACCTTCCTGCCATTTTTCATCGGCAACGTGATCTTGGCCATCCTGGTCACGCCGATCTTCAACAGCGCGCGCGGCAGCCTGCTTCTGCCCATGCTGTTTCATTGGCAACTCATCAACCCGTTCTGGCCGGATGCCCAGCCCTACGACACGTGGATCCTTGTCGGTGTCGCCGCGGTCATCGTCTGGTGGAAGAGAGATTTGATGTTCAGCCGTGACCGCGCCGTCACCGACGTCGTGCCATCCAGATCTTCCGGCTTGGTATCGAGAGTTGGTCAGTCATGATGCGTGAGCGACAGAAGAAAACCAAGGAGAATGCCGATCCGAAAAGGAGATACGATCATGGCATGGAAAAAGATAGTCCTTACCGCATTCGGCGGACCTGACCGTCTCGAAGTTCGGACCGTCGAGGCGTTGCCCGAACCGCAAGGCTCGGAGGTGCGCATTCGCGTTCTGGTCACGAGCGCGGCCTTCACCGACGTCATGATCCGCAAGGGCATGTATCCGGACGTGAAGGAAAAGCCACCCTTCACACCCGGCTACGATCTCGTGGGTGTGGTGGACGCGGCAGGTCCCGCGGCGGCCCGTTTCCGCCCGGGGGACCGCGTGGCGGACCTGACGACCATCGGTGCCTATGCCGAGTATGTCTGCTTGCCCGAAGACAGGCTGACGCCGGTGCCGGATGATGTATCGGAGGTGGACGCGCTCGGTATGATCCTGTCCGCGGTGACGCCCTACCAGATGCTCCACCGCGTGGCGAAGGCAAAGGCCGGGCAGAGCACGCTGATCCACGGTGCGGGCGGCGCGGTCGGCACGGCGATGCTGCAGCTCGCCCTGGACGCGGGCATCACTGCCTTCGGCACCGATATCGCGGCCAAGCACGACCTGATCCGCAGCCTTGGTGCAACGCCCATCGACGCAGACGCACCCGAAGCGGTACTGCAGGACGCGGTGGGCGAAGGCGTCGATGTCGTGTTCGACCCGCTCGGCGGCGACAGCCTTTCGCGTTCGCTTCATTCGCTGAAGCCGGGCGGGATGCTGGTCGCCTTCGGCTTCCAGAACGAGGTGCTGGGACGCGGCGGCTCGATCCCGATGGATTTCGTGAAGCTGAAGCTTTGGGACTGGTTGCCGAATGGGCACGCGACGGCCTTCTATTCCATCGGCGCGATGCGGCGGACGCATCCCGAGTGGTTCCGCGATGATCTTTCCCGGCTCTTCGACATGCTGGCGGAGGGGCGCATCGCCCCGGTGGTGGCCGAGGTGTTGCCGCTGACTGAGGTGGCTCGCGCGCATGAGCGGGTCGAAGCCGGCACGGTTGCCGGTAAGCTGGTGCTCCGCGTGGCCGACGCATGAGGTATCTGCAGGAGCGTTTTGGATGACACCTCGGCGCTTGAGCGTAATTTCGTTGTGGTCCACCGGGATTAGCGCGGCGCGGGCAAGTCCAACCCACCTTACTTCGATCCCGCGACCGTGACGCCTACGTGCGACCGATGCAGGCGGTCGAGGCGGCGGGCGGGGGCATGAACGTCTCGCTTGCATCCATGCTGCCGCGCACGCTTGCCGCGCCGGAATACCGCCCGCCGAGGCCGAGCAGGACGACCGACAAGGTCAGTCCAAGCCATTCCAACGGCGCGTCGGGAAGAAGCGACGCCCCCGCGAAGCCCTTGCGCGCAAGCCATGCCAGAACCGCCACCAGCCACAGCGCGCCAAAAACCCAAGGCAGCCACCAGACCGGCACCGCCAATTGCGCGACCCGCGCCAGTGCGAAGAGAAACGCTCCGGTGCCCGCCGCCTGCGTTGCGAAGCCGACAACACGGACGGCGGGCAGCAAGGCCACCCATGCGATCAAGACCAGCGGCAGGGCGACCTGCACGGTCAGGATCATCAGTATCATGGCTGCGACCCCGGAAACCTGATCTCGGTGACGTCTGCGAGGAAAAACGGGAAATAGTCCGCGGTGCCGAACATGTTGCCCGCCTCCACCCGGAACGGCAGCCGGTAGCCGCCCACCTCGCGAAAATCCGACATGACAGCGCCGAAGGGTTGCAGCCGGTGGACCTTGTCGGGGTTCGCATCGCTCCAGCGCTGGAACGAGATCTCGACCGGTCGCCCGTCGGCATCGACGGTGACATCGACGGTTTGTTCGAGCACCCCATGCGTGATGCTCAGGCGGGCGGTGTCCACGTCCACGGTCGACCAACTGAGACCAGGTCCGGGCAAGAGCGCCGCGGGTGCCCAGATCGTCGCCTCTGCAGCATATCGCCCGAAGGCCGAGCGCGTATGATCGGGATCGCCACCAAGGCGCCCGACGGGAATCAATCCGAAGATGCGAAATCGCGTCCAACTGGCCGAATCCGAACCCGAGACCGGCATACCACCGCGCGTGCGCATCGCCCAGACGAACCCCTCGGGCACTGCCAGAATCTGGTGCGCCTCCATCGGCTGATAGGCCGGGTCATCCTTCGTGCCGAGGCTGAATTGCCCGGTCATGTCGATCTCGGCCACCGGCAAGAGCGGCGTGCCGGGCTGGATCGTGAACATGAAATATCGGCGCGCAGGCTCGGGCAGGTTTGCGACCATCTCGGCGGCAAACCGCGCCGGATCTGACGGTTGCAGCGCGGCCAAACGGTTCCATTCGGCGCGGTCGGCCCGCCGATCTGACACAACGAGAAGTGCCAACGCCAAAACACAAACCGCGAGTGTGACGGAAATTCCGATCAATAGTTTCATCTTGTTGTCTCCTCGTCCTTCGGTGCTCAGCATGACCACAAAGCACGATAGGACGCGATGATATCGATCAAACCTCGGAGCATCATGCAGCGCTCGCGTTCAAGACGACCGTTCGGGCAAATGTCGGAAGGAGAGCAAATTTCTGCCGACCCGGCGATCGAGGGCAACGGCAAGACGCGAACGATTGCTGTGGATTAATGCCGCAGTCATGGCTCTGCATTGGTGACCGCCCGAAAAGAGCTGGATCCGGACCACGGTAATGCAGGTGCAGAAGCTCGCGCCGGAAGTCTTCGGCTCGGTTGAGCAGATAGGGACTGATGCGGAAGATGTGCGTGAGGATGAAGTCCTTGGTCGCATTGTCCCGACCGGCCCGTTTGCTGTCATGGACGGTGTAAAAAAGACCTGTTCCCGTCAGCCCCGCCGTCGCGCGGTTGCTGCGCGGGCTGACGGTGTATTTCGCGCCGCGTGGACCCAAAGACAGCGACGCCGTCGATATCGATAGGTTTAGCGTGACCCCGGGCGCAAGACGGATGCGGCGCCAGAAGCGGAAGGGCATGGCAGATGGCCTCTCAAGTTCATTCGATCACCGGATAGAAGGGGTGGCCCCAATCCTCTTGCGGGTGGTCCATCATCAGATCAACGAAGACCGGCATTAAAAATGCAAGGATCGCGGTGCCATCGCGCACTTGCGCGCGATTTACGACGCTGCGCGAGGCGAAATGCGATACGGTCGAGCAGATGCGGCTGGTGAATACGCTTTGTGCATTACCTGAATTTGGAGAGTTTTGAATTTAGGAGAATTTCGAGGCGCGCATCGATGAGAATGAGCGCGACAGGCCTCTGCCGCTGTGCACGGCGCTTTTGGACGTGCTCCGCGGCTCGGGCTTGCGTCCGGGTGTCCACTCAATCGGGGTAGGATCAGTTAATGGTTGTCGCAGGCCTGAGCAATCAGCCGCTGGACCGTCTCGTAATAATTCAATTTCTCAAAGCGCTCTCGGTAAAGCGTACCAAGCATGGGTAAAAGACAATGTAAGGCCTCAGCCATGCACCATACGGACGATTTCGCAATCCTTCTTCGCATGAGCAAGACAGAAGCAGCCCACAAGACCAGCCATCGCTTCCGCACCCTTGATGGCATCGGCATTGGCGGCGTCCAGCCTCGTGGCTGCGACATCGGCCCGGGCGCGCAGAGCTGCCTCGTCGATGGTGGTCATCCGGCCCTCGTCCAGCACCATCCGCCCCGCGATCATCACCGACCGGATCGACGCTCCGCTTTCAGCGAAGGCCATCTGACGCAGCGGCGCGCGCAGGGGCGTGTAAGTGATGTGGTTGAGGTCGAGAAAGACCATGTCCGCGGCCCAGCCCGGCTGCAGTCGTCCGACCGTCTCGAAGCCGAGGATGCCGGCGCTGCCTACGGTTGCCGCCTCGAACGCCTCGCGTGCCTCGATCCAGCGGGACGGGTCGGGATCGCAGATCCGCGACAGGGTGGCAGCGAGGCGCAGCGCCTCGAACATGTTCTGACCGTCGGAGGTGTTGGTGGCATCCGTGCCGATGCCGAGGCGCACGCCCGCATCCTTCAGCTTGCGCGCCTGCGCCACACCCGACCCCAGCCGCAGGTTCGACATGGGGTTGTGCACGACGCCACAGCCATGGGCGCCGAGGCGCGCCATATCCGCCTCGCTCAACCATATCCCGTGCGCGGCAGACAGGCGGGGTGACAGCAGGTCCAGCCCCTCCAGATGGGCGACAAGGCTTTGGCCATAACGTTCGTGCCCCTTGATGTTCTGCATCCGCGTCTCGGCGAGGTGGGTTTGCAGGATCGTGTCGTACTCTTCCGCCAACCGTGCGCAGCCGCGCATGAACGCATCCGAACAGTGCAACGGGATCGTAGGCGCGATCCCGGGGCGGACGCGGTGACGGTCGTGGCGCCAGCCTGTCAGCACCGCTTCCATGCTGGCCAGCACCTGCTCTATCGGCGCGGTTGCCATCGCCTGTGCCTTCTCCCGATAGGGCTCCGGCAACGAGGCAAGCAGCCCGGGGATGGCCTGGAACAACGTCTGGTCCGCCATCATCGGCGCGATCACGGCCCGCATGCCGATGCTGTCATAGGCGTCGGCAACGGCCCCCATGCCTTCAGGGGACGGCACGGGATACTCGCCATACATGTCGAGCGCCGTGGTGCAGCCGCGCCGCACCAGCTCGACGGCGGTCAGCTCGGCGGTCAGACGCTTGTCGTCGAGGGTGCGATTGCCGCCGAAGCCGCCGGCCTCTGTCAGGAAGACCTCCAGCGGCGCTCGGTCGCTCACCTGCCCCTTGCCGAGAGCGCCGTGGCCATGGGTGTGACCGTTGACCAGGCCGGGCACGATCATGCGCTCTGTCGCGTCGATCGGCCGGCCTGCGCCCGCATCGATGCTGCCGGCCGGCTCGACGGCCAGGATGCGGTCGCCCTCGATCAGCATGTCGGCGCGTTGGGGTTCCGTATGGGCGTCGCGCAACACGAGACCGCCGGTGACGAGGGCGCGGTCCTGGCTCATGCGGTGCGGGCCTCTGGTTCGGGCGTTTCGGAAATGTCGTGCTCGGTCATGTGGCGGCCGATCTCGTAGCGGTCGGCCCGCGCGCCGGGGGTTTCGTAGACGATGCGCCCACTGGACATCACGAGCACCCGGTCGGACAGCTGCAGCACCTCGTCCAGATCCTCCGAGATCAATAGGATCGCCGCGCCGCAATTGCGCGCCTCGATCAACTGGCTGCGGATCTCGGCGGCAGCAGAGGCGTCGAGACCGAAGCACGGATTCTGTGCCACCAGCAGCTTCACGCTGCCGGCCAATTCGCGCGCCAGAACCGTGCGCTGGACGTTGCCGCCCGACAGCGTTTCGAGGGCTGCATCCGGTCCGGGGGTGCGAATGTTGTAACGCGCAATCAGATCGCGCGCCTTGCGCCGCATCGCCCCGCGCGACACCAATATGCCGCGCGCCAAAGGGGCCTCGTCGTAGTCGCGCAAGGCGAGGTTTTCCATAACACTCATCTTGCGCACACCGGAGTTGGCCAGCGGCTCTTCCGCCAGCAGGCGCACGCCGCGCGCCCGGATTTCCGACCGCGCGCCGGTCCATGGCTGCCGGGCGACCCTCACGGTGCCCGCCTCGGCGCTCCGCTGTCCGGCCAGCACCTCCACCAGCTCCTTCTGACCGTTACCCGAGACACCGGCAACGCCGACGATCTCGCCAGGGCTGACCTCGAGCGCAGCATCATGCACCGACAACTCGCCCCGGTTGCCGCGCGCGCGCAGGCCCGCGATCTGCAGGTAGGGCGCGGCATCCGCCCGCTCGGCGCGGGCAATATCGGCGCGGGGGGCGGAGGCGCCGAACATGATCTCGGCCAGGTGGCCCTCGTCGGTCTCGGCCACCACGGCGCTGCCCACGTGGCGTCCGCCGCGCAGGACGCTGACCGTGCGGGCATAGGTCATGACCTCCCGGAACTTGTGGGTGATCAGCAGGACCGAAAGCGTGCCCGCATCGGTCAGCCGCCGCATCTGTCCCAGCACCTCGTCCGCTTCGGCCGGGGTCAGCACGCTGGTCGGCTCGTCAAGGATCAGGAAACGGCGCCCCAGCCAGAGCTGCTTGAGGATCTCCAACTTCTGCTTCTCCCCGGCGGCAAGGCTGGAGACCGGCGCATCTGGGTCCAGCGTGAACGGCGCATCGTCCATGAAGCGCGCGATATCGGCGCGCTCGGCGCCCCAGTCGATCACCGCGGGGATCTCCGGGCGGGCGAGCACGAGGTTCTCGGCCACGGTCATCGGCTCGACCAGCGTGAAATGCTGATAGACCATGCCCAGGCCCAGCCCCTGGACGGATTGCGGTCCATCGATCCTGCGCTCCCGCCCATCGATCAGGATGTTGCCGTCATCGGCCTTGTAGAACCCCATGAGACACTTCACGAGGGTGGACTTGCCCGCCCCGTTCTCACCCAGCAGAGCATGAAAACAGCCGGGCGGAAACCGCTCGGATACGGTGTCCAGCGCCTGCACGCTGCCGAAGCGCTTTGACAGGCTGACGATTTCGACGAAGGGCGGGGTATCGGTCATCGTGAAATCGAAAGCTCCCTCGGGGCGCCCTGCAGGGCTTCGCGCGGATTCGAGACCCAAACCAGAAGCGCCAGCGTGATGATGTAGGGCGCGGCATTGTAGAGGTAGTAGCCAGAGGTGATGCCGACGGTTTGCAGCGCCGGCCCAAGCGCGGTCGCCCCGCCAAAGACCAGCGACGCCCAGAAACAGCGCACAGGGTCCCAGCGAGCAAAGATTACTAGCGCGACGGCCATCAGACCCTGGCCCGAGGACAGGCCCTCGTTCCAGCTTCCGGGATAGTAGAGTGACAGGAAGGCCCCGCCGATGCCGGACAGGAAGCCGCCCGCGGCCGTGGCGAACAGGCGAATCCGGTTGACCGAAAGTCCAAGCGCGCGACCGGCCTCGGCGTTGTCGCCGGCCATCCGCAGCAGCAGGCCCCAACGGGTGTTGAACAGCGCCCACCGCAGCCCGACGGCCAGCGCCGCTCCGATGAAGAACAGCGGGCTTATTTCCAGCGCGGACTGGATCGCCAGGCTGTCGGACCACGTGCCAAGCGGGATGCCGGGCAGCATCTCGGCGCGCGGATGGATGTAATCCTTGCCGAGGTAGAAGGCGAGACCGGTGCCGAAGACGAACAGCGCGATACCGACAGCGATGTCGTTGACCCGGGGAAGGTTGCAGATCAGCGCATGCAGCGCGCCCAGCCCCGTGCCCGCGATGCCCCCAGCTAGCACCCCCAGCCACGGCGAACCCGTCAGGAACGAGACGGCAAAGCCTGCCATCGCGCCAAGCACCAGGGTGCCTTCGAGCCCGAGATTCACGCGCCCTGCACGTTCTGTCAGGGTCTCGCCAAGTGCGACGAACAGGTATGGCGTCGACACCCGCACGGCACCGCCAAGAACCGCAATCAGGACGCCCCACGAGCCAAGCGTGCCTTCCATCATGCTGTCCTCCGAAACAGGCGGCCGGCGAAGGCATTGGAGGCCAGCACGCAGATGAAGATGATGCCCAGCAGCAAGTCGGTCGCCGCGTCCGGCATGTCGAACCGGCGCTGCAGAAGGCCGCCGGCGGCCGCGATCCCGCCGATGACGAGTGCCACCAACAGCACCGCCAACGGGTTCTGCCGGGCGAGGAAGGCGACCAGGATGCCGGTGTAGCCAAAACCCACCAGAAGACTTTCGCTCACCGCGCCATGTACCGCGACCACTTCGATCGCGCCGGCAAGCCCAGCTGCCGCACCGCCCAGCCCACAGGCCAGAAGCGTCAGCCTGCCTATGTCAAGCCCGGCCATCTGTGCGGCGCGACGGTTGCCGCCCAACACCGACATCGAAAAGCCCGTGACCGTGTGGCGCAGCAAAATGTGCAACGCACAGACGACCGCCACGCCCACCACCAGCCCCCAATGCACCGACCAGCCGGGAATGTCGCCCAGTCGGTAAAGTTCGGGCACCGGTACGCTCTGCGCCTTGATCGACACGTCGAAATCCCTGATCGGGCCAGTCACGAGGTGCAGCAGGATCGCCGCCGCGATGTAATTCATCAGAAGGGTCGAAATCGTCTCGTTCACACCGCGCCAGTGCTTCAGCGCCCCTGCGGCCATGATCCACGCTGCGCCGAACATGGAACCGGCCAGACAGCAGGCCACCACGCCAAGCCACCACGGCAGGCCTGTCAGCACCATGCCGGCCAGCACAGCGCCGACACCGCCCAGCGCCAGCGCGCCTTCGCCGCCGATCACCAGCATGCCCACCCGGGCCGGGATCAGCGTGCAAAACGCGGTCAGGATGATGGGCGCGGCCAGCGTCAGCGTGTTCTCGATGGAAAACGACGTGCCGAACGCACCCAGCCAGAGCGCGGAATAAACGGCGAGCGGATCAAGCCCCTGCACCGCGACGAAGACCCCGAAGATCGCGAAGGCCACGACCAGTGCCAGCGCCGACAGCACGAAGGCCTCAAGCCCCGCGCCGCTACGCAGCAGCGCCTCGGAGAGCGCCCCGTATCGCCGGTCGACTTTGTTCGTCAGCCGACTTTCCTCGTTCGCGGTGTCCGACATCAGAGGCCGGTCTCTCCGGACACGCCTTCGACCAGCCAGTTCACGGACAGCTTGAAGGCTGCGTCCTCGTTTTCCGCCTTCTCGCCGGCGGCGAGGATCTGATTGCCCTTGTTGTCCATCAGCGGCCCTTCGTAGAGCGTTAAGGAGCCGTCGAGGAAGCCCGCCTTGGCGGCCTCGATTTCAGCGCGCACCGCTTCGGGCACCGCCGCGCCGAAGGGGCTGAGGCGCACCATGTCTGCCGCGAAGCCGCCCCGCAGCAGGTTGGGATACTCGCCGCCCGTCAGCCAGGCCTGCACGAATTCCTGCGCTTTGCCCCAGTTCCACTCGGCCCCGGTCAGGAACCCGTTGGGCGCAAGTGAGGACTGGTCCGTGTGATAGCCCACCGACATGATGCCGCGCCGTTCGGCGGTCTCTATGGCGACTTTCGGGCTGTCGACATTGGCGACGATCACGTCGATGCCCTGGTCGGCCATGGCGTTGACCGTGTCGGCCTCGCGGGTCGGGTTGTCCCAGTCGCCGGTGATAACGACCTGGCAGGTCGTGTCGCCCCGCACGCTGCGTGCGCCAAGCGTGAAGCCGTTGCAGTTGTTGAACACGAAGTAGAGCGGCTTTGCACCGATAAACCCGATCTTGCCCGTTTTGGTCAGCCGTCCGGCGGCGATCCCGGCAAGGTAATGCGGCTCTTCCATGAAGCCGCGATAGCCGATGGTGTTGGGCGCGTCGCCTTCCTTCCACAGGCCGCCGGCATGCACGAACAGGACGTCGGGATACTTGGGGGCCAGCTGTTGAATGAACGGCCAGTAGCCGAAGGAGGTGGGGAAGATGACCTTTACCCCGTCGAGCTGGATCATGCTCTCCATGACGCGCAGCACTTCCTCGGTCTCGGGGACGCGTTCCTGTTGGACCAAGCTGACTCCATCGGCTTCGGCGATGGTGGTGGCGGCCACCGCATGGGCCTGGTTCCAGCCGAAGTCGCCACTGGGCCCGATATAGATGAAGCCAACAGTGGCGGACGTGGCGGCCAGGGCCTGCATTCCGCCGCCCGCGATGAAGGCTGCCGCTGTGATGACGTTGGCACCGCCGACGATCGCCTGCCGGCGCGTAATCATGGAGTTCTTCATTTCATTTTTCCTCTCTGTTGATCGTCCGTCGCATAGCGACGGCAGGCGCTCTGCCCGAAGGCGGAACGGCGCTCGGTCGGAGCGTGTGCCCCGCGCAGGTTGCCGGCTCCGGAAGGGGGCGCTCGAATGCTGCGCCCCGACCCAACGATGCAACGTCGCGCTGACGCCGCGTAACAAAACCGTTCGCGAGATGCCTCAGGACATGACAGTTTCCCGTCCCGTCATGCGCATATACGTGCGTTATTTGGGCGATTTCGGATGCGCCGCCTGCTTTTCAGGCATGGTGCATGCCGACCTCAGATCTGAGGTGCGCTGGCATGGCGTGTCACTGCAGCCCGGCGCCGGGACGGCAGCAAGCTGGCGGGCACGGGCGCCACTGCCGTGCCCGCGACCAGCAGCTGGCATGCCGCCTCGAGATCCGGCGCGAAAAACCGGTCCTCGTGCCAAGGCGCCACCCGCTCGCGGACGGTTGTGTGGACCCGTTCCAGCACGGGACTGGAGCGTGCTGGACGGCGCAGATCAAGGCCCTGGCAGGCGGCCAGAAGTTCGATCGCAAGGATCGCGCGCAGGTTTTCCGCCATGTCTCCCAGCCGACGGGCGGCATAGGTCGCCATCGAGACATAGTCTTCCTGGTTGGCCGCGGTCGGAATGCTGTCGGTGCTGGCTGCGGCGGCGAGGTGACGGTTCTCACTGACCAGAGCGGCGGCGGTGACCTGCGCCACCATGAAGCCCGAGTCGAGGCCCGCCCCGGCCACCAGGAACGCCGGCAAGCCGCTCATGTTCTCGTCCACGAGGAACGCCGTGCGCCGCTCGGATATCGCGCCGATTTCCGACATGGCGAGGGCGATCGTATCCGCGGCCATGCCAACGCCCTGGGCATGGAAATTCCCGCCGAACAGAACGTCGCCGGTTTCCGGGTCGATCAGCGGATTGTCGGTGACCGCCCGCAGCTCGCAGTCGAGCGTCGCGGCCGCGGCTTCGATCTGGTCCAGCGCCGCGCCCATCACCTGCGGCATGCAGCGCAGGCAATAGGGATCCTGCAGCCGCTTGACCGGCCGGTCATTTTGCAGCGCGCTGCCGTCGAGATAGCCCCGCAGCGCGGCGGCGACAGCCACCTGCCCGGGTTGACCGCGCAGGTCGTGAATCCGCGAGTCGAAGGCCGAAACCGTGCCGCTTCCGGCCTCGAGGCTGAGGGCCCCGCAGGTCAGCGCGGCAGAAAGGCACTCCTCGGCCTGAAACAGTCCATCGACTGCGAGCGCGGTCGAGACCTGTGTGCCGTTGACGAGCGCCAGCCCTTCCTTCGGGCCGAGCGGAAAGGGGTCGAGACCCAGTTCACTCAGGGCCTCGCGGGCCGACATCCGCTCTTCCCGCAGGACCGCGTCTCCTTCGCCCAGCAAGCAGGCGCCCAGATGGGCAAGCGGCGCCAGATCCCCCGACGCCCCGACAGACCCTTTGGCCGGGATCACCGGCAGGCAATCGGCGTTGATCAGGGTGACGATCCTGTCGGTCAGCGCCTCTGTCACGCCCGAGGCCCCGGCGGCGAAGGTCGCCAGTTTCAGGATCATGATGCGCCTGGTGATGCGGGGCGAGAGTGCCGCGCCGACGCCCGTGGCGTTCGACAGGACCAGCCGCCTCTGCGCCTCGGCCAGTTGCGCGGGGTCGATCGCCTGGTCGGCCAACGGCCCGGGCCCGGTCGTCACCCCATAGATGCGGCGCCCTTCGGCCAGCGCCGTCTCGAGCACCGCGTGCGCCCGCGCGATCGCGTCACGCGCCTGAGATGAAAGGGCGACCGGCCGCGCGGGATCGTCCAACAACCGCAAGGCTGCCAGGTCGAGCGCACGGGGGTGGATTTCGAAAGCCTCCATGTCCGGTCTCAACCCCGCGTTTCGGGGCGGTGCAGGGATACGCGACCCGCGCCCATTGGCATGCGTTCGACCCGGGGCGCGTAGCGACCGTCGGCGATGCAAGCCTGCACATGAGAGGCGATCTCTTCAAGCGGCGCGAACCAGACGTCGCCGCGAGCGCGGATTTCCTCCAGCATCTTCTCGATATGCCACCAGCGCGCCAGACGCCCGGTCAGGTAGGGATGCCAGACCGGGATCCAGAGGCCGCCGCAGGCATAATGCGCCTCGAATTCCTCGCGGTAGTTGCGCACGGCCTCGCTTGGGGCTTTGACCGGCATCATGTAATCGAGGTCGGGCTTGTGGGCGTATTGTGGATAGTCGTCGACGCCCCAATGCGTGGGCAACTCCAACAGTCGGCCTGCGTCGGTTTCCAGCACATAAGGCACGTCGTCTCCCATCAGGGAGGCATCGTAGACGAAGCCTTCCTCGAGCAGCAGGTCGGCAGAGTGGCTGGAAAAGGAGTACATCGGCGCCCGCCAGCCCCGCGGACGGTGGCCCGAGATGCGCGTCAGGGCATCAAGGGCACGGCGCAGCCAGTAATGCTCCTCCTCCCGGGGCATGTCATAGGACAACTCATGGATATAGCTGTGCAGTGCGATCTCGTGTCCGGCCGAAACAATGGCCTCGACGGCCTCGGGATGCTGCTCGGCGCTCCAGCCCGGAACGAAGAAGGTCTGGCGGATGTCCAGCTTGCGATACGTCTCAAGGATCCTTGGCACCCCAATTTGCGGCCCGTAGCGCAGCATCGACGTCGTTGAGACCATGTCCGCCGCCTTTTCGGGCCTGCCGATTTGGACGAGACTATCGGCATCCATGTCAAAGGTTATTGCGGCAGCGCAGCGCGCACCGTTTGGCCATGGGACAGGATTCTGGATCATTTGGAAACCTTCCTGATTCTGGTCAGGGCGCACGACCGGCACGGAGACGAAGTTTGCCGACCGTCACCCAAGACAGGTAAGTTGATTCTGAGAGCGATCCAGATCGCAGTTCTGGACGCCGGGCCGGACAGTGTCACCTGATGGAAACGTGCGAAAAAATGATCTGTTTTCACTATCATCGGGTGGAAACGAAGTGAAGGGTAGCAATGGGGCGCTACGGAAGGTCAGAGCCCGTTAAGCGAAGGCCCGGATATTCACCGGCCCGTTGGTTCGGGTAGGCCGTAGCGAACCGCAACCGTGGCGAAGCCTGGCTCTTGCGCGAGATGAACCTAACTCTGCCGCCGAATACGGTGCGGCACCAGAGCTGGCCCATCTCGGTCACGCAGTCACGGCGGGTTGGTTCAGTGCCGTCGGGCAGGCCGAGGATGCTGCGAAAGCCCAGCCCGGGGCCACCGCGCAATATCCGGAGTTCATCCGGCCCTGTGCCCTCGACCACCGTGCGTCCGCCGGGCAGGCGACCAAAGCCGGCGACAAGCACAAGCGTAAGAAGGGATATCAATAATTCGGTTCACGATCCAAGCTCACTCGTTCCACACGACTTTGCCACCTCCATTCTCGGGGCAAGACAATGCGCGTCAATAACTGTTCCCGACCAGCGGTCGAGACTTTCCGCCTTCGCCCGAGCAGGTTTCGCTTGTTCAACACATGACATCTTTCGCCACGGCAGGTCCGGAGTCCGCGGACGTTGTGGTCCTCATGCGCGCTCGCTTTCGCCTTGATCTGCGCATCATGCCGTCTCAGTGCGTCGCCATTGTCGTGCTCTTGTGCGCGAAGCTGCTCCGTGAAGCGCGCGCGCATCGGCGCTGTTCTGCATCAGGCCTGTGCGCAGGCAGCTCAGAATCGCGTCCGCAGCGTCGGTCTCGCTGAGGCCGGGCATGGCGGTGCAGACTGCGTCGACCGTCTCCTTGGCATTGGCGCAGTCGTAGCGTCGGCGATGGCCGGTCCCGGCCGCGGTGAGATTGCCGT